>Ga0157374_10004116_pt1 | contig 12207 bp, 7 predicted proteins | sample M25metaG_FD_115308 | JGI IMG/M metagenome (GOLD analysis project Ga0157374, IMG submission 115308) | Miscanthus rhizosphere microbial communities from Kellogg Biological Station, Michigan, USA - M2-5 metaG | ecosystem: Host-associated > Plants > Roots > Rhizosphere > Soil | place: USA: Michigan...
GTTCCGTTTCTTGCTTCTCCTTGTCCACAATCAACGCATATTCTTCAACCTCGTGCTTAGCCATGTTCTTGCGCACAATCGATTCCTGCACGCCTTCCGGCAACAATATTCTTTTAATCAATACATCCTCGATCAACACCCATTCCCGCTCCTTTTCGCCCTCTGCGTTGAATCGGCTTTGCAAGTCGTAACGCACGGACCGGGAAATTTGATTCTGAATTTCCAACCGATGGTCGGTATAAATATCTTCCGGACGATAAATCGCGATGACATCGCGTGCCCGAGCACCAACCGTGGGCGCCAATAATGTCTCCGGATATTCCGGGCCTGCGTACTTATGCAATTGTGCAAGCGATGTCGGAATAATGCGGTATCGCCATGCAAGGTCGAGCTTTATTTTTAAACCATCCGACGCAAGTACTTCAAACTCGCGGTCCACATTTTGCAACCGCGCGTCATAGATAAAAATTTGATCCCATGGAAAAATGAGCTGAGTACCTTCGGTAATCACACTGTTAAGTACTGTGCCTCCTCCGAAACGCTTCCACAGTACGCCGAGATGACCGGCGGGAATCGTAACAATCATCGATGGCAACATAAATCCGATCAGGACGATAAGTACGAAGCCACCGATTAGCATATCGTCGCTGAAAACGCGCAACCGACTGCGTAACCGCGCAATACTCCATACATGATCGGCACTAGCCGGACTGTCTTCCGAACGATGCGGTTCAACCATATACAGGTACTCTCCTTGGTGGCTCTATAATGTTTCCGTCTTCCATGTGCAAGCGGCGGTCAGCGAGATGGAAATATTTGTCATCATGCGTAATCGCAATGACAGTGGCACCGTCAGCTTTTAGGCGCGGTAATAGCGTTTCATAGAATTTTGCACGGAAATGAGGGTCCTGATCGGCCGCCCACTCATCAAGTATCAATATGGGTTTCTTCTCTAATTCCGCCGCGACAAGCGCCAAGCGTTTGCGTTGGCCGGTGGATAAATCGACGGAAGAAAAACGGTGGGCTTCAAGGTTGATCTTATCTTCCAACTCCATTTGCGAAATCATTTCCGCGCCACGGCTCGGGTCTATATCATCGACACCGTATAGTTTGGCGAACAAATGGAAATCCGCGAATACGGCAGCGAACATGTCGCGATAGTGTTGCATATCAAACTTCTTTACCAACTTGCCGTCGACAATTATTTCACCGGAGTCGGCGGGATATAAGCCGGTCAGCATTTTGATGAATGTCGTTTTACCCGATCCGTTACCGCCGGTTAGAAAAATAGTTTCGCCGGCGCGGATGGTAAGGTTAATCGGCCCAACGACGAAATTCTCACTCCCCTCGCCGCGACTGAAATGCAGGCGCCGCAATTCAAGTGTTTGGAAATGTTTGTTCGACCAGCCGGCCTCCGATTCCACCACCGCCGTTTGATGTGCCTCCGCATGCTTGTTCAGCAACACTTCCAACGCTAATAGATTTTCGGCTGCGGCATTGGCAATCGTTATTTGCGGCACAGAGGAGATGATTCCCGATATGGGGCCAACTAGAAATAACACAGCCGTCAACGACTTTACGGTAATGCCGGCAAACGTTGTGCTGAGCTCAGGCAATACAAACACCAACGTCCCTAACAATACGAAAATCGCCAGTTGCGAAAAAATAAAGTTGGCAGCCAAGGCACGCTGCGCTTTCGAGCGGAAAAAAGCGGTGCGCTCCGATATGTGCATCGCTTCTGCAAGCAGCTCGGCCGCTCGGCGGCTAGAAAGTTTGACTTCCTTAAACCCGCCCAAGAGTCCTTCGACAATCTCGTGTAAGCCGGTGATTTCTTCGTGGGCGCGGCGCAACTCTTTCCGAGCGCTAGCGATCTTCTGACGATATATACGCGCAGCAATTAACAGAACCACTACCACCAATCCCAATGTCGGTAGCGAAAGCACCGCCAGATAGATTGCAGTCCAAAACATCAGAATAATTGCTTGCACACCCAGTATCAGACTGCCGGCTGTTTGCGAAATCGTTTGGGTATCCGAATTGATCGCAGTAAAGATGACACCATGGCCGATCTTTTCCACGCCTAATAATTCGCAATGCGCCAATTTGCTAATCAAACCGCGACGGCGTTCATCGACAATGCGTTCAACCTCGTCTGTTGTTACGACAAGCACATATTTTTGGCTGAACACATACGCCAGTAGCGCCGCGCCGAAAAGCAAAATGGAATAAAAGCGAGTTCCGTTATCGTTCGGCGCTTGCGCGGCGGCATTCACCACGGCAAGAATCGCTGCGCTGGAAGCCCCCGCTACAATCGCCATCAAGCCTAAACGCTTAACTGAAGTGCGCGTATCTTTAAAGAGAAGTTCGGTTAAACGCATGAAGTTTTACGATATCGAAACCATGAAGTAGGCCAATGCAGCAAAGTGATAGCTCCGCTACTGCCTGTTATGAAGTATTTTTCGTGAGGGATTTTTATCCACGCTGCTAACGAAAACGTCAACGAGAATCACTGATTCCGCATCCCATCCGAGTGCTCTTCGTTATAAAGAGAAGCGAATAGCAACAGGTAAACCAGCACCATCACAGGCGTGAGCAGAAAAGATAACAACAAACTGCGGACAAAGCCGAGTTTCGTTTTGCGGCCTAAATAGGCCACCATAAGACACAAGGCTGTATAGATGATTAACGCATTCGACATGATTAAGCTCCTATGGATTGACGATATGCAGCGGGATAGCGCCATAGAGGACCGTGCGAACATCTGATACGCATGTATCTCCGCTGTCATAGACGCAACGAATAATCTCCAATTCGCCGGTGAGTCCTTCGCAATAATTTACGTTAACGGAACTATAAAAATAATGTGTTTCGTCTTTGCCGACTTTGATGCGAAAAAATCGAGTCACGGTCGATCCCACCTCTTTATTCTCTTTTCCGTAATAACGGACACCTATTATCAATTCCTCTACTGTCTTATCCGACGAATTAATAGCGCGTATCTGCGGAGAACAATAGGGTCGATATGGCAGACCATCCCCGAATACCCGCGCCTGCGGGATCGTAACGTGAATTTGTCCTCTAGGACGCTTTTTTTTCACTAGCTCCTGAAGCGGCTGCTTCGGCACTTCCGCAGCGGCTCCCAATTCGCTTTCAGCTTCGGCGTTCACTGATAAAGAGAGAAAGAATATTAGAAAGCAAACACTGAAAATTCGAGGCGTGAACCGTAGTACTAATTTTTTCATCATTGCACTGATATTGAGATACAAATCGTGGGAATTTATCAATTATCCAGCAACACAACCGGCTGCCGAGCCGCCAGTATATGAGTCGACAAGGCGGCTTTAAAATCCACCGCGCTCCGAAAGAAAAAATGACCGCCGGCAAATGTGTGTAATCGGTAGCTTTTATTCGTAAAGCGCTTCCAAGCCTTCATCTCGCTCGGCGACGCCGTCAGGTCGTTATTGCCGGCATATCCGATAATCGGACAATCGAGCGGACCAAAATCAATAGGCTGCGTCGCCAACTTAAAATCCGCGCGCAGTATAGGTAATGCCATCGAACAGAACTCTTCGTCGTCGAACAATTCATCCGGTATACCACCATATTCGCAAACGACTCTTTTGAAAGCCGCGTCCGGTAAACCATTGGCTCGCTGAACGCTTGAAACTTGATCCGGCGGCAAATGCGCAGCAACAAACAGACACAGAGGTAATGGGAAACCCAGGAACTCCAACCGCTTCGCCAATGCATACGCTAGCTTTGCGCCCATACTGTAACCGAACAGCAGATAAGGCCGATCTAACGATGGAATAATTACATCGGCTAGTTTCTGAATCATCGAATCGATATCGTCGAGCAGCATCTCATCGATGCGCGTTTCATGCCCTGGATATTGAATAGGCGCAACGCCCACACGCGGATCTAAGTCGCCCCAATCAAGAAAATTCGACGCACCGCCACCGGCAAAAGGCAAACAGAATAAGCTTACTTCCGCGCTCTCCGGGCCTAGCCCGAAAGGAAACCATAGTCGATGCAATTGAGTGCCGATCATTATGAATCGTCAAGTACGAAATATAAAATGTCATAGGGTGGACCCATCACATGGACCCACCCTACGCTTATCGAGCGATCATCGCGCTTTTCGCCGTCGAATAAAAAGCGCTGAACAACCACCTATTCTTGCTGACTTACGGTTTAAACACCTTCAGTCTTGCCACCGGTTGTCTGTTTCTTTAAGAAGTCTTTACCTTCTTGCACATGGTGATGGAATTTGTTTTTCCATTCGGATGGTTCGAAGTTCAAGAAAGTGCCACCCGATTCGAAATGCTGAACGAAGAGTTTTCCAACAGCGTACGTCGTTGCGCCGGCAGTAGCAGACTGTGCCAATGCACCGGCGGCGATGCCTACACCGGGAATAAATTTCAATACGCTCGCAATCGGCGCCGCTACCGCAAGCGGTAAATAGCTACCCAGTAAAGCGCCAAGTACTTTCTTGCCGGCTTCGTTCGAGAACGACACGTCATAAAGCCCGCTCAGCTTACGGAGCAAATCCAGTTGCACGGCAGTCAGCGCCAGCAAGTCCAGCCCAGGTGCGGGCAGAATTCCGATGCCCATGGCGGCCATCGCATGATTCTTAATGGTATGCAATGCTTCGTTGCAACGCTCGGCTTTTGTCACATGACACTCCGTCGCCGCTCCGCCGGCCGGCATTGCGGATGGGTTTGCCGGCGACTCAGTGCTTTGTTCGGTACCTTTCATCGGACTGCTCCTTCCTAAATGGAGACCGTGCAGTCTCCGTGGGTTAATGGAACAAATAGTGCTTACATTAATATGTCCTAATGGTCAGTCACGTTGAATTATTACGTATCCTTGCATATGGTTAGCTCCCTCTCCCGCAAGCGGGAGAGGGTTGGGGTGAGGGCGATTAATAGAATTGCGATAGCTTATTCATCACCCTCATCCCCAGCCCTTCTCCCGCTTGCGGGAGAAGGGAGTGCATGCAAAAGCTTTGTCTATCTATAACATCCAACGTGACTAACCACCATGCTACCTATCTAACAAGCTCTAACCAAACTTCTAAAAATTGTATTCCGTGAGAAAGCCCGGCTTCCAATTCGGCGTGGCGTTAACGGCAGCAGGCACTCTCCTTACCGATTGACCCGATCCGCGCGTGGGCCAAAGCACATTGATCGCATCATAAGTCATTACGTCGCTGTAATCATGCAAAGCTAACGTTCGGTTATAGAAAAACGCGACTGTGTAACCTTTATCCGGCAAGTAATACATTTGCGAGGTATAACCAATCATGCCCCCCTGATGGCCGATTAAGTTTGCGGTCGTATCCTTCACAATCCCCAAACCATATCCCAAGTAGGCAGTCGCCCCTCCCATCGACACGTAGGTGAGCCGTTGTGTTTGGGTTGCGGAAGAAAGCAGTGTGCCCTTCCCTAACAACTCGCCCCACTTCGCTAAGTCCGAAATGTTGGTGATCATACTGCCTGATGACCAGACCGTCGAAGGATCTTTTACTGTTACGTCATGCAATATGCCGGTCTCGGTGTCTTCATAATATCCGTGAGAATAAGGTGTCGGCATCGTTGCTTCGCCGGTTCGCGGCAGTGATATGCTGGTTAATCCCTGCGGTATCGTGATCGCGTTGGGCACCGCATCTTCATAGGTCATATTGCTGACCTTCTTGATTACCAATCCTAATAGAACGTAGTTGGTATTCGAATAGAAAAAATTGTTGAACGTAGGCGCTCCAGTATCTCCTGCATGGCTATTAGCAATCAGTAGGAGTTCCTGGGGAAAGTATTGCTTATACGGGTCGCTGATAAAGGCAGTGCCCCATGTGGCATCGGTCGTGAAATTGCTTATACCGCTGGTATGTTGCAACAAATGACGAATGGTAATTATGTTACCGTCGTAAGCGGACATATAGGCCGACATTTCCGCGCTCAAATACATATTGATCGGATCATCGAGCCTAATCTTTCCGGCATCGACTAATTGCAGTATTACGGTCGCCACAAAGGTCTTCGTGTTGCTGCCCATGCGGAATAGCATGTTCGATTGAATCGGCGTCTTGGTAGTTAAATCGGCAAAGCCGTTGGTTGTCGCCCAAGTCCTGCCTTGATCGTCGCGAATCGCGATGATCGATCCGGGAATCTGATACGTGAAAGCCGCTTTATCTAATATCTGTTGAATGGATCGTTGCGCCGTACTGTCGCGCCGCAATGAGTCGACCGTGAATTTCCAACTGTAAGGCCGTCCCATTGGATTGCCGGATAAGTCGCGAACCGTGCTTGCCACGGTGGCCATGTAACGATGGCCGCCGATCAACTCATCCGTGTGATTAAATTTCAACGAAGGGCCGGTGGAATCGTATTCGACAGTTCCTGTTATCGCCCCCGAGCCGTTGTCGTCGGTTACGGTAAGAGAGGCATTGCTGATCGATGCCGGATCGAGCGGCTCCGAAAATACGGCAATGATATCGCTATTCACCGCCGCATCCTGAGTACCATCGCTACGGCTGGTGTAAATCACATAGGGCGCTACGCCGGTAATCTGATCGCAACCTTGCGTAATCGAATTGAATAAACAATTCGGTCCCGCCGGCGAAGATGCTACTTGCGATGAGGTAGTACTAGACGAACCTCCTCCACCGCCTCCGCACCCAGAAACAAAAAAGACTAAACAGCTAAGAGCAACAGCAGTAAATGAGTCACGCTTAGAAAAAAACATGAGCAGTTGTCCGGTAATTTAAATTAATCCTGCTTGTTTCTATGCCCGCACGAATTGTGCAATGTAATTGAGCGCACATTAACTTTCAATTTTATTTTTGCGAATGCCGCGAGTTGCAGTGCACTGTTGCAAATATCTCGCACATTTGAGCAACCGACTTTACGCTCGGCATTATTGCTTGCGAACGATTTCCAAAAACCTGATACTGCGCTTCTAAAAACCTTACATCATTCCCTGACATGGTCCATCGCAGTTACCATGCGCGACGATGTATGTTCGCGATGATGCAACGGTCTTAACGAAGCACTTAACGCGGCATAATTTGTTGGTTAACGAAAAAGAATCGCTGATCAAAAATTGGGGTGACCGGATTGTTAAGAACAAAGCCGTTAAATGAAGATTTTTTCTCGTTCGATAGACATGCATATTTAACAGGCCCGCAAATAATCGTCAGTCTTACGTTGGCGCAACGTCAGATCGACGCGGCGCGCGGCATCAATTCCGCCGGATTTATTTCCGGTTATCGGGGCTCGCCGTTAAGCGGCCTCGATCAAGAGTTTTGGCGTCATCAAGAAACACTAACCGCCAACGCAATTCGTTTTCTTCCCGCGATCAATGAAGATCTCGCCGCCACCGCGATCCTCGGCACGCAACGAGTCGGCAGCGATCCGGACGCGGAGTACGATGGCGTATTTGCGTTATGGTATGGCAAAGGACCTGGCGTCGATCGCTCCGGCGATGCGTTAAAGCATGGCAACGCATATGGCTCGTCGCCCAAAGGCGGCGTCATTGTCGTGGTCGGCGACGATCACGGTTCCATCTCTTCTTCGATGCCGCATCAAAGCGACCAAGCACTCATTGCGTGGAGCATGCCCATCGTTAATCCCGCCAATCTTGCCGAATATCTAGAGTTCGGTTTGTATGGATGGGCGCTATCGAGATTTTCCGGCAACTGGGTCGGATTCAAAGCGATTTCGGAAACCATGGAAAGCGCGTCATCGGTCAAGCTGTCGCAGCCGAATATTTTCGACGCCCCTGTGATGCATGTTTATCCGCAGAGCGGCGTGCACTATCGTTGGCCGGATTTTCCCAGCTTGGCCATCGAAGAACGGTTATTCGCCAAGCTCGACGCAGTCGCCGCTTTCGCAAAATCCAACAGCATCGACAAACAAATAGTCGCCGCGCCGCAAGCACGCATCGGGATCGTCACCTGCGGTAAAGCGTATTTGGATTTGATGGAAACGTTTCGCTGGATTGGACTAGATAATTCCGCATTGGAAAATTTAGGTGTTCGCATCTACAAAGTCGGCCTCACCTATCCGGTGGAAACCACGCGCATAGAGAAATTCGTAGAGGGACTGCAGCACGTCATGGTTGTAGAAGAAAAAGGACCGGTGCTTGAACAGCAATTAAAGTCTCTCTTATTCAACAGCGCAGCTAATCAACGTCCAGCGGTGATCGGCAAAACCGATGAACACGGGCGGACATACATTCCATCAACCGGCGAACTAAGCCCATCGGTATTGTTGCCGTTACTAGAAAAATGGCTACGCAGGCATTTCCCGTCTCATCCATTTCCTTCTAGCTCGCAGCAATATTCGTCAGCCGGCAACGCGTCGAACTTAACTAAGCGCACGCCCTACTTCTGTTCGGGCTGTCCGCATAATGTATCGACTATCGTTCCGGAAGGAAGTCGTGCGCAAGCCGGCATTGGTTGTCACTTCATGGCTTCCTGGATGGATCGTGCCACCACAGGATTGACGCAGATGGGCGGTGAAGGCGCCGATTGGGTGGGTCAGTCACTCTTCACTAAAACTCGGCACGTGTTTCAGAATTTAGGCGACGGTACTTATTTTCATTCCGGTTATCTGGCCCTACGGCAAGCCGTCGCCGCGCAAACGAATATCACCTATAAAATTCTGTACAACGGTGCTGTCGCAATGACGGGCGGACAACCGATTGACGGAAAATTAACGGTCCAGCAAATCGCCAGACAAACTGCGGACGAGGGCGTGAAAAAAATTGTGATCGTTACCGATGACCCGCATCGTTATCGATCCATCACCGGTTTGCCGGCAGGAACCACCGTGCATCACCGCGACGAACTCGATGCCGTGCAGCGGCAGTTACGGGAAATTCCCGGCGTCACGGTACTGATTTACGATCAGACTTGCGCCGCTGAAAAACGCCGCCGTCAAAAGCGTAAGGAAATTTCCGAAAGCAAACGACGCGTGTTGATTAACGCCGCTGTTTGCGAAGGATGCGGCGATTGTGGCAAACAATCGAACTGCGTATCGATTTTGCCGTTGGAAACAGAATTCGGACGCAAGCGATCGATCGATCAATCCTGCTGCAACCAAGATTTTTCGTGCGTCGAGGGTTTCTGTCCAAGCTTTGTATCCGTTATCGGCGGCACGCGTAAACAAGCTGGAAAAAAAGAACTCGACTTGGATGTGATGCGCTACATGCTACGGCAATATCCCATACCGGCAAAGCGCATGCTCGATGGCAGCTACAACATTCTCATGGTCGGCATCGGTGGAACAGGCGTAGTAACAGCCGGTTCCATCATTGCCATGGCGGCCCATCTCGAAGGAAAAGGCGCTTCCACACTCAACTTCAAAGGCTTCGCCCAAAAAGGCGGTGCGCTGCTGAATCATATTCGGCTAACGGCAAATCCCGAAACGACTGTGCCGGTCCGAATCGATCGTCAACAAGCCGATGCCGTTTTAATCTGCGACATGGTTGTCGGGACATCCAACGATGTATTGAATGCCATTCGTCATGGACATACCGTAACCATCGCCAATCAAAGCGAAATCCCAACGGGCAAATTCACGCAAGATCCCGATGCGAATATTCAGATGCCGAGTTTATTGGGAAAACTGCGCGACGCCGCCGGTCAAGCACACACTTTTCTGTTCGACGCTCAGCACTACGCGACATTGGCATTCGACGATACCATCGTTGTAAATATGATCGTCGCCGGATACGCATGGCAGCGTGGCGTTATTCCCGTTCAATTAACCTCCATCGAACAGGCAATCGACCAACACGGTGTAGCGGTGACGCTGAACAAGAAAGCATTCTTGCTGGGTTGTCTGCTGGCTGTCGACGAAGCAGCCGTCCGGCTATTGTTAGGACAAAAGACTTCAGTCATTCAATTCGCAAAACGCAATCCGCTGGAAAACAGAATCGTCTCTCGAATGGATTTCTTGCGGAAATATCAAAATCGCGCCTACACCGAACGGTATATACGGCAAGTGAAAGCCGTCGAAGCGTTAGAAAAACGGCTGACGCGCGAAGGCAGTCCATTGCCGTTAACCGAATCGGTTGCCAAGTACCTTTTCAAGTTAATGGCATACAAAGACGAATACGAGGTAGCGCGGCTATTCACCGACGGCGCATTCGAAAAACAAGTAAGGCAGCAATTCGATGGAGATTTCACTTTGCGATTCCACATGGCGCCGCCTATCTTTTTTTTCTTTCGCAAGAAAAATAATCCAAAGAAGATGGACTTCGGTCCCTGGATGATGAAAGCGATGCGCTTACTGGCTCGGTTCAAATTTCTGCGCGGAACGCTCTTCGATCCGTTCGGCTATGCCAGCGACCGCCGTATAGAGCGAAAGCTTCTTAAAGATTACGAAGCAATGCTGACCGAATTTACCGCCTCCCTTAGCAAGGAAAATTTATCCATCGCTATCGAGCTGGCCGGCTTGCCGGAATTTATCCGTGGATACGGCCATATAAAGCTCTCCCATATCGAAAAAATAAAACCCAAACAAGAAAAACTCCTGCAACAATTCAGGAAACCATTAGAGCCTGCATACCCCTCGTCCTACAACGTGCAACTCGAATTTCCACAATGATGGAGCTTCTACAAATTGATATTTCGTCGCGATACTCAAAATACTTCCTGAATACGCTCCCTTCTTCCGCAGGCGGGAGAAGGGTTGGGGATGAGGGTGATGATATAACCACGGATTCCTCATAAGCACCCTCACCCCTGCCCCTCTCCCACCTGCGGGAGAGGGGCACATACAAATTCAGCGCGACTGACCACTAGTCTTACTTGGAAAACATTTACCAATCTCCGAGCGCTTACGCGGACATTGATGAAATTTTTTCTAGAAATATTTAAGTAGAGGCAACCTTACATGCGAATCGCTTTTGTATTTTCGGGGATCGGCACCCAATGGGAAGGAATGGCCGCAGGCTTGTTGGAAACCGATGCCATTTTCCGAAACGCGATCATCGAGGTAGATGCCCTATTCTCTCCGCTGCGCCAATGGTCGCTCCTAGATTTACTATCGGGCCGCCGTACCGAAGTTTCATTAGCCAATCCGACAATCGCGCATCCCGCAATATTCACAGTTCAATATGCGTTGAGCCGCTGTTTACTGCACCGAGGCTTAAAACCCGCAGCGACCATCGGCCATAGCGCTGGTGAAGTAGCTGCGGCAGTTTGCGCTGAAGCGCTAACGCTGCCGGATGCGGTTCGACTCGTAGCGGCGCATTGCGAACTGATCGATGCTGTGCAACCGGGTGCGATGCTACATGCCGCGATCGCACCTCAAGCCGTTGCAGCTCGCATTGCCAATTTATCGATGAAGTTGGAAATCGCTGCGATCAACGCACCGCAAGCCGTAGTCCTGGCGGGACAGCCAAATGCTATCGCAGCGTTCGCGACACAATTAACAGAAGACGGTATCGAGAACCGCCTACTCAGTATTCAAGTACCCTTTCATACACGGACTATCGAACCGCATCTGGAAATTTTTCGTGATCGCATAAAAGATATTCATCCACATGCGCCGATCATTCCTTTTTATTCTTCGCTGCATGGGGGCTTATCGCAAACAAACGATTTCTCCGCCGATTATTGGTTACGGCACATTCGCGAACCGGTGCGTTTTCTCGATGCTGCTAACGAACTTTTAAAAGACAAACTCGACGGCTGTATTGAAATAAGCCCGCATCCCGCCTTGCTGCAACATCTCGCCGCAGCTGCGGCGGAGCAGGGATCGGAAATTTCACTAGATGCGACATTGCAACGCGGTGTGCCAATTCCTATTTGGCCGCATCAGCAGACAGCGCGCGAAGCGAATTCCATCGCGTCAACCTTTACTCCATCCAACTCGGTATCGGTAGCGCACGCGCTACAAGAAACCATTGCAGCGACACTCGGCATCGACTTCGTTCTAGAAGAAACCGGGCATTTAAAGTGGAGTGAACTTGGCTGTACGTCGCTTCAAATTACTCAAATCATGGCAAAGCTATCCGCGCAATTGGATAAACGGCTATCGGTGACTTTGCCTTATCGTCATCCTACGCCGGCGCAATTGCTTACCGCGTTGAGCGAACCCACTCACGGCAATACCGCTCCATCGTTTGCGAAAACAACAACACACGATGCACCCATCGGCATTACCGGCATGGCTTGCCGTTTTCCCGGTGGCGCAA
>Ga0157374_10004120_pt1 | contig 12205 bp, 10 predicted proteins | sample M25metaG_FD_115308 | JGI IMG/M metagenome (GOLD analysis project Ga0157374, IMG submission 115308) | Miscanthus rhizosphere microbial communities from Kellogg Biological Station, Michigan, USA - M2-5 metaG | ecosystem: Host-associated > Plants > Roots > Rhizosphere > Soil | place: USA: Michigan...
AAAACGAAACTGACACTAAACCATCATCATCTCATCAACAGAATGACCGACAGGGTCAGGCTCAGGGACAGGGTCAGGCTCAGGGTCAGGGTCAGGGTCAGGGACAAAATCACACTGGAATTCGCGATTCATTTGAGTATGCAAAGTCCTTCTCAATGAGTCCTCATTCAGAATCATCGGAATCGCTCTCCTCTTCGATTTCCACTTCAGAATCCCAGCAACAACACCATTCTCAGGCTGCTGTCACTGCAGCAGGAGCAGCAGCAGGATTGAATGCTGCTTCAATCTTTGGAAACAATTTGCAGGCTGCCTTTGCCAGTGGTATAGCTAACTCTGGGTTGGGAGCAGCTGTCTTGAACAATCCAATGGCCCTTGATCTCAGCAATGGCTCTCGATCTCACCATCGATCTCAGTCGGTGTCTGGAGGGGCCTCTTCCACTCCAAGAGAATCTCCCGGTTCTAACTCGACTCCAGGCAAGAGAGCTAACCGAACTCGCTTTACTGACTACCAGATTAAGGTTCTTCAAGAGTTCTTTGAGTCCAATGCTTATCCAAAGGATGACGATCTCGAGTACCTGTCTAAGTTGCTCAACCTGTCTCCCCGAGTAATTGTAGTCTGGTTCCAAAATGCTCGACAGAAGGCTCGGAAGGTGTATGAGAACCAACCTGCTGTCAGTGAAGATGATTCCAATCCGGGCAGATTCCAAAGGACACCCGGCTTGAACTATCAGTGCAAGAAGTGCATGCAAGTCTTCCAAAGATATTACGAACTAATTAAACATCAAAAGAGTGCATGTTTCAAGGACGAGAACCCCTTGGCAGTCCAACTCAAGGCAGCCCAAGAAGCGAGAGAGAACAGGGCATCCATTGGAGCCCCAACCTCTCCTTCCAATCATACGGCCAACAACAGTTCTAACTCAAGCTTTACAGACTCAAAGAACCAGACCCCGAACTCTAGTGCTCCTGCAACCTCTCCATCACCATCCTCTGGAGCATTCAAGTGTGAAAAGTGTTCACTGGTGTTCCCTCGATTCGATCTGTGGAGGGAACATCAAATTGTCCACATCATGAACCCGAACCTGTTCCCTAACTTCCCACCTACATCTCCCTTTGGAATCTTGCAGTTTGAAGGTCAGGCAGCCATTGCAGCTGCAGCTGCTGCTGCTGCTCCTTCACTGCCTTGCTTGGCTAACTCTTTGGCCTCCAGTGGAGGGAACAACAAGAGGAAGTTTACTCAGGAACCGGACGAGGATTCTCAGGAATCATTTTCTGGGCAGAGTACTCATCAGGGGAGTCAGAATGGACATGATGCCCCACGAGAGAAGCGACTTCGAACAACAATTCTTCCCGAACAATTGGATTATCTGTATCAGAAGTACCAGATTGAAAGCAATCCCAGTAGAAAGATATTGGAGAACATTGCTAGTGAAGTTGGACTGAAGAAGAGGGTCGTCCAAGTCTGGTTCCAAAATGCTAGGGCTCGTGAACGGAAGGGACAGTTTAGAGCTCATCAGCAAATCATCCACAAGAGATGTCCATTCTGCCGGGCTCTCTTTAAGGCCAGGTCTGCCTTGGAATCACATCTTGCTACTCGACATGCAGACCAGTACACGAAGGGTGACATCAACATTGATGCCTTGCCAGACGGAGATTCATCACAGGATTCGCCCGAAGAAGGCAGGTAGCTTTTCATATCTAATTATGGCTTATTATTTTATATATTTTGTTTTCATCCATTCCTTGTCATTTTTGTCATATTTTGCCTCATATTTTTGTTTTGCAACCACGACCTCTCAAAAGAGATTAAATATGTCATTAATTTATCGATTCCTTTTGTATTATTTTCTTTTCTAACTTCTTTATTATCTTGTTTTTTTCCTTGATTCCCTCTTGTTCTCTCGATATTACGTTGATATTGAATGTGCGATGAAGGAAATTCCTTGAAAAACAAGAGAATGTGATGAAATCATCGAAAGAATCTAAGAAATTGTAGACAAAGGCTAGGCTCCCGGATGTGAAACAAATGACCTTTTCTTGAGATGTTGAATGAATCGAGAGAAAATAGTTGTAGTAAAACTACTACAAAAAGTAACCGAAAGAAAAGACGAGGGAAATGAAAACGTAATGACTTGTGATTCGACTTCGAAGATGAAGAAGAGGGATATCAAATGAATTATCTTGTTGTTCACTACTTTTTGACTCATCTTGTCTCTCTCTCTCTATCTATCTCTCGTGTGTTCATTTTCTCTTTCTTTGATTCATTCATTCAAGGTTGCATGTTGTGTGTGATGTTGGTAGTCTCCTTCTGTCTCTTTAGTGTCAGAAAAAGAGAAGAAAATAGTTGCATGTTTATGTAGCCAACACAAGAGAGCAAATGATAGAGATTGAAGATAAGAAGCAAACTCCTTTCATTTGGGGTGAATCGACTCACAGGAGCCTTAATCATGTCTGCATCAGAGAACTTGGGTGGAAAAATTTAAGAAAAGAAGCAAGGAATCAGGAAAGAAAAGAACAGTCCAAAAATGCTGATACTGACTCATCTTTTTTCTTGTTGTCTGTCTTGCACGACACGACTCAACGAACGAGTGAGAGAGAGAGATGAGAGAATGAGAGAGATTCCTCTTGAAATGTTGAAAAAATGCCTCATCTCTTGTGTATCTCTTGTGTAAAATACAAATTCTCTTATAATTTTTCTTCTTCTTTCCCTCTGCTCACTCTGGCTGTCAAATCAAAGACTGAAAATTATTACTAAAATTACTTTTTATATTCCACGCATGTTGTTGTTGGAGGAGTCAGACATGATGATGATGAGAGAGTTCCTTCTCCTCGTCATCATCATCTTTACTCCTCCGCATCCTTCTTGTAATTGTCTGTGAGGATTCCTCTCAAAGAAAGAATGAATGAATCTTGTCTCTTGTCTGGTCTGGTCTTTCTTGTTCGCCGAAGATGATGATTCAATGCCAGACACGTCAGTCCAAACAAGGAGTTTTACCTCCTCCTTCTCCTTCAAACACACTCATTCATTCAGCTTCTGTTTCCATTCTTTGTGTTGTAGTCTTTTCTTTTATTCTCTTTGATCATCATCAAGTCTTGTTCATCTTCGATGGAGAGCTAAACTCCTGTTTCCGGTCGTGAGTCAATGAGTCAAGTCAAGGCAACAACACGCACTGATTAACAGACACTACTCCTGCTTCTTTAACTCTCTTTTCGTGTTTCAATCCATAGGATGAGTTGAAGAGGAGGAGACAAAGAATCTTTTAATTAACAGAGATTGGATCAGTGTTTCCGACACTATACTTGAAGGAGGAGACTTTGCCTCCTTCATCTCCATGTTAATTACGAAGCATCTTCTCACTACTCATTACACAGTCTCACTACTCATTACACAGTCACTACTCATTACACAGTCTCGCAAGAGAATGAGAGGGAGGGTGGTCTTACGCACAGTCTCTTGTCTCTCTTTCATTCGCAACTTCGTTCATTACTTCCTCCCCTAAAATGATAGGACCATAAGCTCATATGCAATTTTCACACGAATACAGAGCTGCAATTGTTAGTTCTCTAAAGTTAGTTCTCTAAAGTGTTTAATGACGTCAGTGACTCTATAATTACTTGACGAATGAGAGTTATATGTCGACGATAAAAAAGTTTTCTCGACCAACTCTTGTTTATTTAGTGTCGGATAAGTGTCTTTCTGTGTGACTTTAATGCTGTTTACAGAAGTCTCTCTTCTCTCTCGCATGACTGATGTCTTCAACTAAAACCTATTAGTCCTGTGTATCTTTGCCTGTGTTATTATTGTCTCTCTTTCTGTACACGACTCCCCCACATGAGAGACATGCATTTCTCTCATTTCGTGTCTGCATGACATCCGAGTGGGCAGTCACGGTGTAATTTCATCGCCGTCTCATCGCCGTCTCATTGCAGGTCTCATTGCAGGTGGAAATTTCTAATATCTTTGTATGTTTATGCCATTAAGAGCAACCAGAGTCATCATCATCAGGGCAGAGAGAGATGAGGCGGGTCTGCAGGGTAATAATTCTCTCTAAAACATTAAAAAAGAATGCTGCCTGGATGAGTGTGAGAGAAAAGAAGAAAAGTAATAATAAGAGAGAAATGAGTGACAGAACTCGCCCCAAAGTAATAATGATGAACAGGATCCACCTCCGCAACCTAGACTTTGTCAGTCAGTCAGTCTTGTCTAAGTTTTTATTCTTTTCTTACTTTTCTTAGTTTCTTGATCCTTCTTGTACTTCAAGGACACAGGAGTTAATGCCTCCCTCTTTATTCTCTTTCCTACTTTACTTTAAACTGATATCAAATGGAATTTCTTGATCAGTCTTCCATTTATTTTCAAGCATAGATTCAAGCATAGAATATCATTATTTCACAGACTGAACATGGAAGGAAAGAAAAGATGGCACTCTCAAGACAAGCAAAGGAAGATGAGATGAAGCAAATTATTCTTAGAATGAAAGAGAATGAGAGAAAAAGAGAGGGAGGGAAGAAGAAAGAAATGAGTTGTTTCGGGTGAAGAAGAGAAGAAAACCTGGGAAGAAATGAATGAAATAAGAAGGAAGAACATGAAGGACTTATGAGGATCTTTACTGGATACACAAGAAGTATCATGAAACTGTGAGAGACAATCATGTAGAGAGACATGTACACGTGAACTCTAAAGAGAAGTACACGAAGAGAATTGGAATTTGTCATTACAATTGCAATTGTAATCAACCTATAATTTCCTTCATTTATTTTGCGAATTTCCTTCATTTCTTAGATGGAGAAGCAACACGAAGGACGATAATAATAACATGGTACGACGATTGAAAATAATAACACAAATACATTCACTTCGAGAAATGAAACGAAAGAAAAACACGATCTCATTCCCAATTTTCTCTCGTTTTTATAGACATAAACATGAGATTGAAAGACAACATGAGAATACAAGTCTTGCTTCTTCTTGTGTTCTTATGAAACCTTGAGAGAGTACTCATTCATTTCATGAATGTCTACGCCTCTCATTCTGCCTCTCATTCTGCGACTCATTCTGCAACTCATTCTGCAACTCATTCTGAATCGGGTCTTAATTTTGTGACAGCAATCGATGGTCATACTGGTTGTTACTCTGAGTCATGCACTGGCTATTCTTGCTCGACATTAAGGAGAGGAGGAGTAGTGTATGATTTTCATGTTCTTGCATCTCCATCTTCATAACCATAAGAGAGAACGATGGCCTCTTGTTCTCTTGCTCAGGAGGAGGGAATGAAAGAGCACTTTAATTGCACGAGAGAATGTGTTTGGATGAGCAAAGTGTCTCTGGATGCCGTCCTTCGAACAAGTAATGAGAAGAAATATGTCAAGAGTGATAACTCTGAGCGATATCGGATGAGAACATTCAGGAATGAATACTGCCCTTAATTGGGTCCACACATGTCTACTACTCTGTTGCAACACAGGATCACACGTGGAATTAGATGAGGAATCATAAGTGTATGAGGAGGAGGGAAAGAGAGAGAGTATCTTCTGGTGATGAGCCTTGTAATGACAATTTTGTCTCGGGTTTGACGGCAAAGTAGAGGGAGTTTTCCTTTCCTGACCACCTCATGATTCTCTCTCGATATAATTATATCAAAAGAGAGTGAAATGCATCTCGTAATGAAGGCGATCGATTCCAGGCTTCACTCGTGATGCCCACTTTGAAGTGCATCCCTCGTGTAATGTGTGTATCTTTCTTTGGCTGTAATGTAATGGCGATTGTGTTTCATTCCATCGAGAAAATTGTACATCAAGGTCTAAAAGACTGAGGGAGTAAGAATATATATATTTTCCGTCGAATCAAACTGTTTACAGAGAAGCCCAGGTAAAATGAATGTATTGAGAAAAAATCAATATTGGTTTCCTTGAGCAGTAATGAGTGTGGATGCCAATGTTGTTAGAACAGCTTGTGCTGCCATTACTTTTCTCATTCATTCTCTTCTCTGTTTCGATGCATATTTATTTACCCTGGTATTATTGGTATTATTTCCTCTGCTCTTATTCTCTTGAATTGTGTATGAAAAAGATCTCAATTCAAGTTTACATTAACTTGCTCTTGCAACTCTTCTTTGCTCGAGAGATCGAGAGAGAAAACAGTGTCACATGAACATGAAAGGTTTCCATTTAAAGGCTGCCGCATTAATAACTAGTGTAATGTAAAAATGTAATGTAAAAAATTTAAAATTTTTCATTTTGTACTCATGAATGTTACCGCTGAATCAATACTACTAGTGCTCGTGAGAGAGAGAAAGAGAAAGAGAAGGAAACTCGAGACTAAAGAAACAAATGCTTAGGGATGTCAACTGTTCTATCCCGTCCTCGTCATCTATTCTTTGTATGATGAGCAGGAATAACACTGTGGAGTCTATTATTTGTAATGTTTGATGTGACTTCTACTGTCTTCTTGTTGTTTATTTTACTTGAATGACGAAATAGACTGAAGAAGAAAAACAGAATGTGATCAAATGAAGCTTCTGTTGATGCAAAAAAAGTCTGTTTCTGGCTTCTCGTTTCATTTACTTGATTTCTTCTCAATCTCTTGCAGCAAATTAATCAGAGAATGAGAGTAGGAATGTTTGTTAGGGCGAAGAGGATGATTTTCATGCCAAGAATCCACCCAAAATAGAGTGCGTTGACACGTTTCCTGCATAAATCATTAACAGGAGAGTCAAGAGGAGGCGGAGGTGGAATCAGAGACTTTGGATCAGAATAACGAGGAAGTAAGTTTGAAAGATGAACTATCATTTCAGCTAAAATTCTGAGAAACTACAGAGTATCTGTAATGATGAGAGTGGATGAAGATGATTAACAAGGAATGGACGACAGGAAAGCAGACCGTAAAGCGATATAAAAATTAATGCGAGAATGAAGATGAAGAAGAGGACGGCACTCACTCTGCTGATAAAAAGGAATAAATGAATCATAACGTATTTGATGCAGGAAAGAGAGAAGGAAGGAAAAGAAGAGATAAGCGAGGCCACACCAATCAATACCATTCAAGAATGAGAGCAAAACAAAACTTTTTGTGTTGATTAGAATACAGAGATGTAAGATTTATTTCCATGAAAAGAGGCCGAAGTCTGAGTGAGAAATGAATCTATTCTGGAAAAAAATTGCAATTACAATTACAAGTGAATTTTAAATGTTTCCTCTGATCAATTGCTTCGACTTGACTTTTATGTTTTTGTTAAAGTTGTTGAGAACATGATTGTTATTGTACTTCAAGTCTCTGTACTCATATTTGTCATTCTTGATCCTGTCCATATTGTTTTCTTCTCTGACCTCTAACTTGTGTAGTAAAATTATTGGGACAACTACTTGACACCAATACAGACATCCTTCATCTGAAGCGGAGATACAACAACAGAAGGTGATACTTATTTGCGATCCTTTAGATGATCACTCCATCATGTTTCTTGACTTGTCTTGTCTTGTGATCTCTTCATTGACTTCCTGCTCACATTTTTCCATGATTTTGATGATTCGATCAGTTGGATCAGTTGTGTAAAAAGCAATCAGGTTCATTTTCAAGAGAAGTAAGAGCACATCCCTGTTATCTGCTCCCCCTTCGAAAGAATGGATTAATTCTCACAAAAAGCAAGGATCAGACGTGAGATGTATAAGTCTCTTGTCAAATCCCTCTCCTCTGACTAACAAAAGTGTATCGATCGCAGACTGTTAGGAAATGCAATGAACAGAAATGGAGATGAGGGAGGGAAGAAGAAAGAAGATTCTTTGAGAGAATCAAACAACTCGGGGGAGAGAATGAGTCAAAAAAGAGAAGAAAAACAATTCCAATCTAACGATGAGTCCTCATTCAAAACTCCTGGTTCCATCTCTTGATTCCCGAGTCATTGATGCACCAGTATCACCTCCGCCGTCGGCTTCTCTTTTTTAAGAAGAAAGGAAACTAAACGAGACTGAATCCCAATTGAATATGTATATCTCTCTTCTTATTCCTCTGCAACACAACTCTGTGTCGATCTTACCCTTAGGATGAAGCCTATCCCTAAAAAGCTACTGTAAAAAAGAGGGAAGGAAAGAGGAAAAGTGTGAGTCGGAGAGCGAACTGCAAGAAAAAATCTAATTAAAGAGGGATCATTTGAAGTGGAGCGAGAGATCCAAGAAAAAGAGTGGGAAAGAAGAAGCAGAAGCAAAATTCCCTGCAAAGAATGGGGGTGAATCACTGTCACTTGTGAGCAAGAATTGGGTAAAGAGACAGGGTAAGAGGATGAGGGAGGATACCATGGGAAGTAAGAGAAAGAAACAAGTTTTTGCCCTAAAATGGCTCCTTTTCCTCCCTCACTTTTTTCTTTTCTCCTAAAACTCATTCCCTCATCTAAGTGTCCGCATTAGAATCTGAGGCTTTTTCTATGCAGAACAGCAACCAAAGACACCAGGAGGAGGGTGACAAGTAGTTCTGGTTCTGAGTGGACACAAAATCAATATATTCTTCTTCTTTTCTTTTCTAATGCATGCCCTTCTCTGTTATTCTGATTCCTTTCAAGAGACAAAAGGACGGCGACGATGGCTGCCCTTTATATAAAGAGAGCAAAACCAGTCAAAGAGAGAGGAGAGAAATTAATACACGAGAAAGGCATAGACAGTTGCAGCATCAAAGGTCTTGTGTCCGAGATGACTAAGCATTCAAAGCATGTCTATTCTCTCTTGTCCTCATTGTCTCCCTTTGTCTCTTGAGTCTCTCTTCTTCCGGACCAAAGTTTGCAAAGACTGTCATTTCCTGAGCCGTCTGCTTAATTCGATTCTTTTCTTGTCCGTCTTCTTCTTTGGTCACTACTAAGCAAATCAGTTGCCTCCCTTCCCTCATTCATTAACCCTTACAAAGGCTGACTTCATGAGAGGATGAGATGCAATGAGAGTGAGTTACGAAGAAGAGGAGCCAAATAAATGTGAGTGAAAGGCATGACGATCAAGAGCAGTCGTGTCAAACAAGTAAGTCCGTCGGCGCCAAGTGAGTCCGTAAAATTACTCCGTACAATTTTCTTAAAAAGTTCTCTTTATAATTATCGTGATCAAGGCATGAATGAATCAAGTATTGGTTAGAAATGAGAAGAAAAAGATAGACTACAGTAGTAGTCTAGAGACTGCTTTTCACTCAAATACAAGGCATTTGAAATGTCTTTAAAACTTCTCTCTTCTCTTTAATTGTTACCCAAGTCATTACTTGAACCTAAACCAAAACCTTTCGAATCCTCCTCCTTCTTCTCTGAAATTATTGAGTATAGAATATATCTCGTCACTTTTTCTCTTCTCTAAAAACGGATCTTGTTATTTCACTGATTTCAAAGCAGAGGACAAAGAAAGAAGAGCCAGATGAAGAAGAAAAGAAAGAAATGTTGAAAGAATTCATGTGAAGAGAAGGCGAGAAGTATCTCTCTCTCTCTCTCTCAAGTCCTGAGAAGAGAGGTTGTGTGTAATTATAGTAATAATAAGAGTCTAATGTCAGTCGCCTCGTCAAGCGATTACGTGGACTTCGGCGCCGATTTCTAGCAGATTCATTGCAAGCCAAGACAAGGGATATGAAGTATCTGCTCGGGATGTGAGAGATGCTCAGGATGTGAGGGATGAGAAAAACACGCCGCACAATGAACTGATGAGTCCTTTCTTTCTTGTTCACTTGATAACCCCTACCTGTTCAACATTTCAAGGAAAGAAGGAAAGAAGATCAGAGTGAAAGATCTTGTACAATTAAACTGGACACCCTGCCTGCTTCTTCTAACATGACTGGCATTCAAGACAGAGACCAACAATTATCTCTGCAAAAAGAAAGATGGAACGATGATCATCATTATCATGAGCGAGATGATCATGAAGATGATGATGATCATGATGCTAAGATCCTGGAGAGAAACATGGCAGGTTCCTTATGAGTCTCGCCTTTTTCTCTTTTTTTATCCAACAAATTTCTTCCTCCCTTTTTCTAAAGAATGCAAGTGGCTCATCATCATAGTCTTGATCATGCAATTGTTGTTGAGAAGAAAGAAAGGGAGAGCATTTGAGGGGGAGTCTCTGTAGACTAGAAAATGAGCTAAAGAATATTAGAAAACGAACGAACAAGAAAATTTCCTGTATTTTCTTGTTATTTGTGTGTCGTATCCTGGTCATCGTCCACTGATGTTTGGTTTTCATGTTCTTTTTGATTCCATGTGCTTTTCAAGCAGACCGGTCTAAATTAGAGCCTGTTGTGTGAGAAGTCTTGCAGAAGTAGTATTCAAATTCGTGATTGGAAACTCCCTTTGATTCGTGCGGACAAGGATGTCTCCAAAGAATTCTCGTGTCTTTCTCTCTGTGTTTGCCTTCATTTCTTCTTATCTCTTGTCTCTCGCTCTCTTTGTTGTTTCCTTGACTCTTTCATTATAGTCATTATTCCTTGTAATAATAACACCCATTCGCTCCTCAAGAATGTAATTGCCTTTTCCTATAACTTTTTTCTTTTTCTTGGACTCAACCTCCCTCTATTTTTTCTTCTTTCCTTGTCCTCCTCTCATTCTCTTCTTAATTCCTCTTTATTCTTACTTTCAAGAATAGGCAGACATGAAACCTCCGCTCCTTTGATTCCATCTCTTGACTCGTAATTACTAATTCTCCTCGTCTTCAAGTCTTGAAGCATCCTCTGAGAGATTCCTTTGTGTGACTCACTCTCACAGGCAGTCATTCTTCTTTCTCTGTTCAATTCAACTTTTCCTTCTCATTCTCTGTTTCTCGGCATCATCATCACTGGATGATGATGAGTCCATAACAAAACTGGTCTTACTGGTCAGATGCCAGGATAACAATACCCTCCTTAATTGTCCCACTTCATATCATCTCAAAGAAAGGGAGGATGAGAACAATCGTACACACGGTTTCGATCTTCTCCTTCTCTGTCTCTTAAACAGAGAAAGACTTAAATTGCATTTTCTTTTCTTTGAAGAGAAAGAAAGAAAGGCCCTCATCCACCCATTAAAGCCTTTAACTGAATGATGGAGCGGACTTGATTCAAATCTTAGTCCAACCAGAGCAATACGTATTGATTGCCAGGCCAATCCTTACTTCCTGTGATAAAATTTAACAACAAGTTCTTGTAGTACTAAATGAGAGGGTTAGAGACAAGAATGTGGGCAATACTTTCTCGAGAGACAACATCTAAACAGCCTCCTACACTCGAGTTGCATGCAATAACAAGTAGCCAGGCTGCATTGTTTAGTAATGAACTCTCAGTTATTGATATCGATATATATATGTCTGAATGTCATGGATTTGCATCAGTGGTCTCAACTGAATAAGCAAAGTTTAAGGAAATGTCAGTCGTGATTCAACCCATAACTTCATCTCCTGAGGAAGACCTCCCTTCAGTCTTGAGTCTAGAGATTTTAAAAGCATTCCAACCCGAGTTTAACAGCATTACTTGTAGTCCATGTTCAATCAAATATTGCTTTCTTTCAAACATTTCTAGAACAAGACGAGTACTTAACGTGCTTCAGTCTCTTTTCTCTCGATTTAATTCAAGAAATCACCCTCCTTCTATGATGAGATGATGTAACATACATGCAAAGTAACGCGAGACACACAGTACATGGTCCTCCTCTTCTTGTATTTCTTTTCGCTTGATTTTCGAATTGGAATCCTTGTTCTGTTCTTACTTCTTCCTGCTCCACTGACTACTGTCTGTCTTCCCCCTCCATTTCTTTCTCTTTCTCTCATTGATTTTTTAATGCAGCTTCACATTCTCTAAACGAACCCAAAAACACACGAATGAGCGAGTCAACGAAGAAAGAAAGAACAAGCTGTACTCAGATCACATCCACAGAACTAAAAAATCGAGGAAGGAATGAGGGGGAGCAGTCTCTTGTGTTAAAAAAGATGGAGAGTGAAAAGAGACCAAAATCAAGGCAGGAAGCAACTCTGGCAGCATCCTCTTGTATTGAATGAAAAAAGAGATTCTGAGGACGATAAATGAATCTGAGCACGAGTTTTCCTCTAAAATGTCTCCTTCTTCTTTCATTTTAATTGATGCCGTGACTCATAGACAGTCCTAAATGTTGTAAATCGTTTTCCCTGACTTGACAGAAGCTGTCAATGAAATGTGTGCTGTACTAACATTCTTTTTATCATTTTTATCATTTTTATCGTTTGAAACAGAGGGGACAGGATCTTACAATTC
>Ga0157374_10004121_pt1 | contig 12205 bp, 6 predicted proteins | sample M25metaG_FD_115308 | JGI IMG/M metagenome (GOLD analysis project Ga0157374, IMG submission 115308) | Miscanthus rhizosphere microbial communities from Kellogg Biological Station, Michigan, USA - M2-5 metaG | ecosystem: Host-associated > Plants > Roots > Rhizosphere > Soil | place: USA: Michigan...
ATAATGGAGCCGATGTAGCATGGATCATTGTAGCAACGGCGCTTGTATTCTTAATGACACCTGGCTTAGCATTTTTCTATGGCGGCATGGTGCATAGAAAGAACGTCCTTTCAACGATGATCAAAAGTATGGTTGCTGCCGGGATCGTAAGTGTTCTTTGGATTGTTGTTGGTTATAGCCTTTGTTTTGGAGATGACATCGGTCATTTTATTGGGAACCCAATGACCCATTTATTTTATAAAGGTGTCAATTCAGGTGAGCCATGGTCATTGGCCCCCACCATTCCAAAAACTTTATTCTCTTTATTTCAATTGATGTTTGCAATTATCACGCCTGCACTTGTTGTGGGTGCTGTTGCTGAAAGAATTCGTTTTACCTCTTTTGTATTATTTATAGTATTGTTCAGTGTACTGGTATATGCACCGCTTGCACATTGGAGTTGGCACCCGGAAGGTTTTCTTGCAAAAATGGGCGCCCTTGATTTTGCCGGAGGTACTGTAGTGCATATTTCAGCGGGTTGTGCTGCTCTTGCAGGGGTACTGGTATTGAAGCGTAGAAAAGTGCATCTTGAGCACCAGGAAATTCCTCCTGCTAATATTCCCTATGTTTTAATAGGCACAGGTTTGCTTTGGTTTGGTTGGTTCGGCTTCAATGCAGGTTCAGCAGGTGCTGCCAATGCTTTATCAGTTTCAGCATTTGCAACCACAAATACAGCAGCAGCATCAGCAGGATTGTCCTGGATGTTGTTTGATGTATTACGCGGTAGAAAACCATCAGTAATGGGTTTCTGTATCGGGGCCGTTGTTGGTCTTGTTGCCATTACTCCTGCAGCAGGTTTTGTAGCTATACCCCAAAGTATTTTCATTGGCGTCTTTGCGGCTGTAGTTTCTAATGTAGCTGTTTTGATAAAACAAAAGTCAACAAAACTCGACGATACACTTGATGTATTCCCTTGTCATGGAATTGGTGGTATGGTCGGTATGTTGATGACAGGTGTATTTGCGACCAAGGCGGTTAATTCAGCAGGAAATGACGGTCTTTTTTTAGGCAATGTCAGCTTCTTCCTTATACAAGCTAAAGCAATGGCGATTGCAGTTGGCTACAGCTTCGGAGTTTCATTTCTCATTTTCAAATTCATCAATTTCATTTTGCCTCTTCGGGTTAGTTCTGAAGAAGAAGAGATCGGTCTGGATGCCACTCAGCATAATGAAAAATATATGCAGGGAACTTTACTGATCCATAACAATGGTAAGATGGAAGAAAAGGTTGCCGACGACGTAAAGTAACATGCACGCCATATGAGAAAGAAGACAATCAATTAAAAAAGGTACAGCATAAGTATAGTTGCGCTAACAACTAGTGCTGTACCCCTTAACAATTAAAATCAACTGCGATGTTACGAAAAATTCTTATTTTCTTTCCGGCTTTCATATCCTTTATTTATGTAAGCGCCCAGGATTCATCTTCAAAAGGAACTTTGACTATAAACGGATCAATGGATGCCTACTACAGGTATAATTTCCTAAATGCGAAGGATTCAGGTCGTACAAACAACTATACCAGCTTTACCAACTCGCAAAACTCCTTTGAATTGGGAATGGCGTCCATCAAAGCTGATTATGCTATCGGAAAGGTGGATGGTGTAATTGATCTTGGATTCGGCCGGCGTGCCCAGGAATTTTCATACAATGACGAAGGAGCCATGGCTGCCATTAAGCAGGCCTATGTTTCCTTTGCTGCATCTGATAAAGTAAAGTTTACGATGGGTAAATGGGCGACTCACGTTGGCTACGAATTGCTCGATGCATATTTGAATCGCAATTACAGTATGGACTACATGTTCTCTTACGGACCGTTTTTTCATACAGGACTAAAAATGGACGTGACAGCAAGTAAAAATTTCGCCTTTATGGTTGGTGTGGCTAATCCGAACGATATGACAACGGCAAGTTTTTCAAAGAAATTTTTCCTGGGACAAGTTCATTTCACTACTACCAATGCTAAGGTAAACGCCTATGTAAATTATGTAGGCGGAAAGGATATGACAGAATCCGTGACCAACCAGGTCGACGCCGTAGTAACAGGAACTATCTCCTCTAAATTCAGCGTTGGTTACAATGGTACTGTAAAGCTTGTAAAACCGGAGAGCAAAAGCAGTAGTGATTCATGGTGGGGCTCTGCTGTTTATCTGAATTTTGATCCGTCTTCAGTATTCGGGCTGACTGCAAGAGGAGAATATTTTAATGATGAAAAGGGTGTGGCGGGATTTTATAATAAAATATTTGACTTCACATTATCAGGTAATATCCACATCGGCAATCTTACTATAATCCCCGAATTTAGAGTTGACTCAGGTAAAGAGCCATTGTTCTTCAAGAATGAAGATGGCGATTTTCCCAGCGCAAAGAGCTCGGGCTCGTTTATACTTGCCGCTACCTATCATTTTTAACAAGCAGAAAGTATAAAAATACCGGTCAATTATAATGTGAAATATCACAACAAACATTTTTAATACTTTACATGGCAAGCAATCGTATGGCCCTCCATTTCCATGGAGGGCCTCTTTTGGTCATATAAACTTAACAATGGTATTGCCTGGGCGGAGGGTTATTTGCATGGATTTTATTTTTTGAAATGGTCTAACTATTATGGTCTTAGTATCTCAGAACTGATATTTAGCAAACAATCGTTTAGTGCCTTCTATTTTTATGGAAGGCTTTTTTATGATTTTAGTATTGTAAAAAATTGGTAAGTTGTAAGTCATGTTTCTAAAAGGTTTCCATTTGAAGAGATCTCACATATTCCTTTTTGGTACTCTTTTGATTTTAATGACAAGTTGCGGGCAGAGGTCCCAGAATAAAAATGAGTTTACAATTGATGCCCCCACAGCGCCGGAAGTGAATTCTAAATACGGGTGGTTAAATACGGATAGATCTTATTCACTAAAAGATCTCAGGGGTAAAATTGTATTGCTTGATTTCTGGACACTCGGTTGTATCAATTGTCAACATATCATTCCCGAAATTAAAAAGCTGCAGGAAAATTTTTCCAAAGAATTGGTTGTAATCGGTGTGCATTCTGCAAAATTTAAATCAGAAAGAGAAACCCAGCGTATACGATCAGCGATCTCAAAATTTGGTATTGATCACCCTGTGGTAAATGACGCCGATTATACTGTGTGGAAAGCTTATGGTGTGGAGGCGTGGCCGACCCTTGTCCTCATTTCTCCTGATGGAAAAATTGCTTTTAAGTCTGAAGGTGAAAATGTTTACAATGTGTTCAATCCTCAAATCGAAAAATTGATAAAGAATTATAAAGATGCCATTGACATAAAGCCATTTGTTTTTAAACAACAAGAAGCTAAAACTTCAACTACTGCATTGAAGTTTCCCTCCAAAATGATCCCCGATGGAAAAGAAAACATATGGTTGTCAGATTACGGAAATCATCGCGTTGTAAAGATTGATAAAACAGGAAAAATCCTGGAAATAGTAGGAAAAGGCGGAGAGGGATTTGAAGACGGAAATTTTTCAACTGCCACATTTAATGGGCCGCAGGGATTGGCATTAAGGAATGACTCATTGTGGATCGCTGATTCGAAAAATAATTCGATCCGGCTGGCTGATCTTAGAACAAGGCGAGTGACAACTATCGCAGGCAATGGAAAAATGGGATATTATTTTAATAATGATAAGTGGAACGAACCAGTGTTGCCAAATAGTCCTTGGGATCTGCTTATTGATAAGGACTATTTATATATTGCCGATGCAGGAAATCACCAGGTGCTAAGAATGGATCTGAAGGACAATAAGGTTTACAGGTTTGCCGGAAGCGGCCTTGAAGGAATAAAAGACAGCGATCTGAAGACATCTACTTTCAGCCAACCCAGCGGATTAACCAAAAAGGTCAATGATATTTATGTGGCAGACCCTGAAGCAAGTGCTATCCGTAAAATTGATCTAAAAAATGAAACAGTAAAAACGGTCATTGGAAAAGGGTTATTTAAGTTCGGTGACCAGGACGGCGATACGAAAAACGTTTTGTTGCAACATTGCGTCGGACTTACGGAAGACAATGATAATATTTATATAGCCGATACTTACAACGGGAAAGTAAAAGTGTTGAATACAAAAACAAATATTGTTTCTACATTGGTCACGGATCTCAACGAACCTAATGATGTTTTGATTGCAGGCCACGAATTGTGGATCACCGATACAAATAACGATCAAATAATAAAATTCAACCTGGTCAGTAAAGTAAAGGAAATGGTCAAAATAAGATATTAACCAGGTCGTATGTCAGTTTCTCTTCCACTAAAAATTAATTGGCCGGGATACCGATCAAATAACTTGCGTGCAATCCAAATTTACTCTTTGTTTTTCCCGCTGTCCACTTGTACGCTCCCGCCGAAATACCGTTTGCTATTTTCAACAACTCTTTAGGTTTATACAGCCTCAGGATCGATACCCACCCATCCCAAATTGTGTAAAGGGGAATAAGTGGTATGACATAAGTAAAAAACAATCTTGAGAATTTGAATGGTTTAAAGAAAGGCGTAAAGAGTAAAAAGGCGACCGAATGAATGATCAATATTCCGGGGATCGCGAAAATGCTTTTATCACCACCGTCAAAAATTGCGATCGGTGCATTGTTGTCAACGGCATCCTGTAAAATGGATCTCACCTGTTCAGGTTGAAAATGATGAATAGCTGAGAACATTGTCCTGATGCCTTTTAAGTCAGCGGGAACACTTGCAGCGTCAACTGAACGTGGATCAAATTTTATTTCATCATTCGTTTTATTTTGCAGGTGTTTGTAAGCTTCAATGTTGGGAAATTTATCTGTAAGTGTAAAAGAAATATTGCTGGTTGTGATCTTTTTAAATTCATTATACACCTGTTCAATGTATCCCCCTCCGCCCGAACATAGGTCCACTATTTTCATTTCACCTGTTTGTTTCATTGCCTCATTCAGTAATACAACGCAAGGCTTGTACACTTCGGTTGCGATCAGCAGGTATCGTAAATAATCTGTTCCGCCGGTCCTGATCACATCAGGGAACCACGACTGGTCTTCAAATTCAAAAAGATGAAACCGCATGAAGGGATGTTATTTCCTGGTAAAGGTAAAGGCCTGCGTGGCACATAAATGTCTAGGCAGAATTCCTTCCGGCGTTGATAATTCCAAATGAACATCGCATAGCCAGCTTGCCAAAACTACTTTTTGCCGGTAATTGGTAGTTTGCCCTTTCCATTTCCCGCATTTTCATGATGGCATATTGCTGAATGGTAGCCAACGGCAATACAATTCTTTCGCGCATTTGAATGGACAGTGATTCAACAGGGTAATCGGCCATCAATTCATTCTTGGCGGAAAGAAGAAGAATATATCGCAAGGTCAATTCATATTCTTCATAGATCATCTGCCATAACTCCTTGTATTCGGGATGAGAGTTAAGATAAGCTGTCAATGGGAAGTAACATTTTTTCATCGCCATTTCACAATTGTCAATAAGCGTTTTGAAATACAAGGATTGGTTGTATAGATTTTTTATTTCATTGAAATGACCTTGTTCCTGGGCTTTTTTTAATGCAGTGCCCACTCCATAATAACCCGTTACATTTTGTTTTACCTGGCTCCATGAACCTACAAAAGGGATCGCCCGAAGATCCTTTAATGTAAGCCTTGACTGGCCTCCGCGTTTTGCTGGTCGTGAGCCAATATTTGTGTCTGCATAAAATTGCAGGGGACTTACGTAGCTGAGGTATTCTAAAAAATTAGGGTGGTTCTTCAATTCATTATAGGCATTATAGCTTTCATCCGCCAACGCCTGGATCAATTGCTGCTCATGTTCCTGCAGTGTTACCTTCCTGTCAATAAAAAGATCATTGGTGATGCCGGCGTTGATCAGTTGCTCCATGTTGTATTGCGCTGCATCAATGGTACCAAAACTGGAACTTACTGTTTGTCCCTGGATAGTTAACTGGATCTCGTTGTTGGCGATGTTTTTTCCAAGTGAAGCATAGAACTTATTCGTTTTACCTCCGCCCCGTGCAGGAGGGCCGCCACGACCATCAAAGAATATAACATCAATGTCGAATTTCTTTGAAATTTTTGTGAGCTCTTCTTTTGCCTTGTAGATGCTCCAGTTGGCCATCAGGTAACCACCGTCCTTGGTCCCATCCGAAAAACCAAGCATAATGGTTTGCTTTTTTTCTCTTCTTTTTAAATGAGAAAAATAAGCTTCGTTCTCATACAATTGCTTCATGATGCTGCTGGCTCTTTGCAGATCAGCAATGGTTTCAAACAAAGGAACGATGTCAATATTGATCTCATTGGTTGTCCATCCGCTCAGTTTAAACAGGGCAAACACCTCCATTACATTCAGGGCAGAATTGCACTGACTGATGATATAACGATTACATCCCTGCTCGCCATTATAACTTTGTATGGCCTGGATCGCCTGCATGGTTTCAATCGCGTCCCTGTCGGTATCATTTTCAAAAACGGAAACCTGTTTGCCGGACTGAAGTTTGCATAAAGCGAGGAGTTTCTCTTCTTCGGTAAGCGAAGAATAATTTTCGGGAAATAAAGAATTATTCCGGCTAAGCGAATCAAGAACTTTTGAATGAACAGAACTATCCTGCCGAACATCCAGCGAAGCAAAATGCAATCCAAAAATTTCTACTTTATTGATCAGGTTTTTGACAAGATTGATGAACAAACCGTTATGCTGCCTTATGAGTGTATTTGAAATCTCGTGCAGTGTTTCCAGCACTTCATCCTTGCTAAGAGCTGTTCTGTTGCCAGGGATAAAGATATTGTCGTACAATTTTTTTTCAAGTTCTGTAAGAGCAACATCAACTCCTTCAAACGTAAGTCTCCTTTTTAATTTTCTTACGTCGAGATAATAGCATTTAATGATACTGCTCCGTAATGCATCTGCCACCCTGAGGGTTGTTTCTGCGGTCACAAAAGGGTTTCCATCTTTGTCGCCCCCAGGCCAAAAACCCATGTGAATTACCGGGTTTGCCGGGTTCATTTCATCCCTGAACTGGCTCTTTAAAAAGTTCACAATACGGCCGGCTGCTGCATAAAAAACATTTTCGAGATACCATACCAGGCTGATCGCCTCATCATAAGGTGTTGGTTTTTGTTTTTTGAAAAAGGGTGTCTTCCCCAATTGCTGCAAATAAATATTTATCTGGTCGGTATTATTTTCAAACAGCGCTTTTGACAGATCGTGAATGATACCCAGCACAGCGCCAGGATAAAACTGTGTTGGATGCGCCGTGAGTACAAGCCGGATGGAAAAATCTTTGAGTTTTTCCGCCAGTTCACGTTGTTTTTGCGTCTGCTGAACATTTGTTTCAAGCTGTTTTAAACTACCGGCCCCGTTCATGTCATTGACGTATCTGAATGCCGCATCTTCCAATGCATCAAACAGAACTACCTGCCTTTCGGAATATTGAACAAAACGAAAGAGCAAGTCCAGTTGATCCTTTTCGTCTGTATACGATGTATGCTTGTTAAAAAATTCATCAATGATCTCTACCGGGTTTTTTCTCTTTTTATAACCATCTTCGCAAACGGTCAATAACAACGAAAGAAGAATGCCCGTTTTTTCGATACGATGGAAAGGAAGGGAGGTAAATAGACTATTGTACAGTTGGAATTTTAGCCCAACCAGGTTTTTAAATTGTTGCAAAGCCGCTGAGGACTGATGATCCATACAGTTGTTAGTTTAATCGTTTATGTTGGGCAAGCAACAGAAACGGAAAATTACTTCAATTTTCTATTGAAATTGTTTGTTTTTCAATAATTGGGTTTTATCTTCATGCCGTTTCAATGTATGATGTTTCATTTAGTACATATTATCACCTTCACAGCAGTTGAATTGTCCGGTCTTACTTCTACAACAACTACTACATCCCGATAAATCGGGATGAAAATACCATATTATCACCGGGGTTTTTAACCTGCCATTTTCAAAGGAGAAAAATTTTATGAAGGGGTGGCAAGGAATAATTTAAAAAAGGGAACAGAAAAATTAATTTAGCCATTTAAATATTATTTATGCTGGTTTTGAAATTTGGAGGTACTTCAGTAGGAAGTGCTGAAAATATAGAAAAAGTAATAGCGATCGTCAAAGAGAAACTGAATGCAGGTAAGGTCCTTGTTGTTGTTTCTGCAATGGGAGGAACGACAGATGCACTGCTGGAGTGCGGAAAATTAGCAGCGGCAGGGGATGAAGCATACAAAGAAAAATTACTAGAGGTAGAACAGAGGCATATTTCAACGGTGAAAGAGTTGATTGCCGTGCAGCAGCAAAGTGCCTCGCTTAGTATGGTTAAAAAAATGTGTAATGAAATTGAGGACCTCTGCAACGGTATTTTTCTATTGAATGAACTCTCGGTTCGTACCATAGATAAGCTCCTGAGTTATGGCGAATTGCTTTCATCACAAATGATAGTTGCTGCCCTGGTTGGAAAGGGAACAGAAGCCAAATGGGTTGATTCAAGAGAGATCATTAAAACAAATTCTGAATTTGGCAATGCCCTCGTTGATTACCCTGTTACAAATAAAAATATTCAGTCTTTGATAAAAACAGGCGACAAACTTTTTATCATTCCCGGCTTTGTAGCATCTGACCCGAAAAATATCACGACAACACTTGGACGTGGTGGCTCAGATTACACGGCAGCTATCTTTGCGGCAGCCGGCGATGCCGGGTCTCTCGAAATATGGACCGACGTAAGTGGAATGATGACAGCTGATCCGCGTTGGGTGGCGAATGCAAAGATCATTTCTTCCATCTCATACCAGGAAGCAATGGAGCTTTCTCATTTTGGGGCAAAAGTTATTTACCCGCCAACTATACAACCCGTGCTGAGTAAAAACATTCCCGTATGGATCAAGAACACTTTTGCAAAAGACCATCATGGTACGGTAATAAAGGGCGATGCTGAAAGCGATGGTAATATTATCCGGGGTATTTCAAGCGTAAACAATATCGCATTATTGAGCCTGGAGGGAAGCGGGATGGTAGGCGTGCCCGGTTTTTCAAAACGATTGTTTGAGTCTTTGTCAGGGGCTTCCATTAATGTGATCCTTATCACACAGGGTTCTTCGGAACATTCTATTTGCGTAGGGATAGATGCGATAAATGCGGAAAAAGCAAAACAGGTCGTTGACCAGGCATTTACAGGTGAAATAACGATGCTGCGTGTAGAACCATTGATCGTTGAAAAGGATCTTTCGATCGTAGCACTGGTCGGTGACCACATGAAGAGCCACCCGGGCATTAGTGGAAAAATGTTTGGAGCACTGGGAAAGAATGGTGTGAATGTAAGGGCCATCGCACAGGGATCGTCGGAAAGAAATATTTCCGCCGTTGTGAGCACGGCTGATGTTCGCAAGGCGATTAACGTTTTGCATGAAGAATTTTTTGAAACCAGTTATAAACAGATCAACATTTTTATTGCTGGTGCCGGCAATGTCGGAAGCAAATTGATTCGCCAGTTATATCAGCAACAAACGTTTTTGCGGGACCACCTTCGCTTACAGGTTCGCGTGGTGGGTATAGCTAATAGCAAAAAGGCGGTCGTTAAGAACGAGGGAATTGACCTCTCTAACTGGGAAAAGGTATTGGCCGATGGAAATAGTTCCCGCATTGACCAATTCGTTGATGAGATCATTGAAAAAAATCTTCGCAATTCAGTATTTGTTGATGTTACAGCCAGTGATAAAGTGGCAGAAGTTTATGAACGGCTTCTTCAAAAAACTGTTTCTGTGGTTGCCTGTAATAAAATTGCCTGTTCTTCTTCTTATGGCCGTTATAAAAAGTTGAGGGAACTTTCCAATGAATTCAATGCGAGTTTTTTATTTGAAACCAACGTGGGTGCAGGATTGCCCGTGATCGGGACGTTAACTGATCTTCTTCGCAGTGGCGACAATGTTCAGAGCATTGAAGCTGTTTTGAGCGGTACATTGAATTTTGTTTTCAATCACTATGATGGCAAGCGATTATTTGCAGACGTAGTTCAACAGGCACAGGATGAGGGATATACTGAACCGGATCCAAGACTTGACCTTAGCGGAAAGGATGTGATGAGAAAGATCATGATATTAGCGAGAGAAACGGGTGAAAAAATTGAAATGGATGATATAGAAAACAATTCATTCATGCCCGAGTCATGCATGAAGGGCAGTGTTGAAAATTTTTACGCTGAAATGAGAAAGCATGAAGATCATTTCAAAAAGCTATATCAAGATGCTCAGAAAAATAATTGCAAGCTCAAGTTTGTGGCTTCTTATCGCAACCCCCCTTTAGGGAATGGGGGTGTCAAGGCCTCTGTAGGGTTACAACATATTTCATCCGAACAGGATCTTTATCATTTATACGGAAAGGATAATGTAGTATTGTTTTTTACAGACAGGTATAAAGAACAACCACTCGTTGTAAAAGGAGCGGGTGCCGGTGCCGAGGTTACGGCCTCGGGTGTATTTGCCGATATTATGAGGGCAGCCAGAGTTAATTAAAAAAATGAAGAAGGTAAAAATTTCAGCACCGGCAACAGTTGCCAATCTTGTTTGCGGGTTTGATATCCTGGGCATGGCATTAAATGACCCCAACGATATCATGGAAGTAAGCCTGTTGGACGAACCGGTGATAAGGATAAAACACGCCGACAACTACGATCTTCCTGTTGAGCCGGCAAAGAATGTGGCAGGTGCAGCTTTGCTTGCTTTACTGGAGGCTTGTGATGATAAGATCGGTTTTGAAGTAGTGATCAATAAATATATAAAACCGGGCAGTGGGCTTGGTTCCAGTGCGGCAAGTTCTGCAGGAGCGGTAGTCGCCGCAAATCATTTGCTGGGAAATATTTTTTCAAAGGAAGATCTTGTTCGCTTTGCCATGAATGGCGAGAAGGTTGCAAGTGGTGTAAAACATGCTGATAACCTGGCTCCATGTATTTATGGTGGTGTTACATTGATACGTGCTATTTTGCCGCTTGATATTATTCCCTTGTCTGCGCCACCGCTGCACGTTACTGTTGTTCATCCCCAGATCGAAGTAAAGACATCTGATGCAAGACAGATACTTCGAAAAGAAGTACAATTGAAAAATGCGATCATGCAATGGGGTAACATTGCCGGGTTGGTAACAGGTTTTTTGAAAAGTGATTATGCGCTGATCGGACGCTCACTGGAAGATGTAATCATCGAACCTGTTCGCAGCATATTGATCCCTGGTTTTGATGAAGTGAAAATGAATTCAAAGGAAGCCGGGGCGTTGGGAGGTGGCATATCGGGAAGCGGTCCATCTATTTTTATGTTGAGCCAGGAAGAAAAAACCGCAAGAGAAGTTGAGAAGATCATGAAAAATGTTTTCCAGAATATTGGAGTTGAGTATAAAACGTATGTTACTTCTATCAATTATGAAGGAGTCAGAATAATTAATAATTAACAATGAATAATGAGTGATGAATGATGAGTTGTTGTTCATCCGTCAACAGTTAAAAAAGAAATGAAGTATCATAGTTTAAACAGGCAAGCACCTTCGGTTGATTTCAAGGAAGCAGCGACACAGGGCCAGGCACCCGATAAAGGTTTATATTTTCCGGAGCATATCCCTGTTTTTGATTCACCCTTTTTTTACAATATTGAAAAAATGGATGATGAGGAGATCGCCTACCAGGTCATCCAACCCTATGTGAGCGGATCAATTCCTGAAAATATCCTTCGGCAAATAGTTAAAGAAACCCTCAGTTTTCCTATTCCACTTGTAAAGCTGAATGAAAATATTTTTTCGCTTGAATTATTTCATGGACCAACACTGGCATTTAAAGATGTGGGTGCCCGGTTCATGAGTCGCTGTCTTGGATATTTCGCAAAAGAAAGAAATGAAAAGCTGGTGGTTCTTGTGGCAACTTCGGGAGACACAGGAGGAGCGGTTGCCAATGGTTTTTATGGTGTGCCGGGAGTTGAAGTGGTAATTCTTTATCCCTCGGGGAAAGTAAGCAGTGTGCAGGAAAAACAGCTGACCACGCTTGGCAAAAATATTCATGCCCTGGAAGTAAATGGAAATTTTGACAACTGCCAGCAGTTGGTGAAACAGGCGTTCTCTGATTTTGAGATCAATCAAAAATTGTTTTTAACATCTGCCAATTCAATCAATGTTGCCCGCTGGCTGCCACAG
>Ga0157374_10004126_pt1 | contig 12197 bp, 13 predicted proteins | sample M25metaG_FD_115308 | JGI IMG/M metagenome (GOLD analysis project Ga0157374, IMG submission 115308) | Miscanthus rhizosphere microbial communities from Kellogg Biological Station, Michigan, USA - M2-5 metaG | ecosystem: Host-associated > Plants > Roots > Rhizosphere > Soil | place: USA: Michigan...
ATTGTAAAGTTAAGAATTTGGGAGGCAGCTTTCGTGAGCCGTCAATCGTGAAACGTGAATCGTCAGTCGTGAGTGGTGAATGGTCTCAATCAGTGTTGACCAGGGTAAATCAGAGTAATCGGTTGACTAGTCCTAAAAAAGGTTGACTGGTTAAATAATGTGAAGCGAAGGTAAAAATCCGCAAGAAACCTCCATAATTCTTGCGGATTTTTTGTGCCAGGCCTTCGGTTTCAGTTTGTCTTGTTGGTGCATTTCATTAGGAGTTAGCAAGTGATTGCTTTCATGGGGTCGGCGGTTATTATAACTATCGATTGATTGCCTGACCTGGTTTTCCAATTGAGCTCGATCAGTAAAGGGTTCGTCAAGACCATATTCATCTTTCAATATCCCATTGACTCTTTCGGCGATTGCATTGTCATAGGGGCTTCCATCTTGGGTCATACTGATGGCGATATTTTTTTGTTGAAGTGTTCTTACATAGGCTGCACTGCAGTATTGTAATCCTCTATCTGAATGATGGGTCAGGCTTCCTTGATAGCGGCGATTGTTTAATGCCATTTGCAAAGCCTTTAAAGTTTCAGCCGCCGCCAGCGTTTCGCTTACGTTATATCCCATGATCTGCTTAGAATAGGCATCTGTCACCAAGTGTAGATAGCGATAGTCATTACTTAGAGCTAAGTATGTAATATCGGCTACCCACACCTGTTCGGGTCGCTTTAATTGAACTTGTTTTACCAGGTTAGGGTACTTTCGCATCCAATGTTTGGAATCAGTAGTTTTTGTGTATTTTTTCTTTTTTACAATCAGCAATCCTTCTTCACGAAGCAAATCAAACAACCGGTCCCGGCCAATGAATATACCCTCGCGCACAAAACTCTCTTTCAACAAATAATACAATTTGCGCGTGCCCAGACGCGGCATTTCATGTCGTATCCTCAGTACTCTTTCTTTGATAATAGACCGCTTAATAGTTTTGAGCTTTTTCAAGCGCACAGATTTGTAAAACGCTTGTTTACTATAGCCAAGCTGTCGGCATACAGAAGCAATGTTTACTTTCCTTTCTGATGCAAGCTCCTGGACAACTCGGCTTCGATTTTTTTTATGATGTCCTGATCAAGGTCCCGATTGGTAATTTCAATCAGCTTGTCATATACTTTCAATTTCAACTCAGCCGCTTTTAATTTCTTTTCCAGTTCCTTGATGCGCTGTTTTTGAGGATCCTTCATTGGGCGTCCATTTTGAGTAGGTGAGTTATAAGCAAACTTACCATACTTACGACACCATTTCAAAACAGTACTATTACCTCCAATACCATATTTACGCTGTAGCTGGTCTTTGTTCAGCAGCCCTTGCTCAAACTCACGGACTACTTGCCTTTTGAATGTTTCACTAAACTTAGGCTGAGGCTTTCCCTTTTTCAATACAATCCTTATCTGATCCATTTCTGACTACTTTGTAGTCAACTTTTTTCAGGACGAGACACTTCAACAACAAAACCCTCCATTATGGAGGGCTTTGCATTTTCACAGAGAATATTTTTTTATTTCCAATGACCAGGCGCCCAGCGATAACCACGTCTTGTATACTTCCAATGACCATTTATCCAACCATGATAACGACCGGGCTTCGCCCAGTATCCCGGCACTTCAACATACCGGTTGCCGTGCCATGTCCATTCAGGGCCTATCCAAACTGCACCACCATAGGGTGCGGGGCCGGGGGCACCGACCGAAACCCCTACGCTAAATATGGGTTTCGTCCTTACAAACTGCGCATTTGCTCTAAAAATGGAAAGGCTAAGCAGCATTATTGCTACAAAAATTATCTTTTTCATAGTGTAGTTTTTTAATTTCCGCTTTTGACATTAAAATAATGTATAGGTTTATTGACAAACGAAATGCCGGTAAATTTTCTTATCTTTTTTAAAATAACTGATCAGTAATGAAAGCCTTCTTCGTCATTTTGCTTTGTAGTTCTACGATCTCCTTGCAAGCGCAAAAAACAGTGGATGTAACAGAGGGCAATACCAGTGCTATGTCTCCCGCGTTTTTTAGCGTTGTGGGCGGAGAGCCCTTTGTGTTTGCAAAGTTTGCAAAAATTGTGGATGGCACTCTTTATTTTAGCGATGAGTGGATGAAAGGCAACGTAGTGGTTAATGGTGATAACCAGTATAGCGGTGTTTATTTAAAACTCGACCTCTATAACAATGACGTGCATTACCGGGATCCAAAAGGTAATGAAATGGTAGCGTCAACGCCGATACAAAAACTTATCTTATTTGATTCTTCAGCACAACTTGTTTTCAATTTCATTAATGGTCAATATATCAACGCCGCTAGTCCTGGAAAAGGTTGGTACCAGTTGCTGGCAGAAGGCAAAGCCTCCGTGTTCAAACAAATAAAAAAACAGGTGACTGAAAACAAACCCTACGGCTCGGCTACTATCGAGCGATCTGTCCATACCAGTTTTCAATACTATGCTTTGTATAACGGAAATTTTACACAAATAAAAAAATTCAAAGAGATCCCCGATCTTTTAAGCGACAAAAAAGACGAGATAGATAAATACATCAAGGCGAATAACCTGTCGGGTAAAACAGATGATGATTATATAACTGTATTCAATTACTATAATGATTTAAAATAAAGATTGCGTTTTTCTTCTGCACTGATCTTTTCCTATCTTTCTGTTATGAACATGCAGAATATTCGGCCCAGCAAATACCTACGTTATCTGGTTTTGCCGACGCTATTCGGAACGCAGCGTACCAAGGAGATCCTGGTTGTAAATCCTACCGCTCCCCCGGAGCGCGAAGAGGCGCAGCAAGTTTCAGTCTCCGTTTTTGATTATAACGCCGAGACATTAGAAGAAAGAAAATTTGATGCTGTAGCCGACTTGCTGGCCCACAGGCAAAATAGCCATACCACCTGGATCAATATCGATGGATTGCGCAAAGCAGACGTAGAAGCCGTTTGCAATCATTTTGGAATTCACCCGCTCCTGATGGAAGATATCCTGAGCATCAACCAGCGGCCAAAAGTGGATGAGGTAGACGGCATTTTGTTTTGCCTGCTGAACATGCTTTACTATAACAATGAGAAACAGACAGTAGAACAGGAGCAGATCAGCATTGCACTGGGAAAGGATTTTGTAGTCAGTTTCCAGGAGGATGCAAACCGTGATGTGTTCGACCAGCTTCGTCATAAACTCAGGATGCCAAACAGCAAGATCCGCCAGGCCGGCGCCGATTACATTTGCTACACCATGCTCGATCTTATCGTTGACAATTATTTTTTGGTCATGGAAAAACTGGGAGAAAGAATAGAATTGCTGGAGGAAGAGGTGATCCGCCGAAGTGATACAAGATCGCTGGCAAAAATTTCGCAATTACGAAAAGAATTAATTGTCTTAAAAAGAAATCTTGTTCCCGTTCGGGATATTTTAAGCAGCATTCAACGAAGTGAAAGTGACCTGCTCGATGACCGCACCACCAAATATTTTAAAGACGTTTACGATCATATTGTTCAAGCTTATGATCTTAGTGAAAACTACCGCGATATTATGGTTAGCATGCAGGACCTGTACATCAACAACGTAAATCTGCGGATGAATGAAGTGATGAAGGTAATGGCCATTGTTACCTGCCTGCTTGCTCCTGCTACCGTAATAGGTGGAATATTTGGAATGAACTTCGAAACCATTCCCTGGCTGCATAACCGTTATGGTTTCTTCGGCGCCGTTTGTGTAATGTTGGTGATCCCCGTGTGGATGCTGTGGGTGTTCAGAAAAAGGGGCTGGTTCTGAAGCCCCAAATTAATAATCGGTTGCCCATTTGGATGTAACAAACATATTCTTTTCTTGAAAAACTTCTCTCTACTCCCCTTTAGGGGCGGGGGGCTTTTTGTATATCGGAACTGTGCTGCACGGTTCTCCATACATTATGGTTTTAGCAACGGGCCTCAGGCGTTTTGTAATTTCCATGTATGCAAATTCCCCGATCGGTGTTTCTCCACAACCCTTTACCACCACTCTTTGTCCCGTAAACTCATTGACATCTATCCCTTGTATATTTTTCAGAAAGATCGTTTTATGAACTTCTTTTTCATTCCCCATTATCACGTCTTTAGCGACTGGCTGCAGATAAGCGGCCGCGAGCATGTAGGCCCACGGCGGAATGATCGCGTCCGCAGAACAGGTAACTCCGACATATTTATTTCTGTAAGCGTCCCAATCCAGATTTTTAAGCGCCTCTCTGAAATCTTTTTCTTTTAATATCAATCCCATGAACAAATAATCCTTGAGATCAAACAATGCAACTGTATCCCTTGGATAATATTGTTCAAGATCGAGTGTGATCAACCCGCTTTCTGATACTTTATTTACAATGGCATCACTCATATTAAGATCAATTCACAAAAATAACATTTACCCCCGGCTAAATGTTTACAAAAACAAAAACCGCCCTGGTGAGGCGGCTCTTGAAGCTTGCCTTTTTTTATCAATAAAATTTGTTCCTGTTGTCTTTGATGGTTGCCGCTTTTCTCAGCACGGCTGCCGGATCGTATTGCTGGCCATATCCAAATTGTGAATACTGGTTGCTCGACAGGATCCTCATCCGTCCCTGCGACTCAAGATTTTTTTGTTGTGCAGCCACGTCTGCATTTTCGACTATTGTGGCGGATACATCATCAACCCTCACCACGTATACTGCAGAATTTCCGTCAAGAGCTTCGGGAACAACCTTCCCTTTGTTGGCCGGGTTAAAAGTGGCCCCGAGCACTTTATGCTCAAAAGATACAGGGCTGCGGCCAGAGCCAGAAAATCGTAAGCTGTCTGCTGTCTGAACTGCCTGTTTCATTGAAGCAGCAACGGCATCAAGTGTTGTTATTTTGCCGATCCTTTTCTTTATTTCCTCTGCTTTCTTTTTATTTTTTAAAATAGGCTCAATGTAGTTGCGTCCGCTTGCAGCAGTAAGGGTTCCAGCCTTGTTGATAACAGTAACGGCGGCCACCACATAATTATCACCTACTCTCTCCGGTTGCAACACATCGCCACGGTCTGCGTCAAAAATGTCTTTTATGAATTTTCTTGAAACACCAATGCCCTGAATATCGTAAGCGTGTGAGTTAACGTTGGGGGCAATTAGTTTCTGAATGCCTTTTGGTTTCAGATTTTTTTCGGCGTTCGCATCAAAGGTTTTCAGATCACGACTATCCCCCGCAAATTGCAAAGCTGCATTTTCAGCGTTTCGCTCCGTTTCATCACTTGTTTCGATCTTTTTGGAGAGATAGGCTACTTTGTACGCCGGGCTGCTTCCTTTTTGTGACAAGATCTCGATATAATGATATCCATACTCTGTCTTGACAACACCGCTCTCCCCAACTTTATGATTAAAGATAAAATCATTGAATGCGGTCACCATTTGACCGCTATAGATATTATCAATTACGCCTCCAGTATTCTTGCTGCCCGGATCATCAGAATATTTGACAACAAGACTATCGAATTTAGCCCCGGTCTTTATAGCCAGCTGAACACTATCAACAAGTTTTTTAGCTGTGGAGTCTTCACGGACCGGTTGGCCCTGCTCCTGAGTAGCGATAAGAATATGCCGCACTTTTACAGTATCGGGCCACGGTTTCACGTCAATAACTTTTGCTAGTACAAAATTGTCTTTATCAACATACGGACCGTAAATACCGCCAACAGGTGTTTTAAATATTGAATCTTTATCAGGTACCTGGATCTTGTTTTTACTAACATAGCTATCATAAAAGTTCAACTCAGAATTTGCCTTTATAAAATCTGCGACATTTTTTGTAGTATCGAAAGCTGTCTTTAATGAAAGCACATTTTTCTTCGCTGCTGCGCTGTCTGCAGAACTTGGAGCTGCACTGAATAAAACGTATTCTATCGTTCTCGTTTCATCTTCCGCCTTGTAGATATCTTTGTGCTTGCTTATGTAGTCTTCAATTTCTTTATCGCTAACAGCTACTTCCTTTGAACTATCAGAAATAGTAGAAGCAGGAACACTCACATACGAAATTTTTCCCATCAGGCTGTTATCGGTATTTTGTTTTTCAAAGAGCCATTTTGGATAGTGAATGGTTCCGGCAACAAGCCCCTGGTATTTTTCTGTAAGCCGGGCTTTTTCAATTGCATCCAATAACAGATTCAGTTGATCCTTTTGGTTTTTATCCTTACCTCTCCTTATTGAATTGATCAATTGACGCACATTATTCGGATCATATTCTCCAGTCTGCGGATTTCCGAGATATTGCCTTGCAAGCTGATGAGGTTCTGTGTAAAGCATATCGGCAAATTCCTTTTTGCCGACACTTAACCCTAATTTGTCAAATTCGCTCTTTAATAATATCTGGTCTACCTGCTGTTTCCATAGACCAGCTATGATCTGTTGTCTTCCTTCTTCCCCGAGAGATCCTTGTTGTTGTTGCTGGCTCTGCTGTTCCTGCATCTGTACTTTTTTCTCAAATTCCAGTTCATCAATTTTCTGCCCGTTAACCGAACCAAGGTTGGTTGAGCCTCCATTAAATAAACTTCTTCCACGACCTGATATGTAGTCAATTAAAATAAACCCTACCAGCGCTACAGCTACAGCAATGACCGCGAGTCTTGCATATCTATCGCGGATCGTTTGAATTATCGACATATTAGTATATAGATTAAAAAACCTCCAAAGCCAAGCTTTGAAGGATGGCAAAAATAGGGTAATTATCCATAAAATGCTATACCACACGGCCATGTTGCCAGTGAAAAAACTAACAATTCTTGAGGTGTGGTAAGGTTGTAAAGACCAGTGTCTCAGTTTGAGTTGTGTTTTTAACTCAGCCAGCAAAGGTTTTTCTCCCCATTACACTGTTAATTTGGATCAATGTCGGTGAATAACCCGGTGTGAAACGTGGATATGAAACAGAATTATCGGGGTTAAAATACACCCTTTCCTGGTCTTTGGAAGATATCAAACAGTCATTAACCAACTATCACGGCCTCGTCAACACTAACAATTGTTTATTGGCCCGGTTTGTTTTTCCCTCTCCCGCTTTCCACATCTCTGTGAATTTCGGCGTTAACGCACCGCCAGCTTAATTTGGTTATGTGGATTCCCCGGTGATTACTGTGTATAACCACAAGTTGGTAATTTTGTATTTGTGAATTTGTGATTGTTTTACACATATACACAGCCATAATAATAATAGGATTTTTTATAAAAATATTATTGTATTAATACTATTAGTTCTAATACAGCGATCAAAAAATGTTTTTGATAAACAGTTTTAGTTGTTGGAATATTGTTGTCCTAAATTTTTTTCATGCAAGCAGAAATATTGGAAATGGCCATGGCGGATGTCGACAAAGCAGGGTTTCTTGACATAGAACTGGACCCCACTCTGGATCTGTTTGCTGAAATTGAAAAATTGAAAAAAGAGAAGAATGCCATACTACTGGCTCATTACTACCAGGAGCCGGATATACAGGATGTGGCGGATTATATAGGCGACAGCCTTGGTTTAGCACAGCAGGTTGAAAAAACAAAGGCGGATATGATCGTGTTTGCCGGTGTCCACTTTATGGCTGAGACAGCCAAAATTCTAAATCCCACAAAAAAAGTTGTGATCCCGGATCTGAAAGCTGGTTGCTCATTGAGTGACAGTTGTCCCCCGCCCTTATTCAAGAAATTTAAAGAGCAGCATCCGGATCATGCTGTGGTAAGCTATATCAACTGCAGCGCCGGTATAAAAGCGCTCAGTGACGTGATCTGTACCAGTAGCAATGCAAAGGTTGTTGTGGAAAGTTTTCCGAAGGAGCAGCCGATCATTTTTGCTCCAGATAAAAACCTGGGTAGCTATATAAACAAAAAAACAGGGCGAAAGATGTTGCTTTGGAATGGTGCCTGTATGGTTCACGAAATTTTCAGCCTGGAAAAGATCACCCGGTTAAAAGTGAGACATCCCAATGCAAAGCTTATTGCCCATCCCGAATGTGAAGATCCTGTATTAAGGATCGCAGATTATATAGGGTCAACAACAGGACTGTTGAAGTTTACAAAATCCGATCCTTCCCAGGAATATATTGTTGCCACGGAAACAGGTATCCTTCACCAGATGGTGAAAGCAAATCCGGAAAAAACATTTATTCCAGCACCTCCCGATAATTCGTGCGCCTGCAACGATTGCCCGCATATGAAACGCAATACACTGGAGAAACTTTATCTCTGTATGAAATATGAAACCCCTGAAATAAAGATGGAAGAGAGTTTAAGAGTGGCCGCAAAAAAGCCAATAGACCGGATGCTGGAGATAAGTGCCGCGGCCGGATTATAGCCTTTCATATTAGGAAGAATTACATTATAAAAATTTAAAGAATGGTAATATATTTAGGGGATTGCGATAATTACATTTGTGATCTTAAATGCCCTTTACATTTTCACATCCAGCAATTGTTTTACCCTTAATCAAAGCCAGATTGAAACTTTCTGCCACGGGACTTATCATTGGCAGCATGATCCCCGACTTTGAATATTTTATCCGCATGAGAGACCGAAGCAGGTATAGTCATACTCTAACCGGGATCTTTTGGTTCGATATACCACTAGCTCTGCTTGTGTGTTTCATTTATCATCTCCTCGTGCGGAATTCGTTGTTTGATAATCTGCCATCTTTTTTGAAAGACAGGTTTTCTGTATATAAAAAGTTTAATTGGCCCAGGTATTTTATAAAAAACTGGGCTATCGTTCTTGCCTCTGTCATTATCGGGGCGGTTTCTCACATCTTATGGGATGCAGTTACGCACAACACAATGTTTTATGTAAACCAGGCAGACCTGTCAACGATGATGAAGATTGGAAAAATAAATCTTGCGGGATATAAATTTCTCCAGTTAGCAAGTACAATAGCAGGAGGTCTTATTGTTATCTATTCTATTTTTGCCTTGCGAAGAATTCATCAACCAAAAACAAAAATAGATTACAGGTATTGGACCATTGTTTGGATCATAACTCTTTCCATTACCTTTCTGAGATTTGCCAAGGATGATTTTCGCCTTCACTACTACAGCCCCTATCGTGTGATCGCTGTATCATTTATTGCAAGCTTCATGATCGGTCTTATATTAACGCCGTTACTCTTAAATCAAAAGCAACCACCAGGTACAAAAAACTCTTTTAAGAGGAAAATAGAAGTTGATACAGTAAACGGGAATTAGTAATTCGCCAAGCGCTTTTCACTATTTTATATTTGCTTTATGCCTAAACTTAGTGCAGGGATATTGGTTTACCGGCTAAAGGATGACGAGATCGAAGTTTTTCTTTGCCATCCCGGAGGACCGTTTTATAAAAACAAAGACAACGCGGTCTGGACGATCCCCAAGGGAGAGTTTGATGAAAACGAAGAGGGTTTCACTGCGGCAAAAAGAGAATTTAAAGAAGAAACCGGGCAGGAAATAAGCGGAGATTTTATTTCAATGAAACCGATAAAATACAAGGATGGAAGAAAGGTCGTTTATGCCTGGGCCGTTGAAGGCAACATTGACACAACCAACATTAAGAGCAATACCTTTCCACTTGAGTGGCCACCAAAATCAGGAAAATTCATCGAGGTTCCGGAGGTAGACAAGGGCGATTGGTTCACAATTGAAATCGCAAAACAAAAAATACTTCCATCCCTTTCTCCGTTGCTTGAAGATCTTATCGAAAATATTACCAGGTAGATCCCTGTTATTCTTTTCCTGTTATTTCTCCGAGCACCATTTCATGTAATTCATTTTTTCTTGTAACTGGATTAACAAATTTTAAATTCAGTTTTGTTATTCCGAAATCGGGGACACTATAGATCAATCCAATTTTATAACCGGATTGACGGATATCCGGTAAGTCGTTTTTATCGAATAAAAGCCAGATGGGTTTTTTCCCTTTCAAAAAAAAGGAGTCATCAAATTGTTTTCGTTCTGTTGCAGTATAAAAGTTAAAGGAAGAGCTATAATTGTTTTTCCAGAAATAGACATTCACCGGGTCGACATTTCCTTTTATTTTTTTTGCCAGCTCATTGCCTCCCTGGTATTTTAAGAGTTGCGGATAAAAATTTGTGTTCAGTAAAAAAAATGAAAAAACCATCGAAGTCACGGAGACACAGAGAACTTTTTGTACATGAGATAACCGCTGGGTTCTTAAAAAATAAAAAACGACTGCAAGCAGCAGAATAACGGAAAGAATAAGCAAGAAGTTTTTTACAGGAAAGGCCCACGAATTCAGCATGCCAACCAGCAGCAAGATTAAAAGGCAAACGACGACCTGGATAATAAAAGTCGTTCTTGGTTTCAAAGAGTTGACCATGATCCATGAAGCGGTCATTACCGCAGCTGCCGGGAAAATGATATTAATATAGTGGGGTAGTTTAAAACCGGAAAAGGTTAACACGATGGCGATGGTCACAACAGTTGCCGGTGTAAGCCATTCGTCTCTTCTTTTGAAAAAATGCTTAAGACGACCAACGATCGCGATGTATGCGAGAATGCTCCAAGGAACAAAGGCCCAAAGAAAGGAATGAAAGAAAAAAAAGTAATCATTTTTTGCGTCGTTTCCAAAACTCTCACCCTTTAGCCTTTCAACGGTTTGTCCGAATAAAATAAATCTCACTCCATTGATGTGGTCTTTGCCCCGTACTAATTTTTCGGGGTGCAAATTATACTGAAGGTAAAAGCAATAGACAACAGGAAAAATAAGTATTGCAAAACCGGCTAAAACAATTAACCATTTCCAATTCAAAAAGATCTTCCAGCGCCTTAGGTAGATAATATAGAATAACAATCCTATTAAAGGAGCAAATACAGCAATGTGCCCTTTTGTGTCGAAGCCAAGCGCTAACCCCACAGCAAGACCGAAAGCATTTGTGATTTTTTGATGCCGGATAAAATCTACTCCCTGCCAGGTAGCAAAGGCTACACAGGCAGTAAGTACCGCATCCATTCTTACGTCGGTGTTTGCCAGGATAAATGCAAAGGCCGAGGCGATGATCAAAGCAGCGAGCTTGCCTGTCTCTTCGTTGTACAATGATCTTCCTAAGCGGTAGACGGAGTAGACACAAAGAATCGTGAAGAGCAAAGAAGGGAAACGGTAAGCAAAACTTGTAATACCAAAAATTTTATAGCTCAGAGCACAAAGCCAGAAAAGCAAATGAGGTTTATCCAGGTAATCCTGCCCTGCATCAACCAGGTTTACGTAGTCACGGTGCAGATACATGTGCATGGCGATATTGGCATGATGGGCAGAATCACGGTCCATCAAAGGCACGAACAGGCCGGCGAGATAAACCAGTCCGAGCATAGAAAAAAGAAAAAGATAGGTGCCTTTGGAAAGAATGCGGGTATCCAAACAATGGAATTTGCAGGCAAAGTAAACCTGTTTTTATTACAATGAAGCCAACAACTCCGTCACCTTGTTTTTTATGAGATCTCTTACAAGCCTGAAATTAGGTTCATTCATTTCTTTGGGGTCCGGAATTTCCCAGTCAATAAATTTTTTTGCCGGCATCCAGGGGCATGCGTCGCCGCAGCCCATTGTTACCACCACATCGAAAGGTGCAAATTGTTTTATTTCGTCTAATGATTTTGATCGATGCTTTGCCAGGTCATACCCGATCTCTTTCATTGCAGCAACTGCTTTTGCATTTATTTTTCCAGAAGGTTTTGAGCCGGCACTATATGCTCCCGCTTTGTCGCCAGCCATTTTGGCGAAGGCTTCAGCCATTTGAGAGCGATTACTATTCTCTATGCAAACGAATAAGATTTTCTTTTTCATGAAAGAAATTTTCTCATCACTTCAGCCGTTGAGGGGCAAATAGAAGAAAATTCAGTTGTATTTTTTATTTCAACAGGGACTGTTTCGCGACCAATTGTTTCATAACCTTGTTTGGTGAAAAAGCCCGCCGCCGTGTTTGTAAGCAGGTAGAGGCAATTGATCCCGTTTTGCCTCGCCATTTTTTCAAGCTCACCAACGACAATCTTTCCAAGTCCTGTTTTCTGCAGATCTTTTTTTATGCTGATGCTGCGAAGCAATGCAAAATCCCTAAAAGACTCCAGACCGCCTGTTCCGATCACATCTCCATTACTTAAACAGGCAAAAAGAGTTTTTGTTTCGTCAAGATCACTTACGGGGAGATCATTTTCCCGCAACAATGCAAGTA
>Ga0157374_10004130_pt1 | contig 12192 bp, 10 predicted proteins | sample M25metaG_FD_115308 | JGI IMG/M metagenome (GOLD analysis project Ga0157374, IMG submission 115308) | Miscanthus rhizosphere microbial communities from Kellogg Biological Station, Michigan, USA - M2-5 metaG | ecosystem: Host-associated > Plants > Roots > Rhizosphere > Soil | place: USA: Michigan...
CCGCCAACGTCCTCACCGACCCGCAGAACGGTGCGCCGCCGCAGGTCGATGCGCTCGACGGCTCAGAGGATTTGGTGACCGTCACGATCGGCGGCAACGACGCTGGCTATGTGCCACTGTTGATGGCGGCGGGGCTGCCGCGCATCTTTCGGTCCTTACCGCTGCTGGGCGGGGTCGTGCGCGAGATGCTCGACCCGACGGCCCGCGATCGCGCGCTGGTCGAAGTCGCGGAGTCATTGAAGGAGGTCTGCCGCACGCTGCGCCAGCGATCACCAAGGGCGCAGGTGCTGTTCGTCGATTACCTGACCTTGCTGCCGCCTGCGGGTACGGCCGCACCTCCGCTGTCCGATGTCGATGTCGCGCTGGGCCGTCGAATCGCCGACACGCTGGAGCGCCTTACCGGCGAGGCGGCCGCGGACACGAGCTGCGCGTGGGTGCGAGCCGCCGAAGCCAGCCGCGAGCACCATGCCTGGTCACTGCTGCCATGGACAACGAAGTTCGGGTTGCCGCTACCGGGCAGGCCCGCGCCGCTGCACCCCAACGCGGAAGGCATGCGGGCGGTCGCCGGCCTCGTTGTCGCGCAAACCCACCGCCCGGCGTTCTAGGCCCGCGCCGAAACCCCGGTTCCTGATGGATTTTTCCCGCTTTTCAACACAATCCGTAGTCTCGCGAACGTGATCGAGTTGGCGGGGGCTAACGTGGTGGCGATGTTGCGGAAATCCCTGGCGGTGCTGACGGTGGTTGTCGCCGTCGCGGCGCTTGGCGGCTGCAGCCGCGAACTGCGGCCTCGGCACGGGCAACCGGCCACCTCGGCCTCCCCGGTGACGCCGGCAGCGGACTTTGCCGCCACGCTGCAGAAGCGGGTGACGGCCGATGCGATGATGGCGCACCTGAAGAAGTTGCAGGAGATCGCCGACGCCAACGACGGCAATCGCGCCCTCGGAACGCCGGGTTACGACGCCAGCGTCGACTACGTGGCCAATTCTTTGCGGGACAAGGGTTTCGATGTGCAGACCCCCGAGTTCGAGGTGCATATGCCGTTTGCCGACGAGCCGTCCCTGACCGTCAGCGGCGACAAGGTCGCCGCGAAGCCACTCGAATTCACCAAGGGCACCCCGCCCGAAGGAGTGTCGGGTCCACTGGTGCCCGCTCGTGTCGAAGACACCCCGGGCTGCACGGCATCCGATTACGACGGCCTGCCGGTCACCGGTGCCGTGGTGTTGGTCGACCGCGGCAAGTGTCAGTTCGGCGTCAAGCAGGCCATGGCCGCCGAACGCGGCGCGGTGGCGCTGATAGTCGCCAACAACGAGGACGGCGACGAAATGGGCGGCACGCTCGGCGAGACCACCGACGTGAAGATCCCGGTCATCAGCGTCACCAAGGCCACCGGTGAGCGCTTGCGGGCCGCTCCCGGCCCCACCACCCTCAAGCTCAACGCCGGTCTGCGCAACGAGCGCACACGCAACGTGATCGCCCAGACCAAGACGGGATCCACCGCCAACGTCGTGATGGTCGGTGCGCATCTCGACAGCGTGCCCGAGGGCCCTGGCATCAATGACAATGGTTCGGGCGTGGCTGCGGTGCTGGAAACCGCACTGCAGCTGGGCGGTTCGCCACAGGTGGCGAACGCTGTGCGGTTCGGTTTCTGGGGCGGCGAGGAGCTCGGCCTGCGCGGGTCCAACAACTACGTGCAGTCGTTGAATGTCGATGGGCTCAAAGACATTGCGCTCTATCTGAATTTCGACATGCTCGGCTCGCCCAACCCTGGTTACTTCACGTACGACGGTGACCAGTCCACGAAGCCGAACGACAACGACGGCGTGCCGCGGGTTCCGGAAGGCTCGGCGGGCATCGAACGCACGTTGGTGGCCTATCTGAAGGGCGCCGGAAAGCCGGCAGAGGACACCTCATTCGACGGTCGGTCGGACTATGACGGCTTTACCAAGTCGGGGGTGCCTGCAGGCGGCCTCTTCTCTGGGGCCGAGGAGAAGAAATCTGTCGAGCAGGCCGAGCGCTGGGGTGGGCAGGCGAACGAGCCGTTCGATCCGAACTACCACAAGCCAACCGACACGCTCGATCACATCGACCGCACGGCGCTCGAGATCAACGGAGGCGGAGTGGCATACGCGGTGGGCATGTACGCGCAGGATCAGAGCGGCCGCAACGGCGTGCCGATCCGCGACGACCGCACCCGACATGTGCTCGAATCATGAGGACCATGGCCGCGGTCATGGTTATTGCAGTGGCGGCGCTGACATCGTGTTCGTCCACCGAGCCAACACTCGCACCCGACCTCCCCCGCGATGTGGCAGGCAAGGTCACCACGGACGGCATGTATACGCACCTGCGCAAGCTGCAGGAGATCGCCGACGCCAACCGGGGTAACCGTGCCGAGGGCACGCCCGGTTACGACGCCAGCGTGGACTACGTTGCGAAGGTGTTGAAGGACAAGGGTTTCGACGTCCAGACACCGGAGTTCGACCGGCTCGAGCGCACGGAGGGCGGAAACCCGACGCTGACGATTTCCGGCCGCGGCTATCACGTCGACCAGGCCTCGTTGCTGGTTGCCACTCCGCCTGGCGGACTGAATGCGATTACGCTGCGGCCGCAGAAAGCGCCCGGCTGTACCGCAGCCGATTACGGCTCCGTTTCGGTGAAGGGAGCGATCGCCGTCGTCGACGACACCGGCTGCTCGGTCGGCGCCAAGCAGAGCACCGCGGTCGCCAAGGGTGCCGTCGGGTTGCTTGTCGTCAGCGCGCCCGGCACCGGCGGCAGCCCGGCGGGTCTCTTCACGCCTGGCTACTACCAGCAGCTCACGGTTCCGGTCGGGGTGATCGGCACCGATGCCGACGCGGCGCTGCGTCGCACCAACGCACCGGTGCGGCTTGTGCTCGACAGCAGGCCCGTCATGGCGAAGACACGAAACGTCGTGGCGCAGACCAAGTCCGGCGATACGAAGAATCTCGTGCTTGCGGGTGCGCATCTCGACAGCACTCCGCGCAGCCCCGGCATGAACGACAACGCGTCGGGGGTGGCGGCATTGCTGGAAGCGGCGTCGGCCTTGGGCGCGCAACCCGACATCAGCAACGCCGTCCGATTCGTCTTCTGGGGATCCGAGGCAGAAGGATCGACGAAATATGTTGGCGGACTGGCCCGCGACCAGTTGGACGACATCGCGTTGTACCTCAGCGTGGATGCGCTTGCCTCGCCGAACGCCGGGTACTTCACGTTTGATGGCGACCAATCGGGCCAGGCCAGCCCCGACATCCCGGCACAATCCGTACCGGCCGGATCTGCAGGCGTCGAGCGGACGCTGGCGGGTTACCTCAACCTGGGCGGGGTGCGGCCCGCCGACATGCCGTTAAGCAGAATTGCCGACTACGCTCCGTTCCTCGCGGCCGGCGTCCCGATCGGCGGCCTGACCACGGGCTGGTCACAACGGAAAACCGAAGTGCAGGCACGGCTTTGGGGCGGCAACGCGGGCGTCGCGTTCGATCCCAACTGGCGCACCGCCCGCGACAACATCGACAACCTCGACCGCAACGCGCTGTCGGTGATGGGTCAGGCGCTCGCGTTCACAGTCGGCACGTACGCGCAGTCGGTCGACGGCGTCAACGGTGTTCCGCCGCGGGACCAGCGGCACCGGAGTATGCCCTAGCCACCCTGGTGACGAACTGGTAGACGCCGTCCTCGTCGGGCGCCAGCGGACCCGGCCGCGCATGCGGTGACGTGAGGCCGCGCTGCACCGACTCGCATGCGGCCCAGTCCTGCCGGTTGGTCAAGTCCCAGAAGTCGACCGCATACGACGGGTCGAAGTCGGGTTTGGCGGCAACGTCTTTCGGGAAGGCCCAGGCGCACTCGACGTGGGTACGGTCGGCGGCGAGCGGCGTCATCAGATGGGTCATGACGTAGTCCGGGTGCAGGCTCAACAACAGGTTGGGATAGCCGACCAGGTACATGACGCTGCGCAGTTCGTGCTCGGACAGCCCCTGGATCGCGACGCCGCCGCTCTTGCCCGTCAGTGACATGGTCTCGGCGCCCTCGATGATCGACATCCAGCCGCCCATCCACGATCCCGGCAGGTCGAGGTTCTCACCGCTGGTCGGCGGGCTGATGCGGGACAGCTCCGGATGGATGGTGGAGCAGTGGTAGCACTCCTGGTAGTTCTCCGCGATGACCTTCCAGTTGGTGGCGAGCTCGTAGGAATGGCGCGCCACAATCGTCAGGTCTTCGGGGCGGTACCGACCCACGACCTCGTCCAAACCGGCGACATGTGTGGTGAACTCGGCGTCCTCACCGCTGGCGTCGACGAACAACCATCCGTTCCAATTGACCAGCCGCAGTTCGGCGAGGCCGAACTCGTCGGGTTCGAAGCCCTCAACGTCACGGAACCCCGGCGCGTTGCGCAGCCTGCCGTCCAGCCGATACGACCATGAGTGATACGGGCAGACGATGGCGCGGCCCTTGGTGGTCGCATTGCACGCCAGCAGTTCATGCCCGCGGTGCCTGCAGGTGTTGGCGAACGCGCGCACCACGTCATCCTCGGCGCGCACCAACAGCATTGCGTTCGGTCCGGTGCCTACCGCTTTCTGCGCGCCCACCGCCCCAAGGTCGCAGGCGTGGCCGACGCACGTCCATCCGGAGAAGATGTTGTGCTGCTCCCACTCGAACACCGCGGGGTCGACGTACGCCTCGCGGGGCAGCATGCGCGACTGGCCGAACGGCGCCAGCGCCGCCGCCAGGCCATCGGCGGGCACCGGGGCCGGAGCACCCTGTTTGAACATACAGTCAGCCTAGTCGACGGGGGCTGCGGAGGTCCACACTTCGAACGCATCGGACCTGTCGGCGGGTCAGGGCATGCTCGTTCCGCTCTGGAAAGGCAGCGTCGATGGAGCAGAGAAACCCCTGGTGGATGAACGACCACGAACTTATCGCGCTCCGCCGACGCGCCCTTGATGAGCTCGAACGCGGTATCGACGAAGACGAGCCGGCCGGCTCCGACGAACCCGATCCCGTTGTCGCAGAGATCTACAGTGGCGCGGCCGGCCGAGCTTTATCGGCTGCGCGCGACGATTTGGCGGCCGCACGTATGCGCTACCAACACGCGGCCTTTGCGGCCCGCGCCGCGGGCCTCTCGTGGACGGAGATCGGCAGACTGCTCGGAGTATCCAGGCAGCAAGTGCACCGCCAGTTCCGCGCCCGGGCTGCCGACTAGAGCAGTTTCTCCAGCGTGATGGGCAGATCCGTGACGCGTCGGCCGGTAGCGTTGAACACCGCGTTGGCGATCGCCGCGGGTACTCCGACGATGACCAACTCGCCGAGGCCCTTCACGCCGAGTGGGTCGGCGATGGTGTCCGCGGCGGGCAGATACGTGGCATCGAGCGCCGGTACGTCCGCGTTGACGGGAACCAGGTAGTCCGACATGTTCGCGTTGACGATGCGGCCGTCGCGGTAGTCCAGCTGTGTGCCCTCCAGCAGTGCCATCCCGATACCGCCCACCATTCCGCCGATCGCCTGGCTGTGCGCCAGCTTCGGGTTGATGATCCGGCCGGCGTCGTAGCAGCCGTAGATGCGCCGCACCCGCACGGTGCCGAGCGCCTCGTCAACGGCGACCTCGGCGAATACCGCGCCGTATGCGGACATCGAGAAATGCTGGTCGGCGTCATCGGGTGACCAAGTTTGTTGTGCGTCAAGGTTTTCCCAACCGCGTCGGCGCAACAGGTCCTGGTAGCTCTCGCCGCGGGCAGGCTCACCGGTATGGAACATCCGGCCGTCGCCGACCGCGACCTCCTCGGGCCGCAATCCGTTCAGCGGCGAGCCGGGGTCGACCACCGCGGTGCGCACAAACCGGTCGCGCAGCATATTCGCCGTGGTGAAGACGGCCGACCCCACGCTGGCCATCGTCCTCGATCCCGAATGCGATGGCGCCTCGGGAAACCTGCTGTCGCCGAGCGCGAATCGCACACGGTTCAATGGCAGTCCGAGCGTATCCGCCGCCACCTGCGTCATCGACGTGTACGTGCCAGGACCCATGTCACTCGTGCCGCACTGAACGTCGGCGGTGCCGTCGGCGTTGATCCGTGCCAGCGCGGCGCACTGGCTGCGGGCCGTGTGATAAACCGCCGCCGCCATGCCGATGCCGATCAGCTGGTCACCGTCGAGCGTGGCGCGCGGTGTGGGGTTTCGTCGCGACCAGCCGAAGGCGGCGGCGCCCTGCCGGAGGCAGTCGGTCAGCCGACGGGTCGAGAACGGCAGATTCGCTGAGACGTCGTGATCGGGTTCGTTGCGCATCCGCAGGTCGATCGGATCCATTCCGAGGCGGAATGCCAGGTCGTCCATGGCGGACTCCAACGCGAACGTCCCTGTGGTGGCGCCGGGCCCGCGCATCGGACACCCCGGGTTGATATCAAGCGGCACAACGCGATACGTAGACCGCATGTTCGGTGCGGTGTACTGGAAACGGGGCCCCGTCATCACGTTGTCCTCGTAGGCGTTGTACCGAGAGGTCTCGGTATGCGCCTCGTGCACGATGGCACTGATGTGGCCGGAGCGGTCCGCGCCTATTGCCATGCGCTGCCTGCTGGTCGGGCGATAGCCGACGCCGCTGTAGTACTGCTTTCTGGTCAGCATCAGCTTGACCGGCCGTCGCATCTGTCTCGCCGCGAACGCGGCAAGCAGTTGGTGCGGCCACGTCGTGCCCGCGCTGCCGAACGCTCCTCCGACGAAAGGGGAGATCACTCTGACGTGGTCGCCGGGGACGCCGAAGGCATCCGCATACGTCTTCTGCGCCCCACTGATGCTCTGCACCTTGTCCCAGACGGTGAGCCGGTCGCCGTCCCAGCTGGCGACCGTCGCCGGGATCTCCATCGGGTTGTGGTTGTTGCGCATGATCGAGTAGTGCAGATCGGTCACCACCGCGGCCGTCCGCAGTGCGTCGTCCGCGTTGCCGCGGGCATAGTCGCGGGTTCTCGCGCCCGGCCTCTGTTCGGCTTGCGGCGCATCGATATTCGTCAGCTGTGCGCCCGGGCGGTACTTCACCCCCACCACCGAAGCGCCGTGCACGGCCGCCTCGAGCGTCGTCGCCACCACCACCGCGACGGGCTGGCCGAAAAAGGACACCTGCCGAATGTCGTATGGCAGCTTGACCCCGCCGAAGTCGGCGAGCACGCGCAACACTTCGCGGTCGCGGACCGCGGCGGCCGGATCGATTCGCTCGACACTGCCCCGCGCGATGGTGCTGCACACCATCGCCGCGTACACCATGCCCGGCGCCGGGTTATCGGCCGCGTACACGGCCTTGCCGGTCACCTTGAGCCGTCCGTCCACCCGGGTCACCGGCTGACCCGTGACCAGAGCAGCGGGCACCGGCCGGGTCACGGCAACCCCGCTACCGTGGCCAGCTGTCGCTCCACTGTTCGCTTCACCAACTCCACCTTGAACCCGTTCTCCGACAGCGGTTTGGCACCATCGGCCGCATGAGAGGCCGCCTCCCGCCACAGGTCTGGGCCTGCGGTCCGGTCGACGAGGGCCTGCTCGACGGCAGGCAGCCGCCACGGCACCGTCCCGACGCCACCGACCGCGACGCGAGCCGCACGCACCTTGCCCGCGGCGATATCCAACCCCACTGCGGCGGACGCCAGCGCGAACTCGAACGACTCGCGGTCGCGGACCTTCACATAACCCGACCGCCTGCCCTCCGGCACGACGGGCATTTCGATGCCGACGATCAACCCGCCTGCGCTCAAGTTGTGCTCCTGATCCGGTGTGCCGCCGGGCCTGCGGAAAAAGTCCGATAAGGGGATCCGGTGCTCACCGCTGCTGTCACGCGTGATGACCACGGCATCCAGCGCGGTGAGGGCCACCGCCAGATCGGACGGGTGGGTGGCGACACACGAGTCGCTCGTCCCGAGGATCGCGTGGGTGCGGTTTCGACCCTCGATGGCCGCACAGCCGGACCCGGGGACGCGCCGGTTGCAGGCGGCCGACACGTCGCGGAAGTACAAGCAGCGTGGGCGCTGCATCAGGTTCCCGCCGATCGAGGCCATATTGCGGATCTGCGCGGACGCCGACAACTCCAATGCCTGTGCGATCACTGGGAATTGACTGCGCACCCCTTGATGAGTCGCCAGCTCCGACATCCGCACCAGTGAGCCAACCCGCAGCCTCGTCGCCTGCAGATCGATGTCGCGGTAGGGCAGCGCATTGATATCGACGATGGCGGCCGGGCGCTCCACCGTCTCGCGCATCAGATCGACCAGCGTCGTGCCCCCCGCGATATAGCGCGCCCCCGACGCGGCCGCGGCCAACGCGGACGCCTCGTCGGGTGCCTTGGTGAACTGGAACGGGAACACGGTCGGCTACGTGTTGCGGGCGGCGTTCGCGACCGCGGTGACGATGTTGGTGTAAGCGCCGCAACGGCAGACGTTGCCGCTCATCCACTCGCGGATCTCGGCATCCGATCCCGTGTGGCCCTCCTCGATACAGCCGACGCCCGACATGATCTGCCCGGCCGTGCAGTAGCCACACTGGAACGCGTCTTCGTCGATGAAGGCCTGTTGCAGCGGGTGAAGCCGGCCATTGCGCTCGAGCCCCTCGACGGTGGTGATCTCCGCACCGTCATGCATCACCGCAAGCGTCAGGCACGAGACGATGCGCTGTCCGTTCACCAGAATCGTGCATGCGCCGCACGCGCCCTGGTCGCAACCTTTCTTTGTGCCGGTCAGATTCGCCCGTTCCCGGAGCATGTCCAGCAGCGACGTTCGGTTGTCCACCGTGATCTCGCGGGCTTCGCCGTTGATGCGTACCCGCACCACCGAGGATGTTGCGGTGTTTGCTTGTTCGTCTTCGCCGCAGCCCGCGAGCAACGGAGCAGTCGCCACCACACCGCCGACCGCTATGGACGCACCGACAAAAGTTCTCCGGTTTAGGTCGACCACTCAGCCCAGCATAGGCACCAACCCTGTGAGCGGGTGTGCCCTCGATGTACTCGCCGTCCACCGTTGCGTGATTACACCTCTCCGGCGAATGCGCCGATTCCCCGGTCCTTCGTGGTGGTGTCGCCCCGGCTCAGATAGCGGAACACCAGGAACCCGATCACCACTGCGGTCAGCGCCGCCAGCAGCAGCAGCGAGGCCAGCGCGTTCAGCGCGGGCGTCGGCGCACCGCGCGCCGTGTTGTAGATCTTCACCGACACCGGTTCGGTCGACGCGGCGCCCGACAGATAGCGCACCAGCACGAAGTCGTCGATGACGTCGGCGAACACCAAGACGGTGCTTGCGAAGATCGCAGGCATCAGCATCGGCAGGATGATCCGCCGCAGCGCGCCAAGCGGGGAAGCGCCGAGATCCATTGCCGCTTCTTCATATTGGGGTCCGATCGTCGCCAGTCGCGCCCGCACCAGAACCGCGGGATACGACACCTGGAACGTGATCAGTCCGATCACCTGCGCCGTCGTTCCGAGGTCGATCGGCAGCGCGACCGTGGTGAGCACGAACAGCAGGGCCACCGCAAGCAGCACTTCGGGTAGCACGAAAGACAGCAGCATCAGGAAGTTCGCCCCTTCGGGCAACCTGCCGCGCCAACGGTCGATGCCGATCGCGAACAGCACCCCGAGCGGAACGGTGATCAGCGTCGTGATGACGCCCAGCTTGAGCGTCTGCAGCAGCGCGGTGTGCAGTGCGTCGTTGTGCCAGACCGACAGCGTCGAATCGCCCCAGTACCAGCGGAGCGAAAAGCCTTGCCACGTCGTGCGGGAGCGGCCGTTGTTGAACGAATACAGCACCGCGATGGCCACGGGAAGCAGCGACCACGCCAGATAGCCAGCGGTGATGCCGACGAGGAAGCGCGGCGGCCGCCACGGATCGTTCCACCACGCCACCGGACCTCTCACGATGCCACCTCATCGCGCCGTGACGTCGCCCGGATGTAATAGAGCATCGGTAGCAACGCCACCAGGAACACCAGCATGACGAACGCGCCCGCCTGACCGGTCCGTCCAGGCGCGTGCACGCTGTCGTTGATCAGGTTGCCGACCATCGCGGTCTTCGGCGAAGCCGAGAGCATGTCACTTGTGAAGTAGTCCCCAAGCATCGGCAGGCACGTCAGCAACACCGCGGCGAGGATCGTCGGCCGGCACAGCGGCAGCGTCACCCGCCAGAACGAGGAAAACCGGTCTGCGCCGAGGTCGCGCGACGCTTCGAGCATCGGCTGCGACAGCCGATCGAGGCCGGCGTAGAGCGGAAGGATCATGTACGGCACGTACCCGTACACCAGTCCGAGGATCACGACCACCGGCTGTCCGGTCAGCCAGTCGATGTTGACGTTGAAGAGCCCGCCGAAGGACAGCACCTTGTTGACGATGCCGTCGTTCTGAAGCAGGTTGACCCACGCGAACATCCGCATCATGTAACTGATCCAGAACGGCGCGATCAGCAGTGCCAGCAGCAGGCCCTTGCGCCTACCCGACAATCGGGCGACGTAGTACGCGACAGGGAATGCGATCAGCAGGCACAGTGAGCTGGCCGCGAACACGAACACAGCGGTACGCACCAGCGCAGGGCCGAAAATACCGTCGGCGCCGACGATGTGAGTCAAAACGTAGTTGAACTGAGAGGGATTCCATTGCAGCGGATTCCACACCGGGATCGGCGTTCGGAATATCGGGTCGACTTGTCCGAACACGATGCACAGCACGACGTAGAGCGGAAACACGAAACACAGCAGCAGCCAGACGATTCCGGGCGCTGCCAACGCCGCCCAGATCCCACTGGCACGTTCGCGGCGTGGCGAGGCTTTCTGCGATGGCGCCGCGATTACCGGGACCGCCACTGTCTATCTCCCCGAGTCGCTTCGCTCCTACCCGCCGGACGTCTACGACCCGCCTGCCTTGAATGTCTGCCACACGTTGTGCCAGGCCGCATCGTTGGCCGCGTCGAGTTCGAGCGTGCGGTAGCCGGTGTCGAAATACTCCGGCTTCACGATCACGGTCCGCAGGTTCTCGGGGATGAATTGCTCTGTCACAAGAGAATCCGCGGTGATCGAGTTTTGTGGCGGCTGGTAGCCGATCGCGGAGAAGTTCTGCTTCGCCACCTCGGGGTCGAGCATGTGGTTGATGAACAGGTGCGCGAGCACCGGGTTCTTGCCGCCCTTCAGCGTCACGAACATGTCGTTGTCGACCATGCCCTTGCCGTCCGAAGGGAACCAGTACCTAAGGATCTCAGGCCCGGTGCCCTCGGGCAGGTAGTTCTGTGCGTTGATGATGTCGCCCGACCACATCTGCGCAATGCCGAGTTGGCCGGCGGGAAGGTCGCTGTAAGCGGTGATGGTGACCTTCGGTGAGGTGGCCTTCACCATCGCGCTGAGTTGCTCGCCGACCATCTTGAGGTCGGCCGCCGACGACGTGTTGATGTCCGTAATGCCTTGGCGCAGAAGCACCATGGCCATCGTGGTGTGGAAGTCGTCCAGCACGGCGATCTTACCTTTGTATGCCGGATCCCAGAACACGTCGTACGGATTCTTCATCGCGCCGATATCGGCGGGCACCTGATCGGTGCGCCAGCCTATTCCGGTGGTGTAGATGGTGTAGGGAACGGTGTACTGCCAGCCCTGGTCGTACCAGGGGTTGGTGAAGCTCGGCCACACGTTCTTGATGTCGGGAATGTAGGAGTGGTTCAGCGGGCGCACCAGTCCGCCATTCACCAGGCGGCTGATCTCGGTGTAATTGGCGTTGTAGATGTCGAAGTCGACTCCGCTGCGGAGCTTGGTGATCGCCTCGTCCCCGTCGTTGAAGGTCGAGATCTCGACCTTGATCCCGTACTTGTCCTCGAAGGCCTTGACGGCTTCTGGGCTGAGATAGTCGGCGTAGTTGTAGATCTTGAGCGTCGCGCCCTTCTCCGGCGCGAGGCCGTCGGCGATCGGCTTGTTGTCGTCGGCGATCGGCCACTTGACCGGGTTGTTCGGCGCGGCGATCGTCAGGCTCGGTTGCGAAGATGACGGCGCATTCTTCGAACACGCCTGCAGGAACGCGCCGAGTGCCGGGGCGCTCGCGGCGAGAATTGCGGCGCGCGCCAGGAACTGTCGTCGGGTCGTGGGCTCTGGCATCTTGGGCCTCCCCGTTGCTTTCACGCCTTGTCGCTGGTAGGACTCTCGCATAGACTGAATGCTCAGTCAACCGTTCTAGAGCGGAGGTTCCAC
>Ga0157374_10004132_pt1 | contig 12191 bp, 13 predicted proteins | sample M25metaG_FD_115308 | JGI IMG/M metagenome (GOLD analysis project Ga0157374, IMG submission 115308) | Miscanthus rhizosphere microbial communities from Kellogg Biological Station, Michigan, USA - M2-5 metaG | ecosystem: Host-associated > Plants > Roots > Rhizosphere > Soil | place: USA: Michigan...
CCTTCCTTCCTTCCTTCTTCCTTCCTTCTCAAGCAAACATTCGGCAAAAAGACCTTACTTACAACTAGAGGTTAAGGTTAGACAATCAAAATTCTGTCAAGAAAAATGAATGTCTACTACTCCTGCAGGAGGAGTGCATTTAATGATTACGACACTCAAATAAAGAAGAGTTTGCCTACTGATCCCTCATCTTCTCCTCCCAAATGAATATAATTTTAATCTTTCTCTCCCTTCTCTAATGTTGATCCCCTGGAGACTAGTCTTCCATCAGGAGCTCGAGTTTCAATGGGTCCTTCTTCATCATCCTAACATTCACGCTGTAATTCAATCCCATCATCATCCCCTCTTATGATGATGATAATCTCTTTTCTTCCTTGTATTCAATCTCTGTGTGTGTTTGCACATGACATGACACTGAGAACATGAGGATCATTACACATTCCTTGTTGTTCTGTTTCTCCTTGAGATTCCAAAGAATTCCATGTGTTTATACCAAGTCTACTACTGATTTTCTCACAATATTATCAGTCTTCTCTCTTTTCATCCATCCTTTTATAATCAATTCATGAGGAGGTTTAAAATAATAAGATGATGATCACCCTCATCATCATCTGAGAATCAGGAAAAGGAAGGCAGCTCTGTTCACGTCTAAGAAAGTGATTTTGCACGACGACTGACAAATGAGTAGACAATTTGGCCAACTAACTTGCCTTGAAATACCGGACAAACAATCAGGTGACTGTTCATTCTCGTGTCAGAGGAATCACTAGATTAAGGAGAATCAAAATGGAAATTTGATCAGGAAGAAAGGAATCTCCATCAGAAGCCTACCTAACCTTACCCTACAGATTTGAAACAACAAGAAAAAACCTACACCTCATGTTCACGAGGAAGAGAAAGAACGAAAGAGCAAGATTAACGAGGAGTATCCATCCCCTTCTCTTCTTCCTTCTCTTAATTCATTTACACACTGATGTGATTGGAGATGATCTTCTCATGCCTTCATCCCGTTTGAGTGATGTTCTTGTCTTCAACTGTATCTGAGATTCCTCAGTAGACTCATCTTTCATGCTCACTTTGATGTCAAACACTCACCAACTTTTAAGTTTCAATAAATGCTGTTGCATCTCTTGAAGACTTGAAGAAGAAGAAGAAAGAATCAACACTCGAGCATGAAAAATTGCTTTAGAAACAAAACTGCATACCAAACAAACGTCACGAGAGAACATCTCTCTTTTCTTGTTCTTTCAACCCTTTTACGACTAGAAAATGAAACGAAATGCTTATCCTTCTATTTATAATTTACTTAACTTGTTATTTCGTGGACTGACATGAATAGAGTGCATTTTTATCATTAGTCTTCTCTTACCTGTTAGACTTGAAATGCACACTACCTGTACTCTAGGGATTGTGTGAGAGAATTCAAGTAAAAAGAGAAGTGAGCTTATACAACAAAAAAAACTCAATAACATTACATTATTTCCATTATCATTAAACCTAGATCATCAGCCAGAGAACCATCAAAAAGAGCAGCAGATACGTCATCATCATCTCAAGAAGAAGAGCAGGAGAGAAAAAGGTGCATCCAAGGAATGCTATCAACCACCATCATCAACAAGTGATACAGTGATAATGAAATACATGTAGGTAGTCTTGGATCGGAATAGAGATCATCATAAGAGGTGATGACAGCCTGCAGTATTCAAATGAGAGAACCATTCTTTTATTTTGGATGTTTGAAGATTCCATAGATAGTTAAGGGAAGAGAAGGGCACGTCATATTCAAGTTGTGGTCTTGTCAATACATTTTTTTGTAAATGATTTTTACATCTCAAGGATTTGAATTGATCTTAAAGTGAGGGTCAATTTCCTTGATAGAATGACAGTCTTAAAGAGGGTTAAGTTGCTTGACCTCCTCTCTTTTTCTTCTTTGTACCTGTCATTCTATAGCAAAGAGAAGCCCGACATGTATATATTAAATGAGTTTGAACGAAAAGTATTTACTACTAATGGAAATGGCAATGAGGGAATTAAGGAGAGAAAGTGTTAGAATGTGTACCTCACGAGCAGACCATGGAAAGAACCCTCTCACGAGCATCGTTAATCATAATATGGTGTCAAATTCAAGAAAGAATTCTTTCATTTCAGAGGGACTTTTCTTGTGATGAATTGTCAAGATAAAAGAGTGGGAATGAGAAATCATGAACAGATTCTGGAATCAAAGAGTAAAAAAGTAAAAAGAGTTGATTTGAGGCCGCACTTACTTGCATTTTATCGAAAAAAGAAAGAAAGAAATCAAACCAAGAGACAACCCCACACGAATAGTTTGCTTGGAATGAAGTCAACTCAACTCGAGATCAAGGGGTTGGAATCACGAGAGCATTACATATAAAATTCCTAATTTTGGAGTAAAGATAAGACACAACATGTTGTAGTACAAGAGAGAGAAATTTATTACCACGGGATTTTCACTCATTCACTCACTCTCATCATCAACTGTTGTTAATTCTACTTTTGATTCAAATGTAAGTGAAAAGGCTTTTGATTCCATACATCATGTCATTCCATGTTAAAAACAAGCTTAGGTTCACAGGAAACAACTTTTTCAATTTCAATTTGAGTTCATTTTGCATAATGTATTCAGGCATAGAGATTCCGTCGGTGAATCTGAATTAATGATACGTTGAATGAATGACATACCAAGACCCAGATGCATTAAGTTTGGTTTATGACCTCGAAACTACAGCCAATTTAATCTGTATCATTTTTATATGCAAATTTGTAAGATAATAAAATCTCGAGCATTCTTGACGGCATTTCAAAGACTTGTAAATGTTTGTATTATCAAAACCCATAGAATTTTGTTCATTGTCTGCTTCATATCACTTTGAAACCAGAAAAGACAACTCCCAGTCTCTAACATGAAAGTGAGTGACAACTCATTTTCTCTGTTTTTAACCACTTGGTTGCATGACATGGAACATTATCATCACTTTTCCTTTCAAATTCATCAGTCGAATGTCATTTTTATTCACATGGAACATGAGATGCAAATGCAGTGATAATTAGAGGGATCAAGAGTGACTGTTAGAGAGAGTGACGGAGCGAAAGACAAGACAGTTGACTCAAAGAATCATGAACAAGAAAGAATCAGAATCTTTCCCACTGTATTTATGATCCTTAACATGTTTTATTATTATGTTGAGCAACTTGACTCAGGTTTCATCCTAAATTCAAGTCTCGTTCACGGGATCACCTGGGAATACAGAGAGAACACGTGAGAGATAAACCATGAGCAACAAGTCAAGTAGTGATGGAAATGGCAATTTTGAGTGTGACTTGTGTTTCCTGCAGTTTCTCTTTCATTGTTACTGTTGACTTTCTCGTTATTTTTATCGTAAAACTTCTGGGAAAAGAAAGGCTTAAGGCTTACGGTACATTTTTCATGAATTTCTTTGTTGAAACTTCTACTTCACTACTTCTTCCTGGTTTGTTCTTAACAACGAGACTGACCATAAATCTTGAGGGTTAGCCAGGTAAATAGAGAAATTGAGGCAGAGGATGAGGAAGAAAGAGCCGTGAAAATGTGTCTGATGGTGAGACACTTCATCCCTTATCATAAGTCAGGCTGAGAGAGAGGAGTAACATTCCATATCATGTCACAGAAGCCACATGATGACCCCAAAGGAAGGAGATTATCTTCTTTTTCTTCTTTTCTTTTCTCTCGCATGTGTCTAACGATTATGACACTTCTCTCTGCTCTTCTTCTCAAGGGATTCACCTGCAAAAATAAAACTGCTCTTAAAGTGGTTTCTCATTTCTCTCTTGTTCTTCTTTTCCTATTCATTATTGAAGCCTGTTTGAATCACGATCCTCTCGTTACGGATGATGGCCATTTATTTCATCCTGATCGCCTTTCAAATGATAAAAAACAAAAGAAACGCAAATAAGGAAGATAACTATTTGATAAGTTCGCTGCCCATTATCATTCTGAGTCAATAGGGGTGAAGAAGAAAAGAAAATGTGATGTGAAATGAAAGCAAGTCAACTTAAACAACAACATAACTTCCCTGCAGCTTCAAGGTGTCATCCAGTTCTTCGTGTGATCATGACCGCAGATCCAATTCAAGAGAAGAGGGAGGAGTAGTGACTGCAGGCCTCTTTGCCATTAAACACGTGATGAGAGAACTACTCCTGAAAGAATCCTGTCACTGCCCGTGACTGTTAATTGAACTCTTGTGTTCTTTTTGATGAAACCATGATATGATACTAAGAGAGAGAGATGAGCAGATGAATAGCTTATAACTCTGAGAGGGGACACCGAGAGGATGACGAAGGATGTGCGATCATCTTGATGTCTCGTCGATGTTCATCAACATCCCTGAGGGAAGTGTTAGAGAGATGTTCACCGACTGACTCACTCACTCCCTACACTTGTTTTGTTCATGAAGTGTATTCCTTTATTATTATTACATATTGCAAGTCCATGTTAATGACCACATGTGATGAACATGGTGCTGATGATGATGATCATGTTGATGATGATGTCCGTTAACAGCAATTCCGAACAAGCATTTTTTAAGATGAAGAGGAAGAGGAGACCCGATATTATTATTTCCTGACAGATTCCTCAGTAAAGCATGCTTTATCAGGCAGTCTAACCCTTTTATTTTTTCTTTTTTGTCGGTCGTTCTTGCATAGTAATTTCAATGCAAATTAACTCTTCTTCTCTTCTTCTTGTGTCCTGATGATCTAGACTCTCTTTATTCAAGATGTTCGTGTGTCATGTTATACCACGTCTTAAACCGCACAAGAGAGTTAGTTTGGTACCCAATAATAATACTAATAATAATTCCTTCCTTCTCTTCATCAACACCTGTTATGTAATATAATATCGAGAGACACTCGAGTCTGGGACAGAGTCATTAAATTAAGTCAGTCATTAACTGTTTGTCGATGAGAACAACATGTACGAAACAGAGGGTGGAATCAATGATGAGTTGTTTTCAAGACCAGGAAGGATAGAGAAACAACAACAAGGGATGCACGAATAACGAAGAGAGGCATCTGAAATGCAGGCAGGAAACATGTGCCTGCCTCTCAAAGGATACAAGAGAAACAAGAGACAAGTTATGCAAGGATTGCATTCGTTTCATGAGTCAACCTTCTTAGGAGGAGCTTCTTCCGCTCCTTCTTTATCTTGTACTCCAGACAAGACAAGACATGAAGAAAACTTTTCTTCTCTTAAATCTTGACACAAGTCCTCTCTTTCTCTGTCTCCTGATATATAAACTTGTGTTAGCAAAATACACGAGACATAAAGACATGTAGAGCCAGAACTACCGTCACTTGCATTTCGACTTTGTGTTCGTGTTCTTCTCTCTTTTCGATCAAAGAATCTTTACATCCAAAGAAGTTTGAAGAATCCATTCATTCACCCCCAGGTCTTTTATTGCGTGCGTTCTCTTTGATTTCTTGTAGATTCACTTCATCTCATGTCTCTGCTCATTCTTTTCTTGTTTAACTTCTACTTCTTGTACTTCTTCTTCTTGTCTTGTCCTTTTGGTTTACAAGGTCCTCTTCCTTCTCATTTGTTATGTCCAAGTCTATGAACATGTTGTTCTTCACTCTTTCCCTCCATCACTCGTTCCATTACTTGTCAAGAACGAAGTAGACCCCTTAATTTCAATCTCCTTCTCCATCATCACATCAACAGGACACAGACTGAGAGGAAGGAATCCAGTGGCTTCTCTTCTTCAAAGAAAAGGGATACCTTTTCCATCTTCATCTTCTCAGAAGACTTTTTAATTTGATTACTTCTTATTCGACTACACTTATCCTGTTTTATACTCGTCGTTTCTCGCTCATCGTTATTTCAATCCTGTTGTTGCACTAAAACAACTCCGAACAAACTCATCAGCGAAAAAGAACGGGAAACTTAAAGAAGACCTCTCATTTGATCATCATCAACACCAGGACCTCCAAGGAATCGGAGATCTTTATGGGGATCCGTGTCAACCCTTATCCTCTCAAAACCTGCCCTCCTGTCCCTCAAGTTGACGATGCTAATCAATTTCCACTCGTTTTTGGTTTACTAACTATACTCCTCCGTGATCTACTTGAGTCCCCATCCATTTTACGGCATCAAAGTAGCAGTCCGTTTGTCTCTCCAACCCTTCAAAGTCAGGAAGGAAAATATTCCTGATAATAATCACATAAAGTTACATGAAAAGAACTGGATTGCTCTTGTTGTCTGTTTGACTGCCTTTTCATCATTGACTCTTGCTCTGCATCTGCATTTGGTTCCTTTCAGTACCGCTTTAGACATCAAGAAAAGGTCCTACTCTTGTTTGAGATCTGACTTGTGATCTTGACCTGTCTCTTATCACTTGTATCATCGGAAATTATTTCAAGAATAACGATGGTTAAAAATTGGTCCCCTTGTTTTCCGGCCACACGACTCGACAATGATCAGGATAATAATAATCCTAAAAACATGAATAAGACGTTTATATTCTCCCACATTCATGCTCCATCATCCATGTCATCTTTATTTATTCCCTCAGTCTTGATTAAGATGATGAGGCCGTTTTCTTCTCCAACGAGTCTTTGCATTACTCTTGTCATCTTCATCCACACCCTTTCTCTCCTGGCCATGTCCTCTCCAGTAGAAGCTGCCAGGGGTACGACAGTCAAGAAAAAACTGCGAAAGAATTCACCCATTTATTACATTCAAACCCCGTACAACTTTCTAAACTCACAACCCTTTTTGTCAGGATTGAGTACCTACTCTAGTTTATCGAGTAGTTTGCTCATGAACCGCAACATCAATCGCCCTATAATTTCATCCACACTTTACAAGTTGCCCTTAAAATACGTTTCCAACGGAAAGCCAGTCGAAGTCATTCCCAAGAAATCAAAGAAGAAAGGTATTTGTAACTTCAAAATCTCAAGCCCAGTTAGACATGCCTGCATTCTTTGTTAGAGATATGTCTGTCTACCTGTCAGTTTCCTTTACTTTTTGTCGGAAATGGTCTACCTGTCAACGTCTATCGTAGTAGGCAATTGAGTAGCAAACACACCCCTTAAATCCCAGGGAAAGAATTGAAAAACATGAGACCCATGACTTGCTGTCTTGGTAGACAAATTAATCTTCGTTTTGATCACAAGTCAGCATGAGATTCTCTCTTTTTTGACTGATGCCTCCATCCCTCCCGAGTATTTTATATTCATCCTGTGATTCAATAACCCTTTCTTTCTTTCTTTTCCTGCTCCTGCTTCACGACAACAGGTGCTATCAAACCATCCCAGGGAACAAACTTATCAAGGAAAGCTATCCCTTCCTCCTCAACAACAACGAGCACAACAACGACTACTACTACAACAACAACCTCCACTACAACAACTGCTGCTCCTGAGGTCGTAACGCGATTCTCCAAGAAAAACAAGAAGAGAAAGGATTCCAAATTGATTTACATGCCTTTTACTTTTACCTCGAATGCAAAGCCAATCAAGATTCATTCATCGTATGGATCAAAGGACTCGAAAGGATTTGTCAACAAAATGACCTTTAATAGCCCACAATACAGTTACTCTTATTCATACTAACTAACTTTTACATAATAAATTTCATCAGTATTTAATTACATACAACAAACAGACAAACAAACAAAAGTAAAGAAGAGAATCAGTAGAAAAAAGAGATTTTTCGTTTCGTTTAATCGGGTCTAAAGAATTGCCATCCTCTTATACTTTAGAATGAATGAGTCTTTCTTTCTTCTGTAGATACTTTTCTTTACAGCATCCTTTCAACGTAAGTTAAGTTAAGTTAAGTTAACTTGTTCACCACTAAAATAAAACATCATTAACACACAGCTGTAATAATCCTGTACAGGAATCGTAATCATAATAAAATTATTTATTGCAGGATTAACTTTCTCTTGAAAGAGGATGCACAGGTTTTGTCTCAAGGATATGAGAGACCAATAAATATGTGGATACCAATTCTTTGTTTCTGTATTCAAAAGTTAAAGTCGAGGTTAATATACTAACTAGACATTAGTTTCTCTGTTTCATGAGTTTCCAAAGAAAAAGGATTTTTCTATATTTTTTACGAGGAGTTCTTATGCAAAATTGCAAAGAGAAACAATCCTGACAGAGATATCAAATTAATATCAGAAAAACATCTGCTGAAAAAAATTAATGAATGAGACCAAGAGAATTCATTCATTCATTGAAAGCTGTCATGAGAACAACTCCCCTCTCTTTTCCCTCCTTTTCCTTCTTTTCATTCTCTTGTTTTTGACTGCCATATGATCTCATGGTCTCCTGGACAAGATATGGACAAAAAGAAGAGAGCAAGTGTTCCCGGGGTGAAAGCAGTTCCGGGAAAGACAATATTAGACTTCTTTAAACCCAAGACATCTCTCCCGACAACTTCTCATGAGAAGAACAGCAACAATAAGAGACCCAGTATCGAGGATGTCCATCCGGCCATCAAGTTCACTCCAAACTGTCTGGTGACTGCAAAATCCAATGCAACAGGCACTCAAGAGAACTTATTCAAGAAACAAAGGACCCAGAATAAACCCAAAGGAAGGCCTCTTGGAATTGACAAGGACATCATCTTCCTTTCGAGTGACGACGATGACGATTGGAATTCAATTTCATCCCAATTTGAAGTACTTTCAGAGGTTCCTATCAATCTTCCAACCCATTCCTCTCCAGTTAAGCCTGCACAACTCACACCTCGCAATGATATAACTATAACTAGAGCTTGTGTAGCTGATGAACAAGAAGATGAGGATCCCGAAGTCGTAAAACTTAAGGAAACATGTGATGTTGACATGACTGAGTTTCTAGATGTACTCATTCAAGAGAAGGATGATCACGTAGACACTGTTGAATCATCTTCTCCGAACAAAGTATTCTCTTCATTCGATTCCGATCACAAGTGGAACAGTTTCCGAAACATGTTAGACTTTGTTCTGGGTGACTGGCATTTCCATCATCATTTGTTCGATGATGGAGACTGGAAAATCATTGAGTCCTTTACCTCCCTTTCCTTTCCTGCCCAGAGATTGTTTGTGAGACTATATCTTCGCAAACATCAGTGGATCCGGTCGAATCGGATCAAATACCCTGACATCAATGATGACTTGGATCCATTGATCTATGAACTCACTCATGCTAATCTCATCCAACCCTGTGACAGGATTGATAACTTGCCGGAGGCCCTTGAACTCCTTGATATGGATGAAGTCAAGGGCTGTGTCAAGAGTATCAAGGTTCCTTCTGTATCCACAGGATCGTTTTCTTGTCTCTCAAACTCGTACTCCAACAAACCTGCCCTCATCGAGTCCATCATTAAACATGCAAAGTCCAGTCAGAGTATCAAGTCACACTTCACTGCCAATGGAAACCCCAACCCGAGTTCTGTCGAGGATGTCGTTTTGAATCAGTGAGTCTATGTATTCAATTTCTCATCATCATCTTGTCATCATTATCATCAAGAGATGATTTGGCAGCCTTTTACTCACTTTGACTGGTCCTTTTTTATCTGTAGATGCAAACAAAACGTAATGATTCTCTAATGGTTTTATCTTCTCTTCTCCTCTTCTTGCCCTCCTCTTTCTTTCTCTCTTTCTCTTTCTCTTATTTCTTACCTGACAAGACAGCGTGAAGAAGATCTTGGGAAGTACGGGCTACCGAATCTCATCCGAAGCCTGTGGTCTCTTTTCAAGGGTGACCTACCTCTATTTTCCTCCACAAGTTAATGAAGACGAAAATGGAGTTGCCATCAGCCATGAGTTGTAAGTTTCGCTCGAATCTCGAACCATCATCATCAGCTTAGTTTACTTTTTACACGCAAAACGTATGAAAATATTTGCTTGTCTTTGTAATGCCTGTGAATTCTTGAGTCAAAGAACTTATTAGTTAGTTTACTTTTGTAACCAAAGGGTTCATTTGACTCATTTATTTAACCCTTTTCTTTGAAATTCCCAGCTACAATCAACTCAAGGTGTCCAATGGAGACCTCTCTTACCCAGAGTACAAGATTGAAAAGAAGGAGGTCATTTACCACACAAGGAAGGATCTCGTGGACTTTGCAGAGGCATGTCATCTCGAATCCCAAGTTTTGACTGCCATTGAAAAGAAGAATCACTCCCTCATTTCAGACAAACTTGTTCCCACGATTTTGGACCTCTTTAGTGCTTTTATTAAAAGTGATGCCATGACAAGGGTTAAAGCACTACCCCTTTACCTCCGGAACCAAACTGCGGGACATATTTTAACCCGGTGTCTTTCACATACTGTCTCTTCCCTGGAACAATCAAAGGATCATTCCAAGGCCATTGACATTCTCACTCGACTTTTGGATCAGAACTGTTTTTGTCATCCATACAGAGGAAAGTGGTACGAACGAATCATTATTGACGAAGAGAGGCATCTCAAGAACCCTTCAGGTGCTGTCAATGCTATTGTTATTGGTCTCCAGGACGACTTGGTTACAAGTTATATGAAGTTTGATCTGTACTCGAGAGCAAAGAAGATGATGACTGGGAAGAAGCCATTATTGAAAGGGAATCAGATCCCAAAGAGTGTTCGAGAAGAATATCTTGATGTGGAAAAGTGTCGAAAGGTAACCATTGAGTGCCCGACACTGAAAAAACCACTTCAAGGAAGGCGATGTCTCTTTACAAACTCTGATGGCACATCTATAATGCGAGTTGAAGACGTAGCCATGGATCACTACAAGAAAACCCAGGGATATTCTCACGGACTTCACTCTGAATCCGTGGTCTATCACGCCCTGCTCAACGTTTTACTTTGGGATGTCATTTACACTCCTCTCCCGGATGCCTTTAGATTTCAACACCAAAACTTGCCTTTGGACTTTACAAGTAGTGAGCACTTTTATTCCAGAAGAAAGGATGTCATTAGTGAACGATTCGAGTCCTTGAAGAAGATGAGTAAATCACAAGTTGACAGTGAAATTGACCGGATTTGGAGCAGATACTATGGCACTGCTTGTCTGGTCTCATGGGACAACTTGGACTCGAATACTTTAAAACAGTTAGTGTTCTGCATCGGAATCAATGTCTTGCTATCAATTTTCGAACGAATGCTATCCAACTTTAGACTAAACAGGAGTGGATTCCCTGATCTTATTGTCTGGGATCCCAGTTTCAAAAAAGTCAAAGCCATTGAAGTCAAGGGTCCAGGAGATTCACTTTCAGGAAAGCAGGTCCTGTGGTTGGATTTCTTTACAAGTTGTGGTCTTCCCTGTGAAGTATGCTTCGTTAAAGCAAAATCGAAAGAATAATTCTTGAATAAGTTTATTCATTTTTTAACAGAAACAAAGAAAGAAATAATAAAAAAGTATTTGTCTGTTAAACTGCACTCAATACGTGACCCCTAAAGCCTTCCATCTTGAGCTCTGTTTTCTTTCATTAGTTTCTCTTCAAGTGATTGGTTTCTTTCTAACTTGAATCATGTCTGCCACTGACCAGATGCGAGCCATGTTGGACCAGTTGATGGGGACATCGAGGGATGGAGAGGAGGCCAAGAAACACAAACTAAACTTTACTGACGGACGTGTCTGTAAGAGCTTTCTTCTTGACTGCTGTCCTCATGACATATTGGCTTCAACTGTGAGTATCATGTACATATCCTTGTCGTTCAAACTAATGTCTAATATTTCTCCCTCTCCTTTAGCGCATGGACATTGGTGAGTGTCCAAAGGTACACGACCTTGCCCTCCGAGCGGATTACCTGTCTGCTTCCAAGTCTCGGGAATATGCCTATGAATTGGATGTGAGTATCCCTTGATGTCTATTGTATTGGTCATGAGAGAGAGGTTAAGAGACGACGTGACCATTGATTGTATCTTCTTTGCTTCTTCAACTGATATATATAAATGTCATCGCCTTGACATTCCTTCCTCCCTGACTCATTCCATGATAATATTGCTGTGAGTAATGATTGTATGGACATGATGTACGTACATGTTATATAACAAATTTGCTATGAAAGTTCTTGCCTCTCAAGACTTTCACTCTTCTTAACCGCACTTTTTATTAGTAGTTTTTTATTTGGTTCACTTGATGATGCGAGTAAGACTACTGCTACCAAACTTTGCCAGAGTTTGGCCCGGTAACTGGGTGTCAGAGGTAATGTATTTCCATGAC
>Ga0157374_10004133_pt1 | contig 12191 bp, 12 predicted proteins | sample M25metaG_FD_115308 | JGI IMG/M metagenome (GOLD analysis project Ga0157374, IMG submission 115308) | Miscanthus rhizosphere microbial communities from Kellogg Biological Station, Michigan, USA - M2-5 metaG | ecosystem: Host-associated > Plants > Roots > Rhizosphere > Soil | place: USA: Michigan...
ATCTTTTCGTTGGTTTCCGCTCGGACCTGCTCAACGACAAGAAGGGCCAGCGCACAGGTATCCCCGGCAAGTACACGGAGAACACGTTGTATGCGACGAAGTACTTCGGGTCGACGATCTTGGTACGGCCTGAGATCCGCTTCGATCACTCGTGGGACCGTCCGGGTTACAACAACGGCACCGCGAGGAACCAGTTCTTCTTCGGTGTCGACATGATCTACAAGTTCTGAAGGCAGATGGTTCTGAGGATGAAGGGAAGGCTCATTCCTTCTTCTCTTCGTCCTTTGAACCTTTGCGCATCTTTTTGAAGAATCCCCATACCGCCGTAAACAACCCCGCCGCGCTTCCGCCAAGAAACCATTGCCAGTTGTCTTTGAAGAACCCTGCGATCTCGTCCGCACGGTCTACCGTCACCGTCACCTCGCGATCCGCAGCCGTAAGATCACGCTTCAATGACTCAATCTCAACGACCGCGGCAAGATGAAGGCGTAGCACGCCGGCGTGCAAGGGGCGAACCTCCCACCTCCACGTTGTGGGGGTGTTGCCTGCAACAATCTGCTCCTCGCTGCTGAGCGCTTTGATATCGAAGTCGGCGCTCGTAAGCTCCATCTTCATAACGGGAGTAACCAATAACGGTTGGGTAACAATCTGCCCATCGTTGTTTGTTACTGAATTCGTTACATTTTCGGGAGTCACTTTCGTTGAGCCGATCGAAGCGACTACGATCTTCGACTCCGTGCTCTTCATTTTGTCGGGGACCGAAAATGCGAGCGTGCCGGCCTTGAGCTCCGAAAATGCCTGGTCAAGCTTCTGTTCCAGGGATTCAGTCGCCGACGGCGATTCGGTCGGTCGCGCCATAGTTTGAGTCGGCGTCAAAGCTGGAGACCTGTCCTTTCCCGGCCTTGGCCTCGGCGGCACAGGCCTTGGCACAGGGGAAGCCGTTGCACCCTGTGTCGGAGGAGGCGGTTGTTCCTGTGCGCTCGTGTTCACGCCCTGTGGGGGAGGAGCGGATTTGCAACCCAGGAACAGAATTGGTACCAGAAGGCTGCCCAACAAAGTGAAACTACGAAGCGTCAAGCGCATAGCGTAGACATCCTCTAACTTTTCCGGAAAGTTGCCGACGATAATATCCCAGCTATCTCAGTGCTGCCAGCGCTAAGGTAGCATCGTTAACGCTGATCGCTGCGCTGTACACAGCAAGTTGAAGTGCTCAGGAGAACAGGTTTGAAATTACAGCTTTATGCTGCGTTACTTTTACTTGGTTTATCTGTAGGTGCGCACGCACAGCGTCCGGCTTCTCATTCGTTCGCCGTGGCCGACGGCAAATTTGTGCTCGATGGCAAGCCCTTCCAAGTCATCTCCGGCGAGATGCACTACCCGCGCATTCCGCGGGCGTATTGGCGCGATCGTTTTCGCATGGCGAAGGCGATGGGGCTGAACACCATTACCACGTACGTCTTCTGGAACCTGCATGAGCCGCAGCCCGGCGTCTATGACTTCACCGGCAACAATGACGCGGCGGAGTTCATCCGCGAGGCCCAGCAGGAGGGGCTTTACGTCATCCTGCGTCCCGGTCCCTACGTCTGCGCCGAGTGGGAGTGGGGCGGTTATCCGTCGTGGCTGCTCAAGGACCACGACATCGTTGTCAGGACAAACGACGCGAAGTTCATGGAGGCCTCCGCTCTCTGGCTCGCGCGTCTGGGCCATGAGCTTGCGCCGCTCCAGATCGGCAACGGCGGACCGATCATCCTGACGCAGGTGGAGAACGAGTACGGCTCCTTCGGCCACGACCACGAGTACATGCAGCAGGTTCACCGGCAACTTGTGGATGCAGGCTTCACAAAGTCGCAACTCTACACGGCTGATGGGCCAGAGCAGGTGCCCGACGGCTCGCTGTCCGATCTTCCTGTCGGCATCAACTTCGGCGGCGAGAAGGAAGGCGATGCGCAAAAGGACTTCGCGACTCTGAAGAAGTACCGCCCCAATGGACCCTTCATCAACAGCGAGTACTGGGCCGGCTGGTTCGATCACTGGGGCGGCAAGCACGCGCACACCAACACCGAAGCGCAGCTCGCAAACTACAAGTGGATGCTCGAGCAGGGCTACTCGGTGAGCATCTACATGTTTCACGGCGGAACCAGCTTTGGCTGGATGAACGGCGCGAACTCCAACGGCAAGAACTACGAGCCCGACGTCACCAGCTATGACTACGACTCCGCTCTCGACGAGAGCGGCAGGCCTACGCCAAAGTACTTCGCGATGCGCGACATCATTGCGAAGGCGACTGGCAAAACGCCTCCGTCGGTCCCGCAGGTGTCCCCAGCGATAGCCGTTCCGGAAACCGCGTTGCCTGAGACGGCGTCCTTGTGGGACAACCTGCCACTCGCCATCAGCTCTGAGAATGTGCAGACCATGGAGGACATCGGTCAAGCATATGGCTGGATTCTCTATCGCACGCACGTGAAGGCCGACGCCGCGGGCGAGCTTGTGCTCGACCAGTTGCACAGCTACGCGCAGGTATACGTCAACAAAAAGCTCGCAGGCACGATCGATCGTCGCCTCAATCAGGACCGCATCGCGCTTGCTGCAAAAACCGGTGCGCAACTCGACATTCTCGTCGAGAACACCGGCCGAGTGAACTTTGGCCTCAGGATCAATGGAGAGCGTGCAGGTATCACCAAGCAAGTGACGCTTGCTGGCAGGTCGGTGCTGGGATGGGAGATCTATCCGCTGCCGATGACTCATCCCGAGAAGCTGCGCTTTGCGAAGAAGCCGTGCGAAGGCCCATGTTTCTATCGCGGAAGTTTTTCGCTGAGCGCGACGGCGGACACTTTTCTTGATACTACCGCCTTTACCAAGGGCCAACTCTGGCTCAACGGACTCGCGCTGGGCCGCATCTGGAACATCGGGCCGCAGCGCACACTGTACGCTCCCATGCCATTCCTCAAGCAGGGAACCAACGATGTGATCGTCTTCGATGCGCAGGGAAAGGCGGGAGGGACGCTGCGCGGCTTGGATAAACCGGACCTCGGGCCCGTGAAGTGAGACAGATAGGAAAATTTTCCGGGCTCCGAAACAAAATCAGACAAACGTTCGTCTGAGTCTCATGCCACACTTTGAGTTTAGGACAGCCGGCAGGCTGTTCTATGTACTACTCTTCTCTGCTTTGGTGATGCCGTTTGCGGGCTGCTCGCGCGCGACCGGCGATGCGGCGCTTGCGAAACAGCAGGCCGAAGACGAGGCGACGATCCGCAGACTCGACGCAGCATGGGTCAAGGCGGCCGCTTCGAAGGACCCTGACGCCTGGGTGGCCTTTTACGCCGGCAATGCGACCGTACTACCCCCCAATGCAAAAACCATGACCGACAAGGCAGCCATTCGCAAGTCAATTGCGGATCTTCTGAGCCTGCCGAATCTTCAGCTCAGCTGGGAGCCGACCAAGGTCGAGGTCGCAAAGTCAGGCGATCTCGCCTATCTCTACGGCGCCTACTCCATGACGATGACCGACCAACAGGGTAAACCGGTCACCGACTTCGGCAAGAACGTCGAGATTTGGAAGCGACAGTCCGACGGCAGCTGGCGATGCATCGTGGACACCTGGAACTCCGACCTGCCGTCGACCCCACCCGTTTAAAGATTCCTGACGAAAGCGACAGGCCCGGCGATTCGCGGAGCCTGTTTGCTTCGCTCTAGTGGCCCGCGCCGGGATCGAGGTGCTTCGGCGGCTTGGGGATGAAGAAGATCAGCGGAAGCATGCACGCGCAGAAGACCGTGAGGTACTGGATGATGTCCAGGTAGGCCAGCATGCCTGCCTGACGATGCAGCTGGTTGTAGATGTACGCCTGCGCGGTGTGTGCGGCGTTGCCTACCATGGGGTTGCCGCCGCCATGACCGCCACCGAACATCCCCTTCAAGTTCTTTACCTGGTCGACGAATGCTTGGTTGCCGGTCGTCAGGTTACGGATCATGTTGGTCTCGTGCGCTGCCGTTCGTCGCGTGAGCATCGTGGCCACAAAAGCCGTTCCGCACGATCCACCGATGTTTCGGGCAAGGTTCGTAAGGCCGGAGACGTCGTTGCTCTCCGATTGCTTCACGCCGATGTACGCGATCATGTTGATCGGGATGAACAGGAAGGCCAACCCGGACGCCTGGAAGACGCGCAGGAAGACGAGCCGTCCATAGCTGATGCCGAGGTCCATGCTGTGCATCACGATCAGCGATGCAGTCAGCATAGTGAAGCCGTAGAACATCAGCTTACGCGGGTCCACCTTGCTCGAAAGAATGCCGACCACGGGCATCATGGCCATCATCATCAGTCCGGCAGGTGACAGCACCATGCCCGCAAGCTGCGCTGTATAGCCCAGCAACGTCTGCACAAACTGCGGTATCAGCACCGTCGTTCCGTAGAGCGAAAAGCCAAGCACGAACATCAGGATGAAGCCGATGGAGAAGTTCGACCGCTTGAACAGCGTCAGATTTACGATCGGACGATTCCCGGTCTTCAACTGTCGCAGCTCCCACCAGATCATCGCAATGAACGAGATGATCATCGTTACGACGAAGAAGGTGATCAGCTTCGATGCAAACCAGTCGTCTTCCTGGCCCTTATCCAGCACGAACTCAAGGGAGCCAAACGTCAGGCCCAGCAGGCCGAAGCCCAGCATGTCCAGCTTGATGCCGCCATGCTGTGCCTGCTTGACCTGCTTCTCTACCCACGGTGGATCTTCAACGATGCGCGACGTCAGAAACAGAGAGAGCAGACAGATAGGCACGTTCAGGAAGAAGATCCAGCGCCAGTCGAAGTTGTCGGTAATATAGCCGCCCAGCGTCGGGCCAATGGCAGGTGCTACGACGACGGCGAGGCCATACATCGCGAAGGCCTGGCCACGCTTCTCCGGCGGAAAGGTGTCGGCGAGGATGGCCTGTTCCGACGGCGCTAGTCCGCCTCCGCCGATTCCCTGCAGGATGCGGAAGAACACCAGTAGGGGAAGCGAAGGGGCGATACCGCACAGGGCCGAGCTGATTCCGAACAGCGCGACGCAGATCATGTAAAACTTTTTGCGCCCGATAAAGCCGGTCATGTATGCGCCCGCCGGCAGAATCACGGCGTTTGCGACCAAGTACGCGGTAAGAACCCAGGTCGCCTCATCCTGTGTCGCGCCCAGGCCGCCTGCAATGTGTGGCAGCGCGACGTTGGCGATCGAGGAGTCCAGAACCTCCATGAACGTCGCCAGCGTCACCGTCATGGCTACGATCCACGGATTGATGCGAGGACGCCACGCCGCGTGGGTCTGAGCTTCTGCTTTATGCGCGTCGGGGAGTTGCGCGCCGGGGAGTTCGAGAGTAGTCGAGGCCATGCGTCGATAAGTAGGATTCGCCGCAAACTCCAGCGGATTCAGTTTTTACGGGTTTTCTTCGCATGCCTCAAAAACGGTGCAAACGCTGGCGCAGCCTCAGTGTGCGTAGTTCTGCGCATAGAGGTCGTGCGGCAGCCCAGCACTCAGAGCCTTCCTTTTGAAGGCCTCAGCCTGCTCGCGGGTCATCGGTCCGCCTACCGTCACCAGGTAAGGAGCGCGGCCATTAGGCGTAAACACCTGTGGGTTCAACGAAGGATTCCGCTTCGCAAGCGCGTCAGCCTTTTGCTGAGCCTGGTTCTCTTTGTTAAAGGTGTATGCCACCACACGCCACTGCGTGCGCCCCGGTGTAACGCCGTTGCCGCCTTCTTTCCCCGCCGACTTTCCGGCAGGAGTCGGCTTTGCAGAAGGCGTTGGAGTTGTGGCTGTCGCGCCGGGAACTTCGCCGGTCTTCACGGGACCCAGCGTCGTGATCGGTACCGCCGCCGCCTTCGCCTGATTCGCGGGCTCGCTCCGCGTCATGCGCCAGAACAACAGCAGCAGAAGCACTACCCCAACCGCTCCCGCAATCCACAGCCGCGTCCGCCGCGGATCAGCTTCGACAGGCCTCACAATGCGATGTCGAACATCGGGCGCCTGCACGGGAACGGCAGGTTTCGTTATCGGCTGTGCCGGCGGACCGGGCCGCTTCACCGGCTCCATTAACGGCTTCGTTGCGACAGGCGCTACCACTGTCGCCGCAACCTGAGCTGCCGGAGCCTTCACCTCAGCTCCGACTGCCGGTTTCGTCTCAACAACAGGCGCCGGCTTCGTCTCTGCAGCAACTGTCGGCTTCACCTCAACCTTCGCCGCGGGAACGCTTGCCTGTTTGCTCTCATCCGACTTAACCGGTTGCGGCTGTGGCTTCGCAACTCCGGCTGCCACCTGCGCAGGCTTCACCGGCCCCAGCGCCGCAGCCATCTCGGGCAATCCCCACTTGCCGCTGAGTCCGTTGCGGATAATCCCGTCGAACGGCGTCGGCAGCAGCGTTGCCGAGCCCTGCAGCGTGCGTCGTCCCGTTAGAGCCTGCAGCAGCACCACGGCCAGCGCGTGCGCGTCGCGAGCCTTCTGTTCCGATACCGTCGGAGCTTGCATCTCCGGATCCGTGATCACCTCGCGCACACAGTCGCTGCGCAGCTTCACCACCTCGCCCGCCGCGAGAATGTTTCCCGGCTCAATGTGATCGTGGATCAGGTTGCGCTCGTGCAGCGCCTGCAATGCGGCCATCAGGCTCGTCGCCAGCTGCTTCGCCTCGTCCACCGTCAGGGTGCGGTTTTGCAGCAGCTCGGCCAGGCTGATGTCCGTCGGCTCCATCACCGCGTATACCAGCGGCGTGCCGTCCAGTTCGGTCTCGCCGAACTTCCGCAGCGCCACCAGGTTTTCCTGTTTGATCTCCGAGACCTGGCGCCAGCGGTTCAAAATCTCCGACTCGTCGAAGTGCGCTTCGATGACGCGCACCATCGACGGCGTACCCGTGCCGTTCGTCGTGAGAAAAAATGCGCTGCGACCCTCCGGGCGAATCAGTTTATTCAGAGGGTAGACCTCAGCGATCGTACGTCCTTCGTAATCGTTCCAGAGTTGCATGTCAGACGAGTCCTCATGGAGATGGATGCAGGAAGGATGCCTTGCGGCAAGTGGAACATCGTGCGCTCTTTCGTAACCAGGGCGTGCACCTGTTGAGCGCGTCGCAATGCTCCCATTATCCTCTATCGCCCCGGTGTTCTCAATGCATTCGTGCCCTGTAAGTGTCTCGACTGGTTCCGGCCAAAACCAGCGTGCTAGACTTCGATTTTTCCGGCAGTTGCGGATTCTCCGTTCCAGCCGGGAATGTACGAAGGGAGACCCCGATGCACCCCGATCTCGAGAAGATGATTGTTTTGCAGGGCCTTGACGTGGAAGCCCGCCGTCTCGGCGACGAGATCACCTCGCTGCCCAAACGAGTTGCCCAGCTCGCCGCGGACCTGGAAGCGGCAAAGAAGCAGCTCGCCGCCACCGTCGAAAGCCTCGCCAAGGAAGAGACCCTTCGCCGCCGGCAGGAGCTCGACATCAAGGACCACCAGCAGAAGGCCGCCCGCCTGCGCAAGCAGATGGACGTCGTCACCACCACCGCCCAGGCTACCGCGCTCGAGCACGAGATTGGCTTCGCTGAGACCGAGGTCAGCCGCCTCGAAGACGCCGAACTCGAGAGCATGGAGCGCACCGAGCAGCTCGAAGCCAAAAAAATCGACGCCGAGGAGACCGTCGCCAACCTCACACGTCGTCACGCCGAAGAGTCAGCCACCACGGCCGAGGCGCTCACCCGCAGCCGTGCGTTACTGGCGGAGGTCGAAAGCCAGCGCGCCGCTCTGCGCCCGCAGATCACCGAAAACGCGCTCTCCATGTACGACCGCATCGCCAAGTCCCGCGGCACCGCGCTCTCCGAGGGCGTCGACCAGAAGTGCTCCGCCTGCCAGATGCTGGTGCGCCCGCAGCGCTGGAACGACCTCCGCGAACGCTCGAACGACGAGACCATGTTTACCTGCGAGACCTGCGGTCGAATCCTCTACTGGGATCCCGCGCGCGATGCCCCGCAGAAGAAGCAGGCGCAGAAAGAGGAGAGCATCGCCGCAACAATTGTGAGAGCGTCGCTGTGAAGCGTATCTGTGTCGATATGGATGAGGTGATGGCAGACGCACTCGCCGAGCACCTGCTTCGCTACAACCGCGACCACAAGGAGAACATCACCATGGCCGACCTGCAGGGCAAGTGGCTGTGGGACGTCGTCTCCTCCGACCGACACCAAACGCTGGAAGGCTACCTGCGCTCCGAAGACTTCTTTGAGAGCCTTACGGTCATGCCGGAGTCGCAGCGTGTAATGCGCCGTCTACAGATGAACTACGACCTATTCATCGCCACCGCCGCGATGGAGGTCCCCACCTCCTTCCACCAGAAGTTCCGCTGGCTGGCGAAGCACTTCCCCTTCATCCCGTCATCGCACATCGTCTACTGCGGCGATAAGAGCATCCTCAACGCCGACTACCTCATCGACGACAACCCGCGCCAACTGAAGCGTTTCAAGGGTACAGGCGTCCTCTTCACCTCACCGCACAACATCACAGTCAAGGGGTTCAAGCGCGTCAACGACTGGCTTGACGTCGAGAAGATGTTCCTCGGCTAGTCCGTTCGGCACCGACAAAGCTCTTGCGCGCTACGGCCGCAAAGGCTGCCACCACGGCACGGTCCTCGCCCTCGCGATACGCAAGCTCCAGGTCGCTCGTGACCGTAGCGCCGCGCAGGCTTGGGCAAACGAGACCCGGTACTGCGATCTGCCGGGTACACGCCGGCCCCACCGAGACTCCCAGTCCCGCCGCCACCAGCCGGAGGATCGTCAGCCACTGCGGAGCCTCCTGCACCACCTGCGGGCGGAAGCCATACTCCTCAAACAGCAGCATTGTCTTGTCGTACGCTAGCTTGCCCGCTGTCGGTGTGAAGAAGACAAACGGCTCATCGCGAAGATCGGCTGGAGAGATGGCGCTCTTTCCCGCCAGCCGATGCTTCGATGGCAGCACCGCGACGTAAGGCTCCGAGAAGATCGACTCGACATGCAGCCCTTCGATTGGCCCGCCGTCGCGCAGAAAACCCGCGTCCAGCGTGCCTCGCGCCAGCGACGCCGCAATGTTCGCCGTGTACGACTCCGACAGCAGCAGCTGCACGCGAGGGTAAAGATGCCGGTACGTCCCCAGCATCGTAGGCAGAGGCGTCAGCATACCTGAACCGATGAAGCCGACACGCAACGTGCCCTCATCGCCGCGCCCGATGCTTCGCGCCTCCTCCAGGTCCTCCTGTACGTTGCGCAGTGTGCGCCGGGCGCGCTCCAGAAAGACCGTCCCCGCCGCCGTCAGCCGCACAGCGCGCGAGGTCCGCACGAACAACGGATACCCCAGAATCTCCTCGAGCTTGCGTATCTGCTGCGACAGCGGAGGCTGCGCCAGGTGCAGCCGCTCGGCAGCGCGGCCAAAGTGCAGCTCTTCCGCGACGGCTACGAAGTAGCGAAGGTGCCGGAGCTCGATGTCCCGATCCATATCCCAAACATCATAATCCGGACAAACAAGATATTGGACGTATCATTTGCCTCCCCCTACGCTTGTACCTAATCAAGGAGACGGTCATGGCTACCTCCCTGCACCTTGCCGATATACCTTCCAACGAAGAGTTGTTGTTTGGTCCCGAGATTGAGCTGCGGGCCTTCCAGCGTAGCGACGCCAAAGTCTTTCGCGCGCTCAACGAAGCCTGGATCCGCAAGTACTTCACCCTGGAAGAGGAGGACAACAAGGTCCTTCAGAACCCCGAGACGGAGATTCTCGCGCATGGCGGGCACATCTTCTTTGCCGTCGCCGACGGAACGCCCATCGGCTGCTGCGCCCTTCTTCCCCGGCGCCAAAGCGTCTACGAGCTGAGCAAAATGGCCGTCGCCGAAGCGTGGCAGGGACGCGGCATCGGTCGCCGTCTGCTGACCTTCGCCATGCAGCAGGCGCGCGCTCGCGGAGCGTCGTCAATCTATCTGGAGACGAACTCCCGGCTCGTCAGCGCGATTCATCTGTATGAGTCCCTCGGCTTCAAGCGCCTTCCAGCCCGGACCTCGGCCTACACGCGCAGCAACGTCTTCATGGAACGCCCTCTCTAACCGCTCGTCACAGACGCGAGCACTGGAGCCTGTCATGTCGTTGAGTTCCTCTGTCCCTGAAATACCATCGAACACGAGTCTCATGACCTCGCCCATCCAGCTCCGAGCCTTCCAGCCCGGCGATGCCGAGGCCTTCCGCACGCTCAATGAGGCGTGGATCAGAAAGTACTTCGGCATCGAGAAGCACGACAGCGAGATCCTCGGCGACCCCGAAGGCCACGTCCTCGCGCACGGTGGCCACATCTTCTTCGCTGTCCTCGATGGCGTCGCCGTAGGCTGCTGCGCGCTCGTCCCTATCTCGCCGGGAATCTTTGAAGTCGCCAAGATGGCCGTCGACGAGCGCTTACGCAATCAGGGAATCGGCCGCAAGGTTCTCGCCTACACCATCGAGCAGGCCCGCGTTCTCGGTGCGCGCGCCCTCTACCTTGAGACGAACAACAAGCTGGCAAACGCAATTCATCTCTACGAAGCGCTCGGCTTCCGCCACCTTCCTCCTAAGCCCTCGCCCTACGTGCGCGCGAACGTCTTCATGGAGCTGCGCTTCTAAACCGCCTGTTCACATCCGGACATCGAATCCTGAGAATGGACACCAGCCAAAGGCCGCAGCCTCTCAAGCTGCGGCTTTTTGGTTCATACTTTTGGACGACGGATTGCTCCTACCGATCTCGTCACCCTACCTGCGACTGCAAGATGGAGGCGCCAATGATGGACTTTCTCCGGCCGCAACGAAAACTAACCTGGCGGGATTCGCCGTGGTGGCGCGCCACCGTCCTCGCTCTTGGCTCTGCTGTGTTGATGATCGCCGTGGCCTATCCCCTCATCGCCGGGCTCACATCGCAACTGTCGCAGCTATCTGAATTAAAGGTGGAACGGCTGGCCATGGTCAAAGAGCTGGCGCAAGGCAGCCTCTTTCTGCTGCCCTATCTCTGGACCTACTACTTCGCGCTCGAGTGGATCAACCGGCCCAGCCGCAAAGACCTGCCGCCTCTAATCCTGGAGCACCGCCCCCGCTAATCCGACTACCCGTTCGACTCCTGCGAATCCGCGGCCATCCCATACAGCTCAGCCTCGAACCGCTGGATCGCCGCCTCCGACCACGCATGCGTCGACTTCCGCCACGTGTCCCCCTTCTCCTCCAGAAAGTTGGGAAAGTCCATGCGGCAGTATCCGGCGCGCTCTCTGAAGTCGTACAGCCCCTGCGGAATTCCATCGAGGTACAGCACAGCCTGCATGCCATCGCGCGACCACTCCACCGCGGCGATCCGCTCCGGCTCAGGACGGTTCAGCTCGGCATCGCTCTTGGCCAGCGCAGCGACGTTGTAGATCAGCATCGCGTCAAGGATGCTGTCGTCGTGCGTCGTGCTCGTGCGGTCGCACGCATAGAAGTATCCCGCGACTCCCTCGTCCTCAAACACAACCGTCCACGGTGGGGCCGAAGGAGAATCCGAAGAGAGAAAGGCACGTCCGGGTGTAAAAGTAAGCGACTCCATACCTCTCCACGATACGATAGAAGGGATGCCCTGTGGCAATTGCTTGACGATAGAGGCGGACGCAGATTGAAGCTCCCCGTATTTAAGGTTGGCTGGCCCCAGCGGCTTGCCGCGCTGTTGCTCGTCCTCTTTCTGGGCCAATGCATCTGGGTTATCTCACGGCAGCAGCTCTCCTCCGACGACTACCGCTATGCCCGTTGTGGCCGCGAGATGTGGGAGCGCCCCTCGCCGCTCGCCGGCTACTTCACCTCCTGCGGCAACCTCAACGGCGACGGCACCTTCGCCTATCGTGTCGCCGGTTTTCCGCTCACCGCGCAGCGCATCGTGCTCCTCACAATCGACAAGTTCCGCAAGCCCGAGAACCGCCTCTACGCCTCCACCTCCCTCAACGGTTCCACCTGGGAGGCGCGCCACGAGCTCGCCAACGTCAAATATCTCCTCCATCTCCCTTTCGTCTTCTTCGCACTCTGGCTCGGAGCAGGACTCTGGTGGGTCGCACGCCGTCTCTTCGGCAACGAGGGAGGCTTCTTCGCTCTCGGCCTCTACTGCTTCTCGCCTGAGATCGTCCGCTACTCCGTCGCTCCCAATAATGATGTCCTCGCCATGTGGGGCCTCTACGGCCTCGTCTACACCGCCATCGGAGTC
>Ga0157374_10004134_pt1 | contig 12188 bp, 17 predicted proteins | sample M25metaG_FD_115308 | JGI IMG/M metagenome (GOLD analysis project Ga0157374, IMG submission 115308) | Miscanthus rhizosphere microbial communities from Kellogg Biological Station, Michigan, USA - M2-5 metaG | ecosystem: Host-associated > Plants > Roots > Rhizosphere > Soil | place: USA: Michigan...
CTCTACACCGACTTCGGCCTCTTCACCGCCGACGAGGAGATCGGCGCCGACGTCGCCGAGATGTTCAACTTCCTCACCGCCTACGGGCGCCCGGCGGAGTACCGCCAGGTCCTGGTCCCGCCGACGACGATGCGCGACCGGATCATCGAGGAGATCGAGACCACGGTCGAGGCGCACCGGGCGGGCGAGGAGGCGCGGATCGCGCTGAAGATGAACTCGCTGGTCGACGCCGCCTGCATCCGGGCGCTCTATGAGGCCTCGCGGGCGGGTGTGCGGATCGACCTCAACGTGCGCGGCATCTGCTGCCTGCGGCCGGGGGTGCCGGGGGTCTCGGAGAACATTCGCGTGATCTCGATCGTCGGCCGCTTCCTCGAGCACTCGCGCGTCTACACGTTCCGGCGTGGCGAGGACACGCGCGTGCTGATGGGCTCCGCCGACCTGATGCCGCGCAACCTCGACAGCCGGGTCGAGATGGTGGCGCCGGTAGAGGACCCGGGCCTGAAAGCGGAGCTGCTCGACGTGCTCGCACGCTGCTTTGCCGAGAACGCCAACGCCTGGGAACTGGATGCCGAGGGGGCCTGGACCCGGCTGCAACCGGAAAACGGACAGCGCCGCAGTGTTCAGGAGGAGCTGCGCGAGCGCCACGCCGCCCGCGCGGCCGAGCAGCTCGCCGCGACCACGGGCTGACCGGGGCGCGCCCGCTCCTACCAATAGGATTGTCGGGCCGTGCGCCTCTCCCTCCTGCCTCGCGATCGCACCTTCTTCGACCTCTTCATCGAGGCCGGGCAGAACACCCTCCAGGCCTCCCGGCTGCTCGACCAGATGATGGGATCGTGGCCTGACGCCGACGAGCTCGCCAAGCAGATCTTCGAGGCCGAGACCGAGGGCGACCGGATCACCCACACGATCATCAAACGCCTCAACTCGACCTTCGTCACTCCGATCGACCGCGAGGACATCTACGGGCTGGCGACCCAGATGGACGACATCGTCGACTTCACCGAGGAGGCGGCGGACCTGCTTGGCCTCTACAAGATCGAGGCGCCGATGTCGCAGGCGCAGGCGCTGACCAAAGTGCTGGTCGCGGCCTGCGAGCAGCTCGCCGAGGGGCTCGAGCACCTGCCCGAATTCAAGGAGCTCGACAAATACTGGATCGAGATCCACCGCTTGGAGAACGACGGCGACCGGATCTCCCGCGATGCCGTTGCCTCGCTCTTCTCCAACGGCATCGACCCGATGGTCGTGATCCGCTGGAAGGACATGTTCGCCGTGCTCGAGAACGCGATCGACGCGACCGAGACGGCCGCCCAGATCATCGAGGGCATAGTCATCAAGAACTCGTGACCGGCGTGGGTGGGTAGCCGAGCGTGAGTTCCGATGTGATTTTGGTGATCGTCGTGGGGACGGCGCTGGCCTTCGACTTCACCAACGGCTTTCATGACACGGCCAACGTGGTCGCGACCTCGATCTCGACCGGGGCGGCGCGGCCGTCGGTGGCGATCGGGATGGCTTCGCTGCTCAACTTCATCGGCGCCTTCATCTCGATCTCGGTTGCCGCGACCGTCGCCAACGACGTCGTCAATTCCGCCGTGGTAACCCCGACCGTCGTCTTCGCCGGGTTGATCGGGGCGATCGCCTGGAACCTGATCACCTGGTCGTTCGGCCTCCCGTCGAGCTCCTCGCACGCGCTGATCGGCGGGGTGGTCGGCTCGGCGGTGGCAGCGGCTGGATTCGATGCCGTGCTCGCCGATGGTCTGATCGGCAAGGTTCTGATTCCCGCGGTGATCGCGCCGATCCTTGCCTTTGTCGCCGCGGGAGCGGCGATTGGCCTCGTCTATCGAGTCGTTGGCCGGCAGCGACCCGGGATGGTGACCCGAGGCTTCCGCTATGGCCAGATCATCTCGGGCAGCCTGCTGGCGCTTGCTCACGGTACGAACGATGCGCAGAAGACGATGGGCGTGATCACCCTCGCGCTGGTCGCCAACGGCACCCTGGGCGCGAACGCCGATCCGCCGCTCTGGGTGATCGTTTCGTCGGCGATCGCGATCGCCCTCGGTACCTACAGCGGCGGTTGGCGGATCATCCGCACGACCGGCACGCGGATCATCAAGATGGATGCGGCGCAGGGATTCTCGGCGCAGGGCGCGGGCGCCGCCGTGATTCTCGCCTCGACGCACTTCGGCTTCCCGCTCTCGACGACGCATGTGATCAACGGCGGCGTGATGGGCGCCGGCGCCGGCAAGCGGGTCTCGGCCGTGCGCTGGGGAGTGGCCGGCAACATTGTTACGGCCTGGCTGCTGACCCTGCCGGCCGCGGCGGCGATCGGGGCTCTTGCCTACGGCGCGACCGCAATCTTCGGCAGCGGCGCTCTGGGTCCGGTGCTGGTGACGCTGATGTCGCTCTCGCTGATCTTCGCCGTCTTCGCTCGCCGCTCGCGTGAGGGCGGCCCGGTGCCGGCCGGCTGAGCGATGGCGGTAGTGGTCGAGACCAAGCAGCTGCTGGAGACGGTGGTCGCCTCGTTGGTCGCCGGCATCGGGGTCACCGTCATCTTCTCGGTCGCGATCTGGGGGGTTGCCCGTTTTGCCGACCTCAGCCGCAATGAGCGGCCCCTTGCCGCCGCCGCGGCGGCGGCGCTGGCCGGCCTGGCCGTGCTGGCCACCTTTGCCGCTGTCGCCTTCGGAATCGTGATCATGTCCAGCAAGTAGATGCCCGGCGCGTAGAATTTTCTCCGTGCGTACCCTGCGCGACGTCGCGATCATCATGCTGCTGGCGCTGTTCGTCGCCTTCGCCCCATCGGGCGGCAACTTCGCCGAAGCGGTTCTGACCGCGATCACGATGGGCTTCCTCGCCGCGATCGCCTGGATGGTCTTCGTGCTCGGCCGCCAGAACCAGCTCACCCTGGCGACACTGACCGATGCCCGCCGGGGGATCCTCTACGGGGCGCTGGGCATGCTCGCCCTGCTGATCGCCGGTAGCGATGAGCTCTTCTCCAGCGGCGGCGGAACTCTGGTCTGGATCATCCTGCTCGGCGCCTCGATCGCGGCGATCTGGCGGATCTGGATCGACGCCAACTCTTACTGAGGCTCGGGCCCTAAGTCGTCACTGATTCGCGCGCCTGAGCGCACCACGCGTGCGCTCGCGGCTGCGACGGTCGCTGCGTGTCGCCACGGACCACCAGCAGCGCAGGCCACAGGGAGGAAGGGACCGCCTCGGTCGAGTTGATCGCGGCGGTTCCCTTTCTGCTGCTGGCGGTCCTGGTGGCGGCGCAGCTCGGTCTCGCCGGCCAGGCCCTGTGGTCGGCGGGGGTGGCGGCTCGGGCGGGCGCGCGGGCGGCGCTTGTCGGAGGCGACGCGACCGCGGTGGCGCGGCGGGCTCTGCCTCCCTCGCTGCGCGCTGGCGCGAAGGTGGGCGACGCGGGTGCGATCTCAGTCCGGGTTGCGATCCCGGTCCTGCTGCCGGGGATGCCAAGGGTGATGGTCGGGGCGAAGTCGGAGCTGGGCGATGGCTAGCGAGGACGGACAGGCGACCGTGGAGCTTGTCGCCGCGATTCCAGTTCTGCTGCTCGCCGGCCTGCTGGCGCTGCAGCTGTTCGCCGCCGGCTACGCCCTGACCCTCGCCGATGGAGCCGCCGAGGCCGGAGCGCTGGCGCTGGCGGCGGGACAGCCGGCGAAGAGCGCGGTTAGGGAGGCGCTTCCCGACTGGGCCGACGACGACAGCGACGTGGCGGTGCGCGGGGGAGAGGTCACGGTGCGGCTAATCCCGCCTTCGCCGTTTCCCTCGCTGGCCGATCGCCTTGCCGTCAGCAGCTCCGCCTTCGCCCGGGAGGCTTCGCCGTGAGCGGGACGGTGCTGCTCGTCACCCCTGTAGGCGCAGCCGCCGGCTCGAAGGCCGCGGCAGCGGCACTCGCCTGCGCCGGCTCCGAGCCGGACCGGCCGGGCCTGCTGATCGACGTCGGCGGTCGGGCGCCGCGGCCGACCCTGGTCGCCTCGACCGGTGCGCGCGAGCTGGAGGAGCGACTAGCGGTCCACCTTCCGCAGCTGCGCGCCGCCTCGCGCGGGCAGACCTGCCATCTCGCGGTCCCGGAGGGGCCGGAAGCGCTCGAGAGCGTGCGTGCGGCGTTGCCGCTGGTCCGTGATTCGGTTGCTGTCATTCACCTGCCGCCGGCGTGGCTTCAAGCGGTGCTGGCTGACCCGGGCATCCGCCCCGCCGGGGCGATGCTCCGGGCCGACCTTGACCCCGATCGCGCTCTTACGGCGCTCGCGGTTCGCGATCTGGTTGGTCATGGCCTGCGCACGAAGGCCCTGAAGCAAGCGCTCGGATGGGTCCCGGCTCGGCGCGCGCTGTTCGGGGTCCTGCCTCGGGCGGCACCCGGAGGACTGCCCGCCGTCGCGGTAAATTCCCTTTTGGAAAGCGAAATTTCAGTGGAGCACCCGTGCTACGCTGATTCTGATGACACGAAAATTGACCCAACGGGAACTGCGCAACGACAGCGGCGAGATCATGCGAGCGCTCGACGGGGGCGAGGACTTCATCGTCACACGCAACGGCAAGCCGGTCGGTGAACTGCGACCGTACAAGCGGCGTCAGTTCGTTCCTCGGGACGTCCTCATCGATGCGCTCAAGGATGCGCCGAGCATCGACTACGAGGAGTTTCGGGCCGACATCGACCGCTACGTCGATCAGGACCCTACGCCTCGCTACTGGGTTGACTGAAGAACGAGGCCTGATCGACACCTCGGTCGCGGTGGATCTGACCTCGATCGAGCCCGAAAAGCTCCCGGCGATAATCGCCGTTTCGGCGCTGACTCTGGCGGAGCTCGTGGTGGGGCCGGCAAGCGCTGATCATGAGCTGAAACGGGCGAGACGGCAACAGCATCTTCAGTACATCGAGGCGAACGTCGAACCGTTGCCGTTCGAATCGCGCTGCTACCGCGCCTATGGGCCGGTATATGCGGCGATCTTGAGCACCGGTCGCAAGGCACGTGGGCCGCGTGCGGTTGACCTGATGATTGCGGCAACCGCCCTGGCTAACGGCTTGCCCCTCTACACCCGCAATGCCAAGGACCTGCATGGCCTCGGGGGGTTGATTGAGATAGTCGACGTCGCTGCCTGAGGCGCCGTCGTTGCATTGGCGCGACCTCTCGTCGTCGCGTCTCGCATTTCGCCAGAATCGCCGCATGCTGACCGTCGCAGTCACCGGCCCCACGGGGGAGATCGGCAGGGCGTTCATCTCCGCTCTGGAGCGGGTGCCCGAGGTCGACCGGGTGATCGGGATGGCGCGCCGCCCCTTCGACCTCGCCGGACACGGCTGGGAGAAGACCGAGTACCGGCGCGGCGACGTGCTCGATCGCGAGGCCGTCGATGAGCTGGTCGAGGACGCCGACGTGGTCGTCCACCTCGCTTTCGCGATCGTCGCCGGCGACAGCGATAGCCGCGAGATCAACCTGACCGGCTCGCGCAATGTCTTTGAGGCGACAGCTGCGGCGGGTGCGAAGCGGCTGGTTTACACCTCCTCGGTCGCCGCCTATGGCTTTAGCCGCGGCATGCCGGCTCTGCTCGAGGAGGACGAGCCGGTGCGGGGCGCCTCACGCCATCCGTACTCCGCCCACAAGGCCGCGGTCGAGGCCGAGCTTTCCGAGGCGCTCGACGGCTCGAACACCGACGCCTACGTCTTTCGTCCCTGCATCGTCGCCGGCCCCGAAGCGACGCTGCTGCTCGACCTGATCCCGCTGCTCGCGGTTGGCCAGCGGATCCCGGGCCCGCTGCGCTGGGCGCTCGGTAAGGTGCCTGAGCTGCGGCCGGTCCTGCCCGACCCCGGCGTCCCGTTTCAGCTCGTCCACCACGACGATGTCGCCGCCGCCCTCTGCGCCGCGGTCCTCGGTCACGGCGAGCCGGGCGTCTACAACCTCGCCGGGCCCGGGCAGCTGACGATCACCGACCTCGCTCACGCGCTGGGCTGGCACGCGGTGCCGGCGCCGCACCTGGCGGTCGGAGTGGCCGCCGAGGCCGTTGCCCTGATGCCGTTCCTACCCGATGAGGCCGCTTGGATCGAGGCGGTGCGCCGACCGGTGCTGATGGACACCGCACGCGCCCGTCGCAAGCTGCACTGGATGCCCCACTACGACGCCCGCGCGACCCTGAAGCAGACGATCGAGACCGTGCGCTCGCGCTAGAACTACCGGCGGGCCGCTGGGTTCGGTCGCTCAGCCGAACTTGCGCGCCGAGGTCAGGTCGATGTCTTTGGATGAGCCATCGCCGAAGCGCCATACGTCGTGTTTGCGGCCGGTGGGACCGAGGACCACCGCGATCGAACCGAGGTCCTTGTTCGCCGTGTCCTTGCCGAAGGTGAAGTGGATACCCAGCTCGAAGTCTTCCGAGCGTGGTTTTTCTTTTTTCGTCGTCTGCTCAAGCCCCTCGCGCAGGGCCTCGAGTGACACTCGGTGGGGGAAGTTGTAACTGCCACCACCACCCACCGATGAGACCAGGCTGACCGCGGGTTTGATCTCCTCGACCAGCTCGAGGTTGAGGCCGTGCTTGGAGGCGTGGTGAGGGACCTTAAAGACGTTGGCCTTCAGATGGTTGACGCCACGAGCCTTGTTCAGTGCCTCCGCGACTGCCGTTTTCTCCTCCGCGAGCTGGGGGAAGTCGACGAAGACCTGTGCCCATGACAGGGTCTGGGCGTCAGCGCCGAGGACCAGGCTCGCGCCGTCGGGAAGCTTTTCGACGCTGCCGTCTTCGTTGCGGGCGTAGTAACGCCGGGCGGGAAAGTCGAGCTTCAACGCGATCGAGCTGTTGTTGGGATCGATGCCGTAGCTGTCGTACCTGTTCTTCAGGCTCACCCCCGGCGCAAGTACGGTCACTTTCACCTGATCGATGAAGCGGACCGTGCCGCTGCTCGGCTGGGTGTGGTCGAGGTCGAGTTTGGCCAGAGCGTCCATCATCGTGAAGTAGCTCTTCGTCGGGATGAAGTAGCCCGGCTCCCAGACCTCACCGATCGACTTCGCGTTTTTGGTGATGAATCTCGCCATGCCGGAGATGTGGTCGGCGTGGGGGTGAGTGGCGACGATCAGGGCCAGCGGCTGCCCATCGGCCGGTAGGAGTTTCGCTTTCTGGAGGGCGACGACAAGGTGGTCGAGCTTCTCTGCCGCGCAGACGTCGACGACGATCGCCCGTCGCCTGCCGTCCTCCGCCGGGAGAAGGACGATCTGGGTGTCGCCGTCGCCGACATTGAGGACGAAGTGCACCAGGTCGTTTTCGTCGATGCCGGCGAGGAAGTCACCACCTACGAGGCGGTCGGCGGGTACGTCGGTAGTTCGGGGCACCGCGGTCATCTGTCGAGCTCCGCCTCCTTTTGCCCAAGCAGCGCTGCCGCGACCTCTTCCTTCACCGGCGGCGTCAGCGCTTTGTACATCGCGGACTTCGCCTCCTCGCGAGCGTCGGCGGTGATGTCGATCGCGCTCTCGATCCAGGCTCCGATGCCGAGCTCATCGACGAGCTCCCCGATCTGCTCCGGTGAATCGGGGGTCTGGCTGGGACGGACGGCAAAGGTGTCGCCGACCGCGACCGGCCTTTGCTTCAGCTCCGCTTCCGCCGCTACGCCGTCGGCGGCCACCACGATCGGCTGCGGCACCTTGCGCCGGCTCAACCGCTCTTCCAGCTCGTCCCGGTCGACGCCGATCTCCACCTCGATTGCGTCGAAGTGGAAGTGGAGACCTCCGTCGCGGTCGCTGCCGGGCCACTCCGAGACAAGCAGGCCGACGACACCGTCGATCAACTCCTCGACCACGACGTATAAGTGACCGGCGAGGTCGCTGTCGCTGAGCTCCAAGAGGGAGGGAGGTTTCCACGGTGACACCGGCTTACCTCCGGACTCACTCCCAGGATTCACAGTGATCAGAATAGCCGTGATTAATAGGAAGTGCAGTGCCGACCCAGTGTGTGCCGGAGCCCGCTCGGCATGTGTGGCAAAGCTGTGCGTTTGTGCGCGCCACGGGTGAGGTCGCGGCGGCCAGGATCGGGGCATGCTTGCTGAGCGAAATTCGGGACAGGCGCTTCCCCTGGCCCTGGGCGGCGCGCTGGCGCTGATCGCGGCGGCCCTGGCGATGGTCGCGATCGCCGCTGCTGTCACCGGGAAAGGCCGGGCGCAGCGGGCAGCCGACCTGATCGCGATCTCGGCGGCGCGCTCGATGCGAGATGACTTGCCGCGCCTGCTCTCGCCGGCCTCTCTGCCCAACGGCCTTCCCAACCCGCGTCACCTGGAGAAGACCGCCTACCTGGCACGGGCGCGGGCGGCGGCCCTCGATGCCGCGCGAGGGAACGCCGTCGGCTCGGCGCACCTGCGGCTCGAGTTCCCCGACGCGGATTCGCTCGCGCCGGTACGGGCCAGGGCGGTCGTGTTCGGAGATCTCGCCGTGGGTGGCGGGCGCACGCGTGTCGAGGCCTCCGCAGTCGCCGAAGCCGCGGCGCCGACGGCGGGCCCGGAAACGATGCCGGCAACCGCGAGCGGCGGTGGCTACAGCGGCGCCCTCGTCTACAGGCAGGACGAGGGAATGCGGCCCGACGTAGCGGCCGCATTTGACCGGATGGCCTCCGCCGCCGGTGCTGCCGGCCTCTCCTTGATCGTCAACTCGGGCTTCCGCTCCGACGCCGAACAGGCGGCTCTCTTTGCCGCCCACCCCGATCCGAAGTGGGTCGCGCCCCCGGGCCAGTCGCTGCACCGCTGCGCCACCGAGCTCGACCTTGGCCCGGAAACGGCGTACGGCTGGCTGGCAGCCAACGCCAGTCGCTTTGGGTTTGTCCAGCGCTACAGCTGGGAGAGCTGGCATTTCGGCTATGACGCGGGGCCGCCGCCGTGCTCTGGGGCCGGTAACTCGGTCGGAGCCGGCGGGGGAGACGGCGCCGTCGCTGGCAGTCGGGGCCTGCCTTCGTTCGTTCCGCCTCGCTACCGGTCGCCGCTGCTGCGTGCCGCAACCCATTGGAACGTCTCTGCCGCCCTGCTCGCCGCTCAGCTGATGGCCGAGTCGAACTTCAACCCGTTTGCATCCTCGCCGGCCGGGGCGCAGGGAATTGCGCAGTTCATTCCGTCCACCGCTGCCGCCTATGGCCTCACCGACCCCTTCGATCCGGTCGCCGCGATGGACGCCCAGGCCCACCTGATGTCGGATCTGATCCGCAGTCTGGGCTCCCCTCAGCTCGCCCTGGCCGCCTACAACGCCGGCCCGGCCCCGGTCGAAGCCTGCCACTGCGTCCCGGCTATCCCCGAGACCCAGGCCTACGTGACCCGAATCCTCGCTCTGCTCGGCGGCGCCGGGGCCCTCGCCGTCCCTAGTTTTGAAGTGAGGCTGGTGGCATGAGTGCTCTCGTTTAGACTGCCGACCGATGGCGAGCGTCGAGGTACAGGGTGTCGAGGGGATGCAAGCGCTGCTCGGGCAGGAAATTGGTCCGAGCGAGTGGCGCACCGTGACCCAGGACGACATCAATACCTTTGCCGCCCTCTCGGGCGACGATCAGTGGATCCACGTGGATGTCGAGCGGGCCAAGACGGAGAGCCCTTTCGGCACCACGATCGCCCACGGCAACCTGACCCTTTCCCTGGTCGACGGCTTCCGCAAGGAGCTGATCTCCTCGACCGGCTTCGCCCTCGGCGTCAACTACGGCTGGGACAAGATCCGCTTCCCAGCCCCGGTCCCCGTTGACGCCCGAGTCCGCGGCCGCGCCGAGGTCGTCTCGGTGGACGAGAAGGGCGGCGGCTGGTGGCAGGTCGTGACCCGTTTCACCCTCGAGGTCGAGGGCAACGAGAAGCCCTGCTTCGTCGGTGACAGCGTCACCCGCGTTATGGCGCCTCCCAGCTGAGCTAGGCGGTCGCCGGCAGGCGTTCGAGGGCGTCGATCGTGTGGGCGCAGGCTCGCGCTGCCTCGACTCCCTTGGTTTCGAGGTGCTCGAAGAAGAAGGCGCGATGGGTCTCGTGCTCGTGGAAGTGGTGCGGGGTGAGGACCGCTGAGATAACCGGAACGCCGGTGTCGAGCTGAACTCGCATCAGCCCGCCGATCACCGCGTCGGCGACGAACTCGTGGCGGTAGATGCCCCCATCGACGACGAGTCCTGCCGCAACGATCGCGTCGTAGCTGCCGCCTTCCGCCAGCCGCATCGCGTGCAGTGGAATCTCGAAGGCGCCGGTCACCTCGAAGAAGTCGATCTGAGGCTCCGCGATTCCGAGCTGCCCGCTCTCGGCGACGAACGTCGAGCGGATCTGATCGACGAGATCCTTGTGCCAGCACGACTGGACGAAGGCAAGGCGGCGGCTGTTCTTGTTCTCCTGACCCATGCGGAGGCTCCTCTCCGTTCTTGCGCCCGCCGGCTGACGGGCGCCGTTTCGCTCCTGGCTACTTGACCGTCAGAGTGCCTTCCATGCCCGCTTCACGGTGGCCCGGGACCGTGCAGAAGTAGTAATAGGTGCCCGGTTTGAGGTTGACCGTCGTCGAGTCTTCGCCGCTGGCGATCAGTTCGGTTGCGCCGAGTTCCTTGCCGCTCGTGTCCTCGATCGCCACGTCGTGGGTCAGGGCCTGTGGGTTTTTGAAGTCGATCGTCACCTGGCCGGCTTTGGCCGTGGCCTTGGTGGTCGTGTAGGCGAGTTCTCCGCCCGGGTCGGCTTCCAAGCTGACGGTTGAGCCACCGCCACCGCTGCTTTCTTCCTTGCCACCGCCCGAGGTGGCGCCGCTGGTGGATTCGCCGCCGCTGGTCGACGTGGTGGAGCTGGAGTCGCTGCTGCTGCTTCCGCAGGCAACGAGGGCGACCGATGCGAGGGCAAGTGCGAGAAGAGCCGCGACCTTCTTCATGACCGGGAATCCTTTCCTAGGGGAGGAATGCTCAAGGGACTGTAATAGCTGCATACGACCTATGGGCGCGGCTGGTTCAGCGGCCCTTGAACTCGGGGGTGCCGCCGCCGAAGAAGGTCTCGACGCCGTTGCGCAGGTCCTCGGTCGCCATGCTGTCGGCGATGCCGTGGCGCTCCAGCTGCAGGTGCTCGGTGAGGGTGTGCTCGATGCTGCCACCGACCAGCGTCTTTGCCATCCGCACGTAGTGAGGCGCCTTTGCCGCCAGCTTCTCGGCCTTGGCCCGGGCGCGATTCATCAGCTCGTCGGGGGCGACCACCTCGGCGACGAGTTTCTCGGCCAGCGCGTCCTCGGCGCTGATGTTGGGGTCGTTGAGGAGGATCTCCAGCGCTCGGCTCGGCCCGACCACGCGGGGCAGGAAGTAGGTCATGCCGCCGTCGGGCGAAGCGCCGATCCGCCCGTAGGCGCAAGCGAGGAAGGCCGCCTCTGAGGCGATCCGGGTGTCGCAGGCGAGCGCCAGCGAGAAGCCGGCGCCGGCCGCCGGGCCGTTGAGTGCCGCGATCACGGGATAGGGGATCCGGCGCAGGTCGACGATCGCCGCGTGCAGTGCCTCGGCCCCGCGCCGCACTTCCGAGGGCAGGTCGATCTCCTCGCTCTCGGCTCCGGTTTTGAACCAGTTGACGTCGCCGCCGGCGCAGAAGGCCTTGCCGGCGCCGGTGACGATCAGCGCCCGCAGCGGCGCCCGGTCGGCGAGCCAGGCAAAGGCAACGGTCATCTCGCCGATCATTTCCGGGCTCATCGCGTTGAAGGCGTCGGGCCGGTCGAGCGTGAGCGTGCCGATCTCACCGTCGATCTCAATTTTCAGCGTGTTCAGCTCGGGCGGGCTGCTTGTCAGGGGCTCGGTCTGCGTGGTCATCGCGCTCTCTCCGTGATCTTGCGTGAAGTTGGCCGGGTGGCCAGGAGCCTACCCTTTGGTCTGTGCCAGGCGGAGGCGACAACGACGGGCTCTCGCGTGCGGAGCGGATCGCGCAGCAGCGCCGCGAGCTGCCCGACTCGCCGGGGGTCTACCTCTTCCACGCCGCCGACGGCGAGATCATCTACGTCGGCAAGGCGCGCTCGATCCGCAAGCGCATCGCCTCGCACTTCTCCGGCGGCGACTCCCGCCTGACCTCGCGGATCGACCGGATCGAGTGCCTCGTCACCTCGACCGAGGCCGAGGCGCTGCTGGCCGAGCAGAGCTTCATCAAGCGCCACCGGCCGCGCTTCAACATCCGCCTGCGCGACGACAAGTCCTACCCCTACGTCTGCGTCAGCCTCGACGAGGACTACCCGCGGGTCTACTTCACCCGCGAGAAG
>Ga0157374_10004135_pt1 | contig 12188 bp, 10 predicted proteins | sample M25metaG_FD_115308 | JGI IMG/M metagenome (GOLD analysis project Ga0157374, IMG submission 115308) | Miscanthus rhizosphere microbial communities from Kellogg Biological Station, Michigan, USA - M2-5 metaG | ecosystem: Host-associated > Plants > Roots > Rhizosphere > Soil | place: USA: Michigan...
GAATCGGGGTGGCGATCGACTACTCGCTGTTCATCCTCGCCCGCTACCGCGAGGAGCGGGCGAAGGGCCGCGAGCCGCAGGCGGCGCGGGCCGAGGCGCTCTCGACCTCCGGGCTGGCCGTGGCCTTCTCAGGCCTCGCCGTGATCGTCTCCCTGGCCGGCCTCTGGATGGTCGACAACCAGGCGCTGCGCTCGATGGCGCTGGGGGCGATGACCGTGGTCGCGGTCTCGATCCTGACCGCGGTAACGCTGCTGCCGGCGCTGATCGCGATGCTCGGCGACCGCGTGCTGCCGGGCGGCGTCGTCGCCAAGGTGCTCGGTGTGTTCCGTCGCCGCGGCGAGCGGCCGGACCGCGAGGCCTTCTGGGTCCGCTGGACAACCCGGGTGATGGCGCATCCGTGGCGCGCCGTGATCGGCGTCTCCGCCGTGCTGCTCACCCTGGCGATCCCCTTGCTCTCGATCGAGACCGGGACCCAGGCGCTGAAGCAGTTCCCCGCCGGGGGCGACGTACGGGTCGGCAACGAACTTGCCTCCGAGCAGCTGGGCGGAGGCACCGACCCCGTGCAGATCGTCGCCTCCTTCGAAGGTTCGCGCCCCGATCGCGCCGCCGTGGCGAGTTTCACCCGCACGATCGAGGCCACGCCGGGCATCGGTTCGGTTGCGCCGCCGGCCTTCGCCGAGGACAGCGTTCTGATCCAGGCGACCCCGAGCACTCCCAGCGAGTCGGACGCGACGATCGCGCTGGTCTCACGCCTCGGCGACAGCATCGTGCCCAGCACCGAGCTGAGCCGGGTCGCGACGGTCGAGGTGGGTGGCGAAACCGCTCGCAGCGAGGACGCGCGGAGCCAGATCGGCGGCTCGATGTGGAAGATCGTCCTCTTCGTGCTGGCGCTCAGCTACCTGGTGCTGATGGTGATGCTGCGCTCACTGCTGCTGCCGCTGAAGGCGGTGCTGATGAACCTGCTCTCGATCGGCGCGGCGTTCGGCGTCCTCGTCGCGGTCTTTCAGTGGGGCTGGTTCTCCAACCTGCTCGGCTTCGAGAGCCAGGGCGCGCTCGACACGATCAACGTGCCGCTGATCTTCGCCATCGTCTTCGGCCTCTCGATGGACTACGAGGTCTTCCTGATGTCGCGCATCCGCGAGCACTACCTCGAGCACGGCGACAACGAGCGCGCCGTGGCCGAAGGGCTCTCGACTAGCGCCCGCACGATCTCCTCGGCGGCGCTGATCATGACCGCGGTCTTCTCCGTCTTCGTGCTCACCGGGGTGCCCTCGATCAAGGAGCTGGGGTTGGGCTGCGCGGTGGCGATCGCGCTCGACGCGACGCTGGTCCGCCTGATCCTCGTCCCGGCGGCGATGAAGCTGCTTGGCGGCTGGAACTGGTGGATGCCGTCCTGGCTCGACCGCGTCCTGCCGGACCTCAGCTTCGAGGGCGGCCGCACGCCCGAGCCCAGACCCGAGCTGACCTGAGTCAAATAGGCTGGCGGCGATGAGCGACGACCTCGCATTTGCGGGAGCGGCGAAGCAGGCGGAGATGGTGCGGGCGGGGGAGGTCTCACCGCGCGAGCTGGTGCAACTCTGCCTCGACCGGATCGCCCGCCTCGATCCGCAGCTGAACTCCTTCCGCAAGGTGTTCGCCGAGAAGGCGCTGCTCGAAGCCGAGCAGGCGGAAGCGCGACTGAAGGCGGGCGAGGAGCGACCGCTGCTCGGCGTGCCGATCGCGATCAAGGACGAAGTCGACGTCGCCGGCGAGGTCAACACGCACGGCACCGATGCCTTCACCGAGCCGGCTAGGGAGGACTCCGAGATGGTGCGCCGCCTGCGCGAGGCGGGCGCGATCGTCATCGGCCTCACCCTGCTGCCCGAGATGGCGATCTGCGGTTTCACCGAGTCGGCCACCTACGGCGTCACCCGCAACCCCTGGAATCTGCAGCGCAGTCCGGCCGGCTCGAGCGGTGGTTCAGGCGCGGCTGTCGCCGCCGGACTCGTTCCGATCGCCTCCGCCGGCGACGGGGCAGGCTCGATCCGCCTTCCCGCCGCGTCCTGTGGGCTCTTCGGTCTGAAGCCGTCGCGTGGCCGGGTCTCGCTCGCCCCCGAGCTGGAAGGCTGGCGGGGGCTCGCCGTTCTCGGCTGCCTCAGCCGCAACGTGCTGGACACGGCGCTGTGGCTCGACGTGATCGCGGGCGGTTCGCAGGAGGCCGAGGCGCCGCCCCTGCCGGACCGGCCCTTTGTTGAGGCGGCCAAACAGGCACCTGGAAAGCTTCGCGTCGCCTACTCGACCCTGGCGCCACGCGCCGCGGCGCCGCCGACCGTCGACCGGGTCGTCAAGGACGCCGTGGCAGATGCTGCCGAGCTGCTTGGCTCGCTCGGCCACGAGGTCACGGCCCGCGACCCGGATTGGGGAATGATCGGCAACAACATCACCGCGCGCTTCCTCGGCGGCGTTGCGGAGACGGTGCGCGAAGTGCCGCATCCCGAGCGCCTCGAACGGCGAACCCGGGGCTTCGGCCGACTCGGGAGCACCCTTCCCTCGGCGCTCTACGAGCGGGCCCTGACCAGCGGCCGCGCAGCCGATGCCGCCCGCGTCAACGCGATCTTCGACTCCCACGACGTGCTGGTCACCCCTGTGATGGGGGGGACGGCCATACCGATTCGTCGCTGGCAGGGGCGGGGCGCACTGCACACCGCGCTCGGGATGAGCCGCTTCTATCCCTATTGCGTACCCTGGAACCACCTCGGCAACCCTGCGATGTCGGTCCCCACCGGCTTTGCCGACGACGGCATGCCGCTGGCGGTCCAGATCATCGGTCGCCCCGGCGACGAGGCGACCCTGCTCTCGCTGGCCGCTCAGCTCGAGGCCGAGCGGCCCTGGGCCGACGCCCGCCCGCCGGTTTCCTAGCCGAAGACCTTCCGCATCCGCGCGATCTCGCGGATCGATCCGCGCGGCCGGATGCGGCGGGTGAGGATCAATTTGAGCGGGCTGGCTTCGGGCTTGCCGGTGGCGACGAAGTCTTTCCAGCTCGCCTCCATCGTCACCGTTGGGTTCGGCGCTTCGCCCGGTTCGGCGCGGGTCGAGCCGTTGTCGATCACCAGGTGCCATGGGTCGGCGTCGGTGAAGCGCCACTGGTAGACCAGCGGCGAGCCGTTGGCGGCCTTGGGGTTGGCGACGCGCTCGACCACGTTGAAGTAGAGACGCTGCAGGTCGGGGGTGGACTCGGGCTCCGCGTCGGGCGGGCCGAGGATGCCGCCCATCATCAGCTTGACCTGGTTCTCGGCGACCTCCTCGGCCGAGGCCTCGGGGTCGAAGGGGAAGACGCCGGGCGGCATCTCCTCGGTCGGATAGCCGATCGTCCGCCAGCGCTGGCGGATCAGTTTGAGGCCGAAGGCGAAGATGTCCTCGAGCGAGAAGCCGTAGCACTCGGTGTACTCGCGGTCCATGTTGGGCGGGGTGAAGACGGCCGGCCCGTAGGGCAGGACTTCGCGCAGCAGGTCGGTCACCGCGGCCCTGTTCTCCTCCCAGCCGGGGCTCCCCTCGCCGAGCAGTTCGGAGAGCACCTTGACGCCGAAGCCGATGTGGCGCTGCTCGTCGCGGGAGACGTTGGCCATGCCGGAGCTGAAGCCCGGCATCTGTTCCTCGGAGGAAAAGAAGTCCTCGATGAAGTGCTGGCCGGGCTGGGCGAGCGAACCCTCGACGATCAGGTGGTAGAGAGTGATCGCCTGCGCGTACTTGGGCAGCGAGCGGTCCTTGCGCAGTTCCTCGGCCATCACGTCGAGCCGGTCGAAGATGCCGCGGTAGCCCCAGTTGAGCTGGGGCAGGGTGGAGGAGAGGGTCTGCTGGATCGACTCGCCGCCGACGCCGATCACCTCCTTGAAGAAGCGGTGGAAGAAGACCGAGTGGCGCACCTCGTCGACCTGCTGGGTGGCGAGGAAGTAGGACTGCTCCTCGGTCGGGGCGGCGGTGATGTAGGGGGCGAGGGTGTCGGCGACACGGTCCTCGCCGTAGAAGAACATCGAGTAGATCCACATCGCCGAGCGCCGCTGGATGTCGCTGAGGCTGTCCCAGCCGGCTTTATCGGCGGAGAGGTCGATGTCGTAGGCGCTCCAGTTGCCCCCCTCCCAGCGCTTGTAGAGGTCGTCGTAGGTGACGTTGTCCATCAGGCTCTGTGAAGCGACGCTCATCTCTCTCCTTTGCTGGGTCCGGCGGGCAGCTGCTGGGAGGTTACCGCCAAACTGGCTGGTCAGCCAGTTTGATCACGGTGAAGTCGGTCACAGAGACGCCGGCGGCTCGATCTCGCGCTTGAGGATCTTGCCGGTGGGGCCCTTGGGGAGGTCGTCGAGGAACCAGACGACCCGCGGGTACTTGTAGGCCGCTATCCGCTCCTTGACGTAGGCGCTGATCTCCTCCGGGGGCAGCTCCTCGCCGTCGTGCAGGACGACGGCGGCGCCGATCTCCTCGCCCCACTCGTCGTGGGCGATGCCGACGACGGCCGCTTCGCGGATCTTCGGGTGCTCGTAGAGCACCTCCTCGACCTCGCGCGGGTAGACGTTGTAGCCGCCGCGGATGATCATGTCCTTCTTGCGGTCGACGATGAAGAAGCAGCCGTCCTCGTCGATCCGGGCCATGTCGCCGCTGTGGAACCAGCCGCCGCGCATCGCCTCCTCGGTCGCGTCGGGGCGCTGCCAGTAGCCCTTCATGATGTTGTGGCCGCGGATCACGATCTCGCCGACCTCGCCCTGGGCGACCTCGTTGTCGGCCTCGTCGACGACCCGCATCTCGACCCCTTCGATCGGGGTGCCGATCGAGCCGGCCTTGCGCTCGTCGTCGGGATGGTTGGAGCAGGCGACCGGCGAGGTCTCCGAAAGGCCGTAGCCCTCGAGCACGACCGCGCCCATCGCCTCTTCGAAGCCGCGCAGGACCTCGACCGGCATCGAGGCGCCGCCGGTGATGCAGGTGCGCAGCGAGGAGGTGTCGTAGCTCTCGCGCTCGGGATGGTGGAGCAGGGCGCCGAACATGGTCGGCACGCCGTAGAAGTGGGTGACCTTGTCGCGCTGCATCGTCGCCAGCGCCTCGCCGGGGTCGAACTTCGGCACCAGGGTGAGGCAGGCGCCGACCTTCAGCGACGCGTTCATCCCCACCGTCTGACCGAAGGAGTGAAACAGCGGCAGAGCGCCGAGGACGACGTCGCCGGCGGCGATCTCGCAGGTCGTGCGGCTGGAGACGTCGGCGTTGCGGAAGAGGTTCATGTGGGTCAGCTCGGCGCCCTTGGGCTTGCCGGTCGTGCCCGAGGTGTAGAGGATGACCGCGGTGTCGTCCTCGGCGGTGTCGACGAGCCCGGGGGTCGGCTCGTGCTCAGCCAGCATCGAGGCGAAGCTGGCGGGCTCGACCTCGATCATCTCCGCGCCGGCATCGGCGGCGCCGTCGCGCGCCTCGGCGGCGAAGCCGTGCCAGGCGAGCAGCAGCTTGGCGCCCGAGTCCTCCAGGTAGAAGGCGATCTCGCGCCGCTTCAGCAGCACGTTCATCGGCACGACGACCGCGCCCGCTCGCAGCACGCCGTAGTAGGCGACCGGGAAATCGGGCACGTTGGGCAGCATCACCCCAACCCGGTCGCCGGCCTCGATCCCCTTCTCGCGCAGCAGAGTGGCGAGGCGGGCGCTGCGCTGGTCGAGCTCGCCGTAGCTGAGCTCGGCCTCGCCGAGGCGAATCGCAGGGCTCTCGGGCGCCCGCGCGGCGCTCTCGGTCAGCAGCGATGCAAGGTTCAGTCCCATCCCCGCGTCGCAGTTTAGGGGCGGTGAGCGAGACACGGTTCAGTAGGGTCGTGCGAATGGACGATCTCGGCGAGCAGACTTCTTACCTCGCGGTCGAAAAAGGGGTGCCGGTCTACTCGAGCGACGGTGAGAAGCTCGGGCGGGTCGTGCGGGTCCTCTCGGCGCCCAAGCTCGACATGTTCGACGGGGTTATCTTCGACACGACCGCCGGTCCGGGGGGCCACCGTTTCGTTGACGCGCCGGAGGTTGGGACGATCTACGAGCGCGGGATCGTGCTCAAGATCGACGCCTCCGAAGCCGCGGGCCTGCCGGCTCCCGGCGCCAACCCCGGGGCGGTCTCGGTCAACCCGGCCGACCTTGTCGGCGGCAAGCCTGGCTTCCTGCGCCGCGCCTGGGACACGATCTCCGGCAAGCGCTGAGGCGGCCGCCGTTTATCGCCGGGCTTGCGTAGGATCTTCGCTCCATGAAGTTGCCTGCATTGATCCTCGCGCTCTGCCTCGCCCTGGCGATTGCCGTCGCCGGTTGCGGCGGCGGTGACGACTCCTCGAGCGACTCGACGGGATCTAGCGGCTCCGCCGAAGCGGGCAACACGGACCTGAGTAAGAAGCCGAAGGTCACCGTGCCGAGCGGCGTTTCGCCCAAGCAGTTCGCGTACAAGGAAATCGTCGAAGGCACGGGCGCGGTTGCCAAAGCCGGCGACAAAGTCTCGGTCCAGTACGTCGGGGTCGGCTACGACACCGAAAAAGAGTTCGACTCCTCGTGGAGCAGCGGTCAACCGTTCCCCTTCACCCTCGGCGCCGGAGCAGTAATCAAAGGCTGGGACAAGGGTGTTGAAGGGATGAAAGTAGGCGGTCGCCGCGAGTTGCTCCTTCCCCCAGACCTCGCCTACGGCCCGGCTGGCTCACCACCGAATATCGGCCCGAACGAAACGCTGATCTTCATCATCGACCTACTCGAAGTCGAATAGGCCGCGGCTCGCTTTAGCCGCGGGTCGTTCCGGCTCGAGGCACGGCATCATCTTCGGGCGTGCCCACCGCTGCGATCTTCGCCGAACGGTTCGCTTCCCAGGGATTGGCCGGTCCGCCCGCGCGTGACGCGAGCGCGGTCGCCGAGAGGCTGCTCGCCGTTCAGGGCCAGGATCCGCGCGGGGCGCGGCTGGCCGTTCGCGCTCGCAGCGAGGGGCTGAGCGCGGCCGATGTGGACCGGGCGCTGAGCGAGGAGCGCTCGCTGCTGATCGCCTGGCTCAACCGCGGCACGCTGCACCTGGTCCGCAGCGAGGACTACCCGCTGCTGCAGGCGCTGACCACGCCGCCGCTGCTCACCTCTGCCAAGAGGCGGCTGGCGCAGGAGGGTGTCGCGGCCAACGACGTCGAGCGGGCCGTCAGGACGATCGAGAAGGCACTCGCGGCCGAGGGGCCGCTGACTCGCGTGCAGCTGCGCGAAAGGCTCGAGGGGGCGGGGATGCAAACGGCCGGCCAGGCTCTGATCCACCTCTTCTTCCTTGCCAGCGTGAGGGGCCTCGTCGTCCGCGGGCCGATGGTTGGCAAACAGCACGCCTACGTGCTCGTCAGCGACTGGCTCGGCAAGCCGAAACCGGTGGATCGCGATGTCGCACTGGCCGAGTTGGCTCGCCGCTACCTCGTCGGCCACGCGCCCGCCGACGATCGCGATCTGGCCCGCTGGGCCGGTCTGCCGCTGCGCGACGCGCGCGCCGGCCTGGGCGCGATCTCAAAGGAGCTGGTCGAACGCGACGACGGCCTCGTCCATCTCGCCGGCCACCCACCCAGCCCGGAGATCCCGGAGCCAAAGCTGATCGGCGCCTACGACCCCGTCCTGCTCGGCTGGACCTCGCGCGAGCAGATCATCAGCCCGCACAACCACCTGGTCACCAACAATGGACTCTTCCGTCCCTTCGCGATGGTCAAAGGACGTGCTGTTGCCAGATGGAGGCTCAACGGCGGCAAGGTCTCGATCGAGCCTCTGAGCCGGATTACGAAGAAGGCGACCGCCGCTCTTGACGCGGACGCGGCGGACGTCGAGCGCTTCATGGCGACTTGAGGGCCTCTTGCGCGCGCTGCTCGGCACATTCTGCGCGCCACAAGCGAATTCTTGGTCCTTACCGTGGTTCGTATGGAGCAGCTCATCGCGCCAATACCAACTCGGTATGCTCATTGGATGACACAACAAATTGCGGTTCGCATACCGAACGACCAGTTGCAGGCACTGGACGACGCAGTCAAGGCAGGGAGCTTCGAGAGTCGCGCTGACGGCGTGCGCCAAGCATTGACTCGCCTGCTGAGCGAGCTACGCGAGGAGAAGATCGCCCGGGAATATCGCGAGGCCTACGCTCGGCACCCCGACGATCCCACGGTCGGAGAGGCCGGCGCAAAGTTGCTGGCCGAGGCATTTAGGCGAGAGGAGGGTCAGTCGAGTTGAGCCTCATCGACCGCGGCGACATCTTTGACGCCGATATTCCAGATTTGGGGATTCGGCCGGTATTGGTGGTTACGCGCCAAGTGGCGATTCCCGTTCTGTCTTCGGTGACGGTAGCGATGATCACATCGACAGTACGCGGTATTGCCAGCGAGATTCCCCTCAACTCGGAGCACGGACTGGATCGTGCCAGCGCCGCCAACTGCGACAACCTTCTCACCCTTGCGAAGGCCCGACTCGGAAAGCGGCGAGGAACGCTCCCGTTTGAGGATGTCGCGCGCCTCGACCGTGCATTGCGATTCGCGCTTCAGCTCGACTGACGGGGCCGAGATTTCACAACTCGTTTCCGGGTATGCGAGAAGATCGCCCCCCCCAACCAGCGCAAGGAGACGAGATGGGTCAGCCAGTGGTGCATTTCGAGGTCGTCGGCAAGGATGGCGAGAAGCTGCAGAGCTACTACGCCGAGCTCTTCGACTGGAACGTCAACGCCGACAACGAGATGAAATACGGCTTGGTCGACCGCGAGGCCAACAGCAACGCCGAAGGCATCGGCCTCGGCGGCGGCATCGGCCAGGGCCCCGAGGGCTACGGCGGCCACGTCACCTTCTACGTCGAAGTACCCAGCGTCGAGGAGGCCCTGAGCAAGGCCGAGTCGCTCGGCGGCACCCGCGTCATGGGTCCTGAGACGATCATGGGCCGCATGGTCCTCGGCCAGTTCAAGGATCCAGAGGGCAACGTGATCGGCCTGATCGAGGGCGGCTCTTAGTTCGACGAACCCAAAGGTGGAGACGCTGCTCCTCTCTATCTAGAGACTGGATCGGTCGCTTGCACCTTAGCCAGGGGTGACAAGGCGGCGGGTCAGCGACAAAGATCGCTGCTTGGTCCTCGCGTAATTGCTGCAAGTCCCCCTGAACTAGCCGCAGTTAAAGCGTCCGCTTCCTGTGCAATCAAGCTGCGGTACTTGCTGCTTGATTGCGCAGGTTATAGGGTCTCATTCCAAAATTCCTATGCCATTTGATCCGAATCAATCCGCCCACCACGCTTTTCGCGACATCGTGTCTGAGCGAACGATGCCTCTCCTCGTTTGGGTCGGGTCAGGTCCCAGTGTTGGCGTTGGGCTACCGACCTGGGACGACCTCAAGCAATTGCTCGTAGAGACGCTGGAAGAGAAGGCGATCGGTCTTGAGCCTTCGGACGCCCGCGCGCTTCGCGCAAAAGCTGACGCTGCCCAGCGACAGCGCAACAATTGGATTGCATTCAAGATGCTCCAAGAAAGCCTTGGGCCAACCACCTATCGGGAGACAATTAGAAATGCATTTTCTTCTGTGCCCAAAGTCGATATGCCGGAAACTTACCGGGATATTTGGCGCCTAGGGGTGCGTGGAGTCCTTAACCTTAATTTGGATCGCCTCGCAACACGGGCGCACTCCGAACATCGACCAGGGGTAAATCTAGCTGAGTTTGCAGGGCGGGACATCGCACGTCTCCGCCAACTTTTGAACGGACATCAGCCATTCGTCGGGAATCTTCACGGCGTATTCGAAGACTCGGAAAGTTGGGTCTGGACAAAGACCGACCTTGATGTACTCCTCAAGGATAAGGCTTATCAATCGTTTGTTGAGACCTGTCTCTCGACATTCACAATCCTATTTATCGGCCTAAGCGCTGACGACCAAGCAGTAGGAGGGCATCTGCAACGACTGGCATCTCTCAATATTGAGACTGCTGCTCACTATTGGCTTACGGACCGACGCGACTACGAGACAGATAAGTGGGCAGAGGATGCCGGTATTCGGCTCATCAGATACGACTCGAAGGATGGTCATCGAGGGGTTCAAGAATTTTTTGCAGATCTCTCCTCGTTCGTTCCGGAGGACCCCGAGGATGTTTTCGCGCCGGTAGCACCGGAAGGCACAATCTCGGAGGCCGCAGAGGAGCTGCCTTCCCCCGATGAGCTTCTTACCTGGGATGCGGAGCGAATTCGTGAGGCTCTAAATGCTGAAGCCCTCGCGATTCTGAACGGTGGGGGGCCGAGAGCCGACGGCGAGTACGACGCCTTCTCCAGGCAATACGACCAGGCCATCTATCGGGCGTGGTACACAAGCACCAGCGAGGGCAGCAATCTACTGTTGGGTTATACCCTTAATAAAGAGATAGCCCGTGGATCATTTGGCCGGGTTTATTCTGCTACCGACCTGAATGGGAAAGTGGTGGCGGTCAAGGTGCTTCTTGAGGAAGTTCGAAAAAATCCGGACCTCTTTCGCAGCTTTCGGCGAGGTGTTAGGTCCATGCGGATCCTCCACGAGCGTGATGTTGATGGAATGGTCGCATATCTCGCGGCATCAGAGATACCTGCATTCGTCGTCATGGAGTGGATCGATGGCCCAAATTTGACGGAGGCAACGCAAGCTGGCTACCTCAAGGAGTGGCCTGACCTTTTGAAGGCGAGTACTGAGTTGACACATACTGTTCGTCGCGCTCACGAACTGCCAGAGCGTGTGCTGCACAGAGATCTACGCCCGTCGAATGTAATGCTGAGCGGCTACTTTCACGACCCCGATGAATGGAGCGTGGTTGTCCTCGACTTTGATCTGTCTTGGCACCGTGGAGCATTTGAGCAGTCCGTCCTTCATACCTCAGCGGCTGGTTATCTTGCTCCAGAGCAAATGCGTCAAATTAAGGGTGTCTCAACGCGAAATGCGGCAGTCGATTCGTTTGGCTTGGGTATGACCTTGCTTTATCTATGCAGTGGTCGAGATCCATCGCCAGATCAACACTTGCATCGAGACTGGGAGAAGGATGTTCGGCAGGCTTGCGATGGTGTAGGCGGAACATCGTGGGCATCTGCTCCCGAGCGCTTCGCGCGTCTAATTATTGCGGCCACAAGAGATAGTCAGGCCGCCAGGTGGGACATAGCGGAGATTGCTGGGGAGCTGGACCGGCTAGCCCTAGCGGTCGGAGATCCGACCGACGTCAGGTCCGCGGAGCTGCTGACGGAGGAGATCGCAGCTCGCTGTGATGTCATGTCCGGGTACGAGTGGGACGCGGATAAGGTGCAAGCGTTAAGGGTGCTGCCAACGGGCATCCAGATTGCCTTGGCAACACAACTAGAGACTCAAAGAATCCATCTCCAGATTGATTGGACGAGCACCGGTATGGAGGAGCGAGGCAATCTTGGCAAGTACATTGCTGCGGCGTCTAAGGCCGCCGCCGATCAGTTGAGGTCTCTCGGTTGGACGCAGATTTGCGAGGCGGTTGAGCAGCGAACGGTGCATTTGGATGCCAGTCTCGATGCGAGTCAGGTACGAGCCCGGCTTGACGAGGTGGCAGCATCGATTGATCGGGCGACGGGCAAGTTGCGCTCGCTCGGTGGTCATGCCGGGTAGCGGAAAGAAACCAACGTACGACCGTTCAGCCAAGCTTCGGGCTCTGCCAGGGCTGGGTCAGGCGGGCGGCCAGGTCGTCCGCCAGCCCGGCGATCGGGACTCTTGTCTGCTCGAGCGAGTCGCGGTCGCGCAGGGTGACCGTGTCGTCTTCCATCGTCTGGTGGTCGACGGTGATGCCCCAGGGGGTGCCGATCTCGTCCTGGCGGCGGTAGCGCTTGCCGATCGAGCCGCCCTCGTCGAACTCGGCGGGCATGCGGGCGCGCAGGTCTTTGAAGATCTCGCGGGCCTTCTCCGGCATGCCCTCCTTGGAGACGAGGGGTAGGACGGCGACCTTGTTCGGGGCGAGGCGAGGGTGGAGGCGGAGGACCGTGCGCTGGCGGCCCTCCACTTCCTCGACCTCGTAGGCGTCGACCAGGAAGGCCAGTGTGGCGCGGTCGGCGCCGGCGGCAGGCTCGATCACGTGGGGGACGTAGCGCTCTTTGGTCTGCTGGTCGAAGTACTCGAGCTTCTCGCCGCTGAACTTGGCGTGCTGGGTGAGGTCGAAGTCGCCGCGGTTGGCGATTCCCTCCAGCTCCGACCAGCCGATCGGGAAGAGGTACTCGAC
>Ga0157374_10004136_pt1 | contig 12187 bp, 8 predicted proteins | sample M25metaG_FD_115308 | JGI IMG/M metagenome (GOLD analysis project Ga0157374, IMG submission 115308) | Miscanthus rhizosphere microbial communities from Kellogg Biological Station, Michigan, USA - M2-5 metaG | ecosystem: Host-associated > Plants > Roots > Rhizosphere > Soil | place: USA: Michigan...
GACGAAGCCGCCGCGACCAGACCGCCACCGGCGTCGCCGCCCGTGCATTTATGTAATTTTCGGTTGTCTGTCAGAAGGATAGTCACCGCGCCCGAAACCACACTTGCCCCCTCCGAGCAACCGACTTCACTATCGTTCGTTATGATACAGTCAAGCTTTGATCGCTCCACCCCGACCAAGACAACCACGAAAACAGCAATTAATTCTTAGTAAATAAGAAGTGTGACTTGATTATCACATGATGATTGCAGGCTGGCCTGGCTACAACGGCAATGTTCAACAATTCACTGATTTGCGGCGGCGGATAGAGTTCCGACACGATGTGCGCTTTCAGCCTTCGTAATAAGGATGTCGCCTCCATCGACGATGATGATGAGATCTTGGACGCCGATGGCGGACACCCGAGGGCCATCGCTCTCAATTAGAATGTTGCGGCATTCGATTAACTCTGCAGCACCGCGCACCGTGTTGCCATGAATGTCGCGTTGTCTTGCCGCGTGCAGCGCCTGCCAATTACCGATGTCCGACCATGCCATATCGGCAGGGACCATGGCCGCCTTAAGCGTGTTTTCCATGATCGCGTAATCGACCGATTCGGCTTCAACGTCGCGAAACGAAGCAGCCTCGGGATGAAAGCAGCGACCGTTTAGGCTCCCGTTTGCGACGGATTTCCGCACGGCCGCCATCAAGCGTGGCCGGAAGCGGTTCAACTCCTCTAAGAAGGTGCTGACGCGAAACGCAAATATTCCCCCATTCCAGGCATAATCCCCGGAGGCGATGTAGGCTCGCGCTCGCGACAGGTCAGGTTTCTCGACGAATTGAGCGACCTGGAAACCATGGGCTCCGATCGGGTCGCCCCGGCGAAGATATCCGAAGCCGGTATCCGGCGACCTGGCTTGGATCCCGAATGAGACCAACCAGCCCTCGCGAGCGAGCTCCGCTGCCGCTTGAGCAGCCGTCGTGAAAGCCGCTGGATCTCCGATGTGGTGGTCGCTTGGGCAGATCAGCATTACCGTGTCTTCGGGAAGGCGTAGGGCGGCCAGGGCAATGGCGGCAGCCGTATTTTTCGGCTGCGGTTCAATTACTATTTCCGCGTCGGCGACGATGCTGAGCTGCGATTCGACGTGATCGACGTGAGCCGCACCGGTGACGACGACAGGTGGAGCAAAATGCGCTGCATCGGCACAGCGCAAAAGAGCCTGCTCAAACAGTGTCTGCTCTCCGACCAATGCCAGGAACGGCTTGGGTTTGGACACGCGGCTACGGGGCCAAAGCCGGGTACCGCTTCCCCCACACAGAATGACAGGAGCGATTTTCTCCGAACGCATCACATTTTCCCAAAAGCTAAGTTATCGAACGACTGTGCCGGCCGTTAGAACAGAATAGTAAAGCGGACTTACAATGGCGACGAATTTTGCCAAGTCGGCAAGCGGCGCATTAGCAACGTAGAGCACATCCTTATTCTTGATCGGGAAGTTTTGAGCGACAAGAAAAGTCGCAGGATTCCTTAAATCTACGCGATATATGACTGGAATCTTTCCATCACTGGTGGTCCGCGCGCCCGCACGCAGCGACGGGTCGATGGCCCGCGGATCCTCGAATCGGAAAATGAAGACACCGCGGATGTTGGCGCGATTATCCTGCAGCCCACCCACGCGTCCTAGCGCTTGCGATAGACTGACCGGAGTGCCTTCAAGTGGCACTTCAGCGTTCGTTCCGGTCGCCCCCAGAACAGTGAACGTGTAGGGCTGATAATAAACCGTCACGACGTCATTTGGCTGCAGGACGATATTTTGCCGGCCGTCGCTGACAACCTGCGACAAAGGCAAGGTCAAGCTTCGATCGCCACGGGTTATCTGTACGACACTTTTTGCTATTGCTTGCTTCGAGCCACCGGCACTCGCCAGCACATCGAGCACTCGCTCGCCCTTTGCCGAAAGGGAAATTCGACCGCTCTGCGCGACATCGCCAAGTACCGTCACCGTTGCGGTAGCGTTGCTCACTCGCCTCACCACGACCTGGGGGTCGTGAGCCTTTCCGCGCAGGCGACCGGCAATCTCGCGCTCAACCTGTTGCGGCGTGCGTCCGGCGGCCTGGATTGAACCCGCGAACGGGACGCTGATGCGCCCATTGAGATCAACCATCTGCTGGGGCAGTTCCAGGCCGCTCGAAACCGTGTTCGGGCGAACGGCGCCCGCAGCATTTAATGCCGAATTCGCAAGCGTGCCCGAAAAGAGAACGGCAGGCGGAGCCTCGACGATCGTGATGTCCACGACATCCCCGGGGCCGATCGTCGTTGGCTCTGCGAATCCGGGACCGAGCTCCTGAGAGAAAAGCGCGGGCTTCGCAGCGTCGGTGACCTGTCGAGCCACCGAGTCAGTGACGTTGATGATCTTAATCCCGGATGCTTCGATATATTGCTTGCTGGCCTCTTCCACATGGCCGGCCGTCGGACCAGACGCGCCTGCGGAAGCGCAGCTGGCCAACATCGGCCCACTTGCGGCGACGATCAGTGACAGGGCGCCCCTGCTCAATTCTTTAAACCACTTGCTCAACGCTCGCCCCGCTCGATTAATTTAAGCTAACACGTTGATATATAGCTACAGTTTGATCAACGCACTGATCCCACGTGTAGCCGGTCGCGACCTGAATGCCAGCTGAAATCGCTTCATTCCGCCACTGATCGTCTTCCAATGCGCGCAGAAGGTCTTCAGTGAAGCCGGCAATGTCATCCGGTTCGGCGACCATCGCCGCCCCTTTCGCAATTTCGACCAAACATGAGCCCTCGGCCACGATTGTCGGCACGCCGCAGGCCATCGCTTCGAGCGGCGGCAAGCCAAAGCCTTCGTAGATCGAGGGATAAGCAAACAGGGTCGCGCCTGAATAGATTGCAGGCAGATCGGTTTCGGCAACGAACCCCAATGGAATAACCCATCCCTCGACAGCTGCACGCTCAATTTGCGAGTGCAGCGACGTGTTTTTCCAGCCTGCGGCCCCAGCAATGACCAGTGGATATCGATCTCTAGTCTCGCCTGGCAGCTCGCGCCATGCCGACAACAGTCGGTCAATCCGTTTGCGTGGCTCGAGTGTGGAGAGCGTCAACCCGTAGCCGCTGTGTGGCAGTCCGTATTGCCGCAACACGGGTGCTTTATCCGCCAGGGCTACCGGCCTGAATTCAGTCGAAATACCGAGCGGCACGGCAGAAACTCTATCGGCGGGAACACCCGAGAAATCGACGAGCTCGCGGCGAATGGTCTCGCAATCGGTGATGAGTTGGCAACTTTGGCGGATCGACCGCTCCAGATTGCGCTCAAAATCTGCGACACGCTTCGCGGGATGAAGCTCAGGGAAGTGAAGGACCGAAAGGTCGTGAACGGTAACGACACCATATCGCGCCGGCCCCGGCAGAAAGTAATTGGGGCCATGGACAATTGTGGAGTGAAGCGCGGAGCGAGCGCCGGGCGATCCGATCGCGCGCACCAAGCGCCTCTGCAGGCCCCACAGGCGACTAGTTTCCGCAAGCAATTTCGATGGATCACGAATTATCTGCCCGCGCGCATAATAACGCAGCGAGATATCTTCGCGGCGCGCCAGGCCGTTGCATAATTCCCAAGTGTATCGCCCGATGCCGCCGGGCCGCGGCTCAAGCGCATCAACGCACAGCGTTACGTCCAGCACCTCAGGCCTTCAGCATCCAGCTGAGAGTCTCGTCCAGGGGAATTCGAGTGATGGGACCGACCAGCCTGTCCAGGAATGAAGAGTCGCCCCACAATTTACGCACTTCGTTTTGGCGCACCAATGCCGGATCCACTTCAACATCCATCATCCGGCCACTGATTTCCGCAACCATCCCGAGAATCTCATCGAGACGGTAAGCCCTGCCCGAGCTGACATTCACGGTCTGATTTAGGGAATCCGGGCTTTGCAAGAGCCGGCAATAGGCTTCGGCGATGAACCTGACGTCCGAATAGTCCCGCGCCACATCCAGGTTACCGAGGCGGATCTTGCTGGCGCCAGCACGGGCATGGTCAACGATCTTCGGGATGAGGAACGAAGATGACTGTCCGACCCCCGTGTAATTGAACGGACGTACGATGCAGATCGGCAGTCGCGCCCGATAGAGGCCGGCAACCATCTCCGCGGCCACCTTGCTGACTGAATAGTCATTCACCGGGTCCGGCGCCATGCTCTCCCGCATGATGCCTTCATTACGGTTTCCGTAAACGTTGGAACTGCTTGCAATCAGAACGCTGCGTGGCGGTGACCCGAGCGACGTGAGCGCTTCCATGAGATTACGCGTGCCTAGGAGGTTAGTCCGATAGATCTCGTTCACGTCTTCGTGGACGACCAGAGAGATGGCCGCGAGGTGGACGACGAAATCAGGTTTTTCCTCGAGGACGACGTCTCGGAGCGCAGCTACGTCGGCAATGTCCGCAACATGGATGCGGTCCACGTTTTCGACCGATTCCGGAGCCTGCGAAACGCCGGCAACCGCGATCCCACGTTTGACCAGCGCCTCAGCGAGGTAGCTGCCGGTAAACCCGCCGATCCCTGTCACCAATGCCTTCAACGCTTCGCTCCTGGCGATCAGATTTTAGGAAGGTCCGTTGAAAGCGCTTCAATTGCCAGCTTAGAACATCCAGCCTTGGTCGACACGGCGCAAGTCAGCTTCGACCATGTTCTGGCACAATTGCTCAAGCGTCATGGTGGGCTTCCAGCCGAGAATCGTTTCAGCTTTCGACGGGTCGCCGATCAACAGATCGACCTCCGCGGGTCGATAGAAGGCCGGATCGACCTTCGCGATGATCTTGCCAGACGTCTTGTCGGCCGCAACCTCCTTCTCCGCAGCGCCTTCAAACACCAGGTCGAAGCCCGCCGCTACTCCCGCGATCCGCAAGAAATCACGTACGGTCTCAGTCCGGTTCGTTGCCAGGACAAAGGTATCTGGTTCATCAGCCTGAAGCATCCGCCACATGCCGTCGACATAGTCCCCGGCGAACCCCCAGTCGCGCTTGGCGTCCAGGTTGCCAAGTTTCAAAACGTCAAGTTTGCCGCGGCTGATCTTGGCGAGGCTGGACGTGATCTTGCGGGTCACGAACTCGAGGCCACGGAGAGGGCTTTCGTGGTTGAAGAGGATGCCGCTGCTGCCGAAAATTCCGTAGCTCTCACGATAATTGACCGTCATCCAATGCGCATAAAGCTTCGCAACGCCGTACGGGCTGCGGGGATAGAAAGGCGTGGATTCGTCTTGTGGAATCGCCTGAACCTTGCCGAACATCTCTGACGTGCTGGCTTGGTAGAACCGAATCTTCGGATCGATGATCCGGACGGCTTCGAGGAGATGAAGGGCGCCTATTCCCGTGATCGCTGCGGTTGCCGCCGGCTGCTCAAACGACATTCCGACAAAGCTCTGCGCCGCGAGATTGTAGATCTCATCGGGCTTGGTGGTTTCGACCAGCCTGAGACATGAGCCGAGATCAGTGAGGTCGAAATCGACGAGACGAAGCTTGGGATGGCCGGTGATCCCGAGCTCGTCACTGCGCCAGAAATTTGTCGAAGCGGCCCTCCGGTACGCCCCGTAGACCAAATAGCCTTTCTCGAGGAGCAGCTCAGCAATGTAAGCGCCGTCCTGCCCAGTAATGCCGGTTATGAGAGCGGTTTTCATCGCTAAATGATCTCAATCTCGGGGAACGGGAAGATGAACTTTCCGCCAGAACTCAGATATTCCTTTTCACGGCGAAGAATCCCTTCCTTGAAGTGCCAGGGAAGGACCAGATAATAGTCTGGGTTCATTTTCTTCGCGTCCGCTTCGCTGATGATAGGAATATGCGTTCCAGGCGTGACGCGCCCGAATTTTTCGGGGTTCACATCGGCAATGGCAGGAATATCGTCCGTGCCAAAGCCACAGAACTGTAGCACGACATTACCTTTGGTCGACGCCCCGTAGCCCAAGACCGTCTTACCGTCGTCGCGTAGCGCCCGTATGAGCCGAATCAAATCGTCGCGGTGGCGAAACACGCGTTCCTCGAAATCCCTGTAGGGCCTGGGCGTGTTGATGCCCATCCGGTCTTCCTGCTCGAGAAGCCAGTCGATCACGGCATTATTGGGTCTAACTGAGGAGTTGCGCTTCTTCGTCGCCGTAACCGCGAAGCTGCCGCCGTTGACGTTATTCATGATCACGTCGACGACCTTCATGCCGGCCGCCTCGACGATCGTTTGAACTACTCTTAGTGAATAATATTCCAAATGCTCGTGACAAATGGTGTCGTAAGAGTTCAGTCGAAGCATCGAGGGCATGTAGCTCTGCTCGAAATGCCAGATGCCGTCTTCTGCCAACGACTGTTCGATCTGCCGAGCAAAGGCGACAGGGTCGTCCAGATCGTAAAACATCGCGATTGAGGTGATTATTTTGGCCGGCTTAGAATTCGTCGCGTTATAGGCATCAGCGGAGAAAAAGTCGGGAACGAGCTTAACGTCTTCGGGATAATATTCCGCGAACTTCTTGCCCGTAGGATCGATACCCACTCGGTTAATGCCCAGGACCTTATAAGCCTTCAGCAATGTGCAATCGTTGGACCCAATATCGAGAACGGTATCGCCCGACTTTAGGGCGACGAGTTTCTCAAGGTACGCAACCTTGGATGTCAGGTGGTCGACCATCGATTGGTTGAGCCCGGACCGGTAGCCGTAATTGTCGCCGTACATTTCGGATGACTCATAAGTATGCCTCAGCTGCAGGAGGCCACTCTCCGGGCACCAGACGAGCTCGAGCGGCCCGCGCGTAACGGGATCATGATCGGTCCTGGGAAAAACGCCTGTCAGCTCCTGATTTCCAAGGTTCAAAACGGAAACCAGGTTATCGGACCCACTGACCCGACACTTTTCGATTTGACTATAGGACGACACGTATATCTCCGGTCGATGAGCTTCTGGGCCGCAGTTTTAGGCCCATCATCGTGGATGCCAGTTGCAGTTGGGCACGCGAGCGATTCGCTCACCGCGCCGGCTCCTGTTGCCGTTGCGGCGGCACCTGTCAATCTATGGCATGCACCCCCGGGAGTTCACTAAATGAGGAGCGCGCTTTACGTCATGCTACCCTTGCGATATTGACCCGCCCTGCGCCTTGGTCGTTCCCGGGCACCCCCGAAACGACCTGAAATTTAGCGAATTCCTCCATGTACAGTTTCAGCCAGAATTTCGAAGACGTTTATATTTACAGAGCGTTTCGAGATGTAAACAACGGCTTTTATATTGACGCGGGCGCCTTCGATCCGATTGTCGATTCTGTTACCAAGATGTTGTACGACTTAGGTTGGTCTGGCATCAATCTAGAGCCGGGACCGTCGTTTACTGCATTTTCATCTCGGACTCGCGACATAAATCTTTCATTTGCTTTGAGTTCGACCAACGGTGAAATAGAGTTTTATTATAATCCCGCCGATCCTGGAACGTCGACGGTGGCCGCAACGAACGTGCCCCGGCAGGCCGGTGCGGTTCAATCTTACAAGGTGCCGACGGCTACTCTTGAGGCAATCGTAAAGACCCATGCGCCGGACCGGCACATTCATTTCCTGAAATTGGATATCGAAGGCGCTGAGTGGGACGTTCTATCGAATACCAACTGGCATGCCATTCGGCCTGAGCTGATAATTGCTGAGGCTTGCATTCCTTATACGAATGAGCGGCGTGACGTTGGGTGGGCCGACCATATGAGGGCGTTTGGATACGAAGAGGTCTTCTTCGACGGCATCAATGTTTATTATCTCCGAAATGAAAGCCTTCATCGTCGGGATGCGTTTCGATTTCCGGTCAATGTTCTCGACAACGTCAGGAAATTCGACCCCCAGCAACACCACAGTCTGACCGATGCCGACAGCTTCGGTCTGATTGAAAGAATCTCTCAAGAAGTCGGACGAGTGGTCGACGAAGAAGGTGCGGCGGTTCGCGGGTACCTTGAGACTGATCTGCGGCCCAGGTTGAAAGCTCAACAGGATTTGATCGAGAAGCTGACCGCGGACCAGTCAGAGCATTTTTCGCGGCTACGAGAAATAGCCGCTAAGCTCTCCGACTTTGGATCCAACACGGAAAGGTCGTCGAGCTCGAGCCGCGGCGGCAACAGTATCGAAGCCGTTATCGAGGACTTGGCCCAAGGCGTTGCCGATCTCGCAGAACAAGGTCGCCGGCAGTCGGCAGAACTTGCCCACGCCCTGGAAGCCGCGGACGAAGCTCGAGCAGCTCAAAAGGACCGGGAAAAGCTCGCAGACGAGGCTCGATCCGAAGCACGGCGGCTCGCGAAGCGACTCAAAGTCGCCCGCCACTCGCGGATGGCGATGCTGGAACTTACCGAGCGAGTTGCGGGAGCTCTGCACAATGCTGGGACTATGGCCGACCCGGTAAATCTTTCGAATGGAGTCCCGGTTCAGAAGGCGCAGCCGTTCGAGTCATCAGGTAACACTGCGGATCTCGTTCAACGGGTCGGTCCACCGCGCCAGATACGGGGCTGGCGAAAGGCGCTCCGTTTCCGAAGCCGGGGTATTGTCCGGCTCGCTGACACCTACCGGGACAGCGGTCGTTATGCGGAAGCTGCGGACGAATACGCCCGCGCTTATGCACTGCGTCCCGACCGGGTCGACCTCTGTCTGCAACTGGCTAACATGCTGACACAGGCGGGCAAGCTAGAGCTTGCCGAAGAAGCCTATCGCGAGGCGTTGGAAAGATCGCCAGACGATGGCCTCGTCTTGCTCCATTTCGGCCACATGCTTGAGCTCGCTCATCGTCCGGAGGAGGCGCAACGCGCCTACCGGGAGTCTGCGGCGCTCATCCCTGATCACCCGGACGTCGTTAAGTGGCTAGCTAAGACCAATCCGTCTCAAGACGCGCAGTGATCAGCAGCGGCAACTTGCCTGCGGCCGCAAATCCACGGCGGCAGGCCAGCAATCTATATTCCGGAGGCGTTTGGTGAGCAGGGACAATTCAGTGGTCCATCGGATTTACGTAGACGCGCGCTGCCTCCAAGACCCACGATTTCGTGACCGGGGAATCGGTCAGCATGTTTCGAATTTGCTAGCCGGGGCGAACGAATTCGCACCACCGGAGATCACTCCGCATCTTATTGGTTGCGTTGATCGTTCCATGGCCCCGCTGGATGGTCGCGCAAGAGCACTTTTTGCGGAAGAATTACCTCTGGCGGGCTCGATCGCAGGGGGGTCGACGATTCTCCAACTCTCGCCGATGACCCATTCGCCCCACCCCCTTCGCGCTGCGCTGGAAAATCCGGCGGTCCGAAGCGTCGCGATCGTCTATGATTTCATTCCGCTGGATTTCCCAGCGGATTATCTGAGGCATCCCGCTGCGCGCAGGGAATATCTGTCCAATCTCGCCGTTCTTCATGATTACGACAAATACATAAGCATTTCCGAATTTACGTCGTACGAGCTCCAGACAAATCTCGGCGTGATGAGCCGAGATTGTCACGTTTCGGGAGTGGCAGTTCGCGAAAGCGTGATCCGCTTCAGCGGCTCCGCACCGACCGAGCACAAATTCTGTCTGGTCATCGGCGGCGGAGACAAAAGGAAGAATGTCGAACTGCCCATTGTGGCGCACGCGAAAAGCTCGTTGCTCCGAAGCTTCAATGTCTCACTGAAGATTGTCGGCCATTATTCCGAGGCCGACCGGAATGCACTGATCGCCCTGCATCGTCGCGAGGGCGGCACCCCACGATTATTGCAGTTCATCGAGGGCATCAGCGACGGGGATCTGGCTTCGCTCTACCAAGGCGCTCTGGTTACAGTCTGCCCTTCGAGAGCCGAAGGGTTTTCGATTCCGGTCGTGGAAGCCAATGCCAATGGCTGCCCCGTCATCATTTCAAACTGCCCGGCGCAAGTGGAGCTAATGCCCTTGCCGGAATACCAATTCGATCCTGATGACGTTTCACGCGTCGGCACGCTGATGGAATCTTTCCTCGATCAAGCAGCCGGCACCTTGGCCATGAAAAAGCAGGGTAATTTCTGGACCCGCTTCCAACCGACCGCGGTTCAACAGCGTTTTTGGTCGGCCTTTTTCGAAAACGATTTCGATCATTCAGTGCCAGAGAAAGCGGGTCAATCAACCGCAGCTTCGCCTTACATCGTCACCAATCGCAAGCCTCGCATGGCGATTGCCTCACCGGTTCCGCCTGACCGGTCCGGCGTAGCCGATTACACGATGGCAACCATGACCGCGATGGCGCGCTATGCCGAACTGGATTTGTTTACCGAGACCCAGGGACGCATTGTCAATCGAGCCTTCGAAACGATCCAGCCGCTATCCGCGGACCCTTATGTTCGCGGCAATTATGATGCGGTGGTCTCTGTCCTTGGGAATTCACACCTGCATCTGCAAACGTTCAATCTGCTGCTGAACTACGGCGGTGCGGCGATCATGCACGACGCCCGCATGCTTCACTTTTACTACTCCTTGTTGGGTCCCGACCGAACAAAAGCCGTAGCGTCGCGGGAAGCCGAGCGGCGCGTGTCCATGGATGAGATCAATGGCTGGATTGAAAATCAGAAAACTATGCCGGTGCTATTCTTGAGTGAAATCCTGGAAGCCGCCAAACCGGCGTTCGTGCACTCCCCGACCACGCGGGACCTGATTGACAAATTGTACGGCCGGGAAACGATCCATTTGCCCTTCGCCGCCTATCGCGCCCGCTTGCCGGAGTTCGAAGGCGCCCATGGCCGCGAAGCAGCGCGCGCGCTGCTCGGCATCAGCCAGGACGAGCGCCTTTTGGTGTGTCTAGGCGATCTTGTACCGGACAAGGCGCCGGAAGAGTGCATGTGGACCGCAAGCATGCTGCGCGAATGGGGGGTTCCGATCCGGCTGGAATTTGTCGGCAATAGCCAGCCTGAAATGGTTGCATACCTCCGTTCCATCGCCGAGTTGATTGGCGTCGGCCACGACGTGCGCTTTACCGAGGGCGTCGTCGATGAGCGCAAATACCAAGCGTATCTCGCAGCCGCAGATGCGGCGATTCAATTGCGAAATTATGAGTTTGGCGGGCTGTCGGGCGCGATGCTGGACGGCATCGCCGCCGGCCTCCCGACAATCGCCAACGTTCACTTGGCAGAGGCAATGGAAAGCCCCTCTTACGTAGCGCGAATACCCGATGGCCTAAGCCCGGTATTGGCAGCCGAGAAGCTCCTCGAGATATTCGAAACGGGACGCGAAGACGCGCACGAAGGAGAGCGTTTGGCCTTCTTGGAGGCACACAGCGTGGACGCATATGCCAAGCGTTTGTTGAACGGATTGGGCTTCGCATGAAGACTGAAACGCCGGTCTTTTGCGACGTTACCGAGCTGGTGGGCAATCCTGTCCGCACCGGGATTCAACGCGTTGCGCGTGAGGTCATCAGGAACTGGGACGGCTCAAGGCCGCTGCGCCTCTGCCGCTTCGATGCGAACCGCGATGGCCTGGTGGAATTGCCGAAGGCCGCGACCTATTATTTGACTGAGCCGGACGACGAGACTCGGTCCGCGTCCACAGCAGAATTGCGGGAACGCCTTGCGGAGCTGATCTCCAGCCATACCGGCAAGTCAGTGCCGTTCGCTGCGACGATCCTGATTCCAGAGGTTTTCTTCGACGAACTGCGATGCCGCCATTACTTCTGGCGGATCTCTCACCATCCGGAAAACATCTACGCTCTCTTTTTCGACTTCATCCCCTGGCTGTATCCTGACTTAATTGGTGTCCAGCGGTCACATCCCTTGATGTGGTACGTGCGCTTCGCCCAACTCGTGCAAAACGCGGCGTTCATTAGTCATGCAACGGAGCGTGACTGGGCGGAACGGATCCTCAGAAAGGGAGATCGAAGCGGGAAGGTGCTTCCACTGGGCGCCGACGGCCTTCGCGCTAACCGACAGACTTTCAAGAAGAGCAAGCGCGCGTTCGTCGCTGTTGGTTCGATTGACGGCCGCAAGAACCAGCTTGCCATCCTGAAAGCGTTCGAAAAGCTGTGGGCCGAAGGCATGTCGGTCGACCTCACGCTTGTCGGCTCCGTGTTCGAAGCGGAGAAATCCGTTCGGGCGGAAATAGATCAATACGTTGGCCACCCGCATTTCAAGCATGTGGAGCGCGCCACGGATGATGAGCTTGGAGAAATCCTGTCCAGTGCGCGCGCAACCATCTACGCGAGCACGATCGAAGGGTA
>Ga0157374_10004137_pt1 | contig 12187 bp, 9 predicted proteins | sample M25metaG_FD_115308 | JGI IMG/M metagenome (GOLD analysis project Ga0157374, IMG submission 115308) | Miscanthus rhizosphere microbial communities from Kellogg Biological Station, Michigan, USA - M2-5 metaG | ecosystem: Host-associated > Plants > Roots > Rhizosphere > Soil | place: USA: Michigan...
ATCTATTGCAAAGAAGCCTGCTGCGAAGAAAGCTGTAGCGAAGAAATCTATTGCAAAGAAGCCTGCTGCGAAGAAAGCTGTAGTAAAGAAATCTATTGCAAAGAAGCCTGCTGCGAAGAAAGCTGTAGCGAAGAAATCTATTGCAAAGAAGCCTGCTGCGAAGAAATCTGTAGCAAAGAAATCTATTGTAAAGAAGCCTGCTGCGAAGAAAGTTGTAGCGAGGAAATTTATTGCAAAGAAGCTCGCTACAAAAAAAAGAGGTGGTACGGGTGGGACTGGTCCACGGAAGCCATAAACGGGAACTATAGCGATGACAACCCTTAAAGAGTTTCGTGATGATTATTACACGCTATCTGGCATGGCAAGTGACGTTGCTCGAAAACTCGGATTTGCGGCTATAGCAATCATATGGATTTTTAAAATAGATGCTTCTAGCAATTCTTATGCAATTGCTTCCGAATTGTATTGTGCTGGTGCTGCCGTGATTTTAAGTTTAGCACTCGATTTACTCCAGTACATATTTGGGGCCGCGATTTGGGGGGCTTTTTGGAGGGCAAAGGAAAAATCTGGAGTAAAGGACGATGTGACAATAGAAGCCCCGTCATGTTTCAATTGGCCAGCGATTTTTTGCTTCTGGGCAAAGCTTTTGCTAATGATTACAGCATACGGATTTTTATTGGCTTTCTTGTTTAAGCATGTTGCTATTCAATAAAAAACTTAATCTTAAGTTCAAGCAAGCATAAGGCGCATTACCCAACGGACAATCTGTCCTGGAGGCTGGATACATTAGTCCTTGCGTTGGCCATTTTCCGAGTGTTATGCCAATTTCGCCAGCATTGCCAATATCCGTAAAGAGTTGGCCAGATTGGCGAGTCTCAATGCGTTAAGGCCGGTGTAGAATGCAAGCTCTTTGCATAATTAAAATTAAGGAATTCTTCATGACATTGCTCGCTTGGCCGCTCGAACGAAACCATATTCGCGGAAGCAGCCGTAACAATGCGTTTGGAATGGTGCGTAATGGTGGGGCTCGGGCTCATCAGGGATGGGATTTGATGGCGACGCCGGTGACGCCTTGTTACGCAATTGCCAATGGTAAAATCGAGTTCGCAAACCCCGCAGGCAAGCTTGGTAATATGATCCTGCTCAAGTTCGAATATAGAGGTCAAATGCTTTACGCAGCGTACTGCCATTTGAACTTCATGCTTGTGCGACAAGGAGATGCAGTCATACGGGGAGATAAGATCGGCTATACCGGTAACACTGGGAATGCCGCTTCAATGCGCGGCGAGGACCAACATCTGCATTTTGAGATCCGTACTACGCCGCTTCCGGGTAAGGGGCTTGGTAGTCGTATTGACCCTGCTAAACTATATGGCCGTGCGCCAATAGGTTGGACATTTTTCGAAGGCCATAGGCAAAAAATCTTCACGGCCGGTGTGCCGGGGCTCAAGATCCCCGGTGTCAATATACGAGAGAGCATCGAATGAAGCGTCTCGCCTGGATATTCATGTTGGCGCTAACCTCTAGCTGTGCGATTGCGGATGAAACTCGGCCTATGACAGTAGCGGAAGAGGCGCGGGCATTAATTGGAATCGAATACACCCCCCGTTTGACTGGTGATCAAATTACTGATCGCTTGACCTGTACTGATGAGGGAGGAGGGCTTCTTGATAATGATGGTATGTGGTCGCATGGTCTTGCGAAGTGCCAAGGGCGTTGGATTGTGATATTGCTGCACGCTGTTGGAAAGGTGGATGTCCATACGACATGGCATATCACCGATACGTTATTGTTGCCGCCAGTCGAGGTTCTATGGAGTTCTGAACGCTCCAATGCATTGTATCTTTCTTCTGCTGAAGAGGGAGCTTGCGAAGTGCGCGGTCGACCGAATACCTACTTCATCGCTCTGACGCGCTGGGGTAAGCGCGATCGGATCGACTGGCGTACCGGCGTCGAGCGAGCATGGACCTTCGACATCAAACATGGTCACATTGTGCCGCTATCAACGAAAGGTATCGTCTGCGAATCGATCGAGCCGTAATTGGTGTTAAATGAAGTTGTTTACATGGCTCTTCACTTTAATCACGTTGGCATTGTCTTAGATTCGGTTTCATGGGCTGGCCGGCAGAGCAGTAGTCTTGGAATTGTTCTGTTTTCAAATCCTTGGTGGGCCTCACGGAGTTGTGGGTATTACACGTACGTCAAAGTAGATGCCGCACTTGCGCGTAATAATAGTGGTAGCTTATGGAGACATTTCTCATGAGTTACTTAAGGCTAAGTGTCGTGGTATCTCTGCTCTTCGTAGCCTGTCAAAGTGGCGCTTTTGAACGCGAGGCGCTAATTGGCGATTGGGAAGTCGCCGATGTTTATTGCGGAAGCTGCAAGACAGTTGATCGCTCAGACTTAGGTCAAGTGATTCATTTGGCCGCAAACAGCGTAAATGATCCACTTGCCGGAGGCGAATGTCCTGGTAACGTTGGATATCGCGAGATGGCGGTCAATGCTTCGCTTCGCAACAGCACGATTCGAAAGATTGATCCGAAGTGGGTGCAAGCGAAAGAAAATCGCATAAAGTGGGTTTCTATTACTTGTCGCGATCTCGATTTCATCCTTGTGATGATGTTACCGGATGGTAGCCTGGGCTACGTTTCCGAAGGCGAAATCAGTTATAGATTGATTCGAAGGCGCCAATAGTCGTGATTAGAGGATAGACCACGATTTCTCCAATCCGAATCTATATTCATTGGCCTATATCATCCTTGCGGATAAACCCCCCTTATGCGGTAGATTGCATCGTTGATTTACGGTGTCCGTCCTATTCGTTTTAGCCCGAGTAGGGCAATGAGATGCTCCTTCTTTTTACTTGTCGTTGCGCGAAACTTCGCTCATGCATATTGTCACAGCCGCACTATTATCGATTTTTAGTGTATTAACCGGCTGCTCCAGCGAAGACAAGGTAACCAGTGCTTTTGTTCAGGATTTAGAGAATGCATCAGGAGCACTGAAGGCCGGTCAAGAGTTGAGAATGGACGTTGTTAATAAGGGTGAGTGGAACCGGATGTTTGTCTTTGTGCCCTACACACCTCTATCGGAAATAGAAACTGCCATTAAATTGAAAGTCTCTTCAGCTATTGAAAGCGCGAGGTTGAATGAACGAGACGATATAAACCTACTCGTCTTCCTAAATGGAGACACCATACAAGTTGTTGCAGCGGTTCCGCGTAAGGTTGTTGATTTTTCTGTTGCTAAGAATGCTCAACCGCTTAGCCGAAATTCGGCGGTGTTCAAAAAAGTTGATTCGGGTGGAGTGCTTGTTTGGGCGGATAAGTAGATAGCCGATACCCATCATAAGGAAATCAATGACCATCGTAATAGCGAGTTTCGTTCCTTACCTTATCCGCGCAGGTTAGTTTATAAAAATACAAATTAATTCACCTCAAACTGTAGCTTTTTAAGCTGCAATCGTAGCCATGAAAGCTACAAAGAATGATGTGTCATCTTTACTTTTCCCCGCGGGTTATAGACGGCAAGTACTGGCACTGCTCTTGTTACATCCCGAGCGCAAGCTGCATGTGCGTGAGATTGCGCGATTGACTGGCACAACAGCCGGAACACTCAATAAGGAGTTGGCTCGCTTACATGATGCTGGCCTTTTGGAGTGTGAGCGTGTTGGGAACCAACTTCAATACTGGGCAAACCGTTCTCATCAGATCTACCCAGTAACCAGCATCCTGACAAACCATCCAACGCCTTCTCGAAGGCGCTGCACGGCATATCACCGATAGCAAAGTAAAAGCGATCAGCGCCGAGACTCGTTTCGGGAGCGCGTATACGGCTTATTCATATACGGCGCATCATCCTGTTCGCTGTCCAATCATTTAAATTTATTCTTAGACGCTATACGTGCTCCCAAAATTGCTTATCTCCGCCAAGCTGAGCTGCGCACTGGTTTAGTTTGTCGCCGCTGTCCTTGTATTTGACGATGGTGAACTGCCAGCGCAATGGCTATCAAAAAATCGTCATCTGTTCGTTTTTGCCATGTCAGAAGTCCTTGTACATTTCCCTCTTTAAAAATGGATCTTGCGGTAATACTCACATGGCGGCGTTCTTTCGATTGCGGAAACAAACGGAGTGGAAGTTCGCGATCATTGTTAATGTTCTGAAAGCGCTCCACCAGATTGTGTTCTCGCCATGTTTTGACCTGCTTTTCGTCTTTCGGCTGAGTCTTGTGTATCAGTTCTAATACTTCAAACGTATTTAGTCCTTCAGTCCTGGCCAAGAAAACTGCTTTGTCACCCGGCGCTAAACTATCGATATGGATATGAACCATTTTTCTTTCGCCGTTTTCCTGGCGTTGCTCGACTTTCCGAGCGCGAATATTTCGTCTTGCTTGTGCGGTTAATATCTGATCGTCTGTGAAGTTGTTCAGATGGGTAACAACTCCGCGTTGAACTTCCTCGCAATCCAGCAGATGCGTTGCCTCCCTTCGATAAATCTGGGAGATGTTTTCGATTCGATGGTGAGGTTGGCTTTCAAAAAATTGCCGAAGTACTGCTCTATGGACATTCTGTCTAAAAGCTTGATCGAGTTCATCTGTCAAACGTGCTTTTAAACCATCTATTCTGGTTGTCACAAATTGATTAAGCGTAGGTTGGATCGTGGAAAGCAAAGTTCCTACGTTATTCCGCATTGGAATAAGTTGATGAATTTGAGCATCGTTAAGAGTGGCGACATAGTCGATCGATAAATGTCTAAATGCGTCATCGTCGTATTGATGAAGTGATTGGATTGGTAGATTGTTTTTATTTGCACAAAGTAGATCGATCATTTCATTGCGGCGTTGATCTGCGATGTGCTTCAACAAATCATCCCCGCTGTGCTTTTCTGTATCTATTAAAAACTGAATTCTCGAAAATGGTTGCAAGCTATCGATGTGGTGCTTTACCAAAGACTGTTGGTCATCTGTTAGCCCCGGCAAAGTTCTCCTGGCATCTAACTCCAATTCGAGTCGTTTTTCGTCGCTAGTTAAAGCATTTGTTTCCGAAGTGGCCAAATGGGCGACAAGACCTCCATTGGTTCTCAATTCGTTCATGAAGTCTGCTGGGTTATGTGCAAGTAGGTCATCATAAGCAGAAAGTTCTTGCAGCGTTTTGGTGCCTAGAAAAGTTCGAAATACTTCAGGCTTTATGTGGCTACGATATTCTGCTTCAAGCGCATCGTTTAGTCGGTCGATAATAAATGGCTGCACCTTATCCTTGATGGCGATTAACCGTTCCAGGCCAGCAAGATGCTCGGTGAATGTTTTTTCTGGTGAAAGTGAATTACTTGCCTCTTGCCTTGCTTCTGCCTGAAGATCTCGCAACTCATTAAGTTTCGGTTTAAGCAGGTTCAGCGATGACTGGTCTTTTATTCCATTTTCGACGAATACGATCTCCTTGGAAATGGCCTCTGGTAGTTTCCGTTGCCCGCGATAATTTTCCCTCATTAGCCAATAGTAAACGGCGTTTTGCTGCTCCTCATATTGTTCTTCTTGTATTGATCGAGCTTTTCTAGCGGCCCCTTTAGCTTTTGCAACATACCAGAGGAGAGCGGCTCCCCTACCGTAATTGTTTTTTGTATTTCCACCAATGCGTTCCGGACCTCTTCGAGATCGCCATTTGTGCTCCCGGACGAAAGTCCTCCTAATTCACTTTGACTTTCTAGGTGAGCAAGTTCTTTCAGCATATATTCTCGTGATTGTTTTTCATCCCCAATTGCCTTGCCTATATCGTGAGAAATTTGTGTTTCGTCAGGTCTTGGCGTGTCTGATAATCTCGCAAGTAATATCAATTTCCGAGACAACTCCGTAGTCATCCTCTCTATCTGTAGCACCGGTCGCGGGCCATCTGATAAAGAATTAGCTGCTAATTGTAGTTTTCGTTCATATGCGACAACGTCTTTTAACGCTTTGTACTGCTCGCCATCTAACATGTCCTCTAGCTTCTGATCCCAGCTCCAATTCCATTGCTCATCTCGCGTGCGCGCTTTTGCGCACAGTCGAAATTGCTGTGCGACGAGGTATCCTTTCTTGAAACGGGTTAAATATTCATCACCATATTGCTGGGCTTCTAGCATGTCATGCTTAAAAGTGTCATATGTAATATATGTAAAGTGCTCGCTGGGTGTGGTCCTTGCCTGTAAGGCTGCGGGTAATTGAGCGAACCCATCCCGTAAAATATCAATAAATGCTTGTCGAAATGCCTGTCGCAACGCCGGATCATTAGGATCTATGGTGTTCGTAACTCCTCGCAGGCGAACCGCTTGTTGCCTGTTGGTAATAGTCGGCAGATTTATTCCGTCTTCCTCTAACGTAATTGCCAGAGGGTCACCATTAACATACGCATCTTGTATAAGGCCCTTTGCTCTCGGAAGCACACCACGAGAATGCAGCCAATCGTTTGTGGCGATGTCTCTGTTGAGAATATTCGCAAGGGCGATAAGCGAAGCAACTTCGTTTAAGCTAAATCTCTTTTGACCTTCTGTTGTGAGTATTACAAGCTCATTTTGGTTTTCCCGAATTTCATGAATATGGCCAGTCGATCTGTATTCTGTCATCACTTCAAATGGGGCTTCTTCGTTTGCAACCTTTAATGCGACTTCAATGGACGTTAGGATCTGCTTTTTTATTTTCCATTATCGCATTCGCATTATCGGGAAGCGGAGCAACGATCTTACTATTCGCAATGATCCCTTCAATAATCACTCTTCGCAGCTTTTAAGAGCATCTAACAAAATGCCCCTGGCGTTGTTGTGTCTCCTTGCCGTCCTTACTTGTACTGTCTGCGTTGACGCGCCTAGCCAGAGTCATTTTGTTAGATGCTCTAAATACTAATTTAGTAATTCGTCCTGCTTGAAAGGCAATAAAACACTCTCGATTTGTGCTGTTGTTCACATAACCCGTTTTGCGCAGTTTGCGATGATGTTTTTTTGAGCGAAACTCGCTTGAGCAATCAGAAGTGATTATTAGAAAAGAGGGAGATTATGCCACCCGAGGAAGTCGTCAATTCTTTGTTGAACGAAACCCAGGCACGCCTCAAGCAACATGAAGCGGTTCTGGAAAAGTTAACGGAATCGAACGAAAGGGAGGCATTTGTAACCGGACTCTTCAATGAGTTTGCGCCACGTTGGTATTCCGCGGTGATGGGGGAGGATGAAGGGGAAAGTCAACAAAAGGTGACATATGTGCAAAAGATGGATGCGCTTAGGCACGAATGGGGACAGCTAGACGCCATCCTTAAAAAAGGAGGCAAGCCCAATGGTATAGATCCGCTATGGGATGACTGGCGATCGAAGGAATTGGGTGCGGCGACATCTTCCATGACTTCTTTTGAGAAGCAAGGACAAGAACTACAACAGTTGCGAGATCAGATAGTCTCTCTGAATAGGCGGATCAAGGCATTGGAGACCCGAGTCAGCGCATTGAAAGAGCAGTGGGATCAATGGAAAGATTTAACACCGGATGAACTGAAGAACCCGCAGCCATCAATGCAGAAGTGGCTGCAGCGGGAAATTGATAAGCAGCAAGGCGACAGTTCACGCATCGGCACGGAAAGACTGGGGTTACAGTTAAAAGAATTACAGCAGTGGGATCAATGGCAGCTTTCGGCATCGCCGGAAGAGCTCAATCATTCGATACAAAAATGGCTAGGCGGGGAAATTCAGCGGTTGAAAAATATCGAGGGACTCGAGATGTTGGTCGGTCCTTTGGAAACTCGCCTACAGCAATTGAAGGCAGGAGGTGTTCCGGAAAATGGTCGACATGTACTGCAAGCGGCAATACGTTCGCGAGTGGAGCAAGATCTTTTGCTGCAGGAAGGAAAACATAATATCGGAGAAATAAGAGAACCCGGCGAAAGGGAAGGCTTAGAGAATGAATTGCGCAAAAAGCAGCTTGAACTGATGGGGGTATGTCAAAAAAGGCATGCGTCTTTGCAGCAGCAATTGGATCAGCCGGAGTCTCTTGGACAAGGCCAACAGATCCAACTAATGAGTGAACGCGATCAGATAACAGCGGAGTTGGAAGAAGCCAGGAAGGGACAACTGGATATAGTGAAGGAACTACTGGGCGAGCAACGAAGCATCATGACGCAAATAGATGTATCTTTTCTAGAGGAAAACCCCGGTGAACTATCTGAAAATCTTCGCCAGATGGGTGATGTATTTAATCGGCTACAAAGCAAGCCGTCTTTGAATGTGCCCGAGCAGGAAGAGCTGAGATTGCTGGAAGTCAAGGCAAGACAACAGTTGGAACGTGTCCTATACGTAAATATAGAAGCAAGAAATATTGATGCAGGCTTGCAACATGTTGTATCTCGACTTCAATCATCTGGGACAAACGTTTTTAGAAGGCAAATAATAGCCACTGAAAGCAGTGAAAGCAGTGAAAGCAGTGAAAGCAGTGAGAGCAGTATAGATTGGGGGTCGGCGAAGTCTAGTGAGAAGGCGGGTTCTAGTGGAAAGAACGGTGCCAGAAGGTCGGTTTCACCGATTGAACAGTCTTCTGCTTCATCTAGTAACACCGAATGGTTGGGAATTCCCATTGACATTTTGCGTGCGAATGGCGTGAAGAACTTAAGTAATTGGATTCAGGAGGCAGTTAAAAGCCGAGAAGGGATGGAATGTAAAGACGGAATTACGTTTAAGGATCTCAGCGGCATGGGATGTATTGCCACGGCAGTTTTCAATAATAAAAGTCCGAATACTTTTGCGCAGATGGATCAAGAAGTGCCGCCACTTCCCGCTGATCTTTCTGTTGATGCGAAAGAGCTTCGTGAACTCGCCGCAATGGTGAATCTTTGTCGAAGAGACATATGGCCTGATATCGTCGATTCGCTTAAAAAAGGTAAGCAGAAGCAATTAGCGCCTCAAGGGGGGAAAGCGAATGAAGATGAAATAAAACAGGTTGAACCTAAAGAGGCGGCAATTGATCTGCCAGCGGAAAAAATAATAAGCAAAGCTGAAGAAATTACAGGTTTAGGATTGAATGCAAATAAATACAATCTTGAAAATATTACGGAACGGCCAAACAGGCCCTTTACCGCCACAATAAGAGTTGTCCAGAATGGACAAGCTTATTTAAAAGTACATGGAAAATTTCGTGATGGTAAGAAACTTCTGATTAAGACGCCGTTTGTGTCGGTGCCGGCGCCAAACAATGTTGGCTCGACTGTTCGTGTGACGTGGGTGAGCGGAGCGCCTGTTATAAGAAAAGCCAGCAAGTCGGAAGTGGTAATGAATGAAATAGCCGGTATGGCGAAAAAAGTTAAACGGAAATTGTCCTGACATATGCCAGGCTATATGAGGAGTGGGGTGTCGCGCATCGAGTGCGGTGTGTAGATCCATGTGTTGAGCAAACCGCGAGCCTCGCCGATTATTTCGCTAGCAGTCAAACCGATCGGACCAATGTTTTTTTCGACCAATGAATCCGCTGCTGCGCCATGCAGGTAAACGCCAAGCTGCAACGCCTGTTCTCCATTTAGTCCTTGCGCCAGCAACGCGCCAATCATGCCTGATAATACATCGCCGGTTCCGCCGCTGGCCAAGCCGGGATTGCCTGTCGGATTAATGAACCATCGGCCATCGGGAAGAGCGCATATGCTGCCCGCGCCTTTTAGTACGACGGCTGCACGGTATTGTTCCGCTAACTCCAATGCGGCATCGAGTCGCCGGCGTTGAATCGCGGCGGTATCGCAGTCCAGCAGCCGTGCGGCTTCAGTGGGGTGCGGTGTTATGAGTGTGGCTTGTCGGCGAGTGGCTAGTGCGGCTTGCAGTGGTTCGTGAGCGGCGATTAGATTTAACGCATCCGCATCTAGCAATAGGGGTAAGGGCGATTCGATGCAACGGGCGAGCAATAATCTAGCGGTTTCCGATTGGCCCATGCCCGGGCCGACTACTAGCGCATTGAGATGTGGAAGAGCTAATAACTCTTCCGCATCACGCCACATGAGTTCCGGTTGAACGGGATCGTAGCCGGTGGCGAGAGGTGCTTGTGTGCCGAGATAAACTCGACCGGCTCCCATTTGCAATGCGGCGCGGCCTGCTAAAGCGGCGGCTCCTTGCATACCTTTGGCGCCGCCGACAATACCCACGCTGCCGAAGTTTCCTTTATGGGAATTGGCGCGACGGTGCGGCACGTGGGCGACGATGGCTTGTTGATCGAGCAAGTGGCCCTGCGCGGCGATGAATCGTTCGGTGTCTATTTCCAGCGAGGCAACGCTTATTTGCCCGCAATAGTCTTTGCCATCGGCGGTAAGCAGACCGGGCTTGAGCCCAATGAAAGAAATGGTTTCAGTCGCGTTAATGCATATACCTAGAACGTTTCCGTTATCGCTATCAAGGCCGCTCGGAATATCGAGTGCGAGCACCGGACTGCCGCTTTTGTTGATCCAGTCGATCGCATCCGTAAAAGGGGTTTCGATATTGCGCGATAAACCTATACCGAATAACCCATCGATGATCAAATCCCATCGCTGTTCATCGGGTAATTGAGATAGTGGATTCGCGCCGGATTGGATGAGATGTCGATAGGCTTGCGCTGCATCGGTCGGCAATCGTTCTGGATCGGCAAGGAGTGTGACGGCAACGCGATAACCCCAGGCTTGTAAATGACGCGCGACGACGAGTCCATCACCGCCGTTATTGCCGGGACCGCAGACTACCAATACCCGAAATCCATCGCCTAACATGGCGCGAGCTTTTTCCGCAGCGGCTAGGCCGGCGCGTTCCATTAGCGAGATGGTCGGCTCGGCTGCGATGAAAGCTTGTTCGATGCGGCGGAGGTCGGCGGTGCGATAGATTGGCTGCATTGAGTTGAGTTATTAATCCGGCGTCAGAACAGAATTCACCGCTATCGGCGATGTGTGCGGATAATCGAGACTGTAATGCAAGCCACGACTCTCATGCCGCAACATCGCGCAACGTACGATGAGGTCTGCCGTCATGACCAGGTTACGCAACTCGACCAAGTCACTACTGACGCGGAAGCTGGTGTAATACTCGTTGATTTCATCGTAGAGCAATTTGATGCGATGCTGCGCGCGAGCTAAACGTTTTTTGGTGCGCACGATGCCGACATAGTCCCACATGAAGCGGCGTAACTCGTCCCAGTTATGAGAGATGATGATTTCCTCATCCGGATCGGTTACGCGGCTGGCGTCCCATTGGGGCAGGGAAGGGACCGTACCTTTGCTATGCGAAAGGATGTCGTTGGCTGCGGAGCGCGCGAAGACCAAACATTCCAGCAATGAATTGGAAGCAAGCCGATTAGCGCCATGCAATCCGGTGAATGCCGCTTCTCCGATGGCGTATAGTCCTTCTACATCGGTGCGCCCGTTGAAGTCAGTCATAATGCCGCCGCAACTGTAGTGAGCTGCCGGCACGACGGGGATGGGTTGGCGGGTTATATCGATGCCTAATTCTAGGCAACGAGAGTAGATATTGGGAAAGTGGCTCGTTAAGAATTCAGCGGGCTTGTGACTGATGTCGAGATAAACGCAATCCAAGCCGCGCTTCTTCATTTCATAGTCGATTGCCCGTGCCACGATATCGCGCGGCGCCAATTCAGCCCGTTGGTCATGGTCCGGCATGAAGCGTCGCCCGTCGGGAAGGAGCAGCAAGCCGCCTTCACCACGCACGGCTTCAGTGATCAAAAACGATTTTGCGTGCGGATGATAAAGACACGTAGGGTGGAATTGAATGAATTCCATATTGGCCACTCGGCAGCCCGCCCGCCATCCCATGGCGACGCCGTCGCCGGTCGCTGTGTCGGGATTCGTCGTGTAAAGGTAAACCTTACCTGTGCCACCTGCGGCGAGCACGGTGCTTTGCGCGCCGAGAGTGAGGATTTCGCCTGTTTCTCTATTCAATACATAAGCGCCGTAGCAGCGATTGTTATTAAGACCGAGTTTTTTTCCGGTGATGAGATCGATCGCAATATGCTGTTCCAGCACATGGATATTCGGATGATTGCGGACACGCTCCACTAATGTTTGCTGTACCGCTGCGCCGGTGGCGTCGTCCGAATGGATAATGCGGCGATGGCTATGGCCGCCTTCACGGGTGAGGTGAAATTGAGTCGGGTCGTTTTCATCGCGGGAGAAGGGCACGCCGGCTTGAATAAGCCAGTCGATGGCTTCTTTGCTTTTGGAAA
>Ga0157374_10004138_pt1 | contig 12185 bp, 8 predicted proteins | sample M25metaG_FD_115308 | JGI IMG/M metagenome (GOLD analysis project Ga0157374, IMG submission 115308) | Miscanthus rhizosphere microbial communities from Kellogg Biological Station, Michigan, USA - M2-5 metaG | ecosystem: Host-associated > Plants > Roots > Rhizosphere > Soil | place: USA: Michigan...
ACACCCCCCTCCGCGCCTGCACCCGATCCGGTCTCGCTTTTTCATTCGGCATGCATGGCTGGCACGGTTCAGCTCGATTCAAGAAGTGTCACGGCAGTTACATCCAGAGCATTGCCGCTCACGGCACGCGCTGCGATCGGGCAGGCAATCTATCGCGGTCCAGGAGCTCCGACGTATCCTGAAGTGCCGCCATACAAGGATTTGCCTAACCCGGTCTATCGCATCAACCGCACAGATATATTCCTCATTGCGACGACGCCCCGACCAGTCGCAGGTGCGCGTTTTGCAGATTCCTGCATCGTCGTCTGGAGGGGCGACGGTTTTAAGGCGGCGCACGATCTCATACTGCCAAACGTCCCAGACCGAAGCCAAAGCGCTCACTGGCTCGGAAGAGATTACGTCAGCTCCAACGACGGTCAGCAGATTCTGACGGCTGCCTTGCTGAACTACTGGACTGTCTTGAAAGCTTCCCCCGCCGCGAGCGAACCGTCACCGCCCATCATACCACCCGGAGCAATGAAGAGTTGAGCATTCTCGTCGACAAGAATACGAAAGTCATCGTCCAGGGCATGACCGGCGAGGCCGGCAGCTTCCACACCCAGCAGTCGCTTGCGTACGGCACGAAGGTCGTCGGCGGCGTGACTCCCGGCAAAGGCGGCACCACGCATCTCGATCTGCCGGTGTTCGACACCGTAGCTGAAGCAGTAGAGAAGACCGGCGCAACCGCCTCCGTCATCTACGTTCCGCCCCCCTTCGCCGCGGATTCGATCCTCGAAGCGATCGACGCCCAAGTGCCACTGATTGTCGCCATCACCGAAGGCATTCCCGTGCTCGACATGGTGAAGGTAAAGCGCGCGCTGTCCGACACCAAGTCTCGCCTCATCGGGCCAAACTGCCCGGGCGTCCTCACTCCTGGGGAGTGCAAGATCGGGATCATGCCGGGCAACATCTTCAAGAAGGGTAGCGTCGGAGTCGTCAGCCGCTCGGGCACGCTCACCTACGAAGCCGTCTTCCAGACGACAAACGAGGGCCTCGGCCAGACCACCGCGGTCGGGATCGGCGGCGATCCGGTCAACGGCACCAACTTCATCGATGTACTCGAGCAATTCCTGGCGGACGACGAGACCAGGTCGATCATCATGATCGGCGAGATCGGCGGAAGCGCCGAGGAAGACGCCGCGCAATTCCTCGCCGACGAAGCGAAACGCGGTCGCAAGAAACCCGTGGTTGGGTTCATCGCCGGGCGCACCGCGCCTCCGGGACGGCGCATGGGCCATGCCGGAGCTATTGTCTCCGGCGGGAAGGGCGATGCGGAAAGCAAGATTGCGGCGATGGAAGCCGCTGGAATTCGGGTGAGCCCGAGCCCATCTGAGCTAGGCAGGACTCTGAAGGAGCTCCTCGCGGCGTAACTTGCGTGCGCAGCCGTGGAGCGGAGAGAGAAATGAACGACGTCTCTGGACAATTCGAAACCGAAGCCGGACCGAGCTGGGCAAGAGCCAACTGGCCGCTCGCCGAGCTCGACGACATCAACCTCGGGCTCGACCCCACTCAGGCGACGATCGAGTCATTCAAGAAGGTTGCGGCGCAGAAAGCCGTGACTGCCACCTCCGACCCCGAAGCGATCCGCAAGGCCGCCGAAGATTCGATCCGCGCGATGATGCTGATCCGCACCTTTCGCGTGCGCGGCCATCTCGCGGCCAAGCTGGATCCGCTCGGCCTCCACCACAGCGCCCTTCCGGCCGACCTCACTCCCGCCTACCACGGCTTTTCCTATGCCGATCTCGACCGGCCGATCTGGCTGGGCGGCGTATTAGGGCTCGAGCGCGCGACGATCCGCGAGATCGTGAAGTGCCTGCAGACGAACTACTGCGGCACGATCGGCGTCGAATATATGCACATTAACGACGTCGAGGAGCGGCGCTTCATCCAAAGCCGGATCGAGGGCAAGGGCGAGATGATCCACTTCACGCCGGAAGGCAAGAAAGCGATCCTCGCCAAGGTCATCGAGGCCGAGCAGTGGGAGAAGTTTCTCGCCCGCAAATATGTCGGCACCAAGCGGTTCGGCCTCGACGGCGGCGAAAGCGCGGTCCCGGCCCTTGAGGCCGTCATAAAATATGGCGGCCAATACGGTGTGGAGGAGATCGACGTCGGCATGTCGCATCGCGGCCGGCTGAACATCCTCTCCAACGTCATGGGCAAGCCATATCGTGCGATCTTCCATGAGTTCGCCGGCGGCGCCACCAATCCGGCCGATGTCGGCGGATCGGGCGACGTCAAATATCACCTCGGCACCTCTTCGGACCGCGAGTTCGACGGCAACAAGGTGCACCTCTCGCTGTTGCCGAACCCGTCGCACTTAGAAGCGGTCGACCCCGTCGTGCTCGGCAAGGCGCGTGCTGTTATGACGTGCAAGAATGACAAGCACGGCAAGAAGGTGCTTCCGATCCTGCTTCACGGCGACGCAGCGTTCGCCGGACAAGGCGTGGTCGCCGAATGCTTCGGCTTCTCGGGCCTCCCCGGCTATGGAACCGGCGGCTGCATCCACTTTATCATCAACAATCAGATCGGCTTCACGACGAGCCCGCAGTTCGCGCGGTCCTCGCCCTACCCCACCGACATCGCCAAGGCAGTCCAGGCGCCAATCTTGCACGTCAATGCCGACGACCCCGAAGCGGTCACCTTCTGCTGCAAACTGGCGATCGAATTCCGCCAGACGTTCGGCCGCGACATCGTCATCGATATGTGGTGCTACCGCCGCTTCGGCCACAACGAGGGCGACGAGCCGAGCTTCACCCAGCCGCAGATGTATGCGGCGATCCGCAACCAGCCGCCGATCAGCACGATCTACGGCAATCGGCTGATCGAGGAAGGCGTGGTCGACCAGCAATGGATCGACGACCACACGCAAGCCTACATCGCCCATCTGAACGACGAGTTCGAGGCCGGGACCAGCTATCTTCCGAACAAGGCGGACTGGTTCGAGGGCCGCTGGACCGGTCTTGGCAAGCCCAACGAGCCGGTGCTCGGGCGGCGCAACACCGAGACTGCAGTTCCTGAAGAGGAGCTGAGAAAGATCGGTGACCTGCTGACCACCGTTCCCGAAGGCTTGCACATCCACAAAACGCTCGGGCGCATTCTCGAAGCGAAGAGGGAAATGTTCGAGACTGGCGAGGGTTTCGACTGGGCGACCGCCGAAGCGCTGGCGTTCGGGACGCTTCTGGCGGAAGGCCATAACGTCCGGCTCTCCGGGCAAGACAGCGGCCGCGGCACCTTCAGCCAGCGCCATGCTGTCAGGGTCGACCAGGAGACCGGCGCCAAGCACATCCCGCTGTGCCACATCGACAGCGGCCGCTTCGAGGTTCGCGATTCGCCGCTTTCGGAGTTCGGCGTGCTCGGCTTCGAATATGGCTATTCGCTTGCAGACCCGCATACGCTAGTTTGCTGGGAAGCGCAGTTCGGCGATTTCGCCAACGGCGCGCAGACCATCATCGATCAGTTCATTGCGTCAGGCGAGGCGAAGTGGCTTCGCGCGAGCGGTCTCGTCCTGCTTCTCCCGCACGGTTTCGAAGGCCAGGGGCCGGAGCATAGCTCGGCGCGGCTCGAGCGCTATTTGCAGCTGTGCGCGGAAGACAATCTCCAGGTCGCCAACTGCACGACACCGGCAAACTACTTCCATATCCTGAGGCGGCAGCTTCTTCGCGAATTCCGCAAGCCTTTGGTCCTGATGACACCCAAGTCGCTTCTGCGGAACAAGCAGGCTGTGTCGAACCTCGCCGACTTCAGCGGCGAGAGTCACTTCCGCCGCATCGTCAGCGATCTCAATCCGCCGGCCGACAACGAAACTCGGCGACTGGTACTATGCACCGGCAAGCTCGCGTACGAGCTGATGGATGCACGGGACGAGGCAGCCGACAAGCAGACCCAAGTCGTCCGGATGGAGCAGCTTTATCCCTTCCCGTCCGAGCCTCTGGTGGTCCGCCTCCAGAAGATGCCGAAGCTGGAAGAGGTAGTGTGGGCGCAGGAAGAACCGCAGAACAACGGCGCTTGGACCTTCGTCGAGCCGCTCCTCGAATGCTGTCTCGACGAAGCCGGATTTAAGGGGATGCGCCCGCGTTACGCCGGCCGCGCCGCGTCGGCTTCGCCGGCGACCGGCCTCGCCAAGCGTCACGCTAGCGAACAGGCGGCCTTGATCGCCGACGCATTGGGTCATAGCAGCCCCGCCAAGCAACGCGCCGCTGCCGGCCGCTGATCCAAAAGGACGAGCAATGACCACTGACGTGAAAGTGCCGACGCTTGGCGAATCGATCACCGAGGGCACGCTCGCGCAGTGGCTGAAGAAGCCTGGCGACACCGTGGCTGCAGACGAGCCGATCGCCAGCCTGGAAACCGATAAGGTGACGGTCGAGGTCCCCTCCCCGGCGGCTGGAACCCTATCGGAGACGTTGGTCAATGAAGGCGACACCGTCGAAGTCGGAACGATCATTGCCCGCATTGGCGAAGGCGGCACAGCGCCAATCGCAACTCCGGCCGAAAAGGTGGCAGCAGCGACAATCAATCCTGCCGGAGCTGGCGAGACACCCCAACTTAAGGATACCGAACACGCGCCTGTGGCCGAGCCCGAAGCCGCCGAGGACCACATCACCACCCTTTCACCTGCCGTGAGGCGCGCGGTTCTGGAGCACCATGTCGACCCCAGCACGATCAAGGGGACCGGCAAGGACGGGCGGCTAACCAAGGAAGATGTAATCGCGGCGGCAAAGGCAAAGGAGGCGACTGCTCCTGCTCCGCAGGCCAACGCGGCCGCCGCTCCGCAAGCCGCACCTGCAGCGGCTCCTGCCCCCACCCCAACCTTCAGCGGCGAACGGAATGAGGAGCGCGTAAAAATGTCGCGGCTTCGCCTCACGGTCGCGAAACGGCTGAAGGAAGCGCAGAACACCGCAGCGATGCTGACGACCTTCAATGACGTCAACATGTCGGCGGCGATCGAGGCGCGGAGCAAGTACAAGGATTTGTTCGAGAAAAAGCACGGCATCCGGCTCGGCTTCATGAGCTTCTTCGTCAAAGCGGTGGCGCTCGCAGCGCGCGATGTCCCGGCGGTCAACGCCAGCATCGAGGGCGATGAGATCGTCTATCACGATTATCTCGATGTCTCGGTCGCGGTCTCCGCTCCAAAAGGGTTGGTGGTCCCGGTGCTTCGTAACGCGCAGGCGCTGGGCTTCGCGGAAATTGAGAAGCGCATCGCGGACTTTGGCCGCCGAGCAAAGGAAGGCACCCTCGGCATCGAAGATATGCAGGGGGGCACCTTCACAATCTCCAATGGCGGCGTGTTCGGGTCGCTGCTGTCGACGCCGATCATCAATCCGCCACAGTCGGCGGTGCTCGGAATGCACCGGATCGAGGAGCGTCCGGTGGTGGTGAACGGGCAGATCGTTGTCCGCCCGATGATGTACCTGGCGCTATCCTATGACCATCGTTTGGTCGACGGCCGCGAAGCCGTCACTTTCCTGGTGCGCGTCAAAGAAGCGATCGAGGACCCGACCCGGATCCTCGTCGATCTTTAGGCCGCCTGCGCAGTCGGGATCGGCTGCAGCGAATAGGCCAGACGTTCGGCTGCGCCGGTAAGCACCGCCTCATGCTGATCCACTCGCCATGCCGGGGCACCAATGATCAACCGGCTGAAGTTGCGGCGCATCGCAAAAGCGGTATCGAAATAGGGCCGATTGCCGCTTTCGAGCATGCGGCCAGCGCGGGATCCGGTGAGCATCACGCCCTGCCAGGCGCCATAGCTATGCATCAGGTTCACCGCGAACCGGCCGAGCATTGCCGCCAATATACGCGGCCGTTCGGCCTCCAGCACGTCAGGACAGGCTTGGCCCCACGCTGGATCCTGCCGGTCGAGCATCAGCATCCGTTCCCAGCTCAACGTCTGCGCGGTGCCACGAACGGCTTTGGCCAACTTCTCCTCGCGTTCGTTGATCGGCGCGAAATCCGTATGGCCGACTTCGCTCTCCAGGATTCGGATACCCGACTCGCGGTCGACGTCGATGATTGCCGCATTCACGCCCTCTTCGACCATGATCATCGTGTAGCGGCCCGGCTGCGACAGCGAAGGACGGCCTACGCCGCGGACGGTCTCGATGTTGGCGGTACCCGAACGGGTTGCCCATGCCCTGGCGGCCACATCGTTGAGAATGGTCGCAGGATTGCCGAACACCGCCGCGAGCCCCGCGCGGCTGATCGTCCAGCGCGAACGGACCAGCGAAATCGTCTCGCCGCTGGCGGCGCCAGCGATCGCCATCGCGCATTGCAACCCCTGCAGAGCAATGCCAGTTTCGCGCTCATAGCGCTGGAGAGCATCCGTGAAGGTAGGAACACCGGCGATGTTAATCTGCCGGACTTCCGAAACGCGCGGCCGCGGCGACGGCATTGTCGTCGCGAACCGCAAAATCCCCTCTGCCGATGCTTCAATCAGCAGCCATGGACGCAGGTCCGAACCTGTCGGGCTAATCATAATTCGTACGCCTCCCACTACGCGAAAGCGATGTTTACCGGTAAACATTTAACTCAAAGTTACCGGGCACCGAGCTTGCCGCGACCAATCCCACTCCTTATGCGCCGCGACATGTGAAATCGGAGTAAACGATGGCCGACGGCTTTGATTATGACGTTCTTGTGATCGGTGCCGGCCCCGGCGGTTATGTCGCTGCGATCAGGGCCGCGCAGCTTGGCCTCAAGACTGCGTGTGTCGAAAGTCGAGAAACGTTGGGCGGCACCTGTCTCAACGTTGGCTGCATCCCTTCCAAGGCCCTTCTGCACGCTTCCGAGCTTTATGAGGAGGCGGCGCACGGCATCCTTGCAAAATGGGGGGTGAAGGCGGCGAACGTCGAGCTCGACCTCGACGCGATGCACGGCGAGAAATCGAAGGCGGTGAAGGAGCTGACCGGAGGGGTCGAGTTTCTATTCAAGAAGAATAAGGTCGACTGGCTGAAGGGCCGCGCCAGCTTCGAAGGGCCGAACCAGGTCGACGTTAGCGGCAAGACCGTCAGTGCGAAGAATATCGTCATTGCGACCGGATCGTCAGTGACCCCGCTGCCCGGAGTCGATGTCGACAATTCGAAGGGCAAGATCGTCGATTCGACTGGCGCTCTCACACTCCCGCAGGTCCCGAAGCGGCTGGCGGTAATCGGCGGCGGGGTGATCGGGCTCGAACTGGGATCGGTTTGGCGGCGCTTGGGCGCCCAGGTCACCGTGATCGAATTCCTGGACGAGATCCTGCCCGGCTTCGACGGTGAGGTGCGCAAGGAGGCGCACAAGATCCTCAAGAAGCAGGGCCTGGAGTTCCGGACCGGGACCAAGGTCACCAAGGCAGAGGTGAACGGGCCGACCGTAATGCTTACCGTTGAGGCGGCGAAGGGTGGAACTGCCGAAGCGCTCGAAGCCGATGTGGTGTTGGTCTCGATCGGACGACGCCCAAACACCGAAAGTCTCGCCCTCGACAAGATCGGCCTCGCCGCCAACAAGCGCGGCCAGATCGACACCGATCACGATTTCCAAACCTCGGTTCCCAGCGTCTGGGCGATCGGCGATGTCCGTCCCGGCCCAATGCTCGCGCACAAGGCGGAGGATGAGGGTATCGCCGTCGCCGAGAATATCGCTGGCTTGACCGGCATCGTGAACGACAACGTGATCCCTACCGTGGTCTATACCTCGCCAGAGATCGCCGGCGTCGGCCAGACGGAGGAAGAAGCGCGCGCGGGCGGCGACGTGAAAGTCGGCAAGTTCCCGATGCTCGCCAACAGCCGTGCAAAAACGAACCGGGAGACCGACGGCTTCGTCAAAGTAATCGCCGACACTAAGAGCGACCGGGTCCTCGGCGTGTGGATGATCGGCGGGGTTGCCGGAACGATGATTGCTGAAGCGGCGCTGGCGATGGAGTTCGGAGCGACCTCAGAGGATATCGCCTACACCTGCCATGCCCATCCGACCCACTCCGAAGCGCTCAAGGAAGCGGCGATGGCCGTGCAGGGAAAGCCGATTCACATATAGGCTGGAAGAACCTGCGCAAACGGTTGCGGCTCGGCTGGCAAATTCATCCGCGGCGCAAGCTCCCTCTGCCAGAGGCCGACATCGGCCCACTCGCCCAGCTTGAAACCCACTCCACTATATGTACCGGTGTGGGTGAAGCCGAGGGCCTCGTGAAAGCCGACGCTTGGCTCATTGGGCAGCGCGATCGCGCCGATCGCGGAGACGAAGCCCTGCGCAGTCAGCAGGTCGAGGAGCGACCCGAATAGAGACCGGCCGAGCCCGCAGCGCTTTGCGTCAGGCGCGACATAGATCCCAACCTCGACCGACCAGCGGTAGGCACGGCGGGCACGAAAGGCGCTGCTGTTCGCGAATCCCGCTACTCGCCCGTCCTGTTCGGCAACCAGCCAGGGATAGAGCGGGTTCGACATACGCATCGCCATTTCGGCAGCGCCGGGCGCCACTTCCTCAAAGCTGATCCGGGTATCTTCGACGTAAGGAGCATAGATCGCCGCGATCGCCGCGGCGTCAGTCTGCGTGGCCAATCTGACCCGACTCCCCATGCAGGCCGATTACACCAACAACTGCCCCGGTTATTGCGAAATGTTAACCGAAGCTCAGCGGAGCCAAGCCTCCAGTGCGGCGAGCATCCCAATGCTCTTCACCTGCGGCTGGACAGGGGCAACCGGCGGACATTCAAGGCAGCGGGCCTGGATCTTCGGGCCTTTCAGGATCGATTGCACTTCCGCTATCGCATCGGCCACCAGGTTGTCCGGAGCGAGTGCGGCGAAGCCGTCGCTGTCGCTGCTCGTGTCGTCGCCGGTTTGGTTGTTCGATAGCAGCTCGACGATTTTGTCCTGCAACGACGCCGGCCGTTCCAGATAGCGGACCTGACCGTCCGGGTTCGAGATGTTGGCGAGTTGCCCGGCCTTGGCGATAGCATCATGCAAGCTGCCAAAGCCGTCAACGAGGCCCAGCTGGTGGGCTGTGCCGCCATCCCACACGCGCCCCTGCGCGATTTGATCGATCTGCTGCGGAGTCTTGTGCCGCGCCTGGGCGACGATACCGAGGAAGCGTGCGTAAATCGCGTTCACGCCAGCCTGCATCAGCTGACCAGCCACTGGCGACGGACCCTTCAAGACGTCGGGCTCGCCCGACAGCGGCGTGGTCTTTACGCCGTCGGCGCCGATCCCGAGCTTCGCCAGCGTCCCTTGGAAGCTGGGCAGGATTCCGAAGACGCCGATCGAACCAGTGATCGTCGAAGGCTCGGCGAACACGTAGTCGCCCGGGGTCGAGACCCAATAACCACCCGAAGCCGCGACACTGCCCATCGACACCACGATCGGAATCTTGTGTGCCTTGGCGTTGAGGAGGGATTCGCGGATCCGCTCAGAGGCAAGCACCGATCCACCGGGGCTGTCGATCCGGACGACGAGCGCCTTCAGCCCGCCACCGGCGACCGCGTTGTCGATGAGGGCGGAAATGCTGTCCCCGCCGGCGGTTCCCGGAGATGCCTTGCCGTCGACGATATCGCCGGCGATCGTGATCACTCCAATCGATCCACTGCTATTCCCGTCGGACTGGGCGTCTTCATAGGATGCGAGCGGGATTCGGTTGTAGCCGTAAGACGAATTCTTATCGGCGCCACCAAGCTCCGCCAGCCTCGCCTGGAAGGCTTCGCGATCCCCGATCTTGTCGATCAGGCCACCGGCCAACGCCGCCTTGCCGAAATCGCCGCCCGCGGCGTTTAGCGCGCCCGCGGGATCGTTGAGGTACGGATCGATCTTGGCCTGCGGCCGATTGCGAAGGACACTTGATCGCCAGCTTCCGAGCATCGCCGCCGCAAGTTCCTGCGCATTCTGCTTGGCCTCTGGCGACATATCGTTGCGGATAAAAGGCTCCACGGCCGCCTTATAGGTGCCGACCCGGTAGACATTCGCGGTCACGCCAAGCTTGTCGAGCAGGCCCTTGTAATAGAGATTCTCGCCGCCCGGACCGGCAATCGCCACGGCGCCGAGAGGATCGAGCCAGATTTCGGACGCAGCGGAGGCAACTTCGTAGCTGCTGTCGTCATACGCATTCGCATAGGCGACCACCGGCTTACCCGATGCACGAACCCGGCGCACGGCTTCGGCGAGATCGGCCATCGCGGTATGGCCGCCTCCGGTGAAGCGTTCGAGATCGAGAGCGACCGCCTTCACCCGATCATCGGTCCGGGCTGCGTCGAGCGCGGTGATCAGGTCGCGAAGCCTGTGTTCGCGGACGCTGGGCGTACCTGCCAGCGAACCGAGTCCCGGCCTGCTCGGCTGCTCGACAACCGCACCGGTGAGATCCAGATCGAGGACGCCGTCATGAATTGGCGCCGGGCGAGCCGAAAGCGATCCGTACAGTGCCGCGAAGAACAACAGCATGAAGATCAGGACGAGTCCGTCCTTGATCCCGACAAGCAGCTTCCAGACAGCCTTTGCGAACCGCATTCCTCTACTCTCCCGTCTTCCGACGGCTGCTAGCCGATACGCGACTGCATTGCGACTCCGTCAAAACCCCCTCTTAAGTTCACTAAAGTCACGCGATGAGGCGCCAAAATCGTGTCTTTTGTTCATCTTCGAAGCCGCGGAGCGATTCAATGAAGTGTGTGCAACCAACCTCCGTCTGCATCACAGAAGGGCCGTTGTAGGAAAGCAAATTCGACGAAGGACGGCGGAACAACACGGCTGCGAAAGGCCTCGTTGCCGACACGCCCCGCCGCCGCAGCAGCAAAAAATTCGCTCCATAGCCGTTGACGACCTGAGACGCGAAAACCATATGCGACGTGTCTGGCACTCTCGGGGAGAGAGTGCCAATGAGCATTTGTTCAACCAACCAATTGGAAAAAGGGGCTAAAATGGGTTTCAGGCCACTTCATGACCGAGTCCTCGTCCGCCGTGTCGAGGCTGAAGAGAAGACTGCGGGCGGGATTATCATCCCGGATACCGCCAAGGAAAAGCCGCAGGAAGGCGAAGTTATCTCCGTCGGCTCCGGCGCTCGCTCCGACGACGGGAAGGTGACTCCGCTGGATGTCAAGGCCGGCGACCGCATCCTGTTCGGCAAATGGTCGGGCACCGAGGTCAAGGTCGATGGCGAAGACCTCATCATCATGAAGGAAAGCGACATCCTCGGAATCGTCGCCTGATCGGTCTGTGTTCCGGCGGAAGCCCGAACCCAGACTTTTCTTTTAGGACTGGACCCCGGCATTGGCCGGGGCACTAACAAAGGGATTGCTAAAAATGGCAGCCAAAGACGTAAAATTCAGCCGCGACGCGCGTGAGCGCATTCTCCGCGGCGTCGACATCCTCGCTGATGCAGTCAAGGTGACGCTGGGTCCGAAGGGCCGCAACGTCGTTCTCGACAAGAGCTTCGGCGCTCCGCGAATCACCAAGGACGGAGTCACTGTCGCCAAGGAAATCGAGCTTAAGGACAAGTTCGAGAACATGGGCGCACAGATGGTCCGCGAAGTCGCTTCGAAGACCAATGACATCGCCGGTGACGGCACCACCACTGCCACCGTTCTTGCACAGGCGATCGTTCGCGAGGGCATGAAGTCGGTCGCGGCCGGCATGAATCCGATGGACCTGAAGCGCGGCATCGACATCGCCGTGAAGAAGGTCGTGGAGGATCTGAAGGCCCGTTCGAAGAACGTGTCCGGCTCCAACGAAATCGCCCAGGTCGGCACCATTTCGGCCAACGGCGACGAGGAAGTCGGTCACAAGATCGCCGAGGCGATGGAGAAGGTCGGCAAGGAAGGCGTGATCACCGTCGAGGAAGCGACCGGCATCGAGTTCGAGCTGGACGTCGTCGAAGGCATGCAGTTCGATCGCGGATATCTCTCGCCTTATTTCGTGACCAATACCGAGAAGATGACCGTCGAACTTCAGGACCCGTACGTTCTCATCCACGAGAAGAAGCTTTCGAACCTGCAGGCGCTGCTTCCCGTCCTCGAAGCGGTCGTCCAATCGAGCCGCCCGCTCCTCATCATCGCCGAGGATATCGAAGGGGAAGCTCTGGCCACGCTGGTCGTCAACAAGCTGCGCGGTGGCCTCAAGGTTGCGGCCGTCAAGGCGCCGGGCTTCGGCGATCGCCGCAAGGCCATGCTGCAGGACATCGCCGTCCTCACCGGCGGCCAG
>Ga0157374_10004139_pt1 | contig 12185 bp, 6 predicted proteins | sample M25metaG_FD_115308 | JGI IMG/M metagenome (GOLD analysis project Ga0157374, IMG submission 115308) | Miscanthus rhizosphere microbial communities from Kellogg Biological Station, Michigan, USA - M2-5 metaG | ecosystem: Host-associated > Plants > Roots > Rhizosphere > Soil | place: USA: Michigan...
CGCTGGAGACGTCCGTCGTGCCGGACCTGAACCCCAGCTGGTACCAGAGTCTCCGTTTCGCATTTCTGAACGGGTGAAAGCAATTCCAGATCAGCGTGTAGGAAAAGAATTTGATCTTGGAGCGACAGGGGCTAGCGCGGGTGTATCGCTTGTCCCGAGCATTCCGGCAGTCGATGAATTTCCCATCGCGGCGTGGGAAGGGCTGAGAGCAAAAGTCCTCTCGCAAAAAGGAGCACACCTGTTGCGCTACGCATCAAATCGCGGAGATGCCGATCTGCGCAAGGCACTGGCGGCCTACTTATGCGATTTCCGAGCAGCGCGCTGTCATCCGGACCAGATCGTGATTGTGGGGGGAATGCAACAGGCGATGTTTATTAGCGCGACGGCGTTGCTAAATCCGGGCGAGGCCGCGTGGATTGAAGATCCTTGTTATCAGCAGACCGAAAGAGTTCTTACTTTGGCCGGCGCCAGAATAGTTCCAAAGCCGCTCGACGATGAGGGAATCGTGATTGCACGATCGGCAAAAGAACGTTTGCCAAAACTCATCTACATAACTCCTTCGCATCAATTTCCCCTTGGGGTGACAATGAGTTTCGCGCGCAGGAACGCCTTGCTCGATTTCGCGCGAGCGCACAACGCGTTCGTGTTCGAAGACGATTATGATGCCGAGTTTCGTTTCACCGGACCGCCGCTCCCTTCAGTGCAAGGGATGGATAACTCCGGCCGGGTGATTTATGCGGGAACTATGAGCAAGATTCTTTGTCCCTCTTTGCGTCTGGGCTATATCGTTGCACCCGAGCCGCTGGTGGATTCGGTGATCAAGATCCGCAGCGCCATGGATCAACACTCGTCTCCCATTGATCAAGCGACGCTGGCGCGGTTTATCACTGAAGGTTTTTTTCTCAGTCACATCAAGCGGATGCGAAAAATATATTCCGAGCGACGAGATTTTTTCATCGAACAATTCAATAAATTACTGGGGGATCGTTTCACCCTGCAGGTTCCAGAAGCCGGATTGAACATCGTCGCCTGGTTGAAACACGAGGAAGAGTTCCCTACGATCAGGCGCATCATGATCGATATCGGAGTAAGGCCGTCGACGCTTTCATTCTTCTGCATCCAGGCGAAGCTGAAGCCTGCGTTCGTATTCGGCTTTGCAGCTTGGACCCGGGCGCAAATCAGAGAGAGCCTGCTCAAGCTCGCGTCCTCGCTGAAGTGAGCACATACTATTGGCCAGTTTCAGCGTGAGCGCCTGAATTAGCGGTTGATCAGTCGCCATTCCGGCGGGAAGGAATGGTGACTGTGAGCTTTGATTTGTTCGACCTGGGAGGATTTATTGGCGTTTTACTGATTGTGATCGCCTATCTACTTCTACAACTCGATAAACTTCCGAGTTCGTCATTGAGCTTTTCGCTGCTCAACGCGGTGGGTTCATTGCTGATTATGTTTTCCCTTGTCTTCAAGTTCAACGCCTCAGCGTTCTTGATCGAGGTCTTTTGGTTTCTGATCAGCTTGCTGGGCCTGACAAAGTGGCTCATCTCGCGAAGGAAACCGCGAATGGACGCCAATGGACACGAATTAGATGGGGAAACAGGCTAGAATGACGACTAAAATTGCCGCGCCGCGGCAAAAGTCGCTTAACGAGGAAGCGAGCCCGGGTCAGGCGCGAGTGCACACGCTTCGGCGTTTTGTTCAATCTGAATGGTCGAATGCTCAATTTGGAATTCGGCATACAGGCGTTCACAGACCTGTTGCAGAAACACGTCGCCACCGGCCGCGTCAGGCATTTCCAAATGAACGGTTAGCGCTGTTCGCGTGGTGCTCAGTGGCCAGATATGCAAATCATGCACGGCGGTGACGCCATTCAGCTCTTCCAGATATTTGCGAACTGCATTTGGATCGACATTCGCCGGCACCACGTCGAGAGCCATCGCGAGTGAGTCGCGGAGCAAACCCCACGTTCCCCAAACAATCACTACATTGATAATCAGGCTCGCCACTGGATCGATCCAGCGCATCCCCGTTAGGAGAATCAGCAGACCCGCAAAAACGACACCGGCCGAGACTACTGCGTCTGCCGCCATGTGAAGAAATGCGCCTCTGATATTCAAATCACGCTCGCGTCCGGCGAAAAATAATAACGCCGTGAGTCCGTTGATGACGATTCCGATTGCCGCAACGATCATCACCGTTTTGCCACTGACTTCCCCGGGATCCGAAAACCGGCGAATCGCTTCCCAGGTGATTCCACCGACCGCGATGAGCAACAAGGCCGAGTTCGTAAGGGCCGCAAGGATGGAAGATCGTCCGAGTCCGTAGGTCCGGCGCGCGGTTGATGGTGTCGACGACAGGTAAGTTGCAGCCCAGGCGAGGAGGAGCGCCAGGACATCGCCGAAATTGTGACCAGCGTCAGCGATGAGTGCGAGTGAATGAGCAAAGACCCCGAAAATCAGTTGAACAGCGACGTAACCGGCATTCAGCGCGGTTCCCACTACGAATGCCGTCCCGAAACTCTGCGGAACATGTGAATGGCAATTCGCATCGTGTTCCGCTGAATGCTGGTGTTCGCGGTGGCGATCGGGCATTTCACAACATTGATTCAAACTGCGTTTGCGCCAACAGTGAACAAGTCTCGGCGTTTGTTATCAATCTATGAGTCGTGGTCTGAACCTTTCGGTCGTCTGACTATTTTACTCCCGCCGTGGAGGGAACGCGAGTCACCTCTTTCGAGGGATGAAGCAAAACTGGCAGTGACGCCCCGGGGCTGTAGAGTTTACCGATCGGCGCGAGATCAATTTTCCCGCGGCCGTTTCTCTTAATGAAGTCCGCTGCCAAAGCGTTTGGTGAAGGGATAGTGGGTCTCGGAACGAATTATTCCGAGCAACGCGTGCCGCATCGCGTTTTCCAGCATACTAGTTTTCATTACGTGCTGTCGGTGGTGTTCGTCGCCGTTGCTCTGGCCATCACGCTTTCGCTTGGGGGATACACGTTTCGTACTCCGTTTTTCTTTCCCGCAATAATTCTGAGCACGTGGGTTGGCGGTGTCGGACCAGGGATCTTTGCGGTGTTTCTTTCCACCTTGGTGATTAATTATTTTATCCTCGAACCGAAATTCACTTTCTCATTCGGTCTTCATGACCTTTTGCATCTTTCGGCCTTCCTCGTTTCAGCTTTGCTCGTCAGTTCATGGAGTGCGGCGCGCAAACGCGCCGAACAGGCGTTGCAAGGGGCACGCAACGAATTAGAAACAAAAATCGAAGAGCGGACTGCGAAATTGAAGAAGCTTACCGATAAGTTGCTGAGGGAGATCGCGGAACGCGCATTAACCGAGGACCAACTCCGGCAGACGGAGAAGCGTCTGCGCGACCTCATCGCCAATGCTCCGGTCATTTTATTTGCGATGGATTCGTCCGGTGTGATCACGTTGTCAGAAGGCAAAGGTCTCGAGACCTTCGGAGTCAAGCCGGGGGAACTCGTCGGCCGGTCGATCTTTGATCTATATCATGGCTCACCGGGTCTGCACTCTAATGCCCGGCGTGCTTTGGCTGGCGAGGCGGTGACATTTACTACAGAAGCCAAAGATCAGTTCTTTGAGATCCATCTGATTCCGCTCCTGGATAGCAGTGGGAAAGTGGCGGGAGCAAATGGAGTTACATATAACATCACGGATCGTCGGCGCACCGAGCGAGAACTTCGCCTGGTCATCGATACTATTCCGGCAATGGCATGGTCCACGTTACCCAGTGGCGCCAATGACTACTGCAGCAAGAGTTGGTTGGAATATACCGGGATGGCTTTGGGGACGGAACTCGCCGATGGCTGGGTCGATGCATTCCATCCCGAGGATCGAGCCGTGCACCTGGCGAAATGGCGCGCCGCAACTGAGACGGGAGGACTATTTGAAAGTGTAGCGCGGATACGCGGTGCTGACGGGGAATATCGCTGGTTTCTTACCCAGGGAGTGCCGCTGCGAGATGAATCGGGGAAGATAGTTCGTTGGTATGGCACGAATGTCGATATCGACGAGCGAAAACGGGCTGAGTCCTTACTCGAAGGAGAGAAAAACCTTCTTGAGATGATCGCCACTGGCGTTCCTCTAAAAGAGATTCTGGACGCCTTATGTCTGACAATACAAAGCTGCCGCGATGGAACGCTTGCTTCTGTTCTGTTGCTCAATCGGGATGGCGTTCATCTGGATTCGGTCGCCGGCCCGAATCTTCCCGAAGGATGGACGAAACAAATGGAAAAGCTGCCGATTGGACCATGCGCCGGATCTTGTGGGACGGCAGCATATCGGGCATCACGCGTCATAGTTCCTGATATTGCCACGGATCCGCTTTGGAACGTGCCGGAGCATCGCGCTTCGGCCTTACGGCACGGACTGCGCGCATCATGGTCGAGTCCAATATTGTCCTCGAAAGGAAAGGTGCTCGGAACTTTTTGCATGTACTATCGCGCACCGCGCAGCCCAGATTCGCATGACCTCGGCCTCATCGAGACGGCAACACACCTGGCGCGAGTTGCGATTGAGCGCGATCGCGCTGAGGTGGCGCTGCGGAACAGCGAGGAGAAGTATCGGGACCTCATCACAGCTTCTCCGGATGCAATCTGCGTCACAGATGAGAACAGCAAAATTGTTTTGGTGAACCCGGCGGGCGTCGAGCTGTTCGGCCGTCCCGAGGAAGAACTGATCGGCACTTTAATGACAGAGACATACGTCCCCGAAGAGGTCGATCTCGCGGAGGGGCGAATCGCGAAATTGAAGACGGGAGGGTCTCTGCGGTACGAGCGAAAATTCGTGCGCAGGAACGGCGATATAATTCCGGTCGAAGTTTCTGTTTCGTCGCTGCGCGGACGTTTCCAAGCAATAATCAGAGACATCAGTCAGCGCAAGCGAGCCGAAGAAGCGTTGCGTGCTTCCGAACAAGTAGCCCGCGGACAAGTCGAAGCATTGACCTACAGTCTCGACGTTCTGGCGACTGCTCCGGCGCCGGACAAGTTCCTGGGACAAATGTTGAGCACTATCGGCCGGCTTTTGGATGCGCAAAGCGTGGTCTTCTGGTTGTTGGACGAAGCGAATGATTCGCTCGTTTTTCGCGCGGCGGCACAGGGTTCAAATTTCACCGCCGGAGACCCGAAACATCCCTACATCAAAGACCCTTTGGCCTGGAGAGAAGACCAGGCACTGCGGGAAACCATCTTGACCGGCGCCCCCTTCATCTGCGAGGACTTGGAAACCGATCCACACTTTCCCGACAACCTCCGCGAATATCTGCTATCGAAAGGAATTAAAAAGGGTCTGAACATTCCCACCCTGGTGGGGGGTAGGGTGAAAGGATTCATCGGAATCCGTCATGGCGCTCGGCCGCCATATCGGCCGGAAGAGATCGAACTGGCACAGGCACTCGCTCACCAAGTTATGCTGGCAATTCAAATGACCGACCTGGCCGAACAAGGCCGGCGTGCGGCCATCCTGGGGGAACGAAATAGAATGGCCCGAGACATCCACGACACGCTCGCGCAGGGCTTCACCGGAGTGATTGTGCAATTGGAGGCAGTGGCCGATGCGATATCGGGCGGCGACCATAAAGAGGCGGAGAATTATCTTCGTCGCGCGAGCGAGTTGGCGCGGCAAAGTTTAAATGAAGCGCGCCGATCAGTTCACGCACTACGACCGGAAGCTTTGCGACGCGCGAACTTTTGGGACGCGCTTAAGGATATTATTAAGAACACAACCGCCGGAAGTCCGATCTGTACGAAGACCAGACTTCGCGGTAAATTGCCCGAACTCCCTCACGAGTGGCAGGAGAATCTAATGCATATTGGACAGGAAGCGCTGACGAACACCCTCAAATACGCGCACGCCGATAATTTCGAAACCCAGCTCATCTGCAATGCCAGGGAGCTCCGGCTGGAATTCCACGACGATGGCGATGGATTCCAATTGAAAGACGAACACGACGGTTTCGGCCTCGCCGGCATGCGCGAACGCGTCGAAGAAATGGGAGGCCAGTTGAAAATCACGAGCGCGCGAGGCAGGGGTACCAAGGTCGCAGTGGTATTGCCCTTAAACGGGGACTCGATGTCATGAAATCGAAGAGCAAAGCAGTCATGCAGTCTAAGAAAACGCCGAAGATTGAAGCGACAAAAAAATCTCGCATCCGAGTGCTCATCGCAGACGATCACAGTGTTGTGCGCGAGGGACTAGTATCGCTCATTGGCCGTCGCGCGGACATGGCCGTCATCGGAGAAGCCAGTAACGGGCGCGAAGCTGTTGATCTTTGGAAAAAGCGTCAACCCGATGTCACATTGCTTGATTTGCGAATGCCCGAGCTCGATGGCGTTGGAGCAATTAGGGAAATCCGGGCCCAAGACGACAGTGCTCGGATAATTGTGCTCACTACTTTTGACGGCGACGAAGATATCTACCGGGCAATCCAAGCCGGTTCGAAAGGTTATCTGCTCAAGGATGCGCCCCGCGAGGCACTGATGGATTGCATCCGCCGCGTGCACGGTGGCGAAACCTGTGTGCCCGTCAATCTCGCGGCGAAACTGGCGCAACGAGTAAGCGGTGAAAGTCTGAGTGAGCGCGAAATTGACGTCCTCAAACTGATGGCGCAAGGAAAAAGCAACAAAGAGATAGGTTCGGCCCTTTTTATTAGTGAAGGGACGGTCAAGTCGCACGTGAAAGGCATCTTCGCTAAGATGAATGTGATCAGCCGGACAGAAGCTGTCGCTAATGCTACGCGACGCGGCTTGATTCAGCTTTAGCAGTTAGAACGAGTCATAGCAGCTCGACTCGCCACAGGCAAACATACCATTCGTCAAAGACTTGCCATCCCGTCACCCGGCGTATTTGCCCAAAATAGAACGCGATCCGATCATTTTTTCGGCGAAGGGAAGTCTATTTCAGGACAAGTTTCCGCGGAGCGTCTCGGTTTCCGGATAGGTTTGTGAGTCCGTTAGCTCGCGCAAAAGTGGACCTCGTCTTGGCTGCAAAAGCTAGTGCCGGAAGGTAACGCGAAATCAATCGATTCATCACCGCGCTCTTGTCGTACCGCCGGTAAGCCTCCCAAAGTGCTTCATCAATTTCGTAAGCAAACGTGTCCCGCGTCTTCATGTAGAAATTGTTGAACCCTCGAGTTAAACAAGCCATAGCGCGAATGTAAGATTTTGCGGTACCTCGACCGAGGTGATGGACGGTCCCTCTTTCGGGGGATCCATCGCGGTAACGGTTGTCGATGCAGCTCATCCGACACAGGATCGTTACCCGATGGCCTCGTCCTCGGCTTCCTGAGAATTAGCAGGAGACTAACGGGGTCGTCCAAACGAGGGAGGGCGCAGCACCTCGCGAGTGGTATTTGAAAACCCCACGCTTGCGCCATAGCGACCGATTGCGTCCGGCCAATACCTTACCTCATGAACAAAACCGACACCGGGTTGAACAGATATCTGAAAGAGATCGGTCGAATGTCGCTTTTGACGCCGGAGCAAGAGGTCGAGCTTGCAGGGAAAATCAAAAGCGGCGATGCCAAAGCACGCGAGCAGATGATCAACTCCAATTTGCGCCTCGTTGTCACGATCGCGCACGATTATGCTGATCTCGGGTTGCCGTTACTTGACCTGATCTCCGAGGGAAACATTGGATTGACGAAGGCGGTCGAGCGGTTCGATCCGACCAAAGGCGCGAAGCTGAGCACTTATGCAGCGTGGTGGATCAAACAAGCGATCAAGCGCGCTCTGGCCAACCAGAGCAAAACCATCCGAATACCGGTACATCTCGGCGATAAGATTGCGAAGGTGCGTCGCGTCTCGCTCCAGATGAGCGACGAGCTTGGCCGCGAACCAACCGACGACGAACTGGCCGAAGAACTCGGAATTGCCAGTGAAAAACTTGCACAACTGAAAACCATCGGGATTCGGCCGGCCTCGCTCGACGCCCCCACGGGGGACGAAGATTCCAGCGAATTTGGAGAGAGCGTTGGAGACGAAGAAGCGCGGACTCCGTTTGAATTATTGCGCGACAAAAATTTGCTCGCTGAAGTGGACGGGCTGCTCGAGGTGCTGGACCAACGTGAGAGGAAAATCATCTTGCGACGTTTCGGTCTCGATGGTGGAAGGCCGAAGACGCTGGAGGATGTCGGCAAGGACTTCGGCGTCACGCGCGAGCGTATCCGCCAATTACAGAACGTAGCACTTGCGAAACTGCGGCATGCGCTCGGCAAGAAAGAAGATGCTTTGATGCCGGTCGCAGCTTGAGAAACATGAATGCTGCAGAAGCAAATGTGAAAATGCACGGACCTTTAGTTTCGGGCCTGGGCCTTTGGTTTGCCGTGCTTAGCCCTTTGATCGGGCTGACCGTCGGACTCTTCGGCGCGTGGCTTATCGGGTGAGCCTACGGGGCAATGACGAGCCTCGATTAAAGTGATCTAACAAACTGCTTTTTCTAGTATGGCCTTTCTCTTTAAGAATAGATTGCGTACCCCTCCCCCGAAAGAGGGAAAGAGAGTCGCCTCGCAAGTGGGACCAAAGAATCCTCCACACGCGCCCTGGCTAGGTGTGACCGTGAGCTGCAATTTTGAGCCATGAAGCCGACCAGCTTTCTACCAACTTTGACTTCAGAGTCGACTGACGTGGTTAACTGTCTTGGCGAGATCCATTCTTATCGCGAACTTCAGCAACGGATTCATGATGACTTGCGTGTTCAACATCCGGAATGGGTCCAGCCCAATGGCGATTGCCCGACCTGTGAAACGTACGAGCGACGTCTCGCCGAATCGATCGCCATTTTTCAATCCAGTGAAAGGCACTCTGTTACCGCATAAGTCTGCCCGATCAATCAACCATCATAGGAAGAACTTATCAACGTGAAATCCGCCATCGAAGGGATTGAAGCGAATTTTGAAAACGAAGTTCTAAGCTCCAACTTGCCGGTGCTGGTCGTCGGATGACTATTTCGAAAGAGGGAGCGTAGATCACCTCCCGAGTCATAGCGCAATATCCTTCGCACGCGCAGTAGCGGGTACGGGTGAATCGAAACCAAATTAGATCACCATGTGGATTGTTCGCTTAGCGCTGAGACGTCCATACAGCTTCACGGTCATGGCGATACTGATCGTGCTGGTCGGCGTGATCACGATCACCCGAATGTCCACGGACATTTTCCCAAACATCAATATTCCGGTGGTGAGCGTGATCTGGAGCTATCCCGGCGTCGCGCCCGAGGAAATGGAGAAGCGTTTTGTCACAGTGTGCGAGCGGGCCATGACCACCACGGTGAACGACATTGAGCACATCGAATCGCAGTCCTACAACGGTGTCGCGGTCATCAAAGTTTTTTTTCATGAAGGCGCGAAGGTGGAAGCCGGCGTCGCACAAATCACTTCCATCACCCAAACGCTTTTGCGCATCATGCCGCCCGGCACGACGCCGCCGCTCATTCTACAGTACAGCGCGTCCAACGTCCCGATTCTGCAGTTGGGATTGAGCAGCAAATCTCTTTCCGAGCAACAACTTTACGATCTCGGTTTGAATTTTATTCGAACGCAGCTCGCTACCATCCAGGGCGCGCAAGTTCCGCTTCCATATGGAGGAAAATCGGCCCAGGTCATGGTCGATATCGATCCCCAAAAGTTGTACGGCAAAGGGCTGTCGCCGGCCGATGTGAGCAATGCGCTCAACGCGCAAAACGTGATTCTGCCGGCGGGCACGGAAAAAATCGGCGACCGCGAGTACAACGTCCGTCTTAACAGCAGCCCCGAACTCCTCCAGGTGTTGAACGACCTGCCTGTCAAACAGGTAAACGGAGCAACAGTTTACATCCGCGATGTCGCCCACGTGCGCGACGGGTACGCAGTGCAAACAAACATCGTATCGCAAAATCGCGTTCGCTCGGCCCTGCTTACCGTCCTAAAGAGCTCCAGCGCATCCACACTCGATATCATCAAGCGCGTTAAAGAAGCGCTTCCACGCATTCAAGCTACCCTTCCGAAGGAACTGCAAATCAGCCAGCTTTTCGACCAATCGATTTTCGTGCGCGCGTCGATTAACGGCGTTTTACGCGAGGGCTTGATTGCAGCCTGCCTAACAGCGGTGATGATTCTTCTTTTTCTTGGCAACTGGCGGAGCACACTCGTCGTCGCGACATCTATTCCCCTGTCGATCTTGTCGTCAATTTTGGTTCTCGGCGCACTGGGGCAGACGCTAAACATCATGACGCTCGGCGGCCTCGCTTTGGCCGTTGGCATCCTGGTGGATGATGCCACGGTGGAGATTGAAAACATCCATCGCAACCTCGCCCTGGGGAAACCGATGATCCGCGCGATCCTCGATGGAGCCCAGCAGATCGCCGTGCCCGCCTTTGTCTCGACACTGAGCATTTGCATCGTGTTTGTGCCCGTTTTTTTTCTGAGCGGCACGGCCAGATATCTGTTTCAGCCTTTGGCCATGGCAGTGATCTTCGCCATGCTGGCGTCCTATCTTCTCTCCCGCACGGTCATACCGACTATGGTGAAATTCCTGCTGCGCGGACACATGGAGAAAATCGATACCAGCCTCGGACGTACTCTCGACAATAGTAGGGCACGCTCGCCGAGCGCGCCGGGGGAGGCGGAAGCACACGCTAGCAGCGCCGGGTCCACGGGAGTTCTCGGCGCAATCTCCGGTTTTTTCTTCGCCCTACACGAAAGCTTTAATCGCGTGTTTGAAAAGATTCGGGATCGTTACGTTGAAGCGCTGCGCTGGTGTCTCAGTAATCGCCGCGTTGTTTTCGCGGTGATGGGCGGGTTCGTGTTGGTTTCGCTTTGTCTTGTTCCGTTCCTGGGACGTGATTTTTTTCCCGCTGTTGACGCCGGTCAGTTCCGCCTGCACGTGCGCGCGCCCGCTGGAACGCGACTCGAAGCAACTGAAGAGCGTTTTTACGAAGTGGGTCGGAAGATCCGCGAAGTGATTCCGCCGAACGAAATCGATAATGTGCTGGACAACATCGGGCTGCCAGTGAGTGGAATCAATCTCGCGTTCAGTGATAACGCGACGATTGGTGAGTCCGATGGGGAAATTCTCGTATCACTTCAGCCCAAGCATCGTCCGACGGCGGATTACGTGCGCATTCTGCGCGAGAAATTGCACCGTGACTTTCCTGATATGGACTTCTATTTTTCCGCGCCGGATATCGTAAGCCAGATTTTGAACTTCGGCATTCCGGCTCCCATCGATATCCAGGTGACGGGGCGCGATCCAAAAGACTACGATCTCGCGAACGACATCAAAGCTCGCGTTACCCAAATTCCCGGCGCTGCCGATGTTCACGTGCATCAGGTCGTGCACGGCCCGGACCTGCGCGTCAATGTCGACCGCACTCGCGCAGAGCAAATAGGGCTTACCCAAAATGACGTCGCGCGCACCATGTTAGTTTCGCTTAGCTCCAGCGGACAGAATGCGCCCAATTACTGGCTGAATTTTCAGAATGGCGTGAACTACCAGGTGGCGGTGCAAACGCCGCAATACAAGATCGACACCCTCCAGGATCTGCGGAACACGCCGGTGGTCGCGCCGAACTTACCCCGGCCAGAGTTGCTCGGAAATCTCGCTACAATCGAGCGCCGAGAGTCCCCGATCATAGTGAACCATTACAACGTGCAGCCCGTCTTCGACGTGCTTGCCAATGTCCAAGACCGTGATCTCGGCGGCGTAGCGGATCAGATAAACAAAGTTGTCGACGAGGCCAAATCGAAGCTGCCACGCGGCACGTTTCTAAGCGTTCGCGGCCAGGTTGAGAGCATGAACAAGTCGTTTGCCGGCATCGGCGCGGGCATTTTGTTTGCCATTGTCCTCGTTTACTTTTTGATGGCGGTAAATTTCCAATCCTGGACCGACCCGTTCGTTATCATCATGGCATTGCCAGGGGCTCTCTGTGGGATCATCTGGATGTTATTCGTCACCGGCACGACGCTCAATGTTCCCTCGCTGATGGGAGCAATCATGGCGATCGGAGTGGCCACTGCGAACAGCATCCTGGTTGTCACGTTCGCGAACGATGAACGCTGTGGGCAGCATCCAAAGGATGCGCACGACGCCGCATTGTCAGCGGGCTTCACCCGGCTGCGTCCAGTCATCATGACCGCCCTGGCCATGATCCTTGGGATGCTACCATTTTCATTTGGACTCGGAGAGGGCGGCGAACAAAA
>Ga0157374_10004143_pt1 | contig 12177 bp, 10 predicted proteins | sample M25metaG_FD_115308 | JGI IMG/M metagenome (GOLD analysis project Ga0157374, IMG submission 115308) | Miscanthus rhizosphere microbial communities from Kellogg Biological Station, Michigan, USA - M2-5 metaG | ecosystem: Host-associated > Plants > Roots > Rhizosphere > Soil | place: USA: Michigan...
CAACATCACTCAATGAATGCCCTCTCAGTCATGTACAAGATTTGTCATCACTCTTTGAATGTCCTGTGTGCTTTGAGTTTGTTTTGCCACCAATAATTCAGTGTAAATTATTGGATGAAGTAGGTTTACTTGTTTTATTCCCTTGGGATTGAGGTCTTAACTAATGTTTCTTGTCTTTCTTGTCTTGTCCTAACAGAATGGCCATATGATATGCAACAGATGCCGTGTTAGGATTAACACCTGTCCCACATCTAGAGTACCAATCTCATCCGACATTAGAAACCTCTTCATGGAAAAAGTGGCCTCGAAAATGAAGTTTCCATGCAGATACTCATTAGAAGGATGTTCTGTCTCACTCATTTGCACTGAAAGAAACAACCACGAGAACTTGTGTGAGTTCAACCCTGATAATCAAAGTAGATTTATATTTCGAGAGTTTTTGGGGATTCCTTTTAGTAAAACATGTTGAGAAGGATTTGTTTTTATTAGTCCTCTTGTGAACTACAATTGTACTACAATTGTACTAAAAGTGTACTAAAAGTGTAGTAAAAGTATACTAAAAGCTATGTAACTGTATGTAATGGAAGGTAATTCCATCCATTACGAAACTTTGCGATCAAAAGGTTTATCAAATCACTCTATGACTCAGTGATTTAATCTTATTGATAGGATGAAAACACACCCATAGATTGATTGATCGAAATTGACATGAATCGACTTTTATTAGAGAACAAGTCTAGAAAGTGATGTCCAGTGACATCACTTGAGGGAGACTCCTTCCTTCATGCCTTCACGCAGTCTCTCTCTTTTTGTTGTCGAGGTTTCTCTTGATTCTCCTCCTTAATCTAACCTGTTTGCGATAACAATTCCCTGAGAATTACGCCCTACATACCCATCGGATTTTATTTAAATAACAATCATTGTCACACAGAATCCAAAGACAAGTCCTTTTACCCTCCAATCCAACACCAAAATAGATTGAACCAAATGGTGAGTCAACTTCCATAGAATGAATCATGACAGTAGTTAACCCTTTATTTATTACATTCAGTCTGGAAACACTGACTGGAAGAATGCAAAGTCTGTCTATGACTTTACTGTCAAAGACTTGGACGGAAACGATGTTTCGCTTGAAAAGTACAGGTAAGTTTGATGACAAGTATGACTCGTCAAACTTGTATTGTTTTGTCACCTGTTTTGTTGTCTAAATTTGTCATTAAATGACTCATCTTTACTTCTTGTCTTGTCTTGTCATCCTGTCATTAGAGGCCATCCATTGATCATTGTCAACGTTGCATCACAGTGTTCCTACACAAAGAGCAACTACAAACAGTTGAATGAAATGTATGCAAAGTACAAGGAGAAGGGGTTGAGAATCCTTGGTTTTCCCTGCAACCAGTTCATGGGTCAGGAACCCTTGTGTTCTGTTGACCTCAAGGAATATGCCAAGAAGAATGGCATCGAATGGGACATGTTTGACAAGATTGATGTCAATGGAAACAATACCATTCCCTTGTACAACTACCTCAAGTCCAAACAGGGAGGCTTCATTCTCAATGCAATCAAATGGAACTTCACTACATTCCTGGTCAACAAGGAAGGGATTCCAGTGGCCAGACATGGACCCACTACTGACTTGGGACCCTTTGACAAGGAAGTGTCTGCCCTTTTGTGAGGCAATTTGTTGGAATGAAAGGGATCAACTTATTCATTGGGACTGGTTTTACTGTTTGGTCATACATGTTAAGAAGGATCCAAAGCCATTATAATAAGAAGCCAAATTCAAAGCCCGTTTCGTACAAAAATTGGATGCAATAAAAGGTTCTCAAATATTGCACATGATCTCTATTAGACATTGTACTCTTTGTCTGGATCTGGATCATGAATGACTGAGTCAAACTTGTTCAATTCCTGGCGAACCTGATGCACGACTTGCTTTGTTGAGTCACGAAGGTCCTTTTGGTGAAGAAGCTGTTCTTGGACACCAGGAATGTATGACATGGTTTCTTCTTTTTCTTGAGGAGTAACACAAGTGGACAAGTGACGATCATCTCTTTGAAGGTAATTGTGAGCTGATTCAAGTGGAACTACTACTACTTTCTCTTTGACAACATCAAGAGTAGTCTTTTGAATCCGACGTACTCTTTGTTCCGGATTTAAAATATTATTGACAGGTTTTTTCTTGGCTCTTGAATCTTCTTTATTTGATTGATCTTGAACTTCAAAGAATCGCGAAAGATCTTCTACTGCTCTTCTTGACTCCATTTGTTCATTCTCTTGTTCAAGGTTTTTTTGATGGTCTCTTCCTGACTCATTGAGTGATGTTTTTGACTCTCCTTTTAACTCTTGTGAGGAAAACCTATGAATCTGAAGGGATGTCCTCTCTTTAGGGATCGGCAGTATGAGTGAGGGATCAATTGATCTGTTAACTTTAAGGTGTGATAGTGACTGGTTCACTGGAAAGCTCACACAGGATACAATGCTTTTCTTTGGGGAGTCAATCATAAGATTCTGTTGACTCGAAGATGATGAACTTGACTGTGATGGACGTGTAAAGGAAATGTATTCAAATTCTGACTTGTCCTTCTTCCTCCTCTTCTTTTCATTCTTGATAAACTCCTTCCCTGCAGTTGAGCTCGAGCTGGTGGTGTAGGAAGTGGAAGAGGTTCCGACGGAATGAGGGTCCAAAGGTTGGTGAACAAGTGCAGGAGTTGAGACCGTCTTCCACTCCGAAGTCCCATTATCATGTCCACTTGGAGTTAAAGCCGGCATCTGAATTTTAGTCGAAATGAGATCAGAGGTCAAGGATGATGCGAGATCCCTCCTGAGTCGACGGTTCTTCTTACACATAATGAACCCAAAGACCCAGGATGAGAAAATCAAAAAGAAACCGATGGAAATGAGGGCAACGGGAAGCCAGTCCAAATAAATCACTTGCCCACTTGACGTCTTAAAAGTCAAGAGAGGATGAGTAACATTTGGATGATAAGTAGGAGAACCAGTGTTGAATGTATTGTTTAAACTGCTATTGTTCTTCTTACTTTGATTGCCATTAAAACAGGGAGGAAGAGGAGCAGTAGGAACAACAAGAGGAGAAGATGGTACGGATTGAGTACAATTACACGTAACATTACAAGAGCAATTACACGCAGAAGTTGATAAAGTTTTTAAAGAGGATTCATTTTTTGAAGGTTGTAAAGCTGTTGGTAAAATGGATACCTTTGACTCGTCCTCCCCCACGTGATCTCCAGTCAGAATAGTTGGACTTGTTAATGAGGGAGTCGTAGGAGTAGATGTTAGTACAGGTGTGTCTTGTAAACTCGAAGTCTCTTCATCTTCATCATTCAGTCCGTCTTGAGGTTGAAGGGTAAGCATGACTTCACCGTCGAAGGAGGGAGATAACAATGGTCTTTCCATACCCGTTTTATTATTCTTTTCATTCTTCATGTCATCTCCTGATGCCAAAGTTGGCTGCATCTCAGGAAATAAAGTGGGATTTTCATCAGGATTCTCTTTTCCATTTTTGTCCTTTTCATCATTGAATATGGGCTTTAAAGTAGGTGTTGGAGTAGGAGTTGAGGAAGATTCATTATCATTGTTGACGGACTTGTCGTTTGTTTTTGTTGAAGAAGATGAAGGAAAATTTGGCAGAGATGTTTGCGGAGTTGAATCCATACTCGAGTGGATAGTCTTCCCATCTCTAGTTGTTGTTACTCCAATGTCTGGCAGTGTAGTTGTTGTGGAATTCTTTGAATCTTCTTCCGTAGACTTGATTGAGTTTGTCGTTGTTGTTTTACTCGGTATTTCCAGGGGAGGAGTAAAGAGAAGCGGTCTATTGTTATCATGAAGTAGAATGTCATACTCTTCTCCGTTCTCTTCTTCCGGGAAGTTCATTGTCATGGGAGTCAGTGTAGTCGGAGCAGTATCTGCATGTTTTGTGGGTTTACTTGGATCAAAGGAAGGTATTAGTGTTGAAGGAGAGGAAGAAGTCAAAATGACTCCAGTCATTAGTTGAGGTGTAAAGGAAGGGCTGGGTTCAAGACTGGATTGATTTATAGTCTGTCCAGGCAGTTTTAAAGTCGTTAATGAAGGATCCATCGTGTTATTAAAAGTGTTATCCATGGATGAAACGAGTGTGTCATTTGGAGAGAAAGTTGTTTGTGTCCCTTCTTTTTGAGTGGGAGTCAAGATAAGCTCTTTGTCAGTAGTGTTTGATGTCGAGTTTGTCGAGCTTGTTGTTTCAGGTGAAGGCTCTCCTGTTGAAGTAACTTCTTCTTCTAATGATGGTCTTTCTTCTTCTTCTTCTCCTTCATCATCTTCGTGATCATCCTTGAAAGGAGGTGTTGTACTGGAAACACTTTCATTACTCGGTGATGATGGTTGAAGGGTTGGAGTATCGAGTTGCCCGTGAGATGTGTGAGTAAAATTCATTGAAGAAGGGAATTCAGTCATCGATGAGGATAATGGTTTTGTCTCTGTGGTTGACGAGCAAGAAAGAAAGATAATGACGATGAGAGAAAAGAGAAGGACTATAAGGAAGGCAGTGAGACTGGAGACGAGAAATAAAAGGCAGGAGAGAAGGCAGGATGGTGTGGAAGGATCAGTCCCTGGATATGAAAGTGAAAATGATGTCTGTGGCAGAGAAGAAGGCATTAAAGTTGTATGACATGGAGTGAAAGAGGCAGGAATGGCTGTAGTGATGACTATCAGTGAAGCATCATAAGGATGATGATCCAAAGATGGATCGAAACAGAGACAGTGAGATTGATTGTGGGAGTTACTCTTAAGAAAAGAAACATTAATAGAGGACTGGTCAGGACGAGGGATGAGAGAATAAGAAGACTGGACAACATGAACCACTAGATCGTGTCAGGGAATAAGAAAGAATAGGAGTTAAACCTGGTAAAGGAGTAGGAGTCGAGAAGGAAGGCATGACCGTCATTCTATGCCCATGAGTGGCAGGAGGATCATCAGTACGAGTACTCCTCCCATCAAAAGTCTGGTCCACAAGCAGTGTAACCGTCCTCGTGATGGTTGTAGTCATCGTCTCTGTCACATATCTTGTAAGAGTGACCACTTGAGGGGGAGGAGTAGAGTAGGTAACGAGAGTTAATGAAGCATAACAGGTTATCTTTGTTTCCGTTACTACAACTGTTGAGATTCTGGTCAAATTTTGTGAAGATGATATAACCGGATTCTCTTGAATCATCTTCAAGTTCGAAACCACTCCTTCTTCTAAGAGTTTACCCGGCAAAACTAGTGATAAAGAAGGTGTCGGCATCAGAGTATGGTCATCATCATGAAAAGTGATTTGATTACTCGTCTTGTGTTGGGATTGTTTTTCTGGGACAGTCGGCTGATTATTATCATTAGTTATCTCCAAATTGTCAGTGTATTCTTCTTCTTCCTTCTCAAGTAACTTGTATGACTCGTCTAATGTACTGTTATTTTCTTTTTCTATTTTAAAGCTTCTCTCCGCCTCCTTCATCGTAATCACGATATCCCTTCGTATCCTCCTCTTAATTTGAGGATCCGGTTGACTACTGTTGAAGAGAAGAAAATTTGAGATGCTACTCCGTCTTGACGTTTCAAGTCGTCAGTCACGGAATCAGTGGAAGAATAAAAGAAAATAGACTGCATGAAACGACAAGTTGACGGAGAGAAGTAGGGTTAATTGCCTGTAGATTATCCTGGTAATTAACTTCCTCTTGAGGTAGTAGTAGTGAATGATACAAGAGGTTGCAGTTGAGGAAGATTCAAGAAGACGAGTGAAGAAAGACAAAGAGAAAGGATATCAAGTCGAGCACGAATAATAAGGAGAACAAGAGTCAACACAAATAAAAGACAGTTGGTCGAGTAACTGGACATGAGTTGATGAGAATCAGAGAATGAAGTGAATCTTTTCCTCAAAAGAATGACAATAGTTTTTAAATTATTATGACGACTGTTGTCTTTACCAGGAGTGTAAGTGGACTCATGAAGATGATGACCATCTTGAAAGTTGATCTTGCCGTCTCTTGAAGTGTCTTGTTCTCCATGAACCCAGAGGTCATCTTCTTCACGCGAGTCATCCTCGTGAGGATGTTTGTCATGAGAGAGGTGTCCATCCCGAGGACTCACAGTCACAGTAACAGAGTGAAAGAACATGTGTTGTGTAGCTGGTCGTCGTCGGTCTCATGGAAACAGAGAGGAAACACAACAAAAGTGTATGATTTCGAAACAAAAGGAGCACGAAGTTGCTCTGTTGACTCTGTTCTTTCTATTCCTGTCTAGAGTTTACTCAGGTTCTTCTTTTCCTGTCGTGATGATGCTACTGTTACTGATGTCCATGTGAATTGGACTCATCTCATGCAGGTGTAGCCCTAAATTGAGTACTAAAGAGAACAATAAGGTATAAACTCTTGATACACCTGCTGGTCTGATGACAATGTTGACTTCCCTTGAGATCAAGAAGTGTTGTAGGAAATGAAGAGTAGAATGAATTAAACTTCAGGGAAATCAAGTCAAGTGAAGTCAGGTAGAGAAGAGAGAAGAATGATTCACCCACACATCCTGGGAGACTACATGCACGACACTGACTTGAAAAATGAAACGATGGAGTTGAAGTAAAAAAACAGACACAACAAAAGTGCTTTAGGAGGATCCCTGTCAAAGTAGATGGAGAATAAGATGGAGAGAAATAAACATCCGTTTTCCATTATGTTTTTTACTCGACAGTAGAGTACGAGGTTGAGGTGCATCATCATCATCATATATACTCCTTCCTTTTATTTTTTCAATTTGTGTGTGAGAGCTATTTCAAGTCTGGGTTGAAACTTTTTAACGAGATTTAAATACTCGAGTCGTTGTCTTTTATTGTTCATGATGCACACCCTTCTTACTCCTCTTTGGTTCCGCAAGAATGATCAAGTGTTTGAATTTGACTGACTGTTTATCTCAGTCTCTTGCATTCATTTCAACTTGAAAATGATCTCACGTACGATGATGAGTAAAGAGAATATCATTTAGTCTCTCGAGGGAATTTTATCATGAGGTAACTCAGTCAGTCATTGCTTCCCTGTTATAACAAACATCACCGCCGACATTATTTTTTGACGAAAAGCCTTGGCATTTAGATGGTAATCTCGTTTGAAGAAGATACAATGCATCTCGAGAGAAATCTAAGCTACACTGATGGCGATGATGAATTTCAATTTCGTTGACGAAACAATGCTACTCAACAACGACAACAAAACAAGGACTAGAATCGAGTTATCTCTAGATTATTTCCCGGATGGAGAGGGTGTCAAGCAAGACAAGATAAGTTGCTTCAGAGGACAATGTGATGATTAGATGCAGATGCTCTCATGCTCTCTTGCCCTGGAAACATGCCTTTGTTTCGAGAGAGAAAACCGTGTCATTGCTTTCATTCTTATCGTGATGTCAGCGACAGAGGAAACAACGAAGAGTACAATCATCTCGATCACTCATTACAATCATCTCATCATCTGTCGACCTCATTAGAGCGAACAACAATGACTTATTTCAAGCCATGTCATGTCATGACAGGAAACTCAAATCAAAATGTTTCGCTCGTTAATATAGTGGTTCTTCTCTTGATTAACCTTGACAACTGCAGGGAAGTCGGTTTTAAAATGTACCTTCCCAGTCATTCGTCACGATAATTAATCTGAAATTTAAAGGATTGATTTGTTTCAAATGTACTTTTAAGTTTCCTGATTCGTTTTGTTTTGTTTCCATCAGAGGAAGGAAACAACGTGAGGAAGTAAAAATAAAAGAGACTTATTGTTGTTAATCCTTGCATTCCATTGAAGAAGTAGGCAATTACATATGAATTCATTTCATCAAAAGCTCAAGGAGGATGAAAAATGTCTCTTCTTTCGTTGCAGAGAATGCATTATGCTAATTGAACATCTCTCACTGAAAAGAGCTTCTCACTCAATCAAACATTCTCTTGTTCAGTAGTTTCTCTCTTGAAATTTTTACATTTGATACACTTTTTAAACAGTAGTTCTCTTGTTACAGCTTAATTACACCCCTCTCTCGTCATTTAGGGCACATTATATAATGAACAGTTCGTGTGCAACTTTTTTCGGATGAAACTTTTTTAAAACTCACGCAAAACAATTGAACCATAAACTGCTTCAGTCATTCATTCATTTCATCATCTCTTACTCATCATCTTCGAACTATAAAATCTAACTGATGTCGCTGCCTTTGTTTCTTTTCCTTTTTAATCAGAAGGTCAGCCATGACACCCTCTCTATCTGTATGCTTTTTCATGATGACATTCTGGAAATGTTATCCCATGGTTCAGTCACGGATTCCATCGGAATTTCTCTCGAAACCGACCGAACAAGAGCATACAGATCCCATGCGCAGTGTCTGCACCGTAAACTGTTCTCTCGTGTCCTCTCGAGTACACAGACAGTCTGCTCACAGACCTCGTTGCAGCCTCGTCTTGACATGAATATCGAATTCCATTGCATTCCTGGATCAGGCAGGTGCCATCGTTTCAACAGACAAGTTAGACAACCATTTACATCAAGTGCTTACCTGCATTTATATCCTCATCTCAATCAGCATTCAATTTGAATTTGAATACCAAGTATTATTACATCAACTTTTATTGTGTGACACATACTTTACAAGTTTTATTCTATGAAACCAATCTAGTCCTAACAATTAGTCGTACAATCAAGGTAAGTCATTGGATTTTGATATCATGTGTGTTTGCATGCAATCACTCGTGACATTTCAAGTGGTTGTCAATAATGACCCCTGCCATTGTTATTACATTTCATTCTAATTTTCATTTGTTTCTCATTGTCATACTTTATCTTTATCACGAGATGATATTGCATTTTAGTCTGGAATGCATTGTGTATTCCAAGTGTCTATTGTTGATGATTCCCTTGATCTTGTCTCTTAGAACTCCCTCCGGAAGAGAGATTACACAGGTTTCCTTTTACTCTTGGTTTTTTGTGCTTATATTTTCATCTCAATCTCTTGTGATGCAGGTGTCGATTGATATTCTGGCTGCGGTTTTATTTTGCAAAACAGATTTTTCTTTCTCTTTCTCGTGTGTACTCGGAAAACATGGACAAGTTTGAGGGATTGAGAGGACTTGACAGAAATGCAAGAAAAAGAAATATTGAATGGCAAGATGAAATGGTAGGGCAACACATGTACAACATTCTTAGATGCATCTCTGAAATGGATAAAAAATGCAAGTAAGAGAAGTAGAAGAAAGACATGCAAGGAGTGAGAGAAAACCAAATGCAGGATGAGATGACGTTGTGATGGCTGTTGCATCTGTTGTTGGTCAGTCTCTCTTTTCATCCTATTCTTTACAACATCTAGCAGTGAGGTATTGTTGGCGAAATGAAATCTTACATAAACTGATCGGATTTCAAAGGAGTTTGATTTGGGATGAATAAGCGACTTCAAGTCCCTGGAGCCTCTGACATCGCATCATTGACTCGCATTCAGAGGACATGCAGTCGAATTGAAATTCAGTCTTTTTTCGAAGGAGAGTGCAGTTTGAGTGAAGAAGGAAGAGAGAAACACATTCTAATGCAAAAAGAGTCTCAAGTTCTAAGACTGTTCGATTTTTCTCTCGAATTTGTTTGAATTTGTTGTAAAAGATCTCTTGTATCCAAAAAGCATAGGAGAGACTAATGCCCACATTTAGTGTACTTCTCTTGCTCAGATTGTATGGTCTCAACGGAGATTCTTCTTTAGATTCGAAACAGGAATGAAAGACACGCATTAGTAATTAACAGCTTGTTTTCGGCATCACAAGACAAGACAAGAAACGGAAATGAAGAAAAAGATGCCATCATTATCATGTCTTGTTTCACAGGAAGGAAATGCTAGACATTTCTCTCAAGGATTGACTCCCATCCTCATTAAAGATACAAGAGAATTACACATTTGCAGTCTAAGCGCAGTATGTGCTCATGATAAAACAGTTGGTTCCATTGCTTCTTTTTATTTTATTCTTTTCTCTTGTAGTCTCTTTCCATGTCATCTCTTGTCTTTTATCCAATCAGTTTTTACGGCATCTCTCACTATCATTCTCATCATCATCATCGATGCTTCTTCTGTTTTGTTCTCTCCCACTGGGTATCTTATTTAGCTACGTCTTCATCTCCTCATCCTTCAAACGAGAATCCCTTGGGAGACATTGATATCGACCGAAACTAAAGAAGAATCGAAAGAATATAAGAAGCCTCTGACAAAAAACAAGGAGTGAAAGTGTCTCTACAAAGTGTACTAAACAGTAAGGACTCTCCTCTGAGTCTCTCTCTCGTCCTCATTTCATTCCTCCGTCAAAGAAAAGAAGCAAAAACTCGTGTGTGAAGGGTTTAGGGAAACGACAGCGGATACTGAACAACTATTCCCTGCCAAAGACTAAGAAGAAAAGAAAAGGACATGAGAAGAAAATGAGCTTTCGATCTCAAAGAACAATGGAATGGATGGACATTGCCGTTGATCCTCCTCCAAATCGAGGCCAAGACGAGAGGAAGAAAGAGCATCAAGTTGGACAACAAGATCCCTTTGATGACCACGATCACCCTCCTTCTCTTCCAACATCACTCCCTGTGTTTCTTCATCGCCATCAACGAAAGAGAGGATTTGGAGCACCTTCTCTTGTTCTCGACAAGTTGTCTCCTCCTTTTGCATCAGCATTTCAGTGGTATCGACAGGAACATGAAGAACCAATAGAACAAGAAACTACAGCGAAAATGATGATGACCAGTAGAAGTGGAAATAATAATGTCTGGTCGATACCAACCCTTTTTATTCTACTCCTCTTTATCTCTCATGGAATTTCATTGAAAGTCGACGGTGAGTACCTTTCATTCTATTCTTGCATTGTCTGCATTCTTATTCCTTAGACATTCCCGACATGTCTTGTCGTCTATCCATCTGCACCCACTGTTTTGCTCATCAGGTCTAAAGTATTTGTCGAGTCGTTCTTGTTGTAAAGAATGTCAGGGGAAGATTACACTGGAGAATGAAAAGAAAAGTGAAATTCTTCGTTGCTTCATCTCAAAGAATCATTTCTCTTGATTTCTCTCTCGGTATTGACTTGTTCTCTCGAGTTCTCTCAAGTTCTTGGTGTCTTCTTCTTCTTCTTTGTCTCTCTTGTTCTCTCCTACAGAATCATTACTCTTGTTGTTGTATCTGATGCATGTTCTCTTCATTTCCTTGCCTTGTCTTTTCTCGAGCAAAGAATGATTTCGATCATCAATTGTTCCTGCTTCATTCATTTTGTCGGTCCATGTCTTTGTGTCTTTGGATGCCCTCTGTCTCTCATATGGGTTGATGATGGAAAGAGAAAATCATTCTATCATGCTTTGCTCTGATTGAAGGAGAGAAGGCACTGCAGGAAAACAAAATTATGGCAGAAAAGATGCTGACGGAAGACAATCAAGAGGAGAAGGATTGTAGTACGAATTAAAGGAAGGAAGGATAGGTTAGGTTAGGTATGAGAAAATAAGTGAGAGAAGACACGCAGAGTCAGTTACTCATTCTTCATCAGGAGAACAATTAATTCTCATCCCAATCTTCTCTTTATGTTAACCAAAAGGCCCTGAGACATTGCTTTCTTCCAGACTCATCTTTCTCTACTCAATTTTCCTCTGTATCTGGTTAATGTTGCTTCACTTGTTTCTGTCGTGTCATCTTTTTCTGATGGAGGTCATTCTGATTTTCTCTCTTTTTCTGGAGGGCTTTATTCCTGTAAATATGATTCCTTCTGTAAAAGAATAACTCTCCCCTGCAGGTCATGATCATGACAATGAAGCCATTTTGTCAAAGTCCTTAAACTTGAGACCCATTTTCCAAGTGACGGCTGTTGTTTCATCTCCTGAATGGTCTACTGTTCCTTTGAAAGAGAAGACTGTCTCGAGGGCATGACTTTTTGATGCGATTGCTCTTGTTCTTTTTGTTTTCTCGTTCGTTTCCTGACTGACCAGACAAATACATTGTCAATTGCATTGAGTAAGTGTCAGGAGGAAGAGAGTGAGTCGTGCGCTTTACTTTGAAAGCAAGACATCAGGAAGAAACATCGCCCTCACTTTCTTTACAGAAACTGTTGAAACTGATGGTCTAGGAAGGCATTGCGTCCAGTCCGAGTCAGATACCAGTGATATAAGACCCGAGTAA
>Ga0157374_10004144_pt1 | contig 12176 bp, 9 predicted proteins | sample M25metaG_FD_115308 | JGI IMG/M metagenome (GOLD analysis project Ga0157374, IMG submission 115308) | Miscanthus rhizosphere microbial communities from Kellogg Biological Station, Michigan, USA - M2-5 metaG | ecosystem: Host-associated > Plants > Roots > Rhizosphere > Soil | place: USA: Michigan...
ACCGGCCCTGCCGGCGGCATCCTCACCTTTGCCTCCACCGCTACAACCGCGAGCGCGGCGCTCAGCGGCTTCGGTTCACCCGATCCCGGCCTCTCCATCAATCCCACTGCTCTCACCTTCCGCAACGTTCCCGGTCCTACTGCAACCCAGCAGACGATCACCCTCACCAACATCGGCCTCTACGACCTTCAGTTTGCAGCCCGTACTTCCTCGTCCGGCAGTTTCCAATCCTCGTCCGCCTGCAGCACGCTTCTTCCGGGAGCCACCTGCACGATCACCGTCACCTTCATCCCTGCCAACGCCACCGTCGGTGGCACACTCTCTATCCCGATAACCAGCTCTGCGCCAGGAAGCCCCCAGATCACCTACACCGTCGCGCTAACCGGAGCTTACACCGCGGAAGATTCCGGCCTCCAGATCCTCCCTTCGCAAGCCAGCTACGGCCCCGCCACAACCTCCACCCTGGGCCTCACTCGCCAGTTCCTTATCAACAACCTCACCGCGAAATCGCTCAATCTATCGCTCGCACTTCCACGTCAGTTCGTCACAGAACCACCCTGCGTCACACTCGCTCCCGGAGCCAACTGCACGTTCTCGGTCGCCTTCCTTCCACTCACGAACGGAGACATCACGGGAACCGTCTTTGCGCAGGCAACTCCGACAGATGGCAGCGGCACATTGAATGGCCTTGGATATCTCGAAGGCTTCGGCAATGGCTCAGGCACCATCACCATTACCGGAGACCATCTCATCCCCGGGCGTATTCTCGACTTCGGCCAGGCAGCCTCCGGCCAGACGGCCACCCGCACCCTCGCGATCACAAACTCCGGCAGCAAGCCCGTCACCCTCCGCCGTGTCACAAGCGAGTGGCCCTTCCTTTCAACCACCAACTGCGGAACCACACTCGCACCAGCGAGTACCTGTACCATTACGCTCGTCTATTCGCCGATCAATCAGGCCACCACAGGCTCCTCCCCTGCACCGTTCAACACCGACGCAGGCTCGCTCGTTCTTGAAAGCGATGCTGTCTCCAGCCCCGACTTCATCGACCTTACCGGCACGGTCACTCCGATCACGGTCGCCGTTCCGTCCCACACGGCTCCGCTCGTCGCCTATACGCTGTCCCAGGGCTCTCTCAGCTTCACAGCGACCCCCGGTGGTAATGCTTCTCCACCACAAACGGTCACCCTGACCAACACCGGCACGACAACCATCCACGTCACCAATATGTCCACAACACCAGACTTCGAGGTTACCGGTTCCTGTGCCAGCATCGTGCCCGGAGCAAGCTGCCCCATCACCGTTACCTTCACCCCGCAGGCAGCCTCCTCTCAGAACACCAGTACCGTCGTGAGCGCGCTTGAGATAGCGTCCGACTCCAGCACTTCGCTCGACTTCATCAGCCTCTTCGGAATCGCCACTCCGCCCATACTCGTGCTCTCCCCCGTCGCGCTCGACTTCGGTCAGGTGCTCGTGGGCAGCTCCGCTACGCTTCCTCTCAAAGTCACGAACGGCAATCCCACCGCCGCGGTCTTCTCCGGCATTGTTGCCGCAGGTGACTACACCGTCACCGGAGACTGCCCAGCCGCTGGAGCCCAACTCGCCTCCTCCGCCATCTGCACCCTGCAGGTCACCTTCAAACCTACGCAGACCGGAACCCGAACCGGCGCCATCAGCATCGCAACCTCGCTAACTAGCCTTCCTCTCGTTGCAAATCTAACCGGCACAGGAGCGCAGTCGCATCTTCAGGCCACACCACCCAGCCTCACCTTCTCGAGCATCACAGTCGGGTCCTCAGCCAGCTTGACTCTTTCGCTCACCAATACCGGAACCGCTCCCGTAAACCAGCTCGCTCTTTCGGTCACTGGCGACTACTCGATCACCAAATCCTGCTCTGTTACCTCGCTTGCCCCGGGTGCAAGCTGCGCGGTCACCGTCACCTTCACTCCCACCACTGTGGCTGCGCGTGTCGGTAGTCTCACGATCACAAGTTCCGATCCCAGCTCACCACTCAACATCCCCCTCACAGGAACAGGAATACCCTCCGCCGCTGTCTCGCTCAGCGTCGATGGCGGATCATCGTCTTCGGTTACAGTGAAGAGCGGTCGTCCGGCTAACTACAATCTCGCCATTACCGCATTGAACGGTTACACCGGCACAGTTGTCCTGAACTGCACACCGATCAATGCCGGCCAATACGCAACCTGCTCGCTGCTGCCGTCGAGTTTCACCCTCACTAACGGGACAGCGCAGGGCTCCGTCGCCACCATTAATACCGTGACCTCGATCGCCACGACAGCGCAGGACAGCACACCTAACCGATTCACACTGGCGCTCTGTCTGCTTCCTCTCGGCTTTCTCTTCCTCCGCCGCACCCGCGGAGCCCTGGCCATCGCGATCTCTTCAACGGCCACACTCTTTCTCGTCGGCTGCGGAAGCGGAAGCAATCTCAACGTCAACAACGGTGACCCCAACCTGCGCTATACGCCTCCCGGAACCTATCAGTACGAGGTCACCGCATCCAGCACCACCGGTGTGCCACTAAGCCAGACAGTCACCCTCAACCTCACGGTCACAGCTCAATAGCGATCTCTATCGCACGGGCGCTGAGATTGATACTGGCACCTGCTCCACGATCTCAATCCCGAAGCCTTGCAGCGCAGGCACGTGGGTTGGCGTGTTGGAGAGCAGCCGGATCTTGTGAATACCGAGATCCGACAAAATCTGCCCCCCCAATCCAACCTGCCGCAACGTCCTGTGCGCCTTCTCCTCGCAGCCCTCTCGAGACCTCTGCTCACGATGAAAGACCACCCGATGTGGCGTTATGCTGCGATCAATCCCAAACCCCGCGCTTCCGTTGTGCAGATACACCAGCGCCCCACGGCCAGCCTCTGCAATCATCCTCAGCGAGTTGTCGACCACCGATCTGCAGTCGCACAGCGTCGTCCCAAAGACATCTCCCGCCAGGCAATGGGTATGCACGCGCACCGTCACCGGCGTGTCGCCATTTACATCGCCGTACACCAGTGCCACGTGCGATTCGCCGCCATCGACCTCACTCTCATACGCAATCATTCGAAATTCACCATGAGCAGTCGGCATAACCGATTCAGCCACGCGATGAATGTATCGCTCGTTCTGCAACCGGTAGCGAATCAGGTCCGCAACCGTCACCATCTTCAGCCCATGTTCCTCGCAGAACTTCACCAGGTCTGGCACGCGTGCCATCGTGCCATCGTCGTTCATGATCTCGCAGATCACGCCCGCGGGAACCAGCCCGGCCATCCGCGCCAGATCCACAGACGCCTCCGTCTGCCCAGCACGCACCAGCACGCCCCCCTTTCGCGCCCTTAGAGGAAACACATGTCCGGGCCGTGCCAGGTCATGTGCCGTCGACTTGGGATCGATCGCCACGCGAATCGTATGGGCGCGGTCCGCCGCAGAGATGCCCGTCGTCACACCCTCACGAGCCTCCACGCTCTCCGTAAACGCCGTACCGAACCGCGACGTATTCTCCTGCGTCATCGGTCCCAGGCGCAGATAGTCTGCGCGCTCCTCTGTCAGCGTCAGGCAGATCAACCCCCGGCCGTACTTCGCCATGAAGTTGATCGCCTCCGGTGTCACGAACTCAGCAGCAAGCGTCAGGTCACCTTCGTTCTCGCGGTCCTCGTCGTCAACCACGACAACCATCCTGCCCGCGCGAATCTCCGCAACTGCCTCGGCGACGTCAGCAAACATACCTTGCCCTCCGGGAGAACCGTTACACTTCTCCCTCTCTTTCGACTGCTCTCATCATACGTTCGACGCAAAAAGAGGACGCCGCCCATACCGGGCGGCGTCTTCGTACCTTGAATCTCGTACTACAGTGTCGACTCGATCTCGAAACCCCAGGCCTCGAGCAGCGCCTCAGGGATGTACTTCGAGTTCTTGTTGCGGCGAGCCCACTCACGCAATCTCGTCGACCGAATGTACTGGTCCGGCGTCAGCTTGAACTCCTTTACGACCTGCTCAAACGATGTTACCGTCGGAACAACCGGGCCGATCGGCTCCGGCTTGCCCCAGTTCGGGTTTCCACGACGCTTTGCCATATCTAGTTAATACCTCTTCGTTTTGTTTTGCTTGGAGCTCTTTCCAGAAACTCGGGAGAGAAAGACCACGGCTAACATTCTAAGCCATTTAGACCTTTAATTCAAGTCAGGTCTAAGGCGTAAAGGGGCAATTAAACCTCTCCCAAAGATAGCTTGATCGCAACCCCTTCCATTGCCTCAGTTGTGTGTCCCCGAGGCGTAAAACGTCACCATGTCAGCCTTCATCTCCTTCAGTGCTTCAACGTTCAAATAGACCATATGTCCAGCCGGATAGTAACCGAACTGTATATTACCCACTAGCTTCTCCGGCAGGCTCATGTGGCTTAGGTCGTATTCGGTGGCAAAGAAGGGTGTCGCCAAGTCGAAGTACCCGTTGGCTGAAAACACCCGAAGCCTTGGATTCTTCCGGATGGTGTCAGCCAGGTCGATCGCCGTGTCCGGGTTCGACTGTTCCCCGCGTCCCTGCCCGGCCCCGCCCGCCGGCCTGTGTTTGAAGTCCCACGCAGTATTCACTCCAGGTCCTGACGTGTAGTAGGTCTCCTGGCTCATAAATTTCAGCTCACGCTGAATGTAGTCGTGAAACGCTCCTACGTAAGTGCCAGCGATTCCAGTGTCCGAAGGGTCCGAGCCCGGCGTCTCGCCCGCTGCATCCGGATCCCAGCCCATAAACCGTGCATCGTAGCGGCCCAGGGTGCGGTCATCGTCGCGCATCAACTCCTTACGAAAACGCGAAGCCGATACCCGCAGCTTCGTCTCCTTCACGTACTCCACCTTCAGCCCTGTCAGCGCCGAAACTCTTGACGCAATGGCGTCGAACTCCGCCTGTGGCAGCCTGTCTCCCTGCTGAAGCGCCTGCGCATACGACCCGCGCGCGAACTCCCGAGCCTGCTGCACCCATTCCGCCATGCTGCCCGTGGCCTTCACCTTCTTATAGTAATAGGCGATCGCCGCAAAGGATGGCAGATATCCAACAGCCTCAGAGTCATACCCCGGATTGCGAATGTTGTAGTTCAGGATCGAGGACAATAGCACCACGCCGTTAAATGTGACCCCATCTCCCTGTAGCGCTGCCACAAGTCCTGCCGATCTTGTCGTCCCGTACGACTCGCCAAACAGGAACTTCGGCGAATTCCACCGCTGGTTAGCCGTGATGTAGCGCTCAATGAACTTCTTGAAGGCCTGAATATCCTGATCCGTGCCCGCGAAGTCCTTCACGGTTCCCTTACCCACTGCGCGAGAGAAGCCGCAAAGCGGAGCGTCGATAAAGACCAGGTCGCTCTTGTCCAGTAGGCTGTACTCGTTCGGCACCCAGCTGAACGGCGCCGGCGCTGAGGCTTCCGGGCTTTGGGTCAGCACCCGCACGGGCCCGAACGAGCCCATGTGCAACCAGATCGTCGCCGCCCCCGGGCCGCCATTGTAGAAGAAGGTCACAGGACGCGACTTCGCCTCCACTCCATCCTGCGTATAAGCCACATAGAACATGCTCGCGTTCGGCTTGTCATGTTCGTCGCGAATCAGTAGGTTTCCAGCCGTTGCCGTGTAGTGGATCACCTGTCCGCCAACCGTCACATCGTGCTTTGTCACCGAATTAGTTTCGGGTGGAACTGGAATCCCCGCGTCATCTTTCGCTGGTGGTTTGTCCTCAGTTCCCTTCGGTCGCGTCTCGGGAGTCTGCGCTCCTGCTGTAACTGCCACTGCCAGAATCATTGCCGCTAGCGGGCGCACGCTCATCCAAACGTTCAAATCGAAACTCCTCGTATTTTCTTGATGGTCGGCCACTCAGGCCGCCGCGTGTTCGATTGCAACCATCATACTGTCAGCTTCGTCTTTCCCATTGACGATTTCCTCAACCAGAAACGGTGTGGTTTTCAAGATGCAAAATACGAACACCTTCCGTAACAATCTTACTGGTCAATCATTTAGCCCCGAAGCTATTATCTGTGTGTGCTAACCACCGAGGGACTATGTCTACTCTTCTTCCAGAAACATCCAGTGAAAGCGATCTTCAAAACAAGGACAACCAGCCTCGGGGTCAAGCGCCCTGCGAGGTCTCTTCGGACCCATCCTGTGATCTCGATTTCTCCCGTCGCACCTTCGTCAAAGCCGCTGGCATTCTCTCAGCTGGTGTAGCCTCCGGCCTGCCTCGGGTAGCGGCAGCAGAAAAAGCTCGTGTCGCGGCGGCCACCGCGCCACAGACCATCTCGCTCTCCCTCAAGATCAACGGCAAGCAGCGGGCCCTGACGGTCGACACCCGCACCACCCTGCTCGACGCCCTCCGCGAGTATCTCAATCTCACCGGAAGTAAAAAAGGTTGCGACCACGGCCAGTGCGGCGCGTGCACAGTCCTCATCGACGGCCGCCGCGTCAACTCGTGCCTCACCCTTGCAGCCGTCGCCCAGGGCGCAGAGATCACCACCATCGAGGGTCTCGCGCACGGTGACCAGTTGCACCCAGTACAGGAGGCCTTCCTCGAGCATGATGGCTTCCAGTGCGGCTACTGCACCCCCGGTCAGATATGCTCCGCTGTCGCTCTGCTCGAAGAGCATCGCCGTGGCGACCTCAGCCAGGTCTCCTTCCAGACCGGCCAGACCACAAGCCCCCAACTCAGCGACAACGAGATTCGCGAGCGCATGAGCGGCAACATCTGCCGCTGCGCCGCCTACCCCAATATCGTCGCCGCGGTTCGTGCCGCAGCGCAGGGAGCACGCTCATGAATCCATTCCATTACCAGCGAGCAGCCGCACCGGAAGAAGCCATCCGCGCCGTCTCCGCGACGCGAGGAGCGAAATTCCTCGGAGGAGGAACCAACCTCGTCGACCTGATGAAGTACAACGTAGAGCATCCCACCGCACTCGTCGACGTCAACCACCTTGGCTTCACGCAGGTCACCGTCGCACCCGATGGCACCACCACCATTGGCGCCGGCGTTCGCAATAGCGACCTCGCCAACCATCAGCTCATCCGCACCACCTACCCTCTGCTCTCGCAGGCACTCCTCTCCGGAGCCTCCGCGCAGCTCCGCAACATGGCAACCACCGGCGGCAACCTCCTCCAGCGCACGCGCTGCTACTACTTCAACGACACCGCTTACACAGAGTGCAACAAAAGAACTCCGGGTTCCGGCTGCGCCGCCCTCCAGGGCTTCAATCGCATCCACGCCATCCTCGGCGCAAGCGAGTCCTGTATCGCCACCAATCCTTCTGACATGAGCGTCGCTCTCGCCGCTCTCAATGCCACCATTCATGTTCAGGGCGTCAAGGGCCAACGCTCCATCGCGCTCCGTGACTTTCATCTGCTTCCCGGCACCACACCCAACATCGAGACCACGCTGAAGCCGGACGAACTCATCATCTCCGTCGAGCTTCCACCCTCAAAGTTTGTGAAGCACTCTTACTACCTCAAGGTGCGCGATCGCCAGAGCTACGCCTTCGCTCTAGTCTCGGTTGCAGCTGGCCTGGAGCTCGATGGCACTACCGTCAGGTCCGCTGCACTTGCCCTCGGAGGCGTGGCACCCAAGCCGTGGCGCTCCGCCGAAGCCGAGCAAGCCCTGATCGACGCACCCGCCACTGCCGATACCTTCCGCAAAGCCGCAGACCTCGCCGTCGCCGGCGCGAAACCCCAAAGATACAACGCATTCAAGGTCGAACTCGCAAAGACCAGCATCGTGCGCGCCCTAACCCTCGCCGCACAAGGAGTACAGGCATGATCGCCCTTGAGGAAGACAACAAGCAGAACGCCAAGCAACTCGACTCCCGCTACGATGGCAGGTTGAAAGTCACCGGCGCAGCAAAATACGCAGCCGAGTTCCCCGTCAAAGATGTAGTTCACGGCTACATTGTTCAGGCCACCATTCCCTCCGGCACCATTGCCTCCATCGACGACTCCGCAGCTACGCACGCCTCCGGCGTCCTCGCCGTCATGACTCCCTTCAATGCGCCAAAGGTCACACCGAACGACAACGTCCAGGTCCTTCAGAACACCAACATCCTTTACAACGGTCAGCCTGTTGCCGTAGTCGTCGCTCGTTCTCTCCCGGAGGCCATGCACGCCGCAACGCTCCTCCGCATCACCTACAATCCGACGCCCGCTCGCCTGGACTTCGACGCCCTGCTCCACGAAGCACGGGACCCGAAGCGGGGAGCGAGGACCTCGCAGCGCGGAGACTTGGCCGCTGGCTTCACCAAGGCCGCCGCGACAGTCGACGAAACTTACACCACACCGATCCAGAACCATAATCCGATGGAGCCGCACGCCACCATCGCCTCATGGGAGAACGGAAAGCTCAAGGTCTACGATTCCACCCAAGGCATCACCGGCGTGCGTCAAAACCTCGAACACGCCTTCGGTCTCCAGCCCAACGACGTCAATGTCGAGTGTCCCTTTGTCGGTGGCGGCTTCGGCTGCAAGGGTTCAGTTTGGTCCCACGTCCTTCTCGCCGCGATGTCCGCAAAGATGGTCCAAAAGCCCGTGAAGATCGCTATCACCCGCGAGCAGATGTTCGGCCCGGTCGGTTCGCGGCCAAACACCCGCCAGCACATCAGACTCGCCGCCGATTCAACCGGCAAGCTCCTCGCTACGCAGCACGATGTGCTGATGTACACCTCCATGTTCGCCGACTTCGTCGAAGGGGCCGCCAACCAGACCAACATGCTCTACGGCAGCGAGGCCCTTTCCACAAGCCACCGCCTCGTCGAACTCAATCTCGGCATGGGCACCTTCCAGCGCGCCCCCGGCGAAGCCACCGGAACCGTTGGCCTCGAGATAGCCCTCGACGAACTCGCCGAGAAGCTCAATATGGACCCCGTCCAGCTTCGCCTCGCCAACTACTCCGAAGAAGATCCCGGCAAAAACCTCCCCTGGTCCAGCAAGCATCTCCGCGAGTGCTATGCCGACGCCGCGGAGCGCTTCAACTGGGCTCGACGCAAGTCCACTCCTCAACAGGTGCGCGAGGGCAACAAGCTCATCGGCTACGGCATGGCCACCGCAACCTATGGAGCCAATCGTTCCAACTCCACCGCAATCGTCCGCATCCTTCCCACTGGCCGCGTTTACGTTGGCTGTGGAACTCAGGACCTTGGCACCGGAACGTACACCATCATGGCGCAGGCCGCTGCCATGGCTCTCGGCATCGACCCGGCGCTCGTCGACGTCGAACTTGGCAAATCCAGGCTTCCCCGCTCCGGCGGCTCTGGTGGATCACAGACCGCAGCCTCTGTCTGTCCTGCCGTGTATCAGGCAGCCCTCGATGCCAAGCAGAGGCTCATCGACCTCGCCCGCAACGACTCCGCCTCTCCCCTCCATCTCGCCAGCGCCGACATGGTGACCTCACGCGACGGCGTGCTCTTCACCAAATCATTTCCTACAAAATCCGAGCCCTTCGCCGCCTTGCTCGCGCGCAGCGGCGCCCCCATCGAAGCCACCGCAACCGCCGAGCCCGCCAAAGACCGCAACTCCTTCAGCTCACATTCGTGGGGGGCCGTCTTCGCTGAGGTCGCCGTCGACGCTGACACCCGCATGGTGCACGTTCGCCGCGTCGTCGGGACCTACGATATCGGAACCCTGATGAACAAGAAGACCGGCATCAATCAGCTGCAGGGCGGCATCGCCTGGGGTATCAGCTTCGCCCTTCTCGAAGAATCCCACATCGACCCCACCCACGGCCTCATCGTCAACCGCAACATCGCCGAGTACCACGTCCCCGTCAACGCCGACATCGGCGAGATCGATGTCGCTTGCCTCAACATCCCCGACTACCGCTTCTCGCCACTCGGTGCGCGCGGAATAGGTGAGATCGGCATCACGGGAGCTGCCGCCGCTGTCGCCAACGCCATCTACAACGCAACGGGCAAACGCGTCCGCGACTTTCCCATAACCGTAGACAAGCTGATGGCCTAACTGGAACGTTGCTTTACTTGGCCGAATCCAGGCGGAATGAATCCATGTAGCGCTCGACGGCGTATCCCTTCGCCTTCCAGGCCTCCAGTCCGCCGTGCAGCAGCTTCAGCCGCGTGTACTGCAGATTCTGCGCCAGCCGCAGGATCTCCCAACTCGTCTTCTCGCCCGGGCAAGTGCAGTAGATCACCACATCCTGCTCCTTCGGGATCAGCGTGGGATCCATCAACACTTCCTTCGGCGCAATTCGCTTCGCCCCCGGAATCATCTCCGAGTAAGCCAACACATCCAATGGCTGGCGCACGTCGAAGACCATCACCTTCTTCGGCGGCCCCAGCAGATCATGCAGCGTCTCGGCTTCCACGCAATGCGCCATAAATTCGCGCCGCTTCTTCGCAGCCCTCACTCGCCACACCACAAACAGGAGGAGGGCGACAACCACAGCAACAATCACCCACAGCGTCGTCATCAACATACTTTCCTCCTCACCGACTCACGCGCCTATTCAGATTCCCCAAATGGCGGAATGATTCGACTGAATGTAAAGGCATATGCGGCATCCTAGTCTAGTTGCTCGGGCAACCGCCAGCATCATTTCAGCAATCCTTCAAACAGCGCCATTCTTTGGCCAGTCAGGAGACCGAACATGGCTCACCTCTTCCGCTCCTCGCTTGCAACGCTTCTCCTTGCCGTGTCCCTCGTCGCGCAGACTGGCGATCCTCAGCCCGATGCCAACGGCATCTACCACACCGGCAACGGTATTGGCATTCCCCAGTGCATCTACAAGGCGGTTCCCGAGACCACCGAAGAGGCCCGCAAGCGTAAGACCAGCGGCATCGCTCTCGTCCGCATCGTCGTTGAACCTGACGGCACCGTCGGCTCCGCAGAGATCATCAAGTCTGTCGCCGAAGCCTACAAGAACAAGGATGACCACGACGCTGCACTCACCCTCGACGCCAAAGCCGTAGAAGCCGCTCGTCAATACCGCTTCGAACCCACCATCGTCAAAGGCAAGCCCGTCGCCCTCGAACTCAAGATCGAGATATCCTTCCAGTTCACCTGATCAGGAAATAAACTCAACCAGAATTCCGCTAACGGGTATGAAGCATGTTGACCAGGCGACAGATCGCGCTGCTCGCAATTCTCTCGACGTTCAGCCTCATCTCTTTCGCCGCACAGCAATCACCCACGACCTCGCAGCAACCGCCGGATGCGCCTGCACCCCAGCCAGGTTCATCCGCTCGCCCCAACCCTGACGGAAACGGTATCTATCACACTGGCAACGGCGTGAAGGCTCCCACGCTTATCTCCTCCGTTCAGCCAGACTTCTCCGAAGAAGCCCGCAAACGTAAGGTCTCCGCCCGCGTAACCGTGGAATTCGTCATCGATAGCGATGGCACGAGTCGGGACTTCCGGGTTACAAAGTCCGAAGGCTGGCCCCACGAAAACAAAAAAGACTTGTCAGCAATCCACTCACTAGAATCGAAGGCGGTTGAGTGCGTGAAACAGTATCACTTCAACCCCGCTACTCTCGATGGCAAGCCTGTTCCGTACCAGATGAATATTGAAGTCAACTTTCAGATGTTCTGAACTCTCGCAATCCGTACCTACGAATATTCCCGTCCACTTTCCTTAGGCAAACAATATGCGAAGATGACCCAAGGCCCCATGGACTCATCTTCCCTCTCCGACCTCCTCCATAGGACATTCGGCTTCTCCGGCTTTCGCGCCAATCAGGAGGCCGTTTGCCGCGCAGCCACCGACGGCCGCGACGTCCTGCTTGTCATGCCTACCGGAGCCGGAAAATCTCTCTGCTACCACCTCCCAGCCATCGCCCGCGGCGGAACCGCGCTCGTCATCTCCCCGCTCATCGCCCTCATGGACGACCAGGCTGCAAAGCTCTCCGCCCTCGGCCTGCGCGTCGCCCGCATCCACTCCGGCCTCTCCCGCGAAGACGCTCGCCAGGCCTGCCGCGACTACCTCGACGGCACACTCCAGTTCCTCTTCATCGCCCCCGAGCGCATGCGCGTCCCCGGCTTTCCCCAGATGCTCGCGAAGCGCAAGCCCGCGCTCATCGCCATCGACGAGGCCCACTGCATCTCGCAATGGGGCCACGACTTTCGCCCCGACTACCGCACGTTGGGCGATCACCTGCCCTCACTACGACCAGCACCAGTTATCGCACTCACCGCGACA
>Ga0157374_10004146_pt1 | contig 12168 bp, 10 predicted proteins | sample M25metaG_FD_115308 | JGI IMG/M metagenome (GOLD analysis project Ga0157374, IMG submission 115308) | Miscanthus rhizosphere microbial communities from Kellogg Biological Station, Michigan, USA - M2-5 metaG | ecosystem: Host-associated > Plants > Roots > Rhizosphere > Soil | place: USA: Michigan...
AGGTCGCGGCCGTCGCCACATCCGATCCGATGTTCGCCGAGTAGCCACACGTCGCCCGGCTTTGTCCTTGGCTCGCTTGGAACTGCTGGAATGACCTCTTCGTCGGGATCGTTGGCGGCTTTCAAGACCATGTCGATCTCGCCGGTGGCGAAGCCGGTCAGCGACAAGTCGAAGTCGACATCGAGCGTGCCAATGTCGTCGAGCTCAAGCTTGAGAAGCTCAAGATCCCAGCCGGCATTCAGCGCGATCTTGTTGTCTGCAAGCCGAAGCGCCTTCTTCTGAACCTCCGTGAGACCGGCAAGCTCGATGGTGGGCACCTCGGACAGCCCGATCTCGCGCGCAGCCCGCAATCGGCCGTGGCCAGCAATCAGCACCGCCTGCTCGTCGACCAGCACCGGGTTGGTAAACCCGAACTGACGAAGCGAAGCGCACAATTGTTCGATCTGCCGTTTGGGATGGGTCCGCGCATTGCGTGGATCCGGACGAAGGTCGCCAATTGGCCGGTAAACGACCGCAAGCGAGCGAGTGGGTAGCGCCCCCGCGAGATGTTGGTTCACCCCAGCACTATAGCACTCGACGCGGGTGGAACAAAATGAGAACCTGACGCAAACTGCTCATTTCCTGTGGATTTAGTGGACGAAGCGAGCATTGGTGGTCGTGCCCCGCGACGCGGGCTTGTGCCGGTAGCGAGGCCGAGTGGCCTCGCACCATTGGAAAGGCACAAATATGAGCAGGACAAAATCGTCAGAGAATTCAGCCAAGCGCTCCAACAGCGCTGACAAAGCCACCGGCAATTCGAAGCTCGACACGCTGGTCGCGCTGCTTCGCACCCCGGGCGGCGCCACCATTCAGGAGCTGATGGCTGCTACATCCTGGCAGGCGCATTCGGTGCGCGGAGCGATCGCGGGAATGCTGAAGAAGAAGGGCCACTCAATTGCTTCGGAGAAGGTCGATGGAACGCGCCGCTACCGCATTGAGGAGGCGCAGGCGTGACCAGCGAGCTGGAGGCGCAAGTTGGTGCGCTCGACGACCTCAATCTCCATCAGCTTCGTGACAAATGGCGGGAGCGCTTCGGCGCTCCCCCGAAAATCCGCTCTCCCGAAATGCTGAGGTTGCTGCTCGCCTGGCGCATTCAGGCAATCGCTCTTGGCGGGCTCGACCGCGAGACTCGCAAAGCGCTTGCCCGCACCGGCAGGGTGGTCGCCGAGGGGCAGGATCTTGGCATTGGCACCACTTTCCGCCGGACCTGGAACGGCGCTGAACAGGTCGTCACCGTTGTCGAGGAGGGGTTCGAGTGGAAGGGCCGCAGGTTCAAGAGCCTTTCGGCTGCGGCGACGGCGATTGCCGGAACCCGCTGGAACGGCCCGCGCTTCTTTGGACTCCGCTCGTGAAGCGCTGTGCCATCTACACGCGCAAGAGCTCGGATGAAGGGCTCGACCAGCAGTTCAACAGCCTCGATGCGCAGCGCGAGGCGTGTGAAGCCTATGTGCTGAGCCAGGCGGGGGAGGGCTGGTCGGCGATGCCGACACGCTATGACGACGGCGGCTTTTCCGGGGGGTCAATGGAGAGGCCGGGCCTCAAGCGCCTGCTCGCCGACATCAGCCGCGGGTTGGTCGACGTGGTGGTCGTCTACAAGATCGACCGGCTGACTCGCAGCCTTGCTGACTTTGCCCGCATCGTCGAGCAGCTGGATTCGAGGCAAGCGAGCTTCGTCAGCGTGACGCAGGCGTTCAACACCACGACCAGCATGGGCCGGCTAACCTTGAACGTGCTGCTGTCGTTCGCTCAGTTCGAGCGCGAGGTCACTGGTGAGCGGATCCGCGACAAGATCGCGGCTTCGAAAGCCAAGGGTCTGTGGATGGGTGGGTTGCCGCCATTCGGGTACGACGTCCCGACCAACGGCACACGGGTTCTCGAGGTCAACGAGGCTGAAGCCGCAACTGTGCGGCACATCTTCGAGCGCTACCTCGGGCTGCGATCCGTGCACAAACTCGTCGAGGAGCTGAGGCAGGAGGGCCTCTGCTCAAAGGCCCGGGTGAACAAGAAGGGCGAGAGCACCGGCGCGCAGCCGTTTGGCCGCGGCGCTTTGTTCCACCTTCTCAAGAACCGAATCTACGTGGGCGAGATCGTTCACAAGGAGCAAAGCTTTCCGGGGCAGCACGACGCAATTGTCGAGCGAGCGACGTTCGATAAGGTTCAGGCGGTGATTACTCGCGATCAGCGCGAGCGACGAGTTCGACAGGCAAGGTCATCACCGTTCACGGGCAGGTTGTTCGACTTGCACGGCAATCGGCTGACGCCAACGCATTCGAAGAACCGGCACGGCCGCACCTACCGCTACTATGTCGCTTCCAGGCTGCAGCAGGGCGGCACTGCGACGGCCGAGCTGAAGCGGTTTCCGGCGGCTCGTGTGGATGCGGCGATTGGTGCAGCAGTCTCGCGGATTTCAGCAACTGCAGAACAGGAGCTCGGGCTCGTCGTTCGAGCGACACTGTCAGAACACTCGATCGAACTCTCATTAGCGGCTCGGCTGCTCACCAATGTGCGGCACAATCTCGCAAGCGGCGAGCACGTCACGGTCGATGAGGACAATCCGGAGCTCATCCGATGGACATTCCCTGCGGTCCTTCAGCCGCGCGGCGGGAGAGCCACTGTGCAGGCGGTTGAGAGAAATGCTCCCAACCGCGATCCGATTCTCATCAACGCACTTCGAAGGGCGCACCGGCTCGTTGAAAGAGACGCCGCTGGCCTGCCGATCATAAAGACGCTCCCCGAATCGCGGTATGAAGCCAGGTTGGTGCGCCTCGCTCTGTTGTCGCCGCGACTGCAGCGCGACATCCTCGCCGGTCGTCAGCCACCAATGCTCCGCCTGGAAGACGTGGTGCTGGCGCAGATTCCGTCGAGTTGGGCCGCGCAGGAGCAGGTGATTCTACGCCGATAACCAGCGACTGCGGGTTGGACCGAGGGCCGCTTTGCGCCATAGACGGACGTTCAAGCGGCACCGTCACCGGGCCGAAAGCGGACGTTTTTTGTGTGTCGTCCACCGGCTGACGAGTGTTTGGGAGTTCTGGACACCCCCCATGGGGGGATTTCGCAATGAAACATGTCAGAAGTCCCCGCGCGGATAACTGCACTGGTTTTTGGTCGTTGAGTGCACAAGTGACGACTTGCGCTCTGCAGCTGAAAGGGGCTGTATGCCGCTGAATAACGGCTACAGCTCGGGTGGCCTTCTGAGGGGAAATCTGTGGCACTGCCGGGCAGCATTGCGTCGCTTATCAGCACCTTCGACGCTTACGCGTCCACCTATAACTCGGCGCAGTATAACGAAACGCTTCTGCGCGATGATTTCTTGGACACGTTCTTCCGAGAGTTGGGATGGGATCTCACGAATACGGCGGGGTTACCACATGCGTATCGGGATGTTGTCAAAGAGGAGGCACTCGCCACCAGAGACGGCGTCAAAGCTCCGGATTTTACCTTCCGAACCAGCGGCGTTCGCCGGTTCTTCGTAGAAGCAAAGCGGCCATCGATTGCGATAAAGACGGGAAAGGCTGCAGCTTATCAGCTTCGACGTTACGCTTGGAGCGCGAAGCTACCGCTCAGCATACTTACGTCCTTCAAAGAGTTTGCAGTCTACGACGGTCGCGTCCGGCCCTCACCCGCCGACGCAGCGTCCAAAGGTCGCATATTCTACTGTCGGTATGCGGACCTTGAAGAGAACTGGGAGTGGATCGAAGCCACATTCTCCAGGGAGGCTGTCCTCGCCGGCTCGCTCGATCGGTGGATAGAGGAAAATAAGGGCAGGCGCGGAAAGTCGGAGGTTGATGAGGACTTCCTAAGCACTATCGAAAAGTGGCGGGCGTCCCTGGCCAAAAACGTCGCTATCCGGAACCCATCACTCACAGAACGTGATGTAAACTACTCAGTTCAAAGGGTCATCGACAGGGTTGTTTTTCTCCGTATCTGTGAAGACCGAAGCATCGAAGATTACGGCAGATTGCGTGGGCTACTGGCGAAGCAAGATGTGTATGGTCTTCTTACTGATCTATTCCGCGATGCGGATAGCAAATACAACTCTGGACTATTCCACTTTCAGACTGAACGCGGAAGGGAAGAAACCCCCGACACACTGACTTTAGGACTTTCAGTCGATGACGTTGTGCTGAAAGCCATAATCAAGGAGTTGTATTATCCGCACAGTCCCTACGAGTTCAGTGTTCTTCCTGCTGATATCCTCGGGCAGGTCTACGAACAGTTCCTTGGGAAGATTATACGATTAACCCCCAGCCATCGAGCCGTCGTCGAATTCAAACCCGAGGTAAAGAAGGCGGGGGGTGTGTATTACACCCCGACGTACATCGTGGATCACATAGTTCGGAACACCCTCGGCGTACTGCTCGCCAACAAGACGCCGAAGCAGGTCAAAGACGTCACCGTTCTAGACCCCGCGTGCGGCTCGGGATCATTCCTAATTCAGGCGTACCAGTACTTACTCGACTGGTATCTTGCTTATTACACAGCCAACAGCCCGCAGAAGTTCGCAAAGGGGCAGAGCGCAGCGGTCGTTGAACTCTCGGCAAGCCAGTGGCGGCTCACCCTAGCGGAACGGAAGCGGATCCTACTGCGGCACATCTACGGCGTTGACATCGACTACCAAGCCGTTGAGGTAACTAAGTTATCTCTGTTGCTCAAAGTACTAGAGGGCGAAACGGAGCAGACGATCCAGCCGACTTTGACCGGTTTAGGAGAGCGCGCGCTGCCCGACCTCGGCAACAACATAAAGTGCGGAAACTCCCTTATCGCCCCTGACTACTTCGAGGGTGAGTTGCTTCTGAACGAGGCCGAGTTCGATAAGGTAAATGCGTTCGATTGGAGCGGGCCAGACGGCTTTGCAGACATTATGCGGGCGGGGGGATTCCGAGTGGTTATCGGCAATCCTCCTTACATATTCGCCAGAGAGCTGCTCACAAAGGAGGAGAGGGGCTACTACTCAAGTCACTACGAGCTCGCTTGGGAGAAGCACAACACATACCTCCTGTTTATGGAGGCGCTATTGCAGCTGATCTCGCCCGCAGGTTTCGGAGCGTTCATTGTGCCGAACTCCTGGCTCACGATTGAAAGCGCCAAGAAGATCAGACAGGTCTACATCGACCGACTGACGGAAGTTGTGGACCTAAACTACGCTGCTTTCAGAAAGGTCTCGATGGAGCCGACGATCTTCGTCATCGAAGGTCGCGCTAGCGCCGTGGACCCACAAGTTTCACGTATAAGTTCACGCGCGGAGTTCGAGGGTCGGGCGCTCAGGCGTGTAAAGCGGAGTGAATGGCGGGCCAACGGTGACCGTATCACCTTTTCAGACAGTGAGGATCGCGCACTGTTGGATGCATTGAAGGCAAGGCTTGGCGAAATCGGCAGCTCCTTCGACGTGCGGACTGGATTGCAGGCCTACGAAAAGGGCAAAGGTTCACCTCCGCAGACCGCATCCGATGTAAAAAACCACGTTTTCGACGCTGACCGTAAGGTCGATGCGACCACTTATCGGTACCTAGAAGGCCGCGACGTTGGAACCTTCGTGCTCGATTGGTCGGGAAACTGGATGAGGTATGGCTCGTGGCTCTCGCAGCCAAGAGAACTCAGCCAGTTCACGCGTCCACGTGTTCTCATTCGTGAGATTACGGCCCCGCTCCCGTACTGCCTGTCGGCCTCATTCACAGACAAGCCATACCTCTCCAACAAAAGCGTATTGACCGTGCTGCATTCGGCAGATGACGTCGAAGCGCTAAAGGCGCTGGTCTGCGTGCTTAACAGCGCACTTATGTCAGTGTTCTATAAGGAGTACGCGGTAAAGAGTGCACGCCGATTGTTCCCTAAAGTTCTGATCAAGAACCTCCGAGAGTACCCATTTCCAGCGGCCATTGATCCGGCTGCAACGAAGAAACTGGCACAGCTTCACGACAGATACATCGCCGCCGCAGAGGCGCTTGCTGGAGCTAAGCCCCATCAGGTCGATGCCCGTCGGCGTTTGGTCGCGGCCCTCCGCTCCGACATCGATGAGCAAAGTTACAAATATTATGGCCTGACCGAGGAGGAGAAGGAGCTTGTTCGACAGCGCGCTTTTCAAGCGCGTCCCGCTGCAGCCACAATCGAAGGCTCGTTGCAATGAGGGCACATGTGCAAGCAGCCGCCGCCGCTATCGCAATCGCGCATAGTAGCGGGCGACGAGTGTCGGGGGTTGCAGGCCCACACGGGGCCGTGAACGTCGAGGTGACCGTCAGAGACGGCAGGGTCGAGGGATACGACTACACCAATGGCTGCCACATCGACGGCAATCTGCCGAACCTCTATCACTACGGGCAGAGTGCCCACCTAGAGCTTAAACCGAAGGAGGGCGGCAAGTACGACGGCTACGACTATGGAGCGAGCTGTCACTTCGAGGTTCAAGTGAGAGGCAGGAACGCTGATGTCTACTCTTATGGCGGTGGTGGTTGGTCCTCTTATTCCGCATAGGTGACTGTCGACCAGCATCGGTCAGCCGACGCCGCGCTGCACCCTCAGTGGGCTCGCAGAGTTGTTTGCGAGATCCTTAGTTGCTGGCTTGCCTAAGCGAGACACGGCAAAGTCGTAACTGCAATGATGGCCGCCGACTGGGGTAAGCTACGGTCATTGATGGATGCAGCAGTAGCTAGTTTAACACGTCCAAAGTGCATGGAGGCACAACCCATGTCGGTAGCGTCGGGCTCACCGGAAGATAGTACCCCGGAGATGCTAACTAACTTCGACCGCTTGCGAGCTCACCTCCAGTCAGATGGACTAGCACGGCATCTGTTAGATGCCTGGATCGCCCACCAGACAAAGTCAGCGGAGGATCTCCTCAAAGACTTCGAAGCCTTTTACGAGAGCAAGGAACCCGCCGTTGCCCCCGCGCATCAAGCGGATTGAGGTTCAGGGCTTCCGGAGCTTCGGCACTAGCCGTCAGTCCGTAGAGTTGCCTGACAGCGTCGCTGCTTTCTGGGGCGGAAATAGCCAAGGCAAAACAAGCTTCGCCGAGGCATTTGAGTTTCTGTTTACCGGCCAAATCATTCGACGGGAAATACTCGGCAGCTCCAAGGACGAGTTTTGTGATGCTCTCCGAAACGCCCACCTCCCCGCAACGACCCCCGTGCAGGTGCGCGCCGAAGTTCTCTGCGGCGACGGTCAATCGCGGCAGCTAACCCGCACCCTAATCGAGGATTACAGCAAGACGGCCACCGGCTGCCGAAGCAGGCTTGAGATAGAAGGCCAACCAGCAGCCGAGGGCGACATTTCTTCGGTCCTCGGCATTGCTCTGTCACAGCCACCGCTGCGCGCTCCCGTACTCACTCAGCACACCCTCGGATACATCTTCTCTGCCTCCCCCGCAGAACGGGCGACCTACTTTCGTGCGGTTCTGGACACGCAGGACCTTGAGGACTTCCGACAGATAGTATCTCAGCTCAAGCCGTTGCTCGCGACTCCTGCCCTGGCGGGACTCACTAACGTCGCTGAGATCGAACGCATCAAGAGCGCTCCGACATCGGCGGCATCAATCCGCCAATCCATCTCGCTTGAGCAGGTCCAATCGGCGCTGTCCGACACGATAGGTGCGCTCCTGTTGTCGCTGTCGGTAACACCTAGCGGGACAATCGCTGATCAAGCTGATCAACTGCAGGGACAACTCGAAGGCATCCAGTCCAAGACTTTTCCCTTGGCGTTATTGGGCCGAAAGTTGGACGTTCCTTGGGCCGATCTCCCGAGCAACTCCGGAGCAGTCATGGAGCGGTTCGAGACCGAACGCGCCGCGATAGACATTGAGGCCCGGCGGCTGATCGACTTGTACTCGGCCGCTCTGGCGTTGCCCCGCGTCCAAGCTCTCACGGGAGATATGGATTGCCCGCTGTGTCTGACCTCAAGTGCGCTTAATGAAGCTCGGAGAGACGCTCTGACGGCGGAGCTTCGGAAAGCTCAGTCGTACCAGATCGCGGAGGCCGAGATGCGGGCGACTCTCACGTCCATCAAGTCGGCTCTGGAACTCCTACTCACTAGAGTCGAGACAGCTCTTCCCAAGCTCCTGTTGGTAGGACCTACGCAGAGGAGAGTCGCAGGATTCACGACAGCCCGGCTTCTGGAGCTGACCGGTGACACAGCGCTCGTCCAGACATGGACGGCTGCCTTACTAGATCTGGCGCGGTCGGCATCTATCCTCAGGAGGGCAGTCCGATCAGCCTGCGAAATCGTACAACTCACCCTAGACGACATGGAGGTTTGGCAAGGCGCGGCCCCTCTTTCGAAACTCGTAAGAACTGCGCGCAAACTGTACGATCGCTTCTCTGCGGCGTCCGCCGCGTACACCATCCCCGCAGGTGCGCTTTATGAGCCATTGAAGGCTGTTGTCGATCAGGCAACCAGCACTGGCGGATGGTCCGCCCTTATCGACTGTTGCAAGGACCCGTACTCTTTAACGGCAGACCTCGCGAAGGCGCGCCTGCTCGAAGCTCGCCGCAAGGACCTCGACAAGGCGCTCGCAGAAATCGACGCCGGTAATGGGAAGGTTCAAGATGAGAAGTTTGAGGACCTCAGCGGACAAGTGGCCGAGTGGTGGGAGAGATTGCGGCCTGACGAGGCGACGTACTTCGAAAGCGTACAACGGCGCAGCGCGACTGCTCGGCGGACAATCGACCTGAGGGTTGCTCTCTCTCCGAACGAAGATCGCAGTGAGGCGAAAGCTCGCAACGCAGTTGCCGTACTGAGCCAATCGCAGCTTCACTGCTTGGGCCTTGCGTTGTTTCTAGCAAGAGCCGTCAAGGAGCAGTCTGGCTTCGTAGTCCTGGACGACCCAGTCCTTACGAGTGACGACGATTTTCGCCCAAACTTTAATAGCAGTGTGATCGAAGCGCTGTTGGATGGTGGCGTGCAGGTCATCGTCCTCACTCAAGACCACCGGAGCTGGAAGGACATTGGGCATCGTTGGAGCTTCAGGAGCGCGGAGCCCCTGCAGCTAGTCCGCAATGACGTTAGGCTCGAGACAGAGCTTAGCAACGAAAGCGACACTATAGCAACGATGCTGGCGAATGCTCAGCCGCTGATAAGGTCGCAGGAACCTACGCAGAGGAAACGCGGAGCAGCGCTTCTCCGACAAGCGATCGAGCGCTTTGGCAAAGAGTTGATTGTCCAAGCCAGGGTGAACGCAGGCGACTCCTCTGCATCCATTACAGATTACGACGGTAAGGACTTTGGCACCTACAAGGCTGACGTACTGTCCCGACTGACTAAGGACCCGGCGCATCCCGGCAAGCTCACCGCCGCCTACGCCTATGTTACGCCGGGACCGCACGACGACACACCTCCGTCAACCGCCGAACTCAAAATGGCCAGTGGCGACGTCAAGCATTTCAAGAAAGCTTATCTGGATTAGCAGCGATGGCTTGTGGCGACAGCCGCAACTGTTACAATCGGCTGGTCCAGCTGATACACCCACGGTTGGACGCGACTACCGTTTTCAATAGTTTAGGTAGGTGGTTCCACAGTCCTCTCCTGGGACCACCGACGACGGCTATGGCACGCAAGTTTCCCATTTCCGGACTGTCTGCTTCCGGCCATTTTCGGACTCCTCAATCGCCTGTTTTGACGAACTGCTGCCCTGTTAGGCGCGATTGAGATGCCTGTTCTGTCCAATTAAACGCCCTGTTCTGCCAAGTAACAGGGAACCCCTGGCGCACGCTGCGGGATTCCCGGAATACCGCCCTTTTCAACAGGCGCGGTGCGGGTACCGGAGCCGCATTGGCCTGTTTTGCGGGCTGGAATAAACATTTTTCCCTGTTTCGCGTAATTGAACCACAAACGGGACGGTGCATCGCGGTTGCGGAGACTAGACCAGATGACTCTCCCTTGTTGAGCGCAAATGGCCAGTGGAGAAACCGCAGCCGGGTCGGTTAGCGCCAGTTAAAGTCGGCCAGTTCAGGGACTTACTGAACGGGCGCACAGAAGAGACTAGTCGGTTTGGTGCGTGGCGGAGCGGGAGGGATTCGAACCCTCGATACGGTTTTGCCGTATACTCACTTTCCAGGCGAGCGCCTTCGACCACTCGGCCACCGCTCCGCAACCCCGGAAGGAGCGCCCATCTAGGCGGCGGCTCGCCGAGGGGCAAGCTTGCCGGATGTGATGACCGTGCTACGCGTTCTCGGGATGACTCCCGCCGGGCGCCTTTCGGGCCAAATGCCTTCGGCCGACTATATCGAGGCGATTGTGCGACAGACGCTGAGGCGCCTGCCGCCGCTGTTCGCCACGAGTCTCGGCGACATCGTGCTCAGGATCGAGGAGGTGGCTGACAGCGACACCGCGCGCAGGCTGGGGCTCCGCCATCTAATGCAACTGTCAGGACTTTACGAAGGCGTCCCACTCAATCGCCGAAGCGTGGGTCAATCGGGGACGCTTCCGGAGCGGATTACGCTATACACCCGGCCGATCCTCGCCGAATGGCGCTCGACCCCGTTCAGCCTCGAACAGATCGTCTCGCAGGTCGTCATCCACGAGATCGGCCATCATTTCGGTTTTTCGGACGACGATATGCATGCGCTCGAAGACGAGCCCGAGTGATGAACCTGCTGCGCTTCGAGAGTGTCGCATGCCGGCGCGGTGGGCGGCAGTTGTTCGAAGCCCTCAATTTGGCGCTCGGCCCAGGCGAGGCTCTTCACGTCACCGGGCCAAACGGCAGCGGCAAGTCGAGCCTGATCCGGATCGCCGCCGGACTGTTGCGACCGGAGTGCGGCACGGTTGAATCATCCTCGGCGGCGCTTGCCAATGACGATCCGGCCCTCGATCGTGAATTGCCGCTCGGTAGCGCGCTGGCTTTTTGGGGCGGGGATGTGGACGCGGGTTTAGAAGCGCTCAGGCTTGCAGAGCTTCGTCACGTCCAGGTGCGGCTGCTTTCTTCCGGCCAGCGCAAGCGGGCGACGCTGGCGCGCGTGGCGGCGTCCGGGGCGCCACTGTGGTTGCTGGATGAACCACTGAATGGACTGGATTCGGAAGGCGCCCAGCTCCTGAATGCACTGTTAGAAAACCATCGCTCTGCTGGCGGCGCAATCCTGGCCGCATCGCACGTGGAGCTGCCGGGTCAGTGGCGGCGACTGGGGCTCGAGCTGTGATCGGAAGGCTCATTCGTCGCGAAGTCCGGCGGGGACTCAGCAGATCGGCGTGGCTTCCGGCCGCATTCTTTCTGCTCGTTGCGACGCTGATACCCTTTGCAATTGGCCCTGATCCCAAGCTGCTGGCACGGATCGGCGGTGGTGTGCTTTGGGTGGCAGCGCTCACGGCGGCGCTGCTGCCCGTGGAGCGCCTGATCGAACCGGACCGCGTCGATGGCGTGTTGGATCAAATCGCGATTAAGGGAGTGGCGGACGAAAGCATTGCTGCGGCCAAGATCGCTGGCCATTGGCTGACCTTCGGACCGCTACTGTTGCTGAGTGGTAGCATTGGCGCGCTGCTTCTCGATCTCGAGCCCGCTCAGATGCCTAGCCTGCTCATCGCTCTTCTGGCCGGAAGCGTGGGACTTGCCGCACTTGCCGTTACTGTTGCCAGCCTCACGGCCGGATTGCCGCGCGCGGGAGCACTGGCCGGTTTGCTACTGCTGCCGCTCGCGATCCCATTGCTGATCTTTGGAGCATCGGCTTCGGGCGACGCCACCTCAGGCGCTCTCCTGTTCGAAACGGCTATCACGTTATTTATCCTCGCCGGGTCGCCTTTTGTGGCTGGCGCGGCGATCAGGGCTTCGCGGACTTAGCGGGACCAGCGTGCGAAAATCGCGGTTGGGAGGAGGAGCTCCCGCACCGTCTCGCGTACCGCCATTTCGCCTGCTTCGACGGTGCCGCCGAGGTCGCCGAATGTCTGCTTCACCAGCTCGCCAATGGCCAGTGCCGACATCCGCACAGCGTAGACGGTGAGCACGAGAAAGCGGCTTTTCTCATCGAGCAGCTTGCGGCAATCCGTCAGCAGCGGCGCCAGATTCTCCTCCAGCCGCCAGACTTCGCCGGTCGGTCCACGACCGAACTTCGGCGGATCGAGCAGGATGCCATCGTAGCGTCGGCCACGGCGCACCTCCCGGGCGGTGAACTTGCTGGCGTCATCGAGCATCCAGCGGATCGGATTTTCCGCAAG
>Ga0157374_10004147_pt1 | contig 12168 bp, 12 predicted proteins | sample M25metaG_FD_115308 | JGI IMG/M metagenome (GOLD analysis project Ga0157374, IMG submission 115308) | Miscanthus rhizosphere microbial communities from Kellogg Biological Station, Michigan, USA - M2-5 metaG | ecosystem: Host-associated > Plants > Roots > Rhizosphere > Soil | place: USA: Michigan...
AGGAACTGCCGGATGATCTGATGCAGCATCGGCCCGCGCATCACCAGCGGTTTGTCGCCCGGCGAGATCAGCCCAATCGAGATGAACTTCACCCCATGCGCCAAAATCGGCTCAATCCGGTTCTCTCCGATAATGTTCGGCTGGCGCGTCGCGCCCAGCATCGTCGGCACATTCGGCCCATAGATGTCGGCGTCGATCAGCCCAACCTTATAGCCCAGCTTGCCCAGCGCAACCGCCACGTTCACCGCAACCGTCGTCTTGCCGACTCCGCCTTTGCCGCTGCCAACCGCTACAACGTGCGCCACTCCCGGCAGAGGCTGCGGCCCCTGCGGTGCTCCAGCTCCCATGTGTCCCATATCGTTCTCCTGGTCTCTCCTACCGCGCGCAACTCGTCAGATATGCCACTCGTCGCCAAGCGCAGCACGAATCTCTTTCTTGCGTTGCGTTTCACCTGCCCGCATCTCGCGGCGGCGTCCAGCATCCTCGTATCGCCGCTTCTGGTGCTCGGTCTCCGGAATCACCTGCGGAACAATAATCCTCTTTCCTGTCATATCCACGGCAACATAAGTCAGATAGGCGGAGGAGACATGACGCAGCCGGTTCTGCCGGACGTCCTCCACCATCGCCTTCACGCCGACCTCCATCGAGGTCCGAAACGCGCGGTTCACACTGGCCTTCAGAATCAGAAGATCGCCCACGTGTACCGGCGCCACGAAGTCCAGGTGATCCATGCTGGCCGTAACCGTAATGGCCCGCGCATGACGGCTCGCCGCCATCGCGCCCACCAGATCGATGTACTGCATTAACCGTCCGCCAAACAGGTTTCCCAAAGCATTTGCATCCGAAGGAAAGATGATCTCGCTCCGTTCGGACTGCGACTGACACACAGTTCTTGCCAAAACCTCTTCGCTCATTCCTACCAGTGTAATCGCCGCGGCTTGCCAACTCCATGCGTCGCGTCGCACCATCGACATATGGATCGCATCGCACTCCTCACCCAGGTGCTTGAGCAAAACCCCTCCGACGCATTTGCCCGCTACGGACTGGCGATGGCTCATCAGTCTGAAGGCCGCACCGATGCCGCACTCGCTGAGTTCGACACCCTCATCCAGCACAACCACGACTACGTTCCCGCCTACCAGATGTCCGCCCAGACTTTGGCCAAGCTTGGGCGAGTTGAAGAAGCACGCGACCGCCTCCACAACGGCATCGCCGCAGCCAACCGGCACGGTAATGCGCATGCCGCCTCAGAGATGCAGGCGATGCTCGACGATCTTGGGGCTTGAGGTAGGACGCTGTTACATTTTTACGTTCCTAATGCCGTCCCAACCGCCCGACACGGACTTCGTTACACCCGTCGAGCCTTGAACCTGAACCGTATATTTCAATCTTCCATAGGACATCGTGACCGCCTCCAACGGAACCCCGCCAGTCACGTTCGTAGACATCCCTGAGAAAGCCACGAGACCCAAATCGATAGTCAAGTATGCGGAGGTGGCTCCTGACTGCACAAACGACAGAGTCGCCGTCGCGGCAGGAGTACCCTGGGCTAGAGCCACAAAGATTTGAGGACTTGTAGAGTCCGGCAGTTTCGTGACCGTCAATGGTCCCAGAACAACCTTGCCGGCGCCGGCTCCCGACGAAACGGATCCGATATTCACGGTCTGCGAAGCATGGAAACTGGCGCTTTCAAGCTGAATCTGGCCTTTGAAACTCGCGTTCTGCGATTCACCCGTGATTCCATCGATCCTTAGAAAAACATCCACAGCCATGGAAACCAGCCTCGCAGTTGATTTGAAATCCTTGGCCCATTCCTTCGCGGTCATCTTACATGCATTTACTACGCACCTCCTGACGCCCCGCGAACATCTATACTTCCACCATGGCAAATCCACTTCCTGCGACCCTCGGCGCCCTCCGGAGCAGTGACTACACCCCCGAACGCCTGGCTCGCAGCGTCAAGGACGAGCTTCGCGAGAACCTCATCTGCCGTCTTCGGACGAAGGAGACCATCTTTCCCGGCATCGTCGGGTTCGAGGACACCGTCGTCCCGCAGATCGTTAACGCCATCCTCTCGCGCCACAACTTCATCCTCCTCGGACTGCGCGGACAGGCGAAGTCACGCATCCTTCGCGCGCTGACCTCTCTGCTCGATCCGCATATTCCATACGTTGCCGGCTCCGAGGTTCGTGACAACCCATACGCGCCCATCAGCAAATACTCCCGCGATCTGATCACGAAGCTCGGCGACGAGACGCCGATCGCTTGGCTCACGCCTGATGATCGTTTCGTTGAAAAGCTCGCTACCCCGGACGTCACTGTGGCAGATCTGGTCGGCGATATTGACCCCATCAAAGCCGCACGATCCAACCAGGACCTCGGCTCAGAGTTGACCATGCACTACGGTCTGCTGCCCCGCGCTAACCGCGGAATCTTTGCCATTAACGAAATCCCCGACCTCGCCGGCAAGATTCAGGTAGCACTCTTCAACATCATGCAGGAGGGCGACGTCCAGATTAAGGGTTACCCGGTGCGGCTCCCGCTCGACGTCGCCATCGTCTTCAGCGCGAACCCTGAGGACTACACCGCCCGCGGCAAGATCGTTACTCCACTCAAGGACCGCATCGGCTCAGAGATTCGCACTCACTATCCAGAGGATATCGAGGAGGGCATCACGATCACCGCGCAGGAGGCATGGTCAAAGCGGCCCTCGGCAAACATCGAAATCCCGCACTACATCCGCCAGATCGTCGAGCAGATCGCTTTTGCCGCTCGCGAGGACAAGAAGGTCGATAAGCGCAGCGGCGTTTCGCAGCGGCTCCCGATCAGCACCATGGAACTCGTCGTCTCGAACGCCGAGCGCCGTGCACTCATTCACGGCGAAAGCCTCGTTGTGCCTCGTGTAGGAGACATCTACGCCGCTCTGCCGGGCATCACCGGCAAGATCGAGCTCGAGTACGAAGGCGAGATGCGCGGCGCAGACACCGTCATCCGCGAGATCATCCGTGCTTCGGTAGCCCATATCTTCGACCAGTACTTCGCCGATACCGACACCCAGCAGATCGAGGAGTGGTTCAATCTCGGCGGTACTGTGCAGCTCAACGATGCCCAGCCGGCGGCGACCTCGCTCGCCGAGTTGAAGCAGATCCAGGGACTCATCGAAAAACTTTCCCCGCTCAAGATCGACGCCAAGTCCTCTCCCGAGGCCGCCGTCAGCGCCGCTGAATTCCTCCTCGAGGGTATGTATGCCCACAAGCGCATCAGCCGCGCCGAAGAGCGAATCTTCACCGCCGCAGAAAAGAAGCAACGGGTCGACCAGGCATCGCAGTACGCCGAACGTATGCGCGAGCGCGAACAAGAGGAGTACACGACTCGCAATCGCACTCGACGTGGATTCAACTAAACTGCTGCAATGTTCGAACAGCGGATCCTTAAGCGGCCAATGAAGTGGTGTGTACCTGTATTTTTTGCGCTGTCTTGCGCGGCACAGGCAGAACACGTGTCCAACCCTAAAGCTTCATACATCGACGTTACCCAGCGCCGCTCGGCCTTAGCTCACAATAAAGATCCGCGTACCGCGCAGGCTATCGCCTCTCTCAAATCCTGCAGCACTCTCCCCTCAATCGCTCCGCCATCAGGCCGCATGATCATTCCTCCTCATTACATCAGCGGAGGCCACGGTCCGATAAATCCCGCCGAAGCTCCCGCCACGCGCCCTTACAACGACTTCGAACGACGTGTCACGGCAGGGATGAACCAGTGGCTCATCACAGGCAGCAAGGACGAGGCCAGATGCGCGCAGCAGCAGATCGACGCATGGGCCCAGGCCGGAGCGTTGCTCGACTACGACCCCAAAGAGAGTTCACAGGCGTGGTTCCAGGTCGAATGGACACTCAGCTCTATCGCCATCAGCGAGTCTGTCCTCGTCAATGAACCTTCACTTGATTCCGCAATGATCAAGCGTGATATCTCCTGGATGAACAAGGTCGCCCACCGTACGGTCGACTTCGACAAAGAGCGCAATCAGAAGAACAACCACCACTACTGGCGCGGCCTGGCCGCTGTTGCCACCGGAGTCATCTCCTCCGACGACGACCTTTTCAACTGGGGGATCGGCACCTTCAAAGGAGCTATCGACGAACTCGACGCGCGCGGGGCGCTCCCGCAAGAAATGGCACGACACGAGCGTGCAATCCACTATCAGTCCTTCGCGCTGCAGCCTCTCACTCCGTTGGCCGCCTTCGCCGAGCAGCAACACGTGCACCTTTATCAATATCGCTCGCCTACCGGAAAGACCGTAGCGGATGCCGTTGACTTCCTCGGCGAAGCCGTTGCCAATCCCGAAATCATCAAGGCCTACACGCCCGACGCTCAGCTGGTCGACGACCTCGGCTCAGATTTCTTTGCCTTTGCCGAGTTCTACTCGCATCACTCCTCTGCTCCCCTGCCGCCTGCGATTCTGAAAGGACTGGAGAAACCCACTTTTGCCACACGCATTGGCGGCAGCACGACCGTAGTCGACGCTTACGTCCAGAAGAAGTAAACCGTCGGCAAATTCGACCCCGTAGCTTTTGCTATCGTGACGTATGCGCTTCCGCCTTGTTGTGCCTGCCTTGCTCACAACTGCGGCCTTGGGGCTTTGCATCCCTTTGCATGCACAGGTGCAAACCTTGGCGCCGGGTCTTCGGAAACTGAGTGGAGTCGAACCAACCAGCAAGATCGAATACACGCGCATCTTTCTCGACGGCACTCTTGTTCCGCCCAACAGCCCGTTTAACGTATCCCCTTTCACCACCGAATCCACACCGGTTCTTATCGCCGAATGCACGCAGCCTCCATCTGGCAAACCCCGCTTCGAGCTTCATGCCCACTTCGGCGACGTGCAGGATACGGCTTACTATCCACCCTGGCACCCGACTCCCGACGACCTTTACCCGCCCGAGACCGTCAAAATAACCGTCACGATGGACTTCTTCGGATATACCAAGGTGAAGCCCGCTAAGCGCCAATGGGAGTACCTCACAGCACCCGTAGGCGAACTGCGCTACAACCCCCCGTCGTCGCGCTCCCACAACCTCGAAGAGATCACCTTCTACCTGCAATACCTCAAGGCTCTGCCAACACTTCGCCTAACCCTCCAGGACAAAGCAGCACAGTTCAACATTAATCCTCTTTTTGATGCCATCCGAAAGGACCCTCTTTGCCGCGCCGCCGGAATCTAAACCTCCGGGACTACACTCTAAAGAGAGAGCTGCCTTCGCCTTGAAGAAACCAGGGGAGACGAATCAATGAAACGCGTCCGCTACACCAAGTTCACCGGCGACCTCTCCTCGAGCTTTGGCCTCGAAGACCTTATGCAGGCGCTCTCAGAGTTCTTTCTCGACTCCGGCTTCAACGATCCGTATGCCAGCTTCCGTGAGTTTAACGAACAGACTCTCGAAAACCTTCGTGACGCAATCCGTCAGGCGCTCGAGTCCGGCGAGCTCTTTGATGAGGAGGCGCAGGAAAAATACGACACCCTCGCCGAAGACCAGATCGAAGAGCTCGTCGACAAGATCATCCAGAAGATGCAGGAGCAGAACTTCATCAATGCCGAGCAGCCACAGCAGGGCCAGGGACAGATGGGCAACGGCAACGAGAACGCTCGCTTCGAGGTCACCGACAAGGGCATGGACTTCCTCGGGTATAAAGCCCTGCGCGAGCTCCTCGGCCCCCTCGGCCGCTCCAACTTTGGCCGCCACGACACGCGCCATGAAGCAGCAGGCGTCGAGATCAACGGCTCCTCCAAGCTCTACGAGTTCGGAGACACCTTCAACCTCGATGTCACAGCAACATTCTCCAGCGTCTTCGCACGCGAAGGCATCCGCACCGCAGTGGAAGGCGAGGAACACACGCCGCTGAACATCGAGTACTCCGATTTGCACGTACATCAGGCCGACTACCAGTCATCCTGCGCAACAGTCGTACTCCTGGACTGCTCTCACTCGATGATTCTCTACGGCGAGGACCGGTTCACTCCCGCCAAGCGCGTCGCGATGGCCCTCTCCCATCTCATCCGAACGCAGTTTCCCGGCGACACGCTCAACCTTGTGCTCTTCCACGACACAGCTGAAGAAGTCCCGGTCTCACAGCTCTCGCGAGTCAAAGTTGGACCCCACTACACCAACACCCGCGACGGCCTGCGCCTCGCACAGCGCATTCTCGCCAAGCAAAACAAGGACATGAAGCAGATCGTAATGATCACAGACGGCAAGCCTTCTGCCCTTACCCTGCCCGACGGCCGCGTCTATAAGAACGCCTTCGGCCTGGATCCCCTTGTCATCGAGGAGACACTGGAAGAGGTCTCGCGCTGCAAACGGTCCGGAATCATGATCAACACCTTCATGCTGGCCAACGACTTCACCCTGATGCAATTCGTCCAGAAGGTGACTGCCATGTGCCGCGGAAAGGCCTACTTCACCACGCCGCAGACACTCGGAAACTATTTGCTGATGGACTTTATGTCGCGCCGAATGAAGACAGTTCACTAAGTCCGCACTGCCGATTCTTCGCTTTGCTGAACCTTCCACCCACCTTTTTCGTATCTACCTGCGTCCTATGAATCGACACGGAGAGTTCCCGTGCCAGAAGGAGTTCCATGACACCGCAGGAACAGCAGATGCTTCAGGGATTGATTCAGCGCGTCAATCAGACCCAGTTGCAAGAGAAGGACTTTGACGCCGAAGAGATGCTCCAGCAGACGCTCGGACGCAATCCCGATGCGCTCTACATCCTTGCCCAAACGCTGCTTGTGCAGCAGTACGCGCTTGATCAGGCGCAAAAGCAGCTCGAGCAGTTGCGCCAGCAACAGGCACAACAGCCGCAGCGTTCCTCCAGCTTTCTCGGCAACCTGCTCGGACGCGACGACTCTCCACGCGCCACACCTCCGCCACCACCACCTTACTCAGCGCCTCAATATGCTACGGCTCCCGGTTATGTTCCGGCGTTCGGCGCCCCTCAGTCTGGCGGGTTCCTCCGCTCTGCCATGCAGACTGCTGCGGGCGTCGCCGCAGGCGCACTCGCATTTCAGGGGATCGAAAGCCTAATGCACGGCTTCGGACATACTGCCGGTTACGGTTCGAACTTCGGCGGTTTCGAGTCTGAACGGCCAGAGATTATCAACAACTACTATGGTGACAGCGCCGAGCAAGGCCACGAAAGCCACCTCTCGCCCGATATAGAGGATCGCCGTGGCGAATCGCGTTTCTCAGAGGCTGTTGATAACAACGACCATGGCGACCGTTTCATGGATAGCGGAAACTCCGATAACACCGACGATTCAAACTTCGACGACGGTTCGGACTTCAGCGATTCCTTCGACTCAGGCGGCGACGACAGCAGCGGCTTTTGATCCGAATCAATCGCCCTCTTTATCTTTGTCCTTGTGTTTCAGATCGAGGCCAAACTTCGGAGCACCACGGGAGCCGCTGATCTTAATTGGGATCTCGGCTCCCGCGCCGTTTTTCCTGAAAAAAGGATCGACCGGTTTCAGCAGCCACGACTTCCACCACGTCGCCACCATGTTCGATAGCGCCGCCTTGGTCCTGACCTTGCCATCGAAATCCAGCTCATTTCCATCCAGCGCATAGACACCTGCAAGATTGATGTCCGCTCCAGGCAGGTTATAAAACAGCTCCCCGAACTTCATCTTGGAATTGCTCATCATGAACTGCCCATTCATCTGCGACGTGACGTCCTCTGCCCCCGGCTTAGCTTGTTTGGCCTCACCACGCGCTCGCAAACTCAGCATGTCTACCTTGTCCTGCCACTCCGGGTTAGTGAAGTGAATCGAGGTTAGTCGGAAATTGCCCCTGAGGCTGAGCTTGTCAATGACTCGGTCGGTACCCGGCCTGATGTGAAGCTTGGCCTTCATGCCCAATCTACCCGTCATCAACACCGGCTTCTGCTTCACCGCAAGGACAAGAAAATCCTCAATCCTGCCGTTCGGAATCGTCGAATCAAGGTCGATGATGTGACCCTTCCCTTTCACATTGATCACTGCTCCTGAGCAAGTGAACTCTGAGTGTCCGAGCTTCGCCTGCACGGGTTGCAAATAAGTATCCCCGCTCGTGCCGTCGACAATGGCATGAAACTTTGTATACAAGGGCATCGGATGGCTTGCCGTGTCGAGAGAGAAATCCGGCGTTTCCGTAGTTCCATCTACCACGATGCGGTTCAGCTGCCCGCTAAAGTCGCCGACAGACGAGAGAATTCCTGCTATTCCGTTGATAGTATTCAGATCAGCGTGATCGAAAGTGTAGTGCCCTGTGACGCTTGAATCGCCTGGACTTCCATTGACCCACGGCCCAAACGTCCCTACCGCATGAATATCTCCCGTCGGGATCGCATTCACGAGCGTCGCATCGTACCGCCAGGGATTTTCCCCACCTACGTTGTGCATCGTGATGTGTTTAAGGTCGAACTCTTTCGGATCCTTGTCCGGCTTGGCGGTTTCGATCACCAGTTTCGAATCATCGCAAACAATCTCATCCACCACAATCTTGATCTTGCCTATATGCCTGTCGCTCTCAGAGGACTGCCGCCTTACTTCGCGCGGCGGAATGTTGATGGCCATTCCCGTCACATGAACTGTTCCCACATGCATTGGCTTTAGAAACAAGCCGCGCACATTCGTATGAAACGAGAAGTGATGTATCTCGATTAGTGGGTTCTTCGCCCCGGCCGCCACAACATCGTCTGTGGGATAGATCCGCAGTCCATCGCCTGAAACTTCCAACCCCTTCAAGATCGAAACATGAAATCCAGCCAGTTCCACCCGACTGTCGAAATGGGTGCTCAGCGTCTCGATTACGCGCCCCTTCAGAATCGGCTCAGCCCGGTGCAGCATAAACTCCGCTACAGCGGCAATCACGATCACAGCAAGCAGAAGAGAAATCGCAATCCAGCCCCACACGCCGCGCCGTTTCCTGACTCTAGTCTGCACGCCAGGATCATTTGTGTCGTGCTTAACGTCGTTCACAATCAATTGGATGCACAAAATACGTGCACAGTTTTTTCATGTAAAAACCACTCGATAGTGTGACAAAAAGCCTTTAAAAAACTGTTACCCTTCTTCACGCCTCGTATCTAACGTGGCAGATGGGAGCAGGGATTTGCCCATCTCATACAAGGAGATCGCATCATGAAGAACTCTCTCAAAGCAATGATGCTGAGCGCAGCCGTTACCGGCCTGCTCAGTGGCTCCACTACTCCCCTCAACGCCTCTGTTAGCAGCCACCAGAACGCGCAACTCGGTGCTGCGGCTATTTCGTCAGCCACCATGCTGGCCGCCGACAAGGACAAACATGCTTGTAAAGGCCAAAACAGCTGCAAGGGCAAGGGCGGCTGCAAGGCCGGAGACAATGGCTGCAAGGGCAAGAACAGCTGCAAGGGCAAGGGCGGATGCGCCACCGACGGCTCCAAGCCCCCGGCGTAGCCACAGGTCTATCTCCTCGCAATCAATCATGTTCTGTTCCGCCACAAACGGGATCGTGGCGGAACAGAACAGCCCTTCCACCTAAGGATTTCGGAATGCCAGCAAATCGCTTCAACGGATTCACGGACTACGGCGTTGGCATCGGCCTCCGCGTGCCGCACTACCGGCACATCCTCGAAAAGAAGCCTGTCGTCGACTGGTTCGAGATCATCTCCGAGAACTACATGATCGACGGTGGTCGCCCGCTTACCGTGCTCGACAGCATCCTCGATCAATACCGTGTAGTGCAGCACGGCGTCTCTATGTACTTCGGCTCTGCCGACCCCCTCTCGCGTGAACATCTCCGCCGTCTCAAAACTCTCGTTCGCCGCACCAATACGCCCTGGCTGTCTGATCATCTTTGCTGGGGTTCAGTGGATGGCACCTACACCCACGACCTTCTCCCCATGCCGTACACCTTTGAGGCCGCGCGTGTCACCGCCGCAAAGATCCGCCAGGCGCAGGATTTTCTCGAAATCCCCATCGCTGTCGAAAATGTCTCCAGCTACGCAGAGTTTCATGTCTCGCAGATGACCGAATGGGAGTTCCTCAATGAAGTAGTCGAGCAGGCCGATTGCGGCGTTCTTCTCGACGTCAACAACATCTACGTCTCTTCCCAGAACCACAACTTCGATCCTCGCGACTACATCGAAGCTGTTCCCGCCGACCGTGTAGCGCAGATCCACATCGCCGGTCACTCCAGGTTCGAGAAGTACATCCTCGACACCCACGATCATCCTGTCCTCGACCCGGTGTGGTCGCTCTATGCACGCGCAATCGAGCGCTGCGGCCCTACCGCCACCTTGCTAGAGTGGGACGACTCCATCCCCTCCTTCGACGAAGTACACGCCGAGGCGCTCAGAGCAAATCGATTTCTCCAGCCACAGCAAGAGCCGCTGAAGGTGACCGCATGAGCCTCGATCTCCAGACGCTGCAGCAGCGAATGGCGAACGCAGTCATGCGCCCACTCACGCGCAATGAGACGATGAAGAAACTTAGTGTAGGAAAATCAATCGCTGCAGAGGCCGACACCTTCATCAAGCCCAACGACCGTCTCTCGTCCTTCGAACGCCTCGAAATCTACAACCGGCAGTACTGGTTCCGTCTTTTCTCCTCCTTCGAAGAAGACTTCCCCGGCCTCAAGTCCATTGTCGGCACGCGCCGTTTCGAAAAACTTATGCGCGCATACCTCGAAGCTAATCCGTCGCGCTCCTTTACCCTGCGCAACCTCGGCCACTCGCTCGTCTCTTGGCTGCGCGAAAATCCACAGGACACGGCGCCCGACACTGAATCGGCGATCTCTATGGCTGCTCTTGAATGGGCACACATCGAAGCCTTCGATAACGAACGACGTCCCCCACTTTCGGCCGAAGAAATCGCCGGTCTCGACGAGGCTTCGCACCTCGCCCTGCAGCCTTACGTGCGCCTCGTCGAAGCCCCTTACGCAGTGGACGATGCTCTCATCGCTATCCGCGACACTACCCACGCATCCGGCACCCAGGCATCCAACGCCGTTGGCATTCACCTCGTTCGCCGCACACGATCTCGCAAACCGCGCCGCGAACAAATCTATCTCGCCGTCCACCGCCATGAGGATTCCGTCTACTACAAGCGACTCTTGCGCGAAGACTACCTTCTCCTCCGCGCGCTCGACGGCGGAGCTACCCTCGGCGTCGCAATCGATGCCGCCTTCGAGAACAGCGAAATCCCGGAGGCCGACCGTCCCGCACACATTCAGTCCGTCTTCCACTACCTCATGCAGATGGGTTGGCTCTGCGGTCCACGCATCCAGGAGTTCGCATGAACCCCTTTTTCTCGCGCCTCGCCTACGCTCACGCTTTGCTTTGCAGCATGGCTGAAAAGCTATGCTCGCCTTTACTCCTCTTCGTTCGCCTTTATTGGGGATGGCAGTTTGCCCAGACCGGCTGGGGCAAGCTGCACAATCAGGCGAAGGTCATCGACTTCTTCACCTCGCTTAATATCCCCTTTCCCGCATTGAACGCACATTTTGTCTCCGGCCTCGAATTCTTCGGCGGGATCCTGCTCATCCTTGGGCTGTTTTCGCGTCCCGCTGCTCTTATGCTCACTGGCTCAATGTTCGTTGCATTCTGGACTGCGGAGCGCGAAGCGTTCCTTGCAATCTTCAGCGACTCGGAAAAATTCTACAAAGCCGACGCATATACCTTCCTCGCCGCCGCCATTCTCATTCTGGCCTTTGGCCCCGGCAAGTTCTCGCTCGACGCTCTCATCGCAAGCAAGTTTAAGCAGTACATGCACATCAAGCCGGCCAACGCTCGCGACTGGGGAACGGATGCAGTCACCGGCTGAAGCAAGAGACGAGGCAGCCATGATCGTGGAGGTACTGGCGGGCAAAACCGAATCCTTCCACGAGCTCATCCGCCCTCACGAGCGCAGCGTCTACCTCATGGCCCTCTCGTTGCTTCACAACGAGGCCGAGGCGGAAGACGCCGCGCAGGAGGCCTTCATCAAGGCCTACCGTAACCTCAATCGCTTCCGTTCAGAGTCACGCTTCAGCACCTGGCTCATCGCCATCGTCCTCAACGAGGCCCGCGCCTGTCTCCGCCGCAAACAACCTGCTCTCACCGACTCCATCGACGACACCACCGAAGGCTCCGTTACTCCTGCACAACTCA
>Ga0157374_10004148_pt1 | contig 12166 bp, 9 predicted proteins | sample M25metaG_FD_115308 | JGI IMG/M metagenome (GOLD analysis project Ga0157374, IMG submission 115308) | Miscanthus rhizosphere microbial communities from Kellogg Biological Station, Michigan, USA - M2-5 metaG | ecosystem: Host-associated > Plants > Roots > Rhizosphere > Soil | place: USA: Michigan...
CGAGAAGGGGTCGGCATGCCAATCGTGGAAATAAAAAGCTTCGAGAAGATTGGCGGTGCGGGTGGGATCGGCGCCCGTGATGCGGCTTACGGTATCCAAGGCTCGAGAGATAACGTGCGCTTCCGGCCGGCCGAGCAGCGGATCGGCGTGGGAGCCGGCGCTCCAGCCAGTGAGAAAAGGCGCTCGGACGAATAGCGGGGTCCACCAGGTTGGAAAAACGTCTTCGTCGGAAAGCAGGAAACCGGCGGAGGAGAGGCTCTGATTTGCTTCCCAAAAGGCTTCGCGGAACCGAAGCACCACGCGCACTACATGTCCCACAGCGATCCCGCGGGCGGCATGGAGCGCATCGGCCGGCTCGGGTTCGAAGCGAATGGCATCTTGCGCCTGGAGAACACCTAACGGCACGGTGATGATGACCCGGCGGCAACGAACGATTGTGTGGCCACCGGTGAGAGCGTGCCGGACATGAACAGACACGTCGCCGGGCCGCCATACAATGCCCTCGACAACGGAATTCAGGCGAAGTTTGCGCGCGGGCTCTTCCACCCCGGCAAGCAAGTGGAGCGCCAGAGCCTGATAGCCATCTGCCAGGCGAAAGGCGCGATCACCGTCGATTTGGTCGGCGGCGGCCGCATCCTGGGCCAGTGAATGGATGCCGACAATCTCCTGGCGGGCGGCGTTGAAGCCTTCAACGTAACCGGCCGCCCACCGCTTCGCTTCCTCCGTGTGCACCGAATTACCAAGAAACTCGGTGAAGGGGAGATCCGGCTCACGCTGGGCGGCGAGCCGCATATCCGCCATGACACGATCGATGGTGGCCCAGGCGTCATCATCCACAACCCGGCCATTTCGCATGCGAATGGCGGTCTGCCCGCAGTCAAAAGCCGTGAGCGGCGCGGACTGGATGACGTCCCAGATTTCGGGCGGGCGGCCGTGCACAAATTCTGCGCCGAGCTCGATAGGAAGGGGACAGAGAGGATCGTCAACGGTAAAGATACGGCCACCGATGCGCTGGCGTGCCTCGAGACATAACGCCGGCCGGCCGGCGCGGTCGAGTTCGCGCAGGGCGGAAAGCCCGGCGGCGCCCGCGCCAATAATTCCTACTTCGCAGTCCAAAGACACGCTGAAGCGAGCTTAGCGCGACGAGCCGCGAGTGATGAACATATGATAGTCGTCGTGCCGCCGTCTGCCACCTACGATTTGGACTTCATGATGGAAGCCCTGGTGCAGGGCAAGGGCGAGTGGGTCCACACGGAAACGCTGCCGTTAGCCGAGGCGGGATTCCTCAAGGCCCAACTCATGATGGGCATCCTGTATCAGCTCGGAATCGGTGTCCGGCAGGATGGCCAGGAGGCGTTGAAATGGTATCGATTAGCCGCGGAGCAGAACGACGCGCTGGCCTGGAAGAATATGGCGACTCTGTTTTTGTTGGGGCTGGCCGGCGTGGAGGTAGACAAAGCCCAGGCCCTCTATTGTTTTTCGAGGGCGAGAGCGATTGAAATCGATCAGGCAATGGAGAATCCGACGATTCACTAGATTGAAAATCAACCGGCCGGGTTTGCGGCAGGAGCTCTAGGAATTGGATTTAGCGCGTCCAAGGCAAGGTTCAAGCGGAGAACATTCACGCGCGGCTCGCCCAGGAATCCGAGACCGCGCGGCTCGGTTGCCGAAGCGATCAATCTATCGAGAACCGGTTTATTCAGATGCCGGGCTTGCGCCACGCGCGCGGCTTGCGCCTCAGCATTAGCGACGCTGATGTGGGGATCGAGCCCGCTGCCGGAAGCGGTCAGGGCATCCGCCGGAATCGCCCCGGCGTAGTCAGGGTTTTGTTTTCGGAATTCGCCTGCGGCAGTCTTCATGCGGTCGTACAGTTTTTGAGTCGTCGGGCCCAAATTCGAACCGCTCGAAGCGGTTGCATCGTAGCCACCGCTGCCGGCCGCTGACGGGCGTGGGTGAAAATATTCGGGACGTGTGAACTGTTGGCCTATCAACGTGGAGCCCAGCACTTGCCCGCGCCGCTCGATGAGGCTTCCATTCGCGGATTGGCGAAAGAGAAGCTGGCACAGTCCCGCAACCACTCCCGGATAGATAAGACCCGTTAGTAAAGTCAAGAGCGCCGTCATGCGCAGCGCTGGAGTTAATTGCCGCAGTAAGTTCATACTAAATGCAGCCCCACCAGAAGCCGGTCGATGATCCAGATACCAGGGAATGGCGCGAGAATACCGCCGGCGCCATAGATGAATACATTGCGGCGCAGTAAAGCGGCCGCTCCAAGAGGTCGATATTTCACGCCCTTCAGCGCGAGCGGCACTAACGCAATAATGATCAGCGCATTGAAAATCACGGCCGCAAGCACGGCACTCTCCGGAGTGCGAAGGTCCATGAGGTTGAAGCGCCCCAGCGCCGGGTAGGTGGCCATGAACATAGCGGGAATAATGGCGAAGTACTTGGCTACATCGTTTGCAATCGAAAATGTAGTAAGAGCGCCGCGGGTAATGAGCAGCTGCTTGCCGATAGCCACCACTTCGATGAGCTTGGTAGGGTTGCTGTCCAGGTCCACCATATTGCCCGCTTCCTTGGCAGCCGTGGTTCCGGTGTTCATCGCAAGACCCACATCCGCTTGCGCGAGCGCAGGCGCGTCATTGCTTCCATCGCCGGTCATGGCCACCAGACGCCCTTCACCCTGCTCGCGTTTGATGTAAGCGAGCTTGTCCGCCGGCGTAGCTTCGGCAAGAAAATCATCCACTCCTGCTTCGCTTGCAATCGCTGCGGCGGTGAGCGGATTGTCGCCGGTGATCATCACTGAGCGAATGCCCATAGCGCGCAGTTGAGCGATGCGTTCCTTCATGCCGCCTTTTACGATGTCTTTCAAATGCACGATGCCGAGCGCGCGGTCGCTGTCGGCAACGGCAAGCGGAGTGCCGCCCGCGCGAGAGATCCGGTCGGAAATCTCGTCGAAATTTATGGGGAGCGTTCCCCCGAGCTCCTTTATAAAATTGGCGATCGAGCCGGCCGCGCCTTTGCGTAGCGAGCGGCCATCAATATCGACGCCACTCATCCGTGTATAGGCGGAAAACGGGATGAAATGCGCTTCGTGTTCCGCTACTTCGCGCCCACGCAGGCTGTATTTTTCCTTCGCCAAAATCACGATGCTGCGGCCCTCTGGCGTTTCGTCCGCGAGACTGGCGAGTTGAGCCGCATCCGCTAATCCCGCTTCCGAGCAGCCTTCGAACGGAATGAATTCGACCGCTTCCCGATTGCCGAGAGTGATGGTACCGGTCTTGTCCAGAAGCAATGTATTGACATCGCCCGAAGCCTCCACCGCCTTGCCGCTCATAGCGAGCACGTTGTGCTGCATCACGCGATCCATGCCCGCAATGCCGATGGCCGAGAGCAGTCCTCCAATGGTGGTCGGTATCAAGCAGACCAGTAGCGATACCAGCATGGCGATTCCCGGCGCATGACCGCCGCCAGTGGCGCTCACGGCATACAGGGCAAATGGATGCAGCGTGGCGACCGCCAGAAGGAAAATCAGAGTAAGCCCTGCGATTAGGATATTTAGAGCAATTTCATTGGGCGTCTTTTGACGCTGTGCGCCTTCGACCAGCGCAATCATTTTGTCGAGAAAGGTCTCGCCGGGGTTTGACGTAATCCGCACTTTAACGTGGTCGGACAAAATACGCGTGCCTCCCGTGACTGCGCTGCGATCGCCGCCAGACTCGCGGATGACGGGCGCGCTTTCACCCGTGATGACAGACTCATCTACCGTGGCGATTCCATCGATTACCTCACCATCGCCCGGAATCAGATCTCCTGTTTCGGCGACGACTACATCGCCCGCGCGCAATTTGGACGCGGGAATAATCTCGATCTTTCCATTTCCGCGAACGCGCTTTGCCAACGAATCCGTCCTGGTTTTCCGCAATGTGTCGGCCTGTGCTTTGCCGCGCGCCTCCGCCATGGCTTCGGCAAAGTTCGCAAAGAGCACGGTGAACCATAACCACAGCGAGATCTGGATTTGAAAGCCGATCTGCGCAGCGTGCGTGACAATGTCGCGGATTACGGACAAAGTCGTTAGCGCTGCACCCACCTCCACCACGAAGATGACAGGATTCTGTACAAGCCATCGTGGATTCAGTTTTCGGAATGCATCCCGCGTGGCCCTTTGTACGATTTCGCGATCGAAGAGCGGACGCGCGCGCATTAGCTTCACCGGTAATACAGAAGGCTCATTCAAAGCCACAGGCGGATTTTCTTTGGTGGCCAGCATGAGATCAGCCCCAACCTCCCCATATGAGAACCGAAAATAGTTTGCCGTCGTGCATTAAACAATGCTCGACGATAGGACCGAGCGCCAGCGCCGGAAAGAAGGTGAGCGCTCCCACCAGGACCACCGTACCCACGAGCAGCGTGACAAAGAGCGGTCCATGTGTGGGGAACGTACCGCTGCTAGCCGGAATCTTCTTCTTCCGCGCCAGGCTCCCGGCTGCCGCGAGGAGCGGAATCAAAAACAGAAAACGCCCCGTCAGCATGGCTAAGCCCAGGGTCAGGTTGTACCAGGGCGTGTTGGCGCCCAAACCGCCGAAGGCGCTTCCGTTATTGCCGGTAGCGCTCGAATACGCATAGAGCACTTCGCTGAACCCGTGCGGACCGTTGTTCGTCAGCGCCGAGCTCTCCGACCCCGCCGGATTCGCTATCAACGAAAGCGCGGAAATCACCAGAATGCCGAACGCGGTGGCGATCAAGGCGAGCATAGCCATCTTTACTTCCTTCTGCTCGATTTTTTTGCCGGCATACTCCGGCGTGCGCCCCACCATAAGGCCGGCGATGAAGACGGCCACAATCGCATAGAGCAAAATGCCGCATAAGCCCGCCCCCACGCCGCCGAAAATCACTTCGCCGGTCTGTATGTTGAAAAGCGGTACGAGTCCGCCCAGCGGCGTGAAACTGTCATGCATGCCATTGACGGCTCCACAACTGGCGTCCGTAGTGATCGTGGCGAACAGCGCAGTAGCGGCGATGCCGAAGCGCGTTTCCTTGCCTTCCATGTTTCCGCCCGGCTGGGTGGCGGTGGCGTGCGGCTCGACGCCTAGCTTCGCGAACGCCGGGTTGCCGTTCTGCTCTGCCCAATAACAAAAAAAGGCGCCGATTAGAAACATGGCCGCGCAGGCGGAAAAAATGGCCCAGCCTTGTCTCCGGTCGCCCGTCAGTACACCAAACGTGTACGTCAAGCCGGCCGGAATTAAAAAGATTAGGACGATTTCCAGCAGGTTCGAAATTGGCGTCGGATTCTCGAACGGGTGCGCGGAATTTGCATTGAAAAATCCACCGCCGTTGGTGCCCAGCATTTTGATCGCTTCCTGCGAAGCGACGGGGCCCTGAGCGATCACCTGCCTGGCGCCTTCCAGCGTGTTGGCCACGGTATAGGAATGCAAATTCTGGATTACGCCTTGCGAGCAAAGAATCAGCGCCGCAATGAGCGAAATGGGCAGCAGAATATAGAGCGCGCCGCGCGTCAAATCCACCCAGAAATTGCCTAAACTGTTTATCTGCTGCCGCGCGAAGCCGCGCACCAGCGCAATCGCGACCGCAATCCCTGCCGCCGCGGATGCAAAATTTTGAACAGTGAGCGCAGCCATTTGAACTAAATAGCTGAATGTTGACTCGCCACTGTAGGACTGCCAATTCGTATTAGTGACGAAGCTGACAGCTGTATTAAAGGCCAAATCCGGCGACACTTGGCCGATGCCGAAATGTTGCGGATTGAGCGGCAGGACGCCTTGCAGTCGTTCGAGCAGGTAAACAAAGAGGAAGCTGAAAATACTGAAAGCAAGCAGCGAGGCGGTGTACTGCGTCCAGCGCTGCTCGGTCCGTTCGTCGATTCCGACCAGTTTGTAGGTCCAGACTTCCAGCGGCCGCACCAGAGGATGGAGAAAGGTGCGCCGGCCTTCGAACACCCGGGCCATGAAAATGCCCAGCGGTTTCGTGAATGCCAGGATGATTGCAAAGAAAACCGCGATCTGCAGCGCTCCATTGGGTGTCATGGCGCTAGAATTTCTCCGGTTTTAGCAGCGCGTATAGAAGATAGCCGAATACCAGAAGAGCGGCGACGCCTCCCACGACGTAATCCATATGCAAATCTTTCAGAGCCGGTCACAAGCTTTCGTAAATAACCAGCACAGAGCGAAGAAAAACATCGCAATCGCGACGTAAATCAAATCGGACACGATTTCACGATAATCGCCGGAGCCTAAAGAAGTCATAAGGAAAGGCTCAGGATTTCATGGGCAGTTCGGGCGGGCTGGCGTGATATCCTGCGAGTGTCCGACGTATCCGCAACAAAAGGGGGACGTAGTTCAGTTGGTTAGAACGCCGGCCTGTCACGTCGGAGGTCGCGGGTTCGAGCCCCGTCGTCCCCGCCAACTTTCTTCCTTGTTTGCAATCGCCTGATTAAGTAGTTCCAAACCTTCGCTGCGCGCAATCCTCCGCGCCTGATTCAATGATCCAGCAGCAGTGGGTAGATTTTCCGTGTTTGTAGGAAAACCGTTGTATTGAATGCTGCGGGAGCCGTAGTAGGTAACGTCAAGCGTCACTGCTCGAACCTCGTTTGGTTGCGCGGTTTCGGCGCCCGGCAACTGCATTGAGCCCTGCGCGAGCAGCTCGCCCGGTATGGCAACAAAGAAAACGCTCATTCGAGAGCCCTGGGGTATCCGTATTCGCCTAGTATTCGCTAATCACTCGTACGGTCTTAAAACTGCTGGGCGTACTTTGTTGGAACTCCTAGGATGGGGTGACCTCTTAGTAGAAGTCTTATATGCACTATGGCGTTTTTCCTATATCGTGACGGATACGAAATCAAGAGAGCTAAAGGGGATTATGAAATCGCTTGCCGTCTTCGCCGCGAAGGCTATGAATTGTTTAATCGGCCCCTATTTACGGATCAAGAGGCCACAACGGAGGAAAGGGCTTGGCAAGAGCGCGTGAACAAATTGCGAGAGAAAGACGCGCCTGATACCGCGCGGCTCAATCTGAGCTTTTAGGCAAGGAGCCGCTCGTTCGAAGCCGAAGCCGCCGGCCGCGCGACCCTAAAAGAGGACCCGAGCAATGAGGTAGTTTCGCCAGTAAGATCCCAGTGCCCTAACCTGGCGGACCCGCGCTAGTCCAGGTGCACCCACTTTTGCGCGACGTGAAGCGATCTAGTACACCTATTCCTATAGGGTGAATAGTGTCTTTCGTCCACGCCGCTGAGAATCTGTCCCGTGAAGGAAGCCATCCAGTTGCTTTCCGTCGCGGTCGGACTGCAAGGCATCGGAGGCGATTGGATTCGCAGGCCGACCGCTAGCCTTAGATAGAGGAGAGAATTCCCCTCAGTCCAGCACTCTCAAGGCAGATCGTCGAAGTGATTTCATTTGCGTCCGAAGGGTCGCTGGGCCCTACACATCCCAGAGATAAAAGAGCAGCAGAACATTGCGCTGTCATGGCTACTCGTGGACTTTGCCCACAGAGGGACAAATTACTGAAAGCTATCTCCGACGTGGCGCATGCGCACGCAAGCGCTACGACGCTCTTGGCAAGCGCCGCCAAGCTTAATGATCACCGGGAGTTCCAACTCGGCATCAAGCGAGCACGTAAACTGCTACGCGCCTTTCGAACAGCGCGAACTAAATATCACGCGCATGTAGACCACCACGGTTGCCGATACGATCCGACATCGCGCCCGCATTCGTCCGCATCATCCACGGGATCGCCAATGTTGTCTTAGCGGCCTATCGCGCCAGCGCCCATTTCACGAGAAAATCCGCATCCGCGTAGCACCTTGTGTTCAAAGCGAATCTGGAGAGAAGATTCGACCTCACACGAGGCCCATTCTTCACGGGATTGGCCCTTTTGGTTAACCTCCTTCAGCGGCTGAGTTCGGATTGCCAACGAATCTACGATAGACAACCGAATTTCAGCAACGAGTCCCGCGAACGTTACCGGCTTCGCAAGGAAATGCTGCGCACCGACGGCATAAGCCTAATCTTTGTCGGTAGGACTGGAAGAGCTAGTGAAATAACGATCGGGATGTCGCAAAGACCATCGTCGCCTTCACTACCGTAACAGGTCTAAGTGCTGAATGGCCTTCCACAGATCGAAGGCAATTTCGCATCTGGCCTGGGCGCGAAGGCCAATTTGCCGAAGTATTTCACAGCGAATTACAAACCGCCGGCGGCAGAGCTTATTTGATTCCGGTCAGCCACTGACTCCAGTCGGCCATGAACCAAAGAGCCGCGAGGCCGAGGCATCCAATCACGGCCCACTTCAGCAATTCGAGAAACTTGAGCAACTCCATAGCGCGAGCTTAGCCGCGCAGCGCCAGGCAGTCTATTCCCTAGCGCGGAATAAGGCGTTTGTGAGGGAAGAACGCTTTCGGAAAACAGCCGGTTATCCTACTGGCGCTCTAGCCGAACGTATTGTTTTACCTGTCGGCTGACCGAAACCAAACCGCTTACTCAACGCCCCGCCCTCTTCACTCGTCCCCAGGCCGAGCAGCCCAAATTTTTCAGCCGGCCAGTTTGGTAGCCGTGCCGCTCCACGGTTTCAGATCCTTCACCCCGTCATACTCTCGATAGGCTAATGATGTGAGCGCGTATCCCAGCGCCGTCACGGCCCGGTCCCGGTCCACCCGTAACGCGATTTCCCAGAACAAAGGCCACAAAGCCGGAGTGACGTGGCCGGGCCAAACAGCCTCAGCCTCATGCGATTGGTGCGTTTTCCAACCGATCACCTGTTGCGCCCATGCGAATGCATCCTTCACATGCGCCGAGTCCAGCTTGCCCGTAACGGCAGCATTCCAGAGGTGCTCTTCCGGTACATAAATGCCATACACAAACAGCATCGCTTCGGAAACCAAGCTGCACCACCGATTCGGATCTGTAAGAGTAATCCAGGTCTGGCCGGCCGGCCGCCGCTCAGGCCGCGGCCCGTGGTTCTGTAATCCGTTCATTACACGTATTCCCCTCATGGTTCCTGGGCAGGTACTTTTTCGTGGATTACCTGCCCAGATCCTGTAAGAGTACCAGAAGTACTAGAAATAGCGCTAGGATTTTGGCGATTCCAAGTAAAATATTTAATCAACAGGGTTGGGAGGCATACAAAGTGGTTTATCAGTCGCCCCTGCGGCTCGTTTCTGTCCGCATCCCCTTCATGGTTTTGGTACTTTCAGGAGCATGTAGCATCAGTGCTGCCTGGCGGTTGCACCGCGGAGCGCTGACCACCCCCTATTATCAAAAGCAAATTCTGGAATGCGTCGAGGACTGGAACAACGAGATCCGTCGAACGGTTGGCCGCGTACGCAAATTAGCGGCTACGTACTTCGCGCCCTGGCTTGCTCACGATCAAGAGAACTGAATCGCAATTGCTTGGCATAGCAGTGAGCACATGCCGCTCTACGATACTGGATCTATGACGCCCGGCCAGCCAGCCCCGAAAGTACAGCTCACCACCTCTCCGGATTATCGCGAGCGATACGCCAACAGCGTGCAGATGCGTGTGAGTCTCTGGGATTTTTTTCTTCTTTTTGGGACCATCAACCAAACCGCTCCCGATGCGGTCACGATACAGAACTATCAGGGTATTTTCCTGAGTCCTCCTCAAGCCAAGGCGCTTTCCAATCTGCTACTGCAGAACTTGAAACAGTATGAATCCGCCTTCGGCGAAATCCGTTTAGAAACGCAGCAGGGAATCGGCGAAAGCATCCAGTAATCGCATCGTGTCGTCAACGATGCCAGTCCCGAGCCGCCGCGGCGGGCATTCGGCGCCCAAGCGGCGGCGCTATCTGGCCGTTTTCTTTTTCCTTTTCGCCGTCCCGCTATTTGTGATTCATCTGCCGCTTCTCACCTTGCCGTTCTTCTGGGACGAGCATGGGCAGTTCGTCCCCACCGCACTGGACCTGCTCCGCCAGGGTGCCTGGGTAGCGCGTTCGACCGTTCCCAACGTCCATCCGCCGGGAGTGGAGACGTACCTCGTCGCCTGGTACAAACTTTTCGGATTCTCAATACCGGTAACGCGGATCGCCATGCTGCTCGTCGCCGGCTTCGGCCTGCTTTTCACATTTCTTCTCGCGATCGAGCTGAGCCGGGAAGCCAAAGGTGCGCCGGCGTTTCTCCCGCCCTTCCTGCTGCTGGTTTCCCCGCTGTTCTACACGCAGAGCATGATGGCGCAGTTAGATATGCCCGCCATGGTTCTTACCCTGCTTGTGCTGCTGCTGTTTCTCGAGCCAAGATATGCCTGGGCGGTTCTCGCCTCCGTTGGCCTGGTGCTTGTGAAAGAAACCGGCATCGTTGTTCCTTTTGTATGCTTTCTGGTTCTGGTGTGGCGGCGCGAGTTTCGGCGCGCCTCCTGGTTCATCGCTCCTGCCGCTGCTCTCGCGGGCTGGCTGATCGTGTTGCATCGTGCCACGGGATATTGGCTCGGGGACCCGGGCTTCGCTCATTACAACGTGGCCTACGCCCTTCATCCCATGCGCATGGTGTTGTCGCTTGCCAGGCGCATTTACTACTTGTTTTTTGCAGAGTTCCGCTGGATCGGCACATTGATTCTGCTCATTGCCGCGAAGAAGTGCCAGGCTCTCCGCACTCCCCGCTGGAAGATAACTGGCGCCGCCTCCATCATTACGCTGCTGCTGGTCTCCCTGTTGGGCGGAGCCGAGCTAGAGCGCTATCTGCTGCCGGTGCTTCCGGTCTTCTACATCGCCGTGAGCGTGGCGATGACATCGCTGACCAGGAAAATCGTATTCCCCGCTACCGCGGCGATGCTAATCGGCTTGATCGCGAACATCTTCTGGAATCCGCCGTATCCGTTTCCCTACGAAAACAACTACGCCATGGTCGATTTTGTGCGCTTGCAGCAATTGGCCGCCGCCTTCGCCGAACGCCACCTCGGCAATAGCGCCATCGCCACGGCGTGGCCATACACTTCCGCTCTGGAACATCCCGACTATGGCTTTGTCACTCGCAAATTGAACGTCGTCGAGACGAATGATTTTCATCCCGCCTCTATTCGCGCCATTCCCGCCGCACGATTCGACGCCATGATCACCTACACACGCACTTGGGCGCCAGCGAACAGCGTAATCTCGCTCCCGCTCGTACGACAATTTCTGCGGCGCTTTTATGAATGGGATGCGCCTATTACGACCGAAGAGTGCCTGAGCCTGGGATTGCACCCGGTAATTTCGTGGACCGCGCGCGGGCAAAACATCACGATCTATCAAAGAGGCGGCAGTTGAGTGGCCGATAAAATACGGCGCGCTTGGTGGGGCACGGCGGCCTTGTTTCTGGTGCATGGCCTGGTGGTCTCGACCTGGGTCTCGCGCATCCCAGCCATTCAATCCGGCTTGCATCTGGGAAACGGCGTGCTCGGGCTCGCGCTGCTTGCTACCGCGCTGGGCGCTGTCTCCACCATTCCGGTCGCGGGCTGGGCCGTCACCCGCTATGGAAGCAAGAAGGTTACAACAGCCGCGAGCATCGCGTTTTGCCTGAGTCTTTCCCTGCCGGCGCTCGCCGTGAATGCTTTTAGCCTGGGTTGCGCTCTGTTCGTATTCGGGGGCCTCGCCGCGGCCATGGATGTTTCGATGAATGCGCAGGGCGTGGAAGTCGAAAAAGCGTTGCGCAATCCCACGATGTCGCGTTTTCACGGAATGTTCAGTCTGGGCGGGATGATCGGCGCCGCAGCCGGAGGAGGGATTGCATCCCGCGGGGTCGGCGCTCTGCCGCATTTCGCGGTAAGCGGTCTCGCCAACGCCTTCGCTATTGGCGCCGTCGCGGCGCTGCTCCTCGAAACACACGCCGCGGCGGATGCCGGAACCGAGCATCGGCTGCCACTTCGTAAGATGCCGCGCGTCCTGCTGGCGCTGAGCGCCATCGCATTTTGCATTCTCCTGGCTGAAGGAGCCATCGCCGATTGGACGGCAGTCTATCTGCGACAAGTTCTAAAAGCCGGTCCGGGCATGGCCGCCGCCGGTTACGCCGTGTTCTCCGCGGCGATGGCAGTCTTCCGCTTTCTGGGCGATGCCGTGACTGAGCGGCTCGGGCCCTCTCTTACACTCCGCACCGGAGGTCTGGTCGCGGCGGCTGGATTACTCACGGCGATGTGCGCCTTCTCGGCAGGTTGGTCGCTCCCCGGC
>Ga0157374_10004149_pt1 | contig 12165 bp, 15 predicted proteins | sample M25metaG_FD_115308 | JGI IMG/M metagenome (GOLD analysis project Ga0157374, IMG submission 115308) | Miscanthus rhizosphere microbial communities from Kellogg Biological Station, Michigan, USA - M2-5 metaG | ecosystem: Host-associated > Plants > Roots > Rhizosphere > Soil | place: USA: Michigan...
AATTCGCCAGGGTGGTACCCTGAAGCGGTTGATATTGAGCGGGAGTAGCTCAATGGTAGAGTAGCGGCTTCCCAAGCCGTTGGTTGCGGGTTCGATCCCCGTCTCCCGCTCCAACATAAATCCCTAATATTCTCCGAGGTAATTCATGTCAGAACCGACGTACGAAGAACTGAAAGCCCGTCTCTCCGAACTCGAAAAGCAGGGAGCGCGCCGGACCGGCAGCCTGGAATTCCGCGTCAGCGAAAAAGGCGGCGTCAGCGTCTACGGCCTGGGCCGTTTCCCAGTCACGCTCTATTACGAACAATGGACTCGACTCCTCGAAGCCTCCGACAAACTCCGGGAATTCCTGGAAGAAAACAAATCCAAACTAAAACTCAAAGGCAACTGAGAACTGAGAACCGGGAACTAAGGCCTGGGTTTTAACAAATCAAGTTTCTAACTCGGAAGCTGAATAGAAGTTAGTCTTAAAATGATTCAGCTTCGAGTCCAATTCAAATGTCCGCAGACGATCTCTACACGCTCCCACCGCCCCCTGCTGATGCTCGCCTCACCTACGGGAGCGATCCAAACCAATTCGGCGAACTGCGGATCCCGAAATCGGCAGGGCCGTTCCCTGTAGTGATGAACATTCACGGCGGCTACTGGCGCTCGAAGTACGACCTCACCCATGCTGGGCACATGTGCGCCGCCCTCACAGCGAAAGGCCTGGCAACATGGAATGTTGAATATCGGCGCGTAGGAAATCCAGGCGGAGGATGGCCCGGCACCTTCGAAGACCTGCGCAGCGCTTTCCGCTACGTCTCGCAGATCGCCCAACGCTACAAGCTTGATCTATCGAAACTGGTGGTCACCGGCCACTCTGCAGGGGGACAGTTGGCGCTCTGCCTGGCCGGTCACGAACCCTCCATCAAGCGAGTCGTTTCTTTGGCCGGTGTGGTGGACTTGCAGCAGGCCTGGGACCTTCATCTGAGCGATAACGCCGTCGTAGATTTCCTGGGTGGAGAACCCAGCCGTGTTCCCGAGCACTATCGTGAAGCCGATCCCATGAAGTTGAAGATTCCGTCCGCCACGCAATGGCTGATTCACGGCGCCGCCGATGACACCGTCCCGCCTTTTCTAAGCCGCAACTATACGGAACAAAAAAAACAGCAAGGCGAAAACGTGCACTATCTGGAGATTTCCACTGCCAGCCACTCCGACCTCATCGATCCGCGGTCCAACGCCTGGCCCAAGGTGGAAGGAACGATCCTCCATATGGTTCAAACTTAAAAGCGCCTTTGGTCGTTGGTCTTTGGTCGTTGGCCAGTCCAGCAAGGACTCGCCGACGACTGATGACTGACGACTGCTCTACCCACATTTTTTCAACACCAGCGCAGAATTCTTCGATCCGAAAGCAATGCAATTACAAACCGCATGCTCGATCTCTTTTTTCCGTCCAACATCGGGCACATAGTCAAGATCGCATTCCGGGTCTCGAGACTCCAGATTGAGAGTCGGAGGAATCTGCCCGTGCTGCATCGCCACGATCGTCGCGGCCACTCCTGCCGCTCCGCATGCTCCCTGAGGATGCCCGATCTGCGACTTCAACGCCGACATCGGAACCTGCGCCGCATGTTCTCCCAGAGCCAGTCTTAACGCCCGGGTCTCGATGCGATCGTTCAACTGCGTCGATGTTCCATGCAGATTCACATATTGCACATCGGTCGACCCAATTCCCGCCTCTTTCATGGCCAGGCCGATTGCTCTAGCAGGCTCCTCGCCACACTCTTGCAGCCGCACCCGGTGGAAAGCCTCGCAAGTCGAGCCGTAGCCCGCGATCTCAGCCAGCATTTTCGCTCCGCGAGCTTTTGCATGTTCGTACTCTTCCAGCACAAACATCCAGGCTCCCTCAGCCACCACGAAACCGTCGCGGTCCACTGAAAACGGCCGCGATCCTCGCTCTGGCGCGTGATTCCAACTATCGGTCAAGATTTTCATCAAGATGAAGCCCTTCACAATACCGAGAGAGATAGGCGCGTCGGCCCCTCCGCTCAACGTCATGTCGAGCCGCCCGGATTGAATCTGCCGTACGGAATATCCGAAGGCATCCGTGGAGGACGTACAGCCGGTTGTGACTACATGACTGGGCCCGCGGAGGCCGAAACGCACGCTTAGTTCGCTCGACAGCGTTCCCATCACGCCGGTTGGCACACAGAACAAACTCATCCGCTTGTATTCTTCATGGAAAAATAAGCGGTATTGTTCTTCTGTAAACTCTTGCGAACCTCCGCCCGAGCCGAGAATCACGCCGAACCGGCGTTTCTCTTCCAGGGGAAGGGAAGCCGCATCAATTCCGGCGGTGGACAGCGCTTCTGTCGCTGCCGCCAGTGCCAGCGGCAGCACTCGCGATACATGCTTGCGCTCGCGCTTTTCCACCCACGCGAGTTCGTCAAAATCAGGAACTTCGCCGGCGATCTGTACCTGAATTTCTGATGGATCGAAACGCGTAATCCGCCGAATCCCGCTTTTCCCGTTCAAGATGGCCGTGGAGAACGCAGCATTCCCCACACCATTCGGACTCACTGCACCCATACCCGTGATTACGACACGTCGTTTCACTCAATCACCCCGGCTGTTGGTCTACGTCCAAGAACTATATCTGAGAACCGAGAACTAGGAACTAGAAACTGGTTTTCAGAAAACCCAGACGCAGACGCTGTCTCGAACCCATCAATTCAAAGGTGGTTAGATGCAACGCACAACGAAGCGCAGCCCGTTTCAATATCCGGTGCAAAACTGAAAATGACATAGGGTCGCAGGCGTCGCCTTTCCACTCTCCTCCCCACTGGAATCCAGCGGAACGAAAAATGTCGATCACTCTGGCATCCATGACTCCAGCGGAACCCTGAGGATTGCTCTCCGAGTTCAAATCGATCGCAATGCCCCAACTGTGTGCTGAAAGTTTATAGCCGGTCCGTTGCGGTCGAAAGGCAAAGCATCCGCCAAAGCTGGTCACCGATGTTTGCAGCCCTCGCTCCTGAACCATGCGGAAGACGCCGGTAAAAGCCAACGTCATACGCCGATGACAGGTCATCTGCGTGATGGTCCGCGAAGGATCCCATGCCAGCCGCAGCGGAAACGGCAAGGTCGCTCTGGCAAGATAATTCATCTGCCAGCTCGCTGCCAGTTTCCCGTCCGGTCCAATGTGCCCGCGAATGTCACCGAAGACGCTGACAATTTCTTCGATTCCGTGTGGCGCAACCAGCACTGGATTCGTGTTCGGCGCGCCATCCATTTTCACCGGCGGCTTTTCCATCGAACTACTCCTTCATGGCAGCGCGCGCCAGCTTGTAGCGGTGGCTGCCGTATAATTCTTCTTCCAAACGGGGGAAGAATTGGCTTACGAAGATTTGCGACAGTGGATCGCGGCTCTGGAACGAGCCGGCGAACTAAAAACGATCAGCGTCGAAGTCGATCCCGTCCTCGAAATCACGGAGATCGCCGATCGCGTCAGCAAAGGCAAATCCTCATCCAAGCCCGGCGGACCCGCTTTGCTTTTTACCAACATCAAAGGACATCCCGGATCGCAGGTGCTGATCAACCAGTTCGGTTCCGCCCGCCGCATGAACCTGGCGCTTGAAGTCGATGCCCTCGATCAGGTGGTCGACCGCATCCGCTCATTCATGGATGTAAAGTCCCCGCAGGGATTTCTCGACAAAGTAAAAATGCTCCCCATGCTTGCGGAAATGGGGAAATTTTTTCCGAAGACTGTGTCCACCGGACCGTGTAAGGAAGTCATCAAGCGTGACAACTTCTCGCTGCTGGATTTCCCGGTCTTGCAATGCTGGCCCAAGGATGCTGGACGCTTCATCACCTTGCCCTGCGTAGTCTCGCGCGATCCCAAAACCGGCAAGCGCAACGTCGGTATGTATCGAATGCAGATTTACGATGAGCGCACGACCGGCATGCACTGGCAGCGGCAGAAAGTTGGTGCTGAACACTACCGCGAGGCTCTCAGAAGTGCGGCTAAGGCCAATGCGGATGCGAGCGCTCGCGCATCCGCTGCGGTCGATGTCATGGCCCGCACTTCGGGCGGCTCAATTCTCCTGGACGGAAATCAGCCGCGCGGAAAAATGGAAGTTGCTGTCGCAATCGGCACGGATCCAGCTATTACGTTCTCCGCGATTGTTCCCGCACCTCCCGACGTTGAGGAATATCTGATCGCTGGATTCCTGCGCCAGAAGCCGGTTGAGTTGGTGAAGTGCGAAACGGTCGATCTCGAAGTGCCGGCGTCTGCCGAGATCGTTCTCGAAGGACACGTTCACCTCGACGAACTTCGCACCGAGGGCCCTTTTGGCGACCACACTGGATACTATTCACTCGAAGATCTCTATCCTGTGTTCCATGTGTCGTGCGTTACCCACCGAAAGAATCCGATTTATTCCACGACGATCGTGGGCAAGCCTCCGATGGAAGATGGATGGATGGGCAAGGCAGTGGAGCGCATTTTCCTGCCGCTCATGCGGCTGACGATTCCTGAGTTGATTGACATCAATCTTCCGCTCGAAGGCGTCTTTCACAACCTGATGCTGGTTTCGATTCGCAAGTCTTATCCCGGACAGGCGCGCAAAGTGATGAACGCCATCTGGTCGCTGGGACAGGCCATGTTCACAAAGTGCATCATCGTGGTCGACGAAGACGTGAACGTGCAGGACGTTGGCGAAGTCACGCTCAAGGTGTTGAATCACATCGATCCGGAGCGCGACATCCAGTTCACACTGGGCCCGGTCGATTCTCTGGACCATTCTTCGCGGCTGCCCAACTACGGCTCGAAGATGGGCATTGACGCCACTCGCAAGTGGCCCAGTGAAGGCTTCGCCCGTCCCTGGCCCGATGAAATCCTGATGGACGAAAAGACCAAAGCGCTGGTCGATAAGAAGTGGAAAGACCTGGGTCTGGAATAGACAGCTCTCGTCCCGTGGCCTCGGAACGCGCTCGTCCCACATTTATCTTGGAAGCAAATTTCCCAGGACGCGTGAGTTGGCGAGAGTCCGATCGTCAGGCGCTTCTTTCATCAGATCCCAGGCTTCGCGATATTTTTCGTAGCGTCCTCTGCTTTTACAAACTGAAGGGTAGAATTTCAGCACTTTGCACGGCGCAAAAGCCCCAACCGGGACCACATACCACGCGTCCTCTGCAACAATGTACGCCACCAGAAAGTCGATTTGCTCCGTTGTATACGCTTTGTTTTGGCTCCCTTTCGCGTTCACCGCGTAACTCTGGGTGCGCGCCACGTAGGTGGATTTCACCTGCACGCGCACAAATCCGTTTCCTGTATCCAGCGCGAAGTCGTAACGTTCACTGTCACCCCAGGGCTTGGCTACGCCGAATCCCAGGCCCGCAGCCTTGAGCATGAATCGCATCTCGGCCAATTCTCCCCTTTGCTTGAAAGTGCCTTTCTGTGGCTTACCCTTTCTGTCCCGCCCGGCGCGTTGCCCGGCGGGAACTTCCGCGCTGTCTTCCATGGCCCCAACTAAAGAGACGCCGGCGGGTCAGCCGGGCGCTTCTTGTTCCAGAGGACGCACATTTCAGGTGCGTCCGCCGGCGTCCTGAGCTCTGGCGTGAACTGCGGCCTCGACGGCCCGCTCAATCTGAGTCTGCGAAACTGGAACCGGAACAGTTATTTGTTCGCCGCTAGACATATCGATCTCCTGCAAGGAATGCAAAAAGCGGGTTGCCAGGCAGTGGCTCGCGAGGTTCTTCCGCCGATGGCGTCGCTGCTGCGAATACCCGAATTGTGCTCGGGAAACTAACACATATGCTCGCTTGCAGGTAGAGAATATTGCCTAATGTTCGGAAACCCAAGGCAGGTTGGATGCTTTCGAGCAGAAGAATAAATCTGCGGCCCAGGGCGGGAAGACCGCACAATCCACACCGCCGAAATAGTCTTGAGACTTGCATCTCACCTAAAAAGTACCGCGGTAATTAGTTACGGTGAGATAATTTCCGGAACATTGACGTGGTAGTCCGACACTATGAGAAGCAGTCTTGTCTTGCCGATTGGCGTGCACGTTCCGTTACCCGTAACCAAGAAGGTCGACGACTTCCTCAAGGCATTCCCACCTTATGAATTGATACAGGGGGAAGTGTGTTTCTTTTCTTGGACGAGAAAAGCAAGGCGTTCTATGTGACCTGCCACTTAGCGGCAAACATTTTGGCCGACGCGTGTGACAGTGAAGCGGCGTTGGATACAGAGGAAGATGACGAACTTTACAAACTCAACCGCGACGTCCTTGAAGATCAATCAGCATACATGTCAATGGAGAAAGATGCGACAAATGGGCGAAGCTTCGAGGACTTGGTTTTGGAATACGACCCCTCGTATAGACCCAAGAAGCCTTTGAAGGTCTACGGTGGGCAGCACAGACTGAGGGCAATTACAAAGTCGAAGTCTGCGAAGCCCACAACCTTACATGGCGTGAGAGTATATTTCGCTCTATCGCGAGACCAAAAAGTCGAAGTTGCAATCATAAACAATACTGCGATTGCCGTTCCTAACGATTTACTTGATCGCATGAAGGAGCAATTGCTAGGCTCCGAACTTCGGGGATGGTGCCAAGCGGTAGGCCTCCTGGAAGAAGGAGCCGACTTTGCAGACCGACGCAGTCCCGACACGCCCACGGTCCGGCTGGCTCGCACCCTGCTGGTTAACTTTGATCTGGGCAGAAGAGCATTGAAGGATGAGCCACTATTACAACCGGTTCTCTGTAAGTCCGGCGGGATCGACGACGAATATCACAAACTCAGGGAACAGGTTGACTGGTCCGATGTAAAACTGTCTGAGATGGGCAATCAGTTTGTACGATTGCACAAGAGTCAAAAGGAAACAGTATCGAATCGCGATGAGGATAGCAACGCGGAGTTCGCCCGCAAGGCCCTCTCGTTGTCTGTAGTGGCGAGCTGGGCGTACGCCGCTGGACGCTTTCAGGATTCTCCAACCAACCTCGCGAACCTATATTCGATTCCCGATAATGTTGTCCCGCCCGAAGATCCGTTGAATGCTAAGGCACTGTCTCAAGCTCGTTTAAAAGGAACAGACCCGGACACCTATCGCGGACTCGGGACGAGAAATAGTCCCAAGGAGTTAGGCCGGATGCTTGAGGTTTTTCTGGTACTAGCGGAAAAGGGCAAACCTAAGATTACGAAACAGCTGGCGAATGCGGCGATCCAGTCTTACGAAGCAAAGCGGGCCGTCTACGAATCGAATAAAGTGTTGGCCAAGATCTGACCAATGTTCGAAGAATACCTACAGGATGCCCACTCGTTCCTAGCCTTGGCGGTCAAGTTCGCTCAAGAACACCAAGACAGGGATGCAAGGAGGTGCTATCGAGCGTCGGTTTTTTACGCCGCTGGGGCGATCGAAGCATTCGTGAACTACCTCGCTGAGTCCTTTGCTAATGCAGGTAGCCTTACGGAGCACGAGATTGCCTTCCTGAACGACAAGGCATTGATTTTCTCCGCACAGAAGGGTCTGAAAGAACGGACAGAGTTTCACAGACTTGACGACAAGATCAGGGTGTTACTTGGAAGATTCAACTCCGCCTTCGACTTCGGAGGCCGAACGTGGCGCGAGTTCAATGAGTTAAAGGGCCTTCGCAACAAATTAGTGCATCCGCGACGTAGTGATGACGAAACTCCTTTAGCTGAATATCAGAGGGCGGTCACGGCAGGCCTAGTGGCGGTCATCTCGATGATGAACCAAGTCTCGACAGACGTTTTCAGGAGGCCTCTCCGAAAACAGCTCTTAGACTTGATTCCAGAGTAGGCAAGACGGGGGGCTCGGACGAGTTTGTCAATCCCCTCCCGCGCCCCATTTCCCCTCAACCCATTCATTCGCTGGACGAAATAATGGCGGGAATCCGAACAGGACAGGATCAGTGGCTCATCCACACCCGGGACCTACTCAAGCCCGGTTTGGCTTGAGTGGGGATGTCCACAGGCTCAGACTTTGGGGCCAACGAACAAACTAGATCGCCCTCATGCCATGGGGCTAACCCGTTTTCACCATGGTGGCTTAGAGATGCCCCCTTCAAGCTGAAAGCGGGCTTATCGAGGGGCACCTGTCCACCTGTCCGCGTGGATCTTCGGGCGTCAAAGTCGTGAGGTTTTATTTGAGCCATGCGAAGGCCAGCGAACCTCTTCCCATCGCCTCGCCTACCACTGGCTTCGCTGCCTCCAGTCCATTCTGGCTGTTGGCGAAAATCACTACGGCGGACTTCGTTTTCGGATCTGCCATCACGAAAGCCTTGAATGAGCCGTTGTCTCCCCAATGCCAAAGCGCGTCGGTTCCATCTTTGCGCTCAATGCCCCATCCCAGTCCCCAGAACAGATTCTCCGACAGCTGCTTCGGCTCCTGCCTGATGCAAATCCGGCACTCCGGATCGAGCGCGATTTCCGCCTTTTCCATTTCGCGCAGAGTCGCCGACTTGAGCCCTTTCCCGGTGAGAATGGCCTCAACAAAGAGCGCGTAGTCCCTGGCGGTTGTGTTCAGCGTCGAAGCGGCTAATGCCTCTGCTGGCTTTTCCAACTCGGTGGGTTTCCCGTCTGAATCGTGACCCGTAGCGGTGAGTGCATCAAAATCCGGCCGCCAGACATAACTGCTGCTGCTCATGCCCAAGGGCGTGAACACGGCCTCGGTCATGTATTCGTTGAGTGGTTTCCCGGTGATTTTCTCGACCACGCGTTGCAGATAAATATAGCCTTCACCCGAGTAGCTAAACCGCTCTCCGGGCGTGAAATAGATTGAGACTGAGCCGTCATCTGCCGGCCAGTTCGGGAATCCGGTTCGATGGCTCAGGACGATCCGCGCCGTAATCTTTGCCAGGCGCTCGTCACCCGCGACGAAGGGCTTCGGTAAATATGTGGTTAGCGGAACGTCCAGCCCCAGCTTGCCTTGCTCCACAAGCTTCAGAACGCCGCAGGTGAACAACGGCTTACTCAATGAAGCCGCTTCAAAAACTGTTTCCCCCGTGACGGGTTGGTTCGTTGTTACCTCTTTCATTCCGAAACCGTGCAGCCATGTCGTCTTACCGCCGCGAATCACAGCAATCGCCAGCCCTGGCACGCCAGCTTTTTTCATAATTCCGGCAATATCTCTTTCGAGCCGCGGAACTGTTGCCTCGGTGGGTAGGGCGGGTTTCTTCTGCGCGCGCAACACCGGTGAAAAAACTGGGAGAGCAACAACGACAGCCCCAAGCAGGACGACCACCAGCGTTCTCGACCATTTCATGTGTTCTCCAAGGCTGACCTGATCTCACCTCTACGGGTGAAGTAGAAGGGCTATCGTTTGTCTAAAAGGACGCCTACAGGTGGATTTACGAAAGATCCAGTTCACTTGTTCCATTGCAGCTGCAAAGTTTAGTGGAGCAGTCTTCGTCCCTGCCACTGCGCAACCGGTTGCGCACCACCCGTTCCAAAGCTAACGAATTGCCGCTGCGATTGTGCTGACCCGCTCCGCCACGCTACCAGGCTCGATTGAGAACAATTCGAAGCCGAAGTTTCTGTAAGTCTCTTCGTGAATTTTCTCAAAGCGCAGCGTTTCCTCGAAGGTGATTCTCCGGGCTTCGGTGGGCGTGATGAAGCCGAGATTGCGAATGAAGAAAACTTGGGGTTGGTAGATTGCTTCTTTCTTGATGCGCTCCAGTTCGCTGGCGAGGACCGGCGTGTAAGGGTGTCCGAGATAGGCGGCCAGGGCCGCAGTGCAGACTGCGCTGCGGTCGTGAAACTGAATCTCGTCGGGTTGATGGGAGGCTCGAAGCTGACGGTCTCTTTGCAGAGTGGCGACTGCGTCGATGAACGACGGGCGTGTCCATGGCTCGGGCGTTCCGTGGGCTTGGGCGGCGGCGATGACGTCTGTGGCGGCTTCTTCGACTACGCTGAAGCCGTCGAGTTCTAACTGACGGATGATGGCTGTTTTGCCTGCGCCTGGGGCGCCGGTGATGATGAATCTTTTCATTTTTTTAAATTTGGTTACGGCTCGACGAAGATTGTGAGTTTTTGTTCGCTGTCCGATTCCCACTTCTCGCAAAGATGCGAGAAATGGGGCACCCTCGTGCCTGGGGTCCCTCGTACCCCTTTGAGTAACAATTCGCGATTCTACGAAGGCTTACTGGAAGGTGTTGCAGGCTGAGATTGAGCCGTTCTGGAAGCCGCGTTGGAACCATTCCATTCTTTGGGCGGAGCTGCCGTGGGTGAAGGTTTCGGGATTGACTGTGCCTCGGGTCATCTTCTGGATGCGGTCGTCTCCGACGGCGGCTGCGGCTTTCAGCCCTGAGTCTACGTCGCCGGGGTCGAGCAGGTTGCGCTCTTGCGTCGAATGTCCCCAGACGCCGGCGAAGCAGTCGGCTTGCAGCTCCAGTCGGACTGAGAGTTCGTTGGCGTCCTGCGGATTTTGTTGTTGGGCCTGGCGCATCTTGGACTCGATGCCCAGAAGTTTCTGCACGTGATGTCCGATTTCATGGGCGAGGACGTAGGCTTCGGCGAATTGTCCGGGGGCGCCGAAACGTTGCTTGAGTTCGTCGTAGAAGCCGAGATCGATGTAGACCTTTTCGTCCTCGGGACAGTAGAACGGGCCGGTGGCGGATTGCGCGGTGCCGCAGGCAGAATCGTAGGCGTCGCGGAACAGAACGAGTTTGGCGTGACGGTAGGGAACTCCCTGCTGCGGCAGAACCTGGCTCCATGTGTTCTGCGTGTCATTCAGGACGAACGTGACAAAGTCGACGAGGGGCTTTTCCTGGGCGTCACGCGCGGGATCGGGTTGCGAGACTGTGGTGCTGCCCGTGTCCATGGAGCCGTTGCTGACCAGCGACAGGAAATCACGCTTGAAAATAATGCTCAGGATGAACAGGATGACAACACCGCCGAGGCCGAGGTGGATGCCTCCGGGGCGGAAGCCGCCTCCACCGCTCTCGTCGCGGCGATCTTCGACGTCGTCGCTACTGCCACCGGGTGTCCAGCGCATGAGGTCCCCTCTTCGTTCGGAAATTCCTACCGCGCGTTAACGTGGTCTCTGACGTTTCTTTCGCTCCTGCGGAGCTTGCTCTTGATCTTGAACTTGAACTTACCCACGGCTTACGCCGTGGGCTTTATTCTTTTCGCCGCTTCGCGGCTTGCTTGAGTCTCCGCCGGTGCCCGACCCACAGGCACAGGCGCGCGAAATCTACGTCAAAAGCGGCGGACAAGAGTGTCCGCCCCACACGAGCTTCTCTTACGCGGTCTTGCGGCGGATTACGTGATAGATGCCCAACAGCAAGATTGCTCCGAGCACCGACATGATGAAGCCGGCGCTTTGTCCTTCGTGATACCAGCCCAGGGCTTGCCCGATGTAGGTTGCCACGAACGATCCGGCGATGCCGATCAGCATGGTGACGATGAACCCGCCCGGGTCTTTGCCTGGCATGAGGAGCTTTGCTACAGCTCCAATGACCAGTCCGATCAATAGCGTCCAAAGTAGATGCATTGTGTTCCTCCCGCGTGGCCCGGGTGGCCGCGCTTAATGTGCGGCGGGCAGTATAACTCAGAAGCCGGACTTCGAACCTCGGGCGTCGGACGTCAAACCCGGACTTTGGACCTCGACCTCAGACCCTCCAAAGCCAGGGTCCGAGGTCCGACGTCCGAAGTCCGGTTTACGCTGCGGCTGGGATGACCAGCTTTTGGCCGACCTTGATCTTATCGGGATCGTCGAGGTTATTGGCCTTAGCGATGACGGGATACTTGTTGACGTCGCCGTAGAAGTGCTTGCTGATCTTGGAGAGGTTGTCACCTGGTTGCACGGTGTAATCCTGCGCGCCCTGATGCACTTCGATGTCATGCTTCAGGTCGGCAAAGGTGGGATCGACGGCCTTGATCGCGTTCCAGATGCGGTCTTTGCTGACCTCTGAAACGGCGATCGCTTTTACGTAAAGCTGGTTGCCGTCCATGTTGACGTTCAGAAGCTGAGCGCCTTCCTGTTGAATTTTGTCCAGAACTGGCTGGTATTTCTGCTTGAGTGTTTCGAATTGATCGGGCATGTTTGTTTCTCCTCTCACGATTTATCAAACGACGATTTATGGAAGACGAAGTAGATGCGCCTACTGTGAGCGCCATCGGACTACAGGGGGCCCTGCAGAGGTGACCAGCATATACGCT
>Ga0157374_10004150_pt1 | contig 12164 bp, 7 predicted proteins | sample M25metaG_FD_115308 | JGI IMG/M metagenome (GOLD analysis project Ga0157374, IMG submission 115308) | Miscanthus rhizosphere microbial communities from Kellogg Biological Station, Michigan, USA - M2-5 metaG | ecosystem: Host-associated > Plants > Roots > Rhizosphere > Soil | place: USA: Michigan...
CTCGGAAAAGCGCTCCGGCTGTCGGGAAAACCGCAAGAGGCCATTTTAGAGCTGAAGTATGTTGCGCAACGCGTTCCGGACGACAATATGATTCACGCACAACTTGCGGCCGCATATCGAGCGGCTGGTGATGCGGCTGCGGCACGAAGAGAAATGGAGCAGCACAGCAAAATACTTCAAGCCGAGCATGAGCGTCTGGCCCAATTGTGGCGGAAATCGAACAAGAAATAGCCGCCCTACTTGGGTAGAATGCTTTGCATCCGTTCGATCGATTCGCGAATGCCCGGCAAGTTCGGATTCTTTGCGGCTGCCTTCAAATAAGCATCGAGAGCGGCTTTATTTGAACCCTCAAATTCGAACGCCTTGCCTTCAACTTCGAGACCGGCTGCCGACTCGGGATACTTCTCGGCTATCTGGCTTAACACATGCGTCCCGAAGTCGCCGTAAGACTCGGCGAGAAGGCGAAGGACATCGACATTCTTCGGATCGTTCCCAAGAACGCTCTCTAACGCCGACAATCCGTCCCAGTATTGATGGAGAGCCAGTTGGGTGGCTCCCAGCCAAAAGCGAATTTCATTGACATTCGGATTGAGCTTGTCCGCTTGCTTCAAGTGCGGCAGTGCCTCTTGGAAACGGCTGAGGCGATAATCGTCGATCCCGAGGAAAAGGTGCGACGACCAGAGATTCGGGTCGAGACGAAGAGCTTGTTCGAATGCAGCGGCAGCCGGCCGGAATTTATTTTGCAGATGACGAACCAGGCCGAGCCGCTGATACAAATCCGCATCGGGATGCGCGTTGAGCGCGGCAGAGTAGAGCGATTCGGCTTTTGCAAAATTTCCCGAAAGTTCGGCTGCTCGTGCTTCGGCACGTACATCACCGGTACCAGCAGACCACACGGTGACCGAGAAGGCTGCGAGAGCAAGAGCAGCCGCAATTAGGACGCGAATCAAAACAGCAGTTTCAGACCGAACTGTATCTGACGTTGGGAATTAACCGTATCCGTGATCGCGCCAAAGGTTGGGTGGCCCAAAGTGCTGTCTGGATTATCGAAGTTTGCGTTGTTAAAAGCATTGAAGAACTCCGCTCGGAACTGAAGCTTGTAACGCTCGGTGAAGTTGAAGTTCTTAAATCCGCCAATGTCGGTGTTGATAAACTTCGGACCGACCAGCGCATTCCTACCTAAGTTGCCAAACTGATACTGCGGCGCCTTTTGGAAAGCGGCAGTGTTGAAGTAGGTGCCGCCAGGACCGTAAGTGCTTGTAAAGCCACTTGGGAATGAATCGCCAACTAAAGTTGGCCGCTGGAAATTGCCGCGCGCTCCGACGTTTGCGTTATCCGTATCGATACTAACATTGAATGGCCTGCCGGATTCCAGCGTGGTAATGCCTGAAACTTGCCAGCCTCCCAGCGCGTACTTCAGGAAGCCCTGCCAGCTGGAGGGTGTTGGAATCACATAGATGTAGCTGAGATTGGCAACTTGTCGTTGATCGAAGCCGGAACTCGCCAGGTCACACTTAATGCAGGAATTGTTTTGCGGCGAAGAACCTCCGAACTCAGAGTTCAGGTCAATGGAGTGGCCCCAAGCGTAGGAAGCCAGCAAGCTCAAGCCGCTGGAGAACCGCTTCTGTACTTTCAGAGTTAGGGCATCGTATTTCGAGGTGGCAATGTGCTTCAACTCGCTGAATGCTCCATTCGCGGTCGGGTAGGGCCTGCGGAGGTCGGGATTACCAGGGCCGGGCAGGGGGTCGTTGGTGCTGAGGAAACTGCCAAGATGCGTGCCCTTTGAGCCCTGATAATTGATTTCAACAAGTAGATCCTGCGCCAACTGCTGCTCGATACCTAAGTTCCAGTTCTGCATATATGGTGTTTTTACATCGCGGGACACCGTATGCTGATTCTGCGGAATCGTTTGAGCCGGATCGAAGCTCTGGAACAGGCTCTCGGTGGGTCTCAGAACTACACCGGTGTTAAGAGCAGTCAGGTTGTCGGATACCGAGAATGGCCAGCCGCCGCGAGAATCGCTCCACTCCCATGAGAAGTTCGAGTTGTAGAAAATTCCGTAGGAAGACCGGATTGTGGTTTTATCCGCCACACGGTAAGCGAAGCCGATGCGCGGAGCGAAGTTCTTATAGCGTGGATCGGCGATCTGCGGCCGAACGTTTGGCCCTTCACCGGTAATCGGGTTCTTGGACGCCCAGAAGAGTTGGCTGGTGATCGTATCGAAACCGCTTAGCCTTCCGCGAATATGATGCGGCCATTGATCGTACTCCCACCGAAGGCCCAGATTCACGGTCAATCGCGGATTCACCTTAATGTCGTCTTGAATGTAGATGTGGTGCAGGAATTGCCGAAGGTCGAGATCGGTCTGGCCAACAATGCGGTTAGCCGTGGATGGCAGCCCGAGAAGGAAGCTGGCCATGGATTGGCCAGTATTTGCAACGTTCTGCGGATCGGAGGTCGGAGTTGAGTCGTAGTTGAAGGTGCTGAAGACCGAATCGTGGAAGATACGGAATCGGGTCAGGTCGTAACCGGTGGTGAATGTATGTTTGCCCCAAACCTTTGTCAAGCTGATCGACCCTTGATACGTGAAATCCGGACCATTTACCAGGTTTCCGAGATTCGGTCCGGCGTAGCCGGAAATCCCGAAGTTAATTGGGTAATCGAAGCTACGAAAAGTTTCAGGCGTATTGGTGAGCCCGGCGTTCCGATACACGTCGATGAAATGCTGGGTAGGGCCTTGCCCGAGATCGGCACGCAAGTAGCCAAACCGGAAATTAAGGGTGGTGGAGGGATTGAAGATGTGCGTATCGTTCAGGACAGCGCCGATGTAGTTGTTGAAGGTTCCCTGAAACGCCTTCGGCAAATTTGCCGGATCGTTTCTGCTCAGGTTTGCCTTCGAGAACCGCGCAAAAAAGTTGTTCTTGTCTGAAATTCTCTCGTCTATCCGAAGATTGATCTGATCATCATCATCAGCTCTGCTTCTGGTATCGATGAAGTTCGATTGTTGCCCGGGAATTAAGTTTGTTGGAAACCAATAGTTCGCATATGCAGTTGAGTACGGCTTAATCAGATTCGTCGGAATGATGTTCCCCGGGAACGGATCGCGGATTAACACCTGCTGTCCTTGGGCGTTCGTTGCGAACCTTGCAGTATACGGGTTATAAATCGCAGGGGCGAGTGAGCCATCTTGGAGGTGCGAGAGATCGCCGCCGAGTTGTGCCGGGGTCGGTACGCTTTGGAAAGAAGTTTGGCCGCTGCGAATGCGAGTTCCCTCGTAGTTGAAGAACCAGAACGTCTTGTCCTTACCGTTGTAGAGTTTCGGAATCGAAGCGGGACCGCCTACTGTGAAGCCGAACTGGTTCTGACGGAATTCAGGAAGGTTCTGCGCAAAGTAATTGCGCGAATCGAGCTTATCGTTGCGCAGGAACTCGTAAACAGTCCCGTGATAGCTGTTAGTGCCAGATTTGATCATCACGTTGATGTTGGCGCCGGCAGCCGCGCCATACTGCGCGCTGGTATTGGTTTGAATCTTGAATTCCTGGATAGCATCTATAGACGGGTGAATAGCGGCGGTCTTGAAGAAGGTGCCGTTGTTGTACATGCCGTCGAGCGCGTAATAGGTGTTATCGCTTCGATCGCCGGCCACGGCAAAGGTCTCTCCTTGAATCGTTTCGCCACCGGCGCTGGTTCCACGGACCGCACCGGGCGTGAGCCGGGTCAATTGGTTGAAATTGCGGCCATTCAATGGTAGTTCGACAACTTGCGTATTGCCGATGACGGTACCTACGCTGCTCTCCTCTGTTTGCAGAAGGGCGCTCTCGGCCTGCACTTCAATCGTCTGATTGACTTGGCCTACCGTAAGATGGAAATCGAGGGAAACAGAGGCGGACACATCGAGTTTGATGTTGTCCTGAACCTGCTTTTGGAAACTGGGTGACGATACTTCGACCCGATACATGCCTGGCACAAGCGAACGGACGGCAAATACGCCTTGTGAATCGCTGGTCGTCTGCCGGCTAAAACTTGTTCCTGTGTTTGTCACTGTGACGGTGGCGCCTGAAACCACCCCGCCCTGTTGATCCGTAACCAACCCCGCGATCTGACCGAGTTCTGAAGCCTGGCCGAAGAGGCGAGCTGCAAACACAACGGTTAAGAGCAGGGTGCAGGAAACCGTAAACATCGTTGCGCGGATGTTCAGTATGGTTCTGCGCATGAATTACCTCCCTTCCCCAACTAGGAGATTGGCAGTAGACTATCATCCTCGAAACAGTAAGGTCAAGCACTTTGTTGCCTTCGTAAGAAGCTGTGAATAAGAGCTGTGAATAAGTTTGATAGAGTTATCAAAGCTGCTCAGTAAGTGCCGCCTGGTGTCGTGGAAAATAGTTCGGTTCTTAAGCTTTTTCATTTCCCGGTTTTGGCGACCTTCCTGCTTTGTTTGCCGGGTACAGCGCCGCTGGGTTGCGCATCGGATGCAGGGACGGATTCCTTCTCAACGGCTGAGGCCTTGACGCAAGCTGGTAAATTTTCTGAAGCCCTTCCAGTCCTTGATAACCTTTGTCAGAAGCCGTCGGCGCCTGCCGAAGCACAATATTTGAGGGGTTATGTGCTGTACCGAATGGGGCGACTGGAGGCCGCACGGCAACAGTTGGAGAAGATTGTAGCGTCTCCTCCACAGGCAACGCGATCGCGCTACTTTTTGGGGAGAATTGCACTATCCGAGGGGCATCCGGAAAAGGCGATCGAATGGCTGCGGCCGCTAGGCGATTTGCAACCACCCGTCGAGGACACACCGGCTGAGCTTGGGAAGGCGTACCTGGCGGCTCGGCAACTAAAGGAAGCACAGAGGTGGACGCAGAAAGCCATTGATATTTCGCCATGGGATGGCGGCCTGCGTTACCGGTTGGCACGCATCTATCAGCAGATGGGTGAGAGCGGGCTTTCCACCGCGGAATTCAAAAAGAGTAAAGAATTGAAGGGCGAGGATCGCGAGGCGGTTCGTAAGCTTTTGGAGTGTTCTGAAGCATTGGCCGCCCATCGAAGAGATGACGCGCTGGCAATTCGAGATAGTCTTCTCAGCCAAGACAACTTGGATCCTGATGTGCTGGTAAGCGTGGGAAGCAGCCTTGCCGGAGCAGGATTGCCGGCCGATGCCGTGCCGGCGTTTGAGGCTGCCGTACATCGCGATCCTACCCAGTTTCAGGCTCAATTTGACTTAGGTCTAGCCTACGCAAAATTAGGGAGACCGAATGAAGCGGTCGGGCCACTCGCAGAGAGTCTAAAAATTCTGCCAAATTCGGTTGAGGCGAACGCCGCTCTCGGATTGAGTTATGTTTTGCTGAAACAGTTCGATAAAGCCCTGGCTCCCCTAGAGCGGCTTCATCGGCAGAAGGCAGGCAACGGTCAGACGGAGGGATTGCTGGCGCTTGTGTATTTGCGTATGCATCAGGCGCAGAAAGCAACGCCTATTGTGAAGTCGGCTCTGGCGCACAATCCAAACGACTCGAAATTGTATTTTGTTCTGATTGAATGCCTGAACGCGAGCGAGGACCAGAGTGGCGCCTTGAAGATAGCGAACGCCGCAGCCGAAAAATTTCCTCAACTGGCAAAAGCGCATCTGGCAAAGGGACAACAGTTAGCGCGGCTTGGAAAATATCAGGAAGCTCGGTTGTCATTCGAGACGGCGGCGGAATTGGCGCCCGGCGATCCGGAACCGCTCCTGGGTTTGGCGGAGGCGCAGAACAAAGCGGGCCAATATGAGGATTCGCTCGCTACATATCGCCGCATACTTCAGGCGGATTCCGCAAATTTGACCGCCGGGCTGGGCGCATCGCGCAACCTGATTTCGATGGGGCGCCTGTCTGAAGCACGGGACTTACTCGAGAAGACCTCATCGAGCCATAAGGACAGCTCGCAAGTTCACATTGAGCTGGCGCGCGTTTATGCGCGAATGGGCGAGCGCGACCGTGCGGCAGAGCAGACGCGTATTTCCCAGCAATTGCGGGAAGCGGAGGAGAAGCAGGCAGCTTCGCAATGAAGCCGAGCGTTGCGTTGTTGGCGATGCTGGCCGGCAGCGGAGTATTACTGACGCGCACCGCGCCGAACGAAGACCACCCGCATTTCCAAGACGTAGCTGAGCGTGCCGGTGTGCGCGCAGTGAACGTCGCCGGGAGCCTGAAAAAGAACTATGTACTCGAGGTAAATGGTGGAGGAGCTTGCTGGTTTGATTACAACAACGACGGGTACACCGATCTATATCTGGTTAACGGATCGACGATTGAAGCCCTGCAGGGTAAAGCGCCGCGGCCGGTTACAAACCACCTGTATCGGAATAACGGAGACGGCACCTTTACCGATGTCACAACGGAGGCGCATGTTGCTGGCACGGGTTGGGGATTCGGTTGCGTAGCGGCCGACTACGATAACGACGGCAAAACCGATCTGCTGGTCACTAATTTTGGGTTAAATAATTTGTTCCACAACAATGGCGATGGTACATTTACCGATGTTGCGGCGCATGCAGGCGTTGCCGGTGCTAACATTTGGCACACCGGAGCGGCGTTTGGCGACTACGATGGCGATGGTCTTCTGGATATTTACATCGCTGGCTATCTCGATTTCAACATTGAACATCCGGAGTTGAAGACCTGCGACTTTCGCGGCGTTCAGGTGCACGCGTGCGGACCGCTAGGGTACAAAGGCGCGCCCGATGCTCTGTATCACAACAACGGCGATGGCACATTTCGCGACGTGACCACGGAAGCCAATGTGGTCGACAAAGAAAAATACTTTGGCTTCACCGTCATTATGGATGATTTTGATAACGACGGCTTGCTGGACATTTTCGTCGCCAACGATTCAAATCCGAACTATTTTTACCGGAACAAAGGGAACGGAAAGTTCGAAGAGTTGGGCGTCGCTTCAGGGGTCGCTTACAACGCCGATGGCAAAGAGATGTCCAGCATGGGGGTGGCCATAGGCGATTACGACAATGATTCGCGGATGGATTTGTTTGTGACTACGTTCGCGAACGACAACTACGTCCTGTTCCATAACGAGGGGAAAGCATTGTTTTCCGATCTCTCCTATCAATCAGGAGTTGGCGAGAAAACGATTCCACACCTGGGTTGGGCGACGGTGTTCCTCGACTACGATAACGATGGATTCAAGGATTTATTCGACGCCAACGGCCACGTGTATCCCGAGATGGATGCTCATTCTCGCGAGAGGTACCGCCAACCGCTTCAGATGTTTCGTAACTCACATGACGGCAAATTCATTGAAGTGTCCGATGCGGTGGGCTTAACGGAAATGCGCGCGCGATCGGCTCGCGGAGGGGCATATTGCGACTACGATAACGATGGCGATATCGATCTTGTAGTGTCAAATATTGACGAAGTTCCTCAGCTATTGGCCAATGCCGGCGGCAACCGCCAGAACTGGCTTGAGATGAAGCTCACCAGCACGAAAAGCAACCGCGACGCAATAGGGGCCAGGGTAAAGGTGAGTGTGGGCAGCTTGGTTCAATACGACCATGTCAGAGCCGGGGGCAGCTATATCTCCGGCAATGATGTGAGGCTTCACTTCGGACTTGCCAATAATCGGAAGGCCGACACGGTCGAGGTTACCTGGCCATCGGGAACTGTGGAAAAAATCGAGAACGTCAGAGCCAACCAGATCATCGAAATCACCGAAGGCCGCGGTATCGGGTCCTCCCGATACAAACCTTTGAAAATTTATTCAAAGTAGGCGCGATCGGCGCCGGCCGGGCCTTCCACAATCTTAAAAGTTCATGTGCTTAGCTTAGCTAATACGTCCCTTCGATTGCTCGATTAAGTGATCGCATCCGCGCGCCGTCAGCGCCATCATGGTGAGCGTGGGATGCTTGTCGCCCGTTGAAGGGAACGCATTGCCGCCGAAGATGTAGAGATTCGGAATGTCGTGCGTCTGGCAGAACGAATTGAGCACGCCCTCCTTTGACGAATCGCTCATGCGGGCGGTTCCGACTTCGTGGATCACGCCGTTTAGCGGGCGTTGCCGCGGAACGCTCAGCCGATTTGCCGGAGTGTCCGGCGATCCGGGTCCCCCGGGAAAGCCGGCCGGGCCACCGCGCCCCAGGCCGGACATCATTTCACCACCCGCTTTGCGGAAGAGCTCTTCGGCTTTCTCGTGAAAATCGGCGATGAGCTTGCGGTCGTTCTCGCAGTGCGTGAAATGAATTCTCAGGACCGGAATACCCCAATGATCTTTCACTTTAGGATCGAGTTCGACGAAATTATTTTTTTGCGCCAGCATTTCGCCGCCCGCTATCCAAACGCGTGCCTGCGCCACGTAGCGGCTTTTGATCTCTTTCTTCCATTCCGAGCCGTAGCCCGGAACCGACGCGGCGAACATTGGAAATTCGGTCTGGCCGCCGGTGGCATTCATGACGTAGCCGCGTATGAAATCCTTGCGCGCGGTCTTTTCGTCGATGTTCTGCATGTTCGGTACGGTGATGCCGGCCGACTTGCCGTCATCCAGCCGGCTGGGACCGCCTTTCAGCTTCGGCAAAATACCGGCAACGCTGGCCGCGCCGATCTGGTCCATCATATAGTGGCCCAACGCGCCGCTTGGATTTTCCAGCCCGCCTTTCGCCGAAAGCAGCAACAGACTCGTACTTTCGAGCGTGGAGGCTGCCAGGATCACGTATTTCGCATCCACGTCGACGGACTTTTTGGTGTAGCGTTCGATATACGTGATGCCCTGCGCGCGGTTCTCGTTGTTCATCCGCACCTGCGCCACAACGCAGTCCGTCCGCACCTCGAGATTGCCTGTTTTGAGCGCGGGCGGAAGAGTTGTCGAGATGGTGCTGAACATCGCGCCCACATCACAGCCATCTACGCAGTTGCCGCAGTAGTGGCACGGCGGGCGATTGTTGTGCATGCGCGTTAACTGCGCCAAGCGCCGCGGAGTGGAAGGCCAGCCCAGGCTTTTGCACGCTGCCGTGAAGATCGTTTCGGCGCAGTTCAACGGCACGGGTGGCAAAAAGATTCCGTCCGGAAACTGCGGCATGCCCTCCATGGCGGCGCTCACGCCGATAAAGCTTTCAACGCGGTCGTAATAGGGTTTCATGTCGGCGTAAGAGACCGCCCAGTTCATGCCATAGCCATCGCGCGAAGCCGCTTTGAACTCGTAATCGGCCATGCGGTCACTGGCGCGTGCCCAATGCAGAGTGCGGCCCCCAAGGCAACGCGATCGAATCCAGCGATACACGGTTCCCGGAGCCGTGGTATACGGATTCTCATCGTTGTTGAGCATGATGCGGTAATTGCGCTCGGTACCGCTATAGTGGCGCAGAAAACCGGGCTCGCCACGACCGCGGTAAGCCATTTGGTACAGGAATGTGTGGTGAAAATCTTTCTGATCGATATGCGATCCAGCCTCGAGCATGAGGACCTTCATGCCGGCTTTTGCTAATTCCAGCGCTGCCCAGCCGCCGCATGCGCCGGAGCCGACTATGATTGCGTCAAACGACATGATGTTCCGGGTGAGTACAGGGAGGGAATTGCAGGTTGTACGAGTTGCCTTTGTAATCGAGCGCTTCGATCATGCCCGCGCGGGCGGTGTAGAAGGCGAACGTGTTTTCCTGTTTAATGAGACGGTAAGCGAAATACGCAGGGTGGCTCGCCGAGCGCTCGCGCTCCGGTTTCGACATAGCTTCCACTAAGGCTTGGCGGCCTTTTGCATCGGCGGAATGAAACCCAGCCTGTTTCAAAGCGCCCATCGCGGCGCGCCATTGGTTTTGCAGGTCGGGAACAATATCCGATGCCTGCAGAACGAAATCGATGTAGTGCGCGCAGTACGCTTCGCGCGCTCCGGGAGTATCGTCGGTCGGGATTAGAATCTCCGTAAATGCGCGGAGCGCTTCGAAATCATCGGCCGCAAAAAACTTAGGCTGATAGTTGCGCAGAAGCGGCGGCTCGGGAGGCGCGCTTGACCCAGGCGAGCTTGACCCATGCTCATGCGGACTAGCTGCGCGCGCCCAGGCGGAGAAGAACTCGGCGGCCCCGGGCAGCGCCGCCGCTCGAAACACCAAATGGACGAAATCGCGGCGGCTTTGCACGGTGAGAGTATATCGCGGAACGCTAATACAGCATGAATGACCAGAGCATATCGCCAGTAGCGGCGATTACGTATTGATGGCCATCCAACTCATATGTTTGGGGCGCGTTCGTTACCTGTCCAATGCGGGTATGCCAGAGCGGCTGTCCGTTAGCCGCATCGTGCGCTACCAAGCTCCCCGCGCCGTCGCCGGCAAAGACCAGCCCGCCCGCGGTGGCGAGCACGCCCCCGCCGCCCCCGCCGCGTCCATAATAGGAATGCCTCCACGCGGCTTTCCCGGTCTTATAATCGATCGCGGTAAGGAAATTGCCTCCCGAACCTACATCGACCTCTTCGCGTCCGCCTAGACCCATCGATCCACGCGGGTCGAGATCAGTCAGATAGTAGAGCGCATACGTATTGTTCTCGGGCACATACAAAAATCCTGTCTCGGGAGAGAAAGCGGGAGGCTCCCAATTGGTCGTGCCGCTTGAATTAGGAGAAACCAGCGAGCCGCCGACGGTGGCGTTTTTCTCGGGATCGAGCTTCGGGCCACCGAATTTATTCAAGCCATTCGCCCAATTCGTATCCATGGCGTATTTGCTCGTGAGCAGGTGCTCGCCGGTTACTCGATCCAATACGAAGAAATAGCCGTTGCGCGCAGCCGTTATCACTAGCTTTCTCATTTTTCCGTTAAACGGCGCATCGATCAGCACCGGCGTCTGTGCAGAGTCGTAGTCGTGCATGTCATGGGGTGAGGTCTGAAAGTACCAGACCATTTTTCCCGTGTCGACATTGAGAGCGATCAATGAACAGGTGAATAAGTTGTCGCCCGAGCCGCGTGTGCCGTTAGTAAACGCCGGAGTGGGATTACCGGTGCCGAAGATGTAGAGATTCGTCTCCGGATCGTAGGCGCCGGGGGCCCAGGTTTGCGCGCCCCCGTGTCGTGCTGCATCCAGGCTCGCCCAGGTATCTAAGCCGGGATCGCCCTTTTGCATCGGGACGGTGTAATGCTTCCATTGCAGATCGCCGGTTACCGGATCGAAAGATTGCAGGAAGCCGGGGGAATCGATGTCATTGCCGGTGCCCACGATGATGTGATTGCCGATCACGAGGGGCGCGGGAGTGGAGAAGTAGCCTTCATCCAGCTCCGCGATCATCTTGTGCCAGCGCTCCTTGCCCGTTTTCGCTTCGAGCGAGACCAGGTAATCGTCGGGCGTTTCCATGTAGAGATAGTCGTTCCACATTCCCAACCCGCGATTTCCTATGTGCGTGCCGCCTTTGGTTTTCCAGAAGTAATGCCACAGCTCGTGGCCGTCGCGCGCGTCCACCGCCCAAGCATTGTCTGGAGTTGTGAAATACAAAGTGCCGTCCACCTGGAGCACGGAGCACTTGATGGAGCCGCCGCGAATTACGATGTCGCCCGGACCTTCGCCTCCAGTGACTACGGTCTCTTCCTTTGTGCGGGAACGGCGTCCTCGGCCGCCTTCTTCCGGATTTCCGGCGCCGGGAGTCACGCGCGTCATCCACGCCAGCGTGAGATTCTTCACTGTCGATCGATCCACCCGTTTCAGCAGGCTGTAACGTTTGCCCGTGTGATCGCCGTTGTAGGTCGGCCAGGAATCCTTCAATGGTTTGAGAAGGTCAGCCGGATTGACGCCCTTGCCTTGACCTAGCAGGATCGCGGGCGCTACTAGAAAAGGCCCGGTAAGTAAAAGAGTTCTGAAATTCATTTCAAAGTCACCAGGTAGGCAGTTACATCGTGAATGTCTTTATCGGTGTATTGGGACAACATATCCCGGTGTGCCTTTAACGGATCTTGGACGACGACTTTCGGTGTGTCGCCTTCCCGGGGAAAGCTTCGGGTACTTCCATCCGCCTGCTCCACCGTGACAATAAAGTCGTCGATCTTGACAAGTTTGCCTTCCACATTTTCTCCGGAGGGCAAGGAGACGGTTGCCGTGGGAGCCGGGCCTTCCTCGGTCTCAGGGGAGCCGCGGCGCTCTCTGCGTTCACCTGCCAGCCAGGTGTTCTGCAATATCTTGGGATCGGTAATCTTTGAGGCGCTTCCTTGTAGATCTCCCGTC
>Ga0157374_10004152_pt1 | contig 12154 bp, 12 predicted proteins | sample M25metaG_FD_115308 | JGI IMG/M metagenome (GOLD analysis project Ga0157374, IMG submission 115308) | Miscanthus rhizosphere microbial communities from Kellogg Biological Station, Michigan, USA - M2-5 metaG | ecosystem: Host-associated > Plants > Roots > Rhizosphere > Soil | place: USA: Michigan...
CGAAAGGTGGGCGGGCGAATCCCACCCACCTTTTTTAGTCTCGCTCGAGAACATGCGATCGGCGCAATCGAAGTAGTCGCTTCGTGCGAATTTGGCGTCCCTACACCCAAGCAGTATTTCCTTGTGAACCGATTTCATAGCCAAGACGTTTTGATCCTGTAGGGATCACCGAAAACACCCTCGGCGTTTTCAACGCTGCGGTAAATGGCAGCGCCCATTTTGATTGCGTCCCGCAGGCACGCCTGAAACATCTTTTACGTGATCGGGAAATGCAGTTCCCTAGCCGCAGATTTCGCTCGTGATATCTTTAAAATGCAGCTCACACGCTATGCCACTTTACGAATACCAGTGCAAGAAGTGCCATCACCGCTTCGAAAAGATACAGAAATTCTCCGATAAGCCCATGAAAAAGTGCCCCGACTGCGGAGGGCCGGTCGAACAGCTGATCTCTGCTCCGGCAGTGCAATTTAAGGGCTCGGGCTGGTACGTCACCGACTACGCCAAGAAGGGCTCAACCGCCTCTTCCTCCGACGGAGATTCCACCACAAAAGACACGCCGTCGAAGGACTCCAAAGAGACCAAAAAAGAAGAAAAGCCCAAAAGCGAAAAAAAGAAGGCCGACAAGAAGTAACCCCTGATCACCCAGCAGTTTCAATGAGCTACCGCTGAATCCTTTTGAGTCCCGCCGCCATCTAAATAGTCGTTATAACGAGGATTCCCCATGATCAACATCAGACGCAGTAATGAACGGGGTGGCGGCGACTACGGTTGGTTGAACACGAAGCACACGTTTTCTTTTGATCGCTACTACGATCCGCGCTTCATGAGCTTCCGCTCCTTGCGCGTGATCAATGAGGACTGGGTTGCACCCGGCGAAGGCTTCCCTCTGCATCCGCACAGGGACATGGAGATCATTACCTATGTCCTCGAAGGCGCGCTCGAACACAAAGACAGTTTGGGTACGGGAGCGGTGATTCTCCCGGGTGATGGCCAGCGCATGAGTGCAGGTACCGGCATACGGCACAGCGAGTTCAATCACTCGATGAGAGACCCAGTGCATCTTCTGCAGATCTGGATCATGCCCGACAAGCAAGGCCACACTCCGGGATATGAGCAGAAATCTTTTCCCGAGGAACAAAAGCAGGGCAAAATGCGGGTGATCGCATCTCCAGATGGGCGTGACGGTTCGGTGACGATCCATCAGGACACTAAGCTGTACGTCTCGCTGCTAAAGCGTGGCGAAGAAGCGAAGCATGAACTGGCGAAAGGGCGCGCAGCCTGGCTGCAAGTTGCCAAAGGCACGGTGGATTTGAACGGCCAAAAGCTGAATCAAGGAGACGGCGCAGCCGTCACGGATGAAAGCCAATTGAGTATTAGAGGTGTCGAGAATGCTGAAGTACTGCTGTTTGACTTGGCATAAGTTGAGTTAACAAGAGAAAATCTTTGGCCGCGGATTTTCACCGATTCATGCGGATTGCTGGAATTCGACTTATTCAGCTAAGCGACCAATTTTTTCATGTCCCGCTCAACCGGCGTCACCACCATCGCAGCTATTTTCTTTCTGGTCGCCGCCTATCTCTGTGCGCTGGGCGGGATCATGCTGGCCACCCCCGGAGCAATCTCGATGGCGATGGGCGCTCCCTTGCTCGCCGGATTAGAAATCGCCGGTCCTTATATGTTCCTGCTGATAGCCGGTGTGGCCGCACTGATCGGATGGGGCCTCCTGCGGATGTATAACTGGGCCCGACGGCTCGCGATTCTAGTAGGGTTTGCCGGATTTGTAATGCAGATTCCAACCGTCTCCGCCGCGGCGGTGGACGTTCGTTGGTCCCTGGTCTGGGGTGGCTTAGGAATGATCGTGCGCATGGTAGTGATCTGGTATTTGTGGCAAACGCCGGTAGCGGAGCAGTTCTCTCGCCTTCGACTAAGAAAGAAATAGCCTTACTGGTTGGATTGTTGTTTTTGGGCCGCAATTGCGTTGCGTTGGGCAAGCGTAAGCCATTTGAGTAAGGGCCGCAGGCATTCAGGTGTCCCCGCTTCGTCAAATTCAATACTGTGTTTTTGAGTACCTGTGTCTACAGTGATCGCGTAGTGAAAACGGTCAGCCCCGGATTGTGTACTGATCAGTTCCGGCTGCTCGAAGAAGCACGATTCATCGACGAGACGCGTCAATTCGGATGTTTCTTCAGGGGACAAGTTGGCGGAGTCAAAGTCACTGCCCAGGGAGAGTCCGGCATACCCGCCGCTTCGTTCAAAATGAACATGCATTTGTTCACCAACCACTAATTCTATGCCGGAACAAAAGGCGTGCGGCAAAAGAAATTTGTCCGCACGCCCAAAGACCCACCGTCGGTTTCTAAGCAACAATCCGCTTTTTAGCCGCAACGGTAGCAAATCCATTGACTGCGATGCCTACACCATCCCAGCCATTCTGCACCGCTTGTTGCTCGGTGCTACCTTGGCCAAAAAGTTCGCCGGCCACCGCGAATGTGGCATCTGCGGCAGCCTGAAAATCCGAAGTTGGTTGCAGTCTTTCAGTAAGGGTCACATACCAGATCTTGCCAGCTTTCTCCCAGGCAAAGCCGCCGAGTTGTGTGGCAACCAGGTAAAACGCATGGTTCGGAATTCCCGAGTTCGTGTGTACGCCGCCCTGGTCGCTTCGCGTATTGACATAATGGGCCATGTCAGCCGGTTGTGGATCTTTGCCAATCGTTGGATCGTCATACGCCGTACCCGGAGCTTTCATCGAGCGCAGCGCCTCACCGTTGATGGTCGGCAAGAACAATCCTTTGCCAATCAGCCAATCCGCCTGGTCAGCCGTTTGGTTCTCTTTCATTTGCCGGACCAGGGAACCGAAGACGTCCGACATGGATTCATTCAATGCCCCAGACTGGTTTTGATATAGCAAGCCCGCAGTAGCTGCTGTGACCCCATGGGTGAGTTCGTGGCCCACAACATCCAGGCACTTTGTGAACCGGTCAAAGATGGTTTGGTCGCCATCGCCATATACCATTTGTCGTCCATCCCAGAACGCGTTGTCGTAGTTCTGGTCATAGTGAACCGTGGAATCCAGGCGCATGCCTTGATTATCAATTGAATTGCGCTTGAAGGCCTTCTCATAGAAATCGTAGGTGTCCCCTGAGAAATCGTAGGCTTCGTTGGCCGCGTCGTCGTTAATCGGGGCCGCACCTTCGGCTCGTACCAGCGTGCCCGGCAGATTGGTCTGGTTATGAGCATCATAGATGGTGCGTCGCTTTTCGCCGGTGCCAAGTGCCATAGCGAACTGGCTGAGGATCTCTCGGCGTCCGCGCAATCTTTCGGTAACGGCCAAGGTATGCAGAGCACGCTGCCGATACTGATCGTGCTCCGCCAAGCGCCGCAAAATATCTTCGGGGAGAATACAGCATAGAGATGAGTGGTGTGACATTACGAACTTCTCCTTATCACGGGCCCACAGGGCCCAGGCTACGGTCCCTTAAGGTGTAAGCCGACGAGAGGGCAGCAATCGGTGCAAGCACACTCCGGCACTATTGAGGAAATTTTATCGAGTGAACCGGGGGTCTAATAGGACCACCAGTACAACTGCAAGGGGGCAGAATGGCTGGTACTGGATTACGTCCCAAAACCAAACATACTCCGAGGATGGCATTTTGGCTATGGAATTGGAAAAATAAAAATTATGTTGGCTGTGTATGGGGAGCTAGTTTATGTCCAATGGACTGAGGGTGGGGCTTATCCTCCTTCCTGGCGCTCTAGTACCATTTAGCTGCCGACGATATGAAAAACCTCCTTCATTTGTGTTGGATCACCTTCTTACTGTTCGGTACATTGGCAACCGCCCAGCAGCCATACTATGACCAACCGTGGCGTCCCCAATATCACTTCACCCCACCCGCCCACTTCATGAACGATCCCAACGGCACGGTCTTCTATAGAGGTGAATATCACCTGTTCTACCAGCACAACCCGTACGGAAATGTTTGGGGACACATGAGCTGGGGCCACGCCGTGAGCGAAGATCTGGTGCACTGGAAAAATCTTCCGGTTGCGATCTATGAAATCCCCGGCGATTACATGATTTATTCCGGAAGCGCGGTCGTCGATTGGAACAACACCAGCGGCCTATGCCAGAACCCTGATGCCGTTGACCATTCATGCCTGGTCGCAATTTACACGGCGGCGCATGAAAACAAGCAGGCCCAAAATATCGCCTACAGCAACGATCAGGGACGGACTTGGAAAGAGTTCGCAGGCAATCCCGTAGTCGACCTCAATGCGCCAGATTTTCGTGACCCGAGTGTGTTCTGGTATGAGCCGCAGAAAAAGTGGGTGATGGTTGCAGTGTTGGCTGACGAACGCAACCTTGCGGTTTTCGATTCACCCGATCTCAAGCATTGGACCAAACGCTCCTCCTTCGGTCCAGCAGGAGACTCTGCCGGCCAGTGGGAATGTCCGGGCTTGTTCCAGCTAGCGATTGAAAACAGCAGCGAACAAAAGTGGGTGCTAATTGTGAACCGCAATCCTGGCGCGCCTGCGGGAGGAACCGGCGTGCGTTATCTGGTCGGCAACTTTGATGGCAACACCTTCACACCCGACAAGCCGGAGGCTCCACCAAGCTGGGCGGATTGGGGCAAGGATTTTTATGCCACCAACGCCTGGAATGACATATCAAGCTCTGATGGCCGTCGCATCTGGATCGGCTGGTTCAGCAACTGGCAATATGCCAACAAAGAGCCAACCGAGATTTGGCGTGGGGCACAATCCATTCCACGCGTACTAACTCTGCGTCGTTATTCCGACGGCTTGCGGCTCGTGCAAAAACCGATAGAGGAATTGCAGCGTCTGCGAAATAAACCGTTGACTATCGAAAACTCAAACGTGGACAAAGCAAACAAAAAACTCTTCGCGCTGAATGCGCGAGGCGAAAGCTACGAACTGGAAGTGGAACTGCAACCTGAGCAAGCCACCGAGATCGGCCTCCGTCTCCGCTGGAAACGTGACGAGGAAACGCTGGTAGGTTTTCACCCAGCGCAGAGCGAAGTTTTCATCGACCGCAACCACTCTGGGGAAACATCCTTTAGCCCGGATTTTCCGGGACGCCACGCTGCCAAGCTGGAAAACAGTTCCACGGTTAAGCTACACATCTTTGTAGACCGTTCAAGCGTGGAGATGTTCGCAAATAATGGCGAGCGTGTCATCTCGGAACGGATCTATCCCCACCCGGGAAGTGATGGGATTGAGTTTTATTCGCAGGGAACAGGTGGGAAAATTGTGAGCTTTAAGATGTGGCCACTGCGATCTATCTGGCAATAGACCTTCGGGTAAAGAGTCATTGGTGGCGGGCGAATCGCGCGCCACCACACAACTCTAATCCCGCTTACCGCGAGCGAGCTGTTTGCTTCTCTCCCACCCTCTTACTGACCGCAAACGTCATCTTGCCGGTTTTTTTGTCTGCATCCACCACCACATGGTCTCCATGCAGCACCTCGCCATCGAGGATCTTCAGCGCCAGCGGATCCTGTACTAGCTTCTGGATGGCGCGCTTCAATGGACGCGCTCCGAAGTTCGGGTCGTAGCCTTCGCTGAACAGCAGATCTTTCGCCGCATCGGTGAGTTCGAGCGAAATTTTGCGCTCGGCCAACAGACGCCGCAGATCTTCGAGACGCAGCTCGATAATTTTCACCAGCTGATCTTTCCCCAGCGGACGGAAAATGATGATGTCGTCCACGCGGTTAAGGAACTCGGGCTTGAAGTGTCCGTGCAGTGAGTTGAGTACCTGCTTGGAGGCCTCCTCGAATCCCTTCTCGGAGCTGATGCCTTCGGCCTGCAAGAACGACGCCCCGATGTTCGAGGTCATGATGATGACCGTGTTTTTGAAATCCACCGTGCGACCTTTGCCGTCGGTAAGGCGGCCATCGTCCATGATTTGCAGCATTACGTTGAAGACATCGGGATGTGCCTTCTCAATTTCGTCGAACAGAATGACTGCATACGGTCGGCGGCGCACCTGCTCGGTGAGCTGTCCGCCCTCTTCGTAGCCGACGTATCCCGGAGGCGCGCCGATCAGCCGCGAGACGGCATGCTTCTCCATGTACTCGGACATGTCGATACGAACCAGCGCGTGTTCGTCATCAAACAAAAATTCCGCGAGTGCGCGGGCCAGTTCGGTTTTGCCGACTCCGGTCGGACCCAGGAAGATGAAGCTGCCGATCGGCCGCTTGGGATCACTGAGCCCGGCGCGCGAACGCCGCACAGCGTTCGAGACGCGCTCGAGCGCTTCGTCCTGTCCGACAACACGTTGGCGCAAACGATCTTCCATCGCGACCAACTTTTTAACTTCGCCTTCCAGCATCTTCGAAACCGGAATACCCGTCCACTTCGAAACGATGCGGGCAACGTCTTCTTCGTCCACTTCTTCCTTTAACATGCGTGGGCCGGAAGGCTTCTCCATCTGCTGGGTGATTTTCGCCAACTCGTCTTCGGTCTGCTTGATCAGGCCGTAACGAATTTCGGCGACACGTTGCAGATTGCCTTTGCGCTCTTCCGCTTGCTCTTCTACCTTGAGCTGCTCGATTTTTTCTTTCAGCGCACGCGAGCGACCGATGAGTTCTTTTTCCTGCTTCCATTTGGCTTTGAGCGCGTCGGATTTCTCACGAATCTCAGCCAGTTCCTTATCAATGATGCCCAGACGCTCTTTGGAGTTCGGATCGCTTTCCTTCTTCAGTGCCTGCTTTTCGATCTCGAGCTGCATAGCCCGGCGTTCCAACTGATCAATGTCAGTGGGTAGAGAATCAATCTGGATGCGCAGCGATGCCGCAGCTTCGTCAATCAGATCGATCGCTTTATCAGGCAGAAAACGGTCTGAGATGTAGCGATGCGACAGCGTGGCCGCCGAGACGATCGCCGAGTCCTTGATACGAACGCCATGGTGAACTTCGTAACGCTCCTTCAATCCGCGCAGAATGGCAATGGTATCTTCAACATTCGGCTCGCCGACGAACACGATCTGAAAGCGGCGTTCGAGTGCAGCATCTTTCTCGATGTATTTGCGGTATTCGTTCAGCGTCGTCGCGCCGATTGCGCGTAGCTCGCCGCGAGCCAGAGCCGGTTTCAGCATATTCGAAGCATCAATTGCCCCCTCCGACGCTCCAGCTCCGACCAGCGTGTGCAGCTCGTCAATAAAAAGGATGATCTGCCCGGACGAGTCTTCGATTTCTTTCAAAACTGCTTTGAGCCGATCTTCGAACTCGCCGCGATATTTTGCGCCTGCTAGCATCGCGCCCAAATCGAGCGATATGACGCGTTTGTTCTTCAGAATCTCCGGCACATCGCCGGAGATGATGCGCTGCGCCAATCCTTCGACGATGGCGGTCTTGCCCACACCAGGTTCGCCGATCAGCACCGGATTATTTTTCGTACGTAGAGACAGCACCTGCACCACACGGCGGATTTCATCATCGCGGCCAATGACGGGATCAAGTTTTCCCTTACGTGCCTGTTCAGTCAGGTCGCGAGCATAACGCTCCAGCGCCTGATACTTTGCCTCTGGGTTTTGATCGGTAATGCGTTGCGAACCGCGCACGGCGGTCAATGCCTTGAGGATCGCTTCGTGAGTCGCGCCATGGCGCGCAAGGATCTGCTGCGCCGCATCTTGCTTTAACTGGGTGACGGCAAGAAGCAGATGCTCGGTCGAAACGTACTCATCTTTAAAATTGTCGGCTTCCTTGAAAGCCCGATCCAATAACTGGTTCGCCGCCTGCGATAGTCCGGCCTGGCTCGAGGCTCCGGAAACTTTCGGCAGTTTCTCCAGCGCACCATAGATTTCGCTCAGCACCGCCTGCGGCCCAATGCCGATCTTCTCCAGCACCGGCGGAACGATGCCTTCTTTGTCCTCTAACAAAGCCGTGAGAATATGTAGCGGCTGGAGCTCGGGATTACCATGCTCCGAGGCGAGTTCATTCGCACGCTGGACTGCTTCCTGCGCCTTGACTGTGAATTTGTCCCAACGAATTGCCATACATTTGTCCTAACCTTGGTCATTCCGACAAGGATCGTATGTGACAAGGAGGGATCTGCTTTTTGCCGAGAGCGCTCGTGCTCGCGTCTAGTAAAAAACAGATTCCTCTTCGGCATTGCCTGCCTGGTCGGAATGACAAGTACAACTTGGATGCTGCCTTAGTCCGAGCCATTATCAGACTCGGCATACCATCCCCGATTCTTCGCCACCGCAAATTGTTCGGGGGTTAGTTCCAGGCAGCATACCCCACAATGATACGGCGGATTGTGTCCGCAACTGCAGGGCTGTAGTTCTTTGCAATGACAGTAGCGATTTTCGGGTTTCTCATGGTTGACCCTTTCTTCACTCATGACTGATCTCCAGAAATTTGCGATGGAACAATCAAAAGGATGGGAGGCGGTCACCTCTCCGCCTCCCGGAAACTCGGGCTGAAACCCCTACATCGTTTACAACTCAGCGACGCAATAAAAGTGGCGCCAAGTTATGCGGCCTGGCTGGCACTCTTTGGGCCTTTGCCCTCGATTGTCTTCTCGCTGCCGACGTTTACCTTGATCTGCTTCGGCTTGGCTTCGGCCTTCTTGGGCAGGCTGATCTTCAGCACTCCCTTGTCGTAGTTAGCAGAAACGTTTTCTGAATCCACGGTCTGTGGCAGGGTGAAGCTGCGAGTGAAGCTCCCATACTGACGCTCCACACGACGGAAATTCTCTTCTTTCTCTTCCTTCTCGAACTTACGCTCGCCGTGCACGGTGAGGGTGTTGTTCTCGACGCGGATGTCAAGGTCCTTCTCCTCGATTCCGGGGACTTCGATCTTCAGATTTACGGCATGCTCATCTTCATAGACATCCACTGCCGGGCTGAAGCTAGAGGTGGTCAGAGAATCCTGGCTCTCGCCGAAGGAGCTCTGGAAGAGCCGGTTCAGGCGATCTTGCAGGGTGGCAAATTCGCGATAGGGTTCAAAACGGGTCAAAACGGTCATGACTAAATCCTCCAAAGATTTTAGAAATTTTGGCTTTTATCGGCCTACATCACTTTGGATGAGGCTTGAGTATGTTGCGATGCTAAAATATGAGTGTGTTATTGTCAATTACTTTAAATACAATAGTATCAATAGCTTACATTCATAATCAAGCATTTCAAATAGGCGGTTTCGGGCACTTGCAAAAGGATGGGATGGTCTTTCGCCTGTCCCCGGTTTTCTAGCAAACGAACTGTTCTGTGGACATCGCGGGCAGAATCTGTGACCACTCCGAGGAAATCGGTGGGGCTAACATGAAAGGAGCAGGAACAGGTGACCAGCGTCCCCCCGGAACGCAGCATCTTAAGTGCCCGCAGGTTTAGCTCTTTATACCCGCGGAGGGCAGTATCGAGGTTCTTCTTACTTTTGGCGAAGGCGGGCGGGTCGAGAACGATGGTGTCGTACTGCTTGCCCGAGGCGGCATAGTCGCGGAGCAGATCAAAGGCGTTGGCTTCGATCCACTCAATCTGGCGTCCATTCAGCGAAGCATTCTTGTCGGCAGTTTCCAGCGCCGACAGAGAGCTGTCTACTCCGGTAACGCTCGAACAATGCGGCGCCATGTGCAGCGCAAATCCTCCTTGATAGCAGCAGACATCCAACGCCTCCCCCCGCGCATACTGTGCAGCAGCGGCGTAGTTCTCACGCTGGTCTAAAAACGCTCCCGTCTTTTGTCCTTCCCCTGCTTCATAGTGAAACTGCACACCATTCATTGTGAAGACGGTGGAGCTCTTTTTTCCGTGCACCAGTCCTGAATCAAGTGGTGAAAGCTGTTCCAACTCGCGAACGCGCGAATCGACTCTCTCTGCAATGGCAGCAGGTTTCAGTTTTTCAGTTAGCTCACTGATGACAACATCGCGGACAGGTTTTTTGTCCATCGCTTGATTCACAACTTGCAACGAGAGCAGATCGTTGTATCGGTCGACGGTGAGGCCCGGCAAGAAATCGGCTTCACTAAAAACGACGCGGTAAGCATCGCTGTCTTTAACCACGCGTTCTCGATAAGCGATGGCACCCATAATTCGCTGACGTAGGAGTGGAAGGAAATCAGCAACAGCGTCACGCGAGATCATTCGCACAGCAATTTGCGATGCAGTGCTGTAGAGCGCCGTGCCCATCGGTTTGCCACGTTCATCGCGAACGCTAACTAACGCTCCAGGCCCCACACCGTCCGCTGACACTACATCCGAGCGATATACCCACACGTGGCCATTCTTCAGGCGCTCAGCGCCACGACGAGAAATTTTGACTGTCGCTAGGGAAGACGGTGGATGCTTCGAACCCATGATTCGATCTTAAATCCTTGACTCGAAATATCAATTTTCTATTAACTCCGCCAAGATAGTTTTTATCCCCGCCATTAAGAATTGCAATTGGACACAAACTCAGCCCCCCAGTACCGTTGAATCATGGACATCATATCTTCAAATCATTCGCCGGTTGATTTTTTGCATGAAATCGGGAGCCGCATGGCATCGGCCGATCCCTTGCATGAGGTCTTAGACCAAGTGGTGGAATTTGCAGCCAATCTGGTGGAGTGCGACTCCTGCTTCGTTTACGTATTAGAACAAGACGAACTGGTCCTGCGCGCTTCCAAAAATCCCCACGAGGAAATTGTGGATCGGCTCAAGCTACATATGGGGCAGGGCATCACAGGATGGGTAGCGGAACATCGCGAGCCGGTGGCCATCTCCCAAGGGGCAACCCAGGATCCGCGCTTTCAGTATTTCAATGAATTGCCGGAAGACACATACGAAGCTTTTCTGTCAGTGCCCATTCTGTCGCGTGGACGGCTCGTCGGTGTTATCAATGTTCAGCATCGCCAATCCCACGTCTACAGCCAGCGACAGATTCGTCTGATCTCGACCATTGGTTTCCTGGTCGGTGCAGAAATTGAGATGGCCCGTTTGGAAGGAGAAAACTCTGACCTGGTGGAGAAGCTTGAAACTCGCAAGCTCGTCGAACGGGCCAAAGGAATTCTGCAGCGGGATTTGGGCTTGAACGAAGAGCAGGCCTATCTCGCCTTGCAGCGGCAAAGCCGGCAAAAACGCAAACCCATGAAGGATGTCGCTGAAGCGATTGTTCTTAGCGAAGAGATCAAACGCGGATCCAACACAAACTAAAAATGGCCCGCCTACGCTGCCGGCGGGCCTTCTCTAAACACAAGCTAATGTGCGGACGCGGTCATTGTGGCGGTTGGCGTCTTGGCTTCACGAGTTACGACGATCTTGGGAGTCATGAAGTGCAGTTCTGTCTGTGCGTCTTCCAGGTACACTGCGCTTACAAACCTTGTACCTCCCTGAGTCTGCAGTTCGAGAGAATTGCCTTTCGTGCGGCTGGTTCCTGAATTCCACATCGAGAGCAGAATTGCCACGACTTTGCCGTCCGCCTCCCGTACTACCACCCTGGAAGGCGCCCTAGTTGAGTCAAGGGTAAAGTCATAGTCACCAGGTGCAAGCACTGCAATTCCCCAGCGGGCTTCGCTTGTCAGCGTGAACCTGCCTGTAAATTCCCCGGCGTGCGCGATTGTCGGTAGTACGAACATCCCACCCAAAACCAGACCCAAAACTTTCACACGCGCGAAATTGCTCAATACGTTTTTCATAACCTCATCTCCTTTTAATTTTTGAAATGTTTAGAGAGACACCACGTGCTCACGCCAGCAGGGTCGCTCGCTGATTTGTGGACGACAAGGTCAGGAAATCGACTGAATACAACGCGGGTGGAAAATCGAACTACGCAGTTCGCATCACTTACCGCATACCACCAGCAGTGACGGGATTACTGTGACAGAGATTGCTGTGAGCGTCCAATTGAAAATTGTTATTGCGGGGATAGAAAGTTGAGGCGTGACTTAAGTAACCTGAACTTCTTGAAGATCAAAAGTCAACTCACGGAATATCCGGAAGTCTTTTCACCGAAGACGCTCTCGCCTTTGGCGATTGCTTCACCTGTGCAAACATTTTTTGAATGGCTTGCCCTAGCTGATCCGCCGAATGAATTTTGTAGACTGTGCCGTGCATCCCGCGATCAGGGAATCGATAGCGTCGGGGAACTCGGCTCCCATCCGAGGGTAGTACTCCAAATAAAAAAAGTGCGGCGGCGCGTCCGGATCGTCTCTGAGC
>Ga0157374_10004153_pt1 | contig 12154 bp, 12 predicted proteins | sample M25metaG_FD_115308 | JGI IMG/M metagenome (GOLD analysis project Ga0157374, IMG submission 115308) | Miscanthus rhizosphere microbial communities from Kellogg Biological Station, Michigan, USA - M2-5 metaG | ecosystem: Host-associated > Plants > Roots > Rhizosphere > Soil | place: USA: Michigan...
GGGCGAGCGAAGGGAAGAAGGGGCCATAGATTGAATGGGGATTGGCGCCGCCAAAATGGAGGTAAGCCCGCCCTGCGCCATGCTGTCGGAAGGTTGCTCCAGGGCTTCTGTGCCCATCTTCCTCCGCTCCTGGGCGCCCCAATCTATCGCTCGATGCGTCGAGTCCGTCAGGCCAGCAAAGGTCATCCTTCTTAAAGCATGGGGCTCTTTTCCGGTCAGACAATGCTGGTCACAGGGGCAACCGGTGGCATTGGGGAAGCCGTCGTCCGCGCGCTCGGTCAGCAAGGTGCAGTGGTTTGCCTCAGCGGCCGCAATCGAAGACGCCTGCGAGAAGTTGCCAGCCGCCTGCCAAAGCAAAGGGCGCACTGTTATCCGGCTGATTTGACCATGACCAAGCAAGTGGAAAGTGCAGTGAAGAAAATCCTGGCTGACCATCAACGGATGGACGCATTGGTGCACTGTGCCGCTGTCATCGCGCTGGACGAGATCGCCGCCGGGTCGGTCGAGAGTTTCGAAGAGCAATTTCAAACCAACGTGCTGGGTCCATATACTCTTACCCAGTTACTCCTTCCGAGCCTGATCGCGTCGCAAGGACAGGTGGTGTTTACTAACTCTACCGCCGGTCTCAAGGCTGCCGCAGGGGTAAGCCAATATGCCGCGACGAAACACGCCTTAAGAGCGGTGGCAGATAGCTTGCGGGACGAGTGTAACTCTGCCGGGGTGCGTGTCTCTAGCTTATTCCTCGGCGCTACCGCCACGCCAATGCAGGCCGCGGTGCGCGCACACCAGCGCCGGAGGTACGCGCCCGAACGACTCATGCAACCCGAAGACGTCGCAGGTCTTGTTGCCCAGCTTCTTGCTTTGCCGCGTAGCGTGGAGGTAACCGACGTAACCATGCGGCCAATGAGGAAATCGTGAGCGTCAAGTGTTTCAAGCTATGAACGTACTCGTTACCGGGACGGAAGGTTACCTGGGCTCGCTGCTTGCTCCGATCCTGCTTGAGCAGGGTCACGAGGTTCTCGCGATCGATACCGGCTTCTATAAGTCTGGATGGCTCTACCACGGTTGCTCCTTCACGCCTCGCACTTTGAGCAAAGATATCCGTCAAATCGAGCCTCAGGATCTCGAGGGTGTTCAGGCGATCGTGCATATGGCCGAGCTCTCGAACGATCCGACCGGGGAACTCGCTCCCGAGATTACTTATCAAATCAATCATCTCGGCTCGGTTCGCCTCGCCGAGATGGCTCGTAAGGCCGGGGTGGAGCGTTTTGTCTATATGTCGTCGTGCAGCGTTTACGGATTGGCTGCCGCGAGTCATATGACGGAAGAATCTCCCGTAAACCCGCAAACCGCCTACGCGACCTGCAAGACTTTGGTCGAGCGAGATCTGAAACCAATGGCGGATCGAGGTTTTTCGCCCACCGTCCTGCGCAACGCGACCGCTTATGGCGCGTCCCCGCGGATGCGATTTGATATCGTTTTGAACAACCTTGCCGGCCTCGCCTGGACGACGAGAGAAATCAAGATGGTCAGTGACGGAACGCCCTGGCGCCCATTAGTCCATGCGCTCGATATTGCCCGGGCGATTTGCTGTGTCCTGGCCGCGCCGCGCGAGACAATTCACAACGAGATCTTTAACGTAGGCGATACCAGTCATAACTATACGATCAAGGAGATTGCCGAGATTGTGGCAGAAGTTTTTCCTGGTTGTCGTCTGACGTTTGGTGAACAGGGTGCCGACAACCGCAGCTACCGGGTCTCTTTTGAGAAGATCCGTACGAAGCTGCCGGATTTCAGATGCGATTGGGATGCGCGCCGGGGCGCGCAACAGCTCCATGATGTCTTTGCGCAAATCGACCTGACGCCCGATCTCTTCAATGCTCGGAGCTTTACGCGTTTGAAACAGCTTGAGTATCTGTTGCGGACAGCGCAGATCGATCGGGATTTTTTTTGGAGGAACGGGGTCGGTCAGGGCCCTGTCCGGCCCGGCGTTGCGACATGAAGTTCACTGAAACACCGTTGCCGGGAGCGTTTGTCATTGATCTCGAGCCTCATCCAGACGAGCGGGGCTTTTTCGCGCGCACATTCTGCGCGGCGGAGTTCGCTAAACACGGACTCGATGCCAGAGTCGTGCAGTGCAACCTTTCGTCCAATGCAAAGGCAGGGACCTTGCGGGGGATGCATTTCCAGCATCCGCCGGTGAGCGAAGCGAAGCTTATTCGCTGCGTGCGGGGCGCGATTCATGATGTGGTGGTCGATCTGCGTCCGGATTCCGCGACCTATCTTCAACACTTTGCCCTTGAGCTGAGCATGGAAAATCGACGGGCTCTCTTTGTTCCCGAACGATTTGCTCACGGCTTTCAAACTCTGATGGATCTTACTGAGGTCGAATATCAAATGAGTGAGTTTCATACTCCGGGCGCGGCCGGTGGGTTTCGTTATGATGACCCTGCATTTTCCATCCGTTGGCCATTACCGGTTTCAGTGATCTCACCTAAAGACCTGGCCTGGCCGGAATTCGCCTGATGCAAAATCCTGCTCTCGACATGCACGCGCTGATCGCGCGACTTTTCCCGATCTGTCGCAGCATTACGGGTGACGGAGTACGCGAAACACTCCGAATCTTGCGCGAGCACATTCCGATCGAGGTCCGGGAGGTGCCGACCGGCACCGAAGTCTTTGATTGGACCGTTCCTAAAGAGTGGAACGTTAGCGACGCCTGGATCAAGGATGCGAAGGGACGAAAGTTGATCGATTTTCGCAAACTGAATCTGCACGTGATCAATTATAGCTCTGCGATCCACCAGCGGATGCGATTGGACGAACTGCGCCAGCATCTTTTCACCGATCCGGAACGCCCGACGGTCGTGCCCTATCGGACAACCTATTATGAGGAGAGCTGGGGATTTTGCCTGAGCGAAGAGCAGTTTGCACAGTTTGAGGATGCGCAGGAGTACGAAGTCCTGATCGATTCTTCCTTGCAAGAAGGCTACCTGACCTACGGCGAATGTTTCCTGCCCGGGGAGGAGGAAAACGAGGTGCTCGTTTCCTGCCACATTTGCCATCCGTCGCTGGCGAATGACAATCTCTCGGGAGTGGCGGTGGCGGTCGCGTTGGCGCGGGAACTGGCCGGCCGCTCCCACCGCTATTCCTATCGATTCCTCTTCATCCCTGGCACTATCGGCGCGATTACATGGCTGGCCCGAAATGAAGCCGTCTTGCCACGCATCCAGCATGGAGTGGTTTTAACCTGCCTTGGAGATGCCAGTGACCTGACCTATAAGCGCAGCCGACGCGGTGATGCGGTGATCGATCGGGCCTTCTGCCATGTCCTTAAACATTCTGGCCAGCCGCACTCGATCATCGATTTTTTTCCCTATGGCTATGACGAGCGGCAGTATTGTTCCGCGGGGATTAATTTGCCCGTGGGTTGCCTAATGCGGGGGCGCCATGGTGAATTTCCGGAATATCATACCTCAGCCGACAATCTGAATTTCGTTCGGCCCGATGCCCTGGCCGATTCTCTCGCCAAATGTCTCGCGGTGGTCGAGGTTCTGGAAGGCAATCGCGTTTACCTGAACCGGAAACCAAAAGGAGAGGCGCGACTGGGCAAGCGGGGCCTGCGTAGCGACCTGGCGCTTCTCTGGGTCTTGAATCTATCTGACGGCGACCATTCCTTGCTCGATATCGCCGAAAGAGCCGGTCTTCCCTTTGCCACGATTAAGGAAGCAGCTGGCGCATTGTCGGCGACCGATCTCCTCGACCCGTTATAGAGGAACGCGATGACAGCGGACTGTGTGGTCATAGGTGGCGGCATCGTGGGTTTGAGTGTTGGCTTGACTCTTCTGAAGCGGCAACCCGGCGTGAAGCTCATTCTATTGGAAAAAGAGGCAGAGTTAGCGCGTCATCAGTCGGGCCGTAACAGCGGAGTAATTCACTCAGGGATTTACTATCGTCCAGGAAGTCTCAAGGCGCGTTTCGCCCGGGAAGGTAACCGCTCGATGGTTGCTTTCTGCCAGGAACATGGGATTCCGTGTGACATCACTGGTAAGCTCATTGTCGCCACGCAGGAGAAGGAGTTACCTCTGCTGAGCGAGTTGTGTCGCCGGGGGGAGGAGAACGGGGTTAGGGTCAGGCTGCTCTCGCCCGAGGAGGTGCGGGAGGTGGAACCACAGGTGCGCTGCCGGAGGGGGATTTTTGTGCCGTCAACAGGGATCGTGTGTTTTCGCAGCGTCTGTCTCAAATATGCGGAGCTGATACAGGAAGACGGTGGAACAATTCTAACCTGCGCCGAGGTGCAAGGCATCAGGCGGGATAAGAACGGCCTGCGATTGGAAACGGCGATCGGTGAGATCGAAGCGAGGTTCGTTATCAACTGTGGAGGCCTTCAGAGCGACCGAATCGCACAGCAGGCTGGAATCAGCGTGCCGGCAAAGATCGTCCCTTTCCGCGGAGAGTATTACGAGCTCGTGGCGGAAAAACGTGACCTCGTCAGGGGGTTAATCTATCCCGTTGCTGATCCGGCGTTTCCATTTCTCGGCGTGCACTTCACGAAAATGATTGATGGGAGCGTGCACGCCGGCCCGAACGCCGTCCTCGCCTGTCACCGCGAGGGATACCGACGAGGAGACATAAAGATGGGTGACCTGTGGGAGACGGTGACCTATGGTGGTTTCTGGCATGCCGCCCGACAGCATGGCAAAGAAGGGTTGAAGGAAATTTGGCGTTCACTTAGCAAAAGGTCTTTTCTAAGAAGCCTGCAAAAGCTCATCCCGAGTCTGGAAGAAGATGATTTGGTCGAAGCGCCATCCGGTGTTCGGGCGCAGGCGATGGGACCGGACGGAAGGCTCGTGGACGATTTCCTAATTATTCAAGACGCACATGCGATTCACGTCTGCAACGCACCCTCTCCGGCAGCCACGGCTTCGCTTGAGATTGGGAAGGCAGTGGCCGATCGGGTGCCCGATCTAAGAATTGCGGTCACCGCATGAGATTTCCTTGAGCGCTGGCAACATGGCTTTGCAAACTACGTCCACCTATCAATGCCGGTTTTGCAGCCAGCCTTTGCGACATACTTTTGTCGACCTTGGACTATCTCCGCTTTGCGAAAGTTATATTCCTGCGACGCAACTGGGAGAACCTGAAAGACTTTACCCCCTCCACAGTTTTGTTTGTGAAAAGTGTTTTCTGGTGCAGCTGCCGGAACACGTAACGGCAAGGGAGATATTTGAAGAATACGCGTATTTTTCCTCCTACTCTGAAAGCTGGCTAAATCATGCGAAGAGTTACGTTGCCGCGATCACCAGCCGTTTTGCTCTCGGTGCGCATTCGCTGGTGGTTGAATTGGCCAGCAACGATGGCTACCTGCTACAGTATTTTAAGGCGAACGGAATTCCAGTCCTGGGCATCGAACCGGCCAGGAATGTGGCGCAAACGGCGATCGCAAAGGGCATACCGTGTGTGACGGAGTTTTTCGGGCAGGATCTGGCGCGTCGACTCGCCAGCCAAGGGCATAAGGCCGACTTGCTCCTCGGAAATAACGTTCTCGCTCATGTTCCTGACATCAATGATTTCGTCTCGGGAATGAAGATTCTGCTGAAGGACGATGGCGTGATTACGATGGAATTCCCGCACCTGGTTCGGATGGTGGAGGAGAATCAGTTCGACACCATCTATCATGAGCACTTCTCTTATCTCTCTTTTACCACGGTTGCGCAGGTCTTCACCGCGCATGGTCTGACGCTATTCGACGTAGACGAATTGTCTACGCACGGCGGCTCGCTTCGCATCTATGCCTGTCATGTTGAGGACGACAGCAAGTCCGTGTCGTCGGATGTGGCTGCGCTGAGAGCGAAAGAGGAGTTATGGGGTGTCTCGGATTTGGAACGTTATCGAGCCTTTACCGGCAAAGTCGAAGCGACCAAGCGAAATATTCTGCGCTTCTTGATCGAAGCTCGGGAGACGGGCAAGGCTGTCGCGGGTTATGGCGCCCCGGGGAAGGGGAACACGCTGCTAAATTACTGTGGAATTCGAAGTGACTTCCTGGATTACACCGTCGATCTCAACCCATACAAACAAGGCAAGTTTACTCCCGGCACTCGGATTCCGATCTACCCACCGGAGCAGATCAAAAAGACCAAACCGGATTTTCTTTTTATTCTACCCTGGAACCTGCGCGAGGAGATCGCGGCCCAGAATGCGTATATTCGCGAATGGGGCGGCCGGTTCGTCGTCCCTATCCCGGATGTGAAGGTTTTCTGAACGTTGTCCAGGTTGATCTGAGAGCACAAACCGCGGCATGAATTTAGCTAAAACAGCTTGTTGCGCCCGGCCTTCAGCGATAGTCATTTAGCTCACTGCCGGCTGACGGCCGGCGACGACGTGTGATATGAAAGTGGTACTTTTTTGTGGCGGGCAGGGTATGCGTCTGCGGGACGTTTCGCAGCCGGTTCCAAAGCCAATGACCGCGATCGGGTATCGCCCGCTTCTCTGGCACCTGATGAAGTATTATTCGCACTATGGCCATAACGAATTCGTTCTCTGCCTTGGGTATGGTGCGGATGTCATCAAGGAGGCCTTCCTCAATTACAATGAGTGTGTTTCCAACGATTTCGTTCTGTCGGGAGGCGGTCGCAAGATCGAGCTTTTGCGCAAGGACATCGAAGATTGGCGCATCACTTTTGTCGATACAGGTCAAAACGCCAACGTTGGCCAACGGCTGCGTAGCGTCCGGAAGTTCGTGGGCGATGACGAAGTGTTTCTAGCCAATTACGCTGATGGCCTGACTGATCTTCCTTTGCCCGAGCTGGTCGATTACTTTAAGGCGAGTGGGAAGATCGGTTGTTTTCTGGGTGTTACACCTACCGCCAGCTTCCATCAGGTGGTGATCGAGGCCGACGGAGTCGTGACCGGGATCGAGCATATCGCGCGCTCGGGTCACATGATTAACGGCGGTTTTTTTGTCTTTCGCCGCGAAGTCTTCGACTACATCAAGGAGGGGGAGGATTTGGTGGAGGAACCATTCCGTAGGTTGATCGCCGAACGACAGCTCATTGCCTATCCTTACAAGGGATTTTGGGCCTGCATGGATACCTTCAAGGAAAAACAGCATTTGGACGACTTGCATGCCAGCGGTCGTGCCCCCTGGCAGGTCTGGGATGCTGGCGTGACTATTATGGACGGGAGATAGCACGGTGCTGAAACTCCGTCTCGCGACTGCCAAGAAGCTTCTCTTCCTGGGCGCGCATTCCGACGATATTGAGATCGGATGCGGCGGGACGATTCTGGAATTGGTTGGGAAGAACTCAGAACTGGAAATCGTCTGGATTGTCTTTAGCGCCGAAGGCAAGCGCCGACAGGAAGCGCGCGCGAGCGCGCGGCTTTTTCTAAAATGCGCGGGTCGCGCGAAAGTTATCGTGCATAATTTCAAGGGGAGTTTCTTCCCGGTGCAGGCAGAGGCGATCAAGCAGTCTTTTGAAAAACTAAAGGGTTCTTTTAATCCGGATCTGGTCTTCACTCATCATCGCGACGACCGGCACCAGGACCATCGCCTGCTCTCCGATCTGACCTGGAATACTTTCCGCGATCACCTCATCCTGGAATACGAAGTCCCCAAGTATGATGGTGATCTTGGGAATCCGAATTTATTCCTGCCGCTGGATGAGGCCGTCTGCCTGCGTAAGGTCCAGCACCTGTGCCAGACATTCGTTACTCAAAGGAAGAAGCACTGGTTCTCGGAGGACGCCTTCCTTGCCCTGATGCGCCTGCGTGGGATCGAATGCGCCTCGAAATACGCCGAGGCTTTTCATTGTCGAAAGTTGGTTTGCGGCCGTTCTTGATGGTTGGCGGCATCGGGCAAACGATGTGGCGGCGCGCGGAATCGATGTGGATGGTATTTCGCACATAGTGAATTACGATTTCCCGATGCACTCCGAGGATTACGCGCACCGCATCGGACGCACCGGCCGGGCCCATTCCGTGGGTGACGCGACTAGTTTCGTCACGCCCGAAGACCACGGCCCCTTGTGTTCGCTGGAGCGATTTATTGGCCGCGGCATCGTGCGTAAACGTGCCGACTTTCGCGCCGCCCGACACAATGGCTGGCGGAGGCGCGCGCGATGAAAGCCAGGGTTTTGAGTCCGGAGCAGCATCTGGCGGCGACCGACCCGAGACTTGGCGCGCTTATCGCCCGGGCTCGCCCTTTTGTCCGGTCGCAGGCAAAGCTCGTTAGGCCCTTCGACGCGTTGGCCGAATCGATCGTTTACCAGCAACTGAGTGGGAAAGCGGCCGCCACTATTTTCGGCCGGGTGCGGGCGTTGTATCCGCGCCGGAAATGGTTTTTGCCTGAACTCATCCTCGCTACTCCGGATGAAAAATTTCGCGCCGCCGGACTCTCCCGCAGTAAGACCGCTGCGATCAAGGATCTCGCCGCCAAAACCCTCGATGGCACGGTGCCGACGGGGGCGGCGCTGGCCCGCATGAGTGACGAAGAAATCATCGCTCGCCTAACGACCGTGCGAGGCATTGGCCGCTGGACCGTCGAAATGATGTTGCTCTTCGATCTCGGCCGGCTCGATGTCTGGCCGGTCGATGACTACGGTGTCCGCAAAGGTTACGCGAAAACTTTTCGCAAGAAGGAGCTGCCGAAGCCCAAAGAGTTGCACGCGATCGGAGAAAAGTGGCGGCCTTATCGCTCTGTCGCCGCCTGGTACTTCTGGCGAGCGCTGGATAACGACGAGAAAACGGCGTAAGCCCGCGGGTTAGAGAGGAACGGCTCGGGGAGGCCTGGTCGTTAGTCAGAGCGCACTGTGCTGCCGCCGCGCCCGACATCTTCGTCTGACGCGCCGCGGTGCGCCTGAATAAACGCCCCCGGACTCACCCAGCCGCGCGTATCTTTGCGGTAACCGGCTCCGATAAAAGGCGTCGTGAACTCGCGCATCTCAAAATGAAGATGCGCCAGATATTTTCCGCCCCCGGTCCCGACCGTTGCGATTTGTTGTCCGCGCCGCACTCGGTCGTGTGGGGTGACGAGGATAGTCTGCACGTGGCCATAGAATGACTGGACAAATTGGCGCCTTCCATTTTCCCGATAGGCGTGGAGGATGATAATGACGTTGCCCCAGCCGGGCCCGCCGTCGCGCGCGGCGATTACCTCGCCATCGGCCACGGCATACACGGGATCGCCGATATCGCTATTTTCGCCGCCGATGCCATTCAGGTCGTCGCCCAGATGCGTGTTTTCGGTGAAGGGTTGGGCGTTATAAGTCATCGCGCCGTGCTCGTTACCGAGCGGAAAATCGAAGCGAGTGGCGGTCGGGAGCGAGGCGAGTTCGATCGGCGAAACGATCTCTAGTGCCGGCTCAAATTTGCGGCGCGTCAGCAGTTCGGGGCCGAGGCGAAAAGCGAGATCACCGAGAAAAGCGACGAGAAAGACCAGCGTTCCGAGCAGTGGCCATGACCAAGATTTGCTGGATTCGTTTGTTCTCCGATTCATTGGCAGTGAAATAATGGAGTAAAGGAGTGATGGAGGACGGGCCTCATCCCATTACTCCCATCCTGTTCTCTTCTTGCCCGGCCATCGCTTCGTCCTTACGCTCGCACAATGAAAGTTCTCGTCACGGGCGGCGCCGGATTTATTGGCTCGCACCTCGTCGAGAAGCTGCTCACCGCTGGTCATGAGGTCGCGATTCTGGACGACTTCAACGATTTCTACGACCCGCAAATCAAACGCGGCAACATCGCCGCGGTCTCCGACAGGATTTGCGTGCATCAGGTCGATCTGCGCGATGCGCGCGCAGTCAACCAGGTTTTCCACCACGGAAATTTTGAAACCGTGATTCACCTGGCCGCCCGCGCCGGGGTGCGGCCCTCGATCAATCAGCCGCAGCTTTACTACGACACCAATGTCAGTGGCACACTGCACTTGCTCGAAGCGGCGCGCGCGGTGGGGATCGCGCGCTTCATCTTTGCCTCAAGTTCGTCGGTCTACGGTCTCGCCACAACGGTGCCCTTCTCCGAAGCGCTGCATCTTACGCAAACGGTCAGCCCTTATGCCGCGACCAAGATCGCGGGCGAGTTTCTTTGTTCCACCTACTCGCATCTCTACCGCATGCGCATCGTGGCCCTGCGCTTTTTTACCGTCTACGGACCGCGCCAGCGGCCGGACCTTGCCATTCATCAGTTCACCCGGCGGATTTGGAACGGGGAGCCGATTCGCCAATTCGGCGACGGCACGACGCGCCGCGATTATACCTACATCGACGACATTATTCAGGGCGTCATGGCGTCGTTAGGCTACGAGGGTCCGCTTTTCGATATTTTTAACTTGGGTGAGAGCGAGACCATCCAACTGCAGGATTTGATCGCGGCCATCGAAGAGGCTTTGGGGCGCAAGGCGACGATCGAACAGCTTCCGGAGCAGCCCGGAGATGTGCCGCTCACTTGCGCCGATATTGCCAAGGCGCGGCGACTCCTCGGCTATCAACCGACCACGTCGCTGCGCATTGGCCTGCCCCGTTTCCTCGATTGGTTTCATCAAACCCGCGAGGGCGCGGGGGCGAAGGCCGCCAGGGCATAGCGTGGTTTGGGCTGCTCTCGCAAAGCTTACGTGTGGAGGCGGATACAGTAGCCAGCGCGTCCGGGCGCGCAGGTGCCGTCAGGAAAAAATACGCTCGTTTCCGCGCTTGAACCGATTACTACTGTGGCGACGCCTGCCCGATGAAGGGCTTACGAGTTCTCGTTTGAATACCTGGCGGTGCGGTCGCGTCTCTCGTTTCAACACAATGCTCCAAATATGAAAACAAAACTTCCTGTTATTGCGCTCGCGGCGCTCCTCTTCCTGGGGCTCCCGCTGGCTTCTTCAAACGCCTATGTCGGCGTCTCGGTGGCGATCGCGCCACCGGCGATTCCCGTCTATACGCAGCCCTATTGCCCCGGCCCCGGTTACATCTGGACCCCGGGTTACTGGGACTGGAATGGTTACGATTACTATTGGGTCCCGGGGACGTGGGTGCTGCCGCCGAGAATCGGCTTCTTGTGGACTCCCGGCTACTGGGGCTACAACAACGGGCTCTACGTCTTTAACGACGGCTACTGGGGTCCAACCGTCGGGTTCTACGGCGGGATTAATTACGGTTACGGCTACGGCGGCCGCGGCTACTACGGCGGCCGTTGGGCCGGTAATACCTTCCTCTATAACACCGCGGTGACACATGTGAACCGGAACGTCATCACGACCACCTACGCCGACAAACAGGTTGTCGCGCAAAACACAGTTGGCTCCCGTGCCGGATTCAACGGTCCGGGCGGTGCACGACTGAAGCCCACCGCAAATGAACAGGCGGCGGCGAAGGCAGAACACGTTGCGCCGACCTCAGCCCAGCGCTCCCGCGCCGAAGCGGCAAAGAACGATCCCGCCTTGAGTGCCAAGAACAGTAAAGGCAAGCCTAAATCTGACGCGGTTCGAGGTCTCGATCGCAAGAATGGTCAGCAGACGGCTGACGCGGCGACTGGGAATCGGGGCGGTGCCGACCGACAGAATGGCCGCGAGAATCGATCCGCGGGCGAGAAGACAAAGAATAGAGCCGCCAACACAGCTAACGGGCCGGCGAAGAAAACCAATCGCGCCGCAGAAGCGTCAGCCCCGAGAGCTCATAAGACAGAACATGCTCAACCCAACCGGGAAGTCCGGAAGGTTTCGAATGATCACCAGGCTCCGCGACATGCGCAAACCCCCCAGCATCGGTCGCAGGTTAAAGCCCAGCAGCCGAATCGAGCCCGGCAGGCAGGGCCCGCTTCCCATGATCGCGGCCCAAGTGGGCAGCCAGCGCAGGGAGGCAAGAAGAAGAAGAAACAGCAGGGGCCGGACGACCACTAATCAAGCTCTGCAATCAAGCGACGGGATGCAGCGGGTGAAAGCCTCTGCATCCCGTTCTGCTTTTACGGCGCTTGTAGTGTGCGCTGTCCTCAGCGCATAGGTGTCCGCTAAGACTGCGGATTCTACAGGTAGGCAACGCGTAAGCTCGCCACCTTGGGTTGTACTTTCCCGATCAATGAGGCCACTGGCTTTGAGAGTGGACCTGTCGCGACGTTAGATGCGCGTGACCTCATCAACACGGTTTCCGCCTCCGGCTCGCAGGAGCCGGAGGCGTTGTAA
>Ga0157374_10004156_pt1 | contig 12148 bp, 8 predicted proteins | sample M25metaG_FD_115308 | JGI IMG/M metagenome (GOLD analysis project Ga0157374, IMG submission 115308) | Miscanthus rhizosphere microbial communities from Kellogg Biological Station, Michigan, USA - M2-5 metaG | ecosystem: Host-associated > Plants > Roots > Rhizosphere > Soil | place: USA: Michigan...
CACGTAGCCGTCGTTGACGATCGACAACTGAATCGTCTTAGTCGTGTCGCCAGGCGCAAACTGCAACGTTGCGCCTGCCGTGTTGTAGTCGCAATTTGCCGCGGCCTGACCGGTCGCCTGACTACAGTTAGCGCCAAAATTATCAATCGTTGCAAAGTTGACTGACGCGGCGCCGGACGTGCTTCCACTTCTGGTGACGTTGATGTTGAGCGTGCCTGCGGAACCGACCTGAAGAGTCTCGACGCCGAGGCGGGTGTAATCTACCGGGCTGGCAGGTGACGCGAAATTGAAGACGGAGTCGACGCGGCCGGGATCGAATGCACGCGTTATATCCTGCTCGAGAAACCGGAAACGCGACTCCGAGGAGAGATGGTCCAGGTTTGCCGTACTGCCGGTGGACAGGTTGTCCATGCCGAGGACAGTGTGGCCTTCGGCCAGCAAGGCGTCACACAGATGCGAGCCGAGAAAACCCGCCGCTCCGGTGACGAGAATGGTTTGAAACGCCATGTTCTGCCTTTCTGAATCTACGTCTTGGTCGAGTTCTTAACCGGCACACACGACGGGCCATGTTTTACGATGACCCTGCATGGTGGAAGGATTATTCCGCCTCATTGAGTCTGATGTACACATCAACCGCGAGAGGCTGAGGCAAGATCGCGCACCGGATATGCCGCCGGACGACCTACGCTGAGATACGTGAAGCCATGATCGGTCATCACACCGGGGTCGTAGAGGTTACGCCCATCGATGACAATTGGATAGCGAAGCGACTGATTGACGCGGCGCAGGTCCAGTTCAGAGAACTCTGGCCAATCGGTCAGGATGAGCAGAGCGTCGGCGTCCGAGGCTGCATCGTAAGCGTCTGATGCATACCGAAGCCCCGCGCGCACCGGTAGTACCTGCTCAGTGCGTTGCATCGCCGCCGGATCGAAGGCAGCGACCGTGCAGCCCTCGTTCAGCAGCAGCTGGACGATCTCGATTGCCGGAGACTCCCGGATGTCGTCGGTGTCACCCTTGAACGCGAGGCCAAGCACGCCGAGGCGCTTACCGCGCAGATTCCACAACGCCGACCGAACCTTGTTGACGAAGCGTTTTTTCTGCTGGACGTTGATCTTCTCAACCTCACTCAGCAGGCTGAAATCGATACCCAGTTGCTCGGCAACTGAGCGAAAGGCCGCCACGTCCTTGGGGAAGCAGGAACCACCGTATCCGATGCCGGGACGAAGAAACTTGGGACCGATGCGGGTGTCCAGGCCCATGCCACGGGCGACCTGCTCGACATTGGCGTTGGTGGCCTCACAGAGGTTCGAGACGGCGTTTATGAACGAGATCTTCAGCGCAAGAAAGGCGTTGGAGGCGTGCTTGATAATCTCTGCGCTCTTGGTGGAGGTCATCAACAGCGGCGGAGGCTCAGAAACGGTGCAACATCCCGGGATACCATTTTCGCGCTGGTAATACTCTCCACTGGTGAGGGGAGCATAGATGTCGCGAAGGATGGCTCCGGCGCGCTCGCTGTCAGCCCCGACGACGATGCGGTCCGGGTGCAGGAAGTCGGCGACGGCGGTGCCTTCGCGCAGAAACTCTGGGTTGGAGACGACGTCGAAGAGATGACGCTCGACACCATTCCTCTCCAAGGCGCGGCTGATCCACTCATTGGTGTAGACGGGAACGGTGCTCTTTTCAACGATGACCTTGTAGCTGGTCAGGGACCGGGCGATCTCGCAGGCGACTGCCTCGACGTACGAGAGGTCGGCGTCGCCGGTCTCGCTCTGTGGCGTTCCCACGGCGATGAAGATGGCATCGCACTCGCGAGTCGCTTCGGCGAGGTCCGTGGTGAAGCGAACCTGGCTGTTTCGGTACTTGCCCAGGAGCTCCGGAAGGTAGTGCTCGTGGATGAGGGTGTCTCCCCCCTGAAGCGCGGTGACCTTGCGCTCGTCATTATCGACGCAGATGACCGGGTGGCCCATCTCTGCGAAACAAACGGCGGCAACGAGGCCGACGTATCCGGAACCTATAACAGCGATTGGAATTGATTTGCTCATAGCGAATTGGGGCTTGATGCGGCGTTGGTCCTCTCCATTGAGGATATCCGACTTTTGGTCGATTTCAATGAACAGAAAGGGTTACTGAGCGGCTGGACGATTCGGTCGCAGACGCCGTCCCGGGTCTTGTAGACTAGAGTTCAATGGGTCCGCAAAACGCGCAGACACCGCCCCAGGCGAGCGCATCCGAGAAAACTCCGCCTGCCTTCAGCACGGCGGTAACCGACACGACATTGTCCGAAGCGTTGATCACGCTGCGGAAACGGCGAGTGGTCCTTATTGTCTGCGTTTTGATAGGGCTGATCTACGGTATCTATAAAGCGGAGACTCAGCCTCGGTTATTCGAGGCCTTTGGACGCATTCAGGTGCGTTCCGGGTCGTCGAATGAATTCCGGGTTAGCGCCGTTCAGGGATATACCGGCGACAGTACTGCGTCGCGAATGCTCACCGAGGTCGCCATTCTACAGAGCGACACGTTGATGCTGACAGTCGCGCGCGAGATGGATCTCGCCAACAACCCTGACTTCCTCGGAGTCAAGGCTCCTGTTCCCCGAGTGTCTTTGGATGACCCTAGGGTGAGGCAGAGCACTGTCCACCGACTGCAGAGTAATCTGCGCATCAACCTGGTGCAGAAGACTGATATAGCACGCATCAGCTATACCAGCCTTAGCCCGAAGCTCGCAGCCGATATCGTCAACAAGGTGATTGCGGCTTACATTCAGCGTAGCTATGAGACCAGGTTCGCTTCTACGCAACGCGTTTCAAACTGGCTTTCAAGCCAGCTGGATGACCTGAAGCAGCAAGTGCAGACGTCGCAGGAACGCCTAATGGACCTGCAGAAGCGGCTTGGCATTCTGGGCTTCGATCCCAACCATAGCCAGATCAACTCTTCGCTGGAGCAGCTCTCCAAAGCTGCCAACGACGCCCGCATCGCGCGCATCATTGCAGAGTCGCGCTATCGGATGCTTAATGGCATGGACCCGAACTCGATCGAAGGATCCATTGAAACGACTCCGGGCACATCCCCCGGCGAGTTGAACCTGCTACGAGGACAGATTGCGTCTGCAAGGGCCAGCTATGCACAAATGGAATCGACTCTGGGGCCCAACCATCCACAGGCGAAGGCGGCTAAGGCACAGATAGACGAGCTTGCCCGTGAGATCGAGACCGAACAGCAGCGGCTCCTCCTGCAGTCCAAGCAGAACTATCTAGCGGCACGCACCAACGAGGACCAGACCACTGCAGCGCTTGAAACCCAGAAGTCCGATGCCTACAAGCTGCGCGATGATCTGGTGGAGTACACGCTCAGGCAGCGTGAGTTCGAGTCCAACCGTAACTTGTATGAAGGCCTCCTGCAGCGCCTGCGTACGGCGGGTGTCCAGGCAGGCCTGGAGTCGCTGGAGATTGATGTGGTCGACCAGGCGATGCTTCCAGCAGCCCCGGTGCTCAAACCGCAGTCCACGATCATCCTGACGACTCTCTTCTTCGGCCTCCTTGCGGGAGTCATCCTGGCCTTTCTGCTGGAGAGCCTTGACACTGGCCTCCGTAGCGTTGCTGAGATTGAAGGCATCACCGAACTTCCTTCCCTGGCAATCATTCCCCGGGCTCGGCGAGCCGCGAGTGATCTTAGCGCGCTCACGACAGCGGAGCGAAACATCAACTCACTCTCGCAGCCCAAATCGCAGTTTGCCGAAGCGTTTCGCTCGTTGCGCACTGCGCTACTCCTATCCACGGCGGGACATCCTCCGAAGTTCATCTTGTTTACCAGCGCGACCCCGTCGGAGGGCAAGACCACGGCTGCCAGTAACCTAGCCTGCATTCTGGCCCAGGGAAATGCGAAGGTTCTGCTGGTCGATGCCGACCTGCGGAGGCCGAACGTCCATCACCGGTTTGGCCTGAATGGACGAGTCGGCCTGACGACGCTCTTGACAGGGGCATCCACGCTCGAAGAGACGGTACAGCGGGTTCCTGAAGTGCCGAATCTCGATGTGCTGGTAAGCGGGCCGGTTCCTCCCTTCCCCACCGAGATGCTCAGCTCCGATGCCATGGCGAAGCTTCTCGATCACTGTGGCAATGCCTACACCCACGTAATCATCGACTCCCCGCCAATTCTGTCGGTCACAGACGGCGTAATTCTTGCCCGCGCGTCCGATGCCGTAGTGCTGGTCGTGCGTCATGGCAAATCGAGCAAACACGTCGTTCGGCGCGCTCGCGACCTTCTCCTACGTTCCGGCGCACCGATCACTGGCATCGTGTTGAACGCCGTCGATATGAGTTCTCCGGAGTATTACGGTTACTACGGCTACTCGGGCTACGCGTACGGCAGTATTGATGCGACGAGTTGGGAGTCGCAATCGAGCTCAACTGAAAGCACAGAGACTACAGGCGAGGTCAAGCGATGATGCTTTCCCTCAGAAAGGCGTGGATCGCCGCCTTTGTGTTCTCCATTATGGGACTGTTCTGCGGCGACGCCAACGCCCAGTTCAGCGGGCCATCACTGGGCGCGTCGACCCCAGTGAATCGTCAGGTAACCCTTACTACCGATCCGGCAATCCTCTTCCCCGCCGAACGTGAAATACACCTGGCGCCCAACGATGTAATCACGGTTCATCTCTACGGCGCACAGGACTACTCTCCCGTGGCAAAAGTCAGTCTGGACGGCTCGATCCAGCTGCCACTGATTGGAACCGTGCGCGTGGAGGGACTTACCATTCACGAAGCCGAACGCTTGATCGCCGAGAGGCTGGTTTCGGCAGGCATGTATCGCAATCCGCAGCTGACGATCCAGCTTACAGAATCGCCAAACCAAATCGCAACCGTAACGGGTGAGCTTCACGGAGTGGTGCCTGTCATCGGTCAGCGGAGGCTCTTCGACGTACTTGCTGCAGCTGGGGGCCTTCCGCCAACTGCCAGCCACATCATCACCATCCAGCGGGCGGGTATTGCCCAACCCATTGTGATCGACCTGGGGACGGATCCGTCGCAGAGCGATAAAGCCAACGTGCCGATTTTTCCCCGCGACACCATCGTCATCGCAAGAACGGGAGTCATCTATGTGCTGGGGGCGTTCAAGTCACAAGGAGCGATTCCGCTGCAACAAAACTCTCCGCTAACGCTGATGCAAGTGGCGTCCTTGTCCGGCGGCCCGGGCTTCGAAGCGAAGTATGCCGATCTGCGGCTTATCCGCACCATGGGGCTTGAACGCAAGGTCGTCAAAGTGGATATCAAGCGCGTGATGAACGGCAAAGACCCTGATCCAGTTTTACAGACTGACGATATTGTTTTCCTCCCGAGCGAGCCGTGGAAGGCCGCCATCAAGTCAGGAGGCCTCGGCACGCTGCTGGGCTTCGTCTCCATCCTTCTGGTCGCGCTTAATCAATAACGGAGTACCTGGTTCTTATCGCTATCATGGATTCCGTACCCAAATCACACTGCGAAAGCTCCAAGGAGAAAGTCAGACTGGCTTACCTCGTGAGCCATCCCATCCAATATCAGGCTCCGCTGCTGCGCCGAATCGCGCGTGAGCCTGACATTGATCTCACTGTCTTCTTCGGTTCCGACTTTTCCGTTAAGGGGTACAAGGACGAGGGATTTGGCGGAGTTGGCGTGAAATGGGATATTCCTCTCGTGGATGGCTATCGTCACGAGTTCCTTCCGGTACTGCGTGACAATGCAACCGTCAGCTCTACAACTCCTATGAACTACGGTATTGCCAGCCGGCTTCGGGGAGCGTCAGGCAAGCCTGCATTCGATGCGCTGTGGGTGCATGGCTACGCCAGCGTGAACGCTTTGCACGGTATGACGGCGGCAAAGGCCCTTGGAATTCCAGTGCTTCTTCGCGCCGAATCATGGCTCGGCGATCGCGAAAGAAGCGGCGCGAAGCTGGCAGCGAAGCGGCTTTTTTTTCGCGCTCTGGCACAGATGGTGGACTGCGTACTCCCCATCGGAACTCTGAATGCCGAGTACTGGCGCCACTATCTTGGCGAGGATTTTCCCCTCTTCCTGATGCCTTACGCCGTGGACAACGACTACTTCCGGCAGCGCAGCCTCGATGCCGCACCTTGCCGCGCGGAGCTTCAAGCAGAGCTCGCACTAGACCCCTCACGTCCCGTAATTCTCTTCGCCTCGAAGCTGCAGAGCCGCAAGCGCACGTGCGATCTCCTCGAGGCCTACCAGAGGCTTTCTCCTGCGCCGGGCGTTCAACCCCACCCGTACCTGGTCATCGTCGGCGATGGCGAAGAACGAGCTGCGCTGGAAGAAACTGCTAAAAGGACGGGCTTCGACAGTATTCGTTTTTGCGGGTTCCGAAACCAGTCCGAGCTTCCTCGCTTCTTCGACCTTGCAACCGTTTTTGTTCTGCCCTCGCGGCATGAACCATGGGGACTGATCGTCAATGAGGTGATGAACGCCGGGCGCGCCGTCATCGTCTCCGACGAGGTCGGCTGCCAGCGCGACTTAATTACCGATGGCGTCGAAGGAATGGTCTTTCGAGCCGGGGATGTGGGGGCACTGGTCACCACTCTTCGTCGCACGCTGAACACGCCAGAGACCGCCGCGGAGATGGGACGGCGGGCTCTTGAACGTATCCGTGCGTGGAACTTTGAAGAGGATGTCCACGGTCTGAGAGGAGCGCTTGCCGCAGTGACGCGAAAGATTACGGCATGAGAACCAACCACTACAACGGCGTAGAGAAGGCTTTGTTCAGACTGCTATGCTCGATGACGAAAGCTGATTGTTGAATGAGGATTTTGCACATTATCGGAACCCTGAGCCCTGAGGCAGGCGGCCCCACGGAGTCCGTGCGGGTTCTGCTCAGTTATGGTCCGATCGGCTATACCGGCGAGGTGGTAACACTCGACGATCCGGCTGCGCCCTTCCTGCAGAATGTTGGCTTTCCGGTGCATGCCCTGGGGCCAACCCGCACAAAGTATGGCTTCAATTCCAAGCTGCTTCCCTGGCTTGTGGCGAACCGTGGCCGATTCGACGGTGTAGTCGTGAATGGACTATGGCAGTACTGCGGCTTCGCAGCATGGCGTGCCCTGGCCGGTAACACCCCGTACGTAGTTTTTACCCACGGTATGCTCGATCCCTACTTCAAGCATGCCTTTCCGCTGAAACATATCAAGAAGTGGCTCTACTGGGTTCCCGCCGAGTATCGTATCCTCCGCGATGCGTACCGCGTTCTTTTCACCAGTACCGCTGAGAAGCGCCTTGCCGAACAAAGCTTCTGGCTGCACAACTGGAATCCCTATGTCGTTCCCTACGGCGCCAGCGGCCCGCCCGCCAAGAGCCCGGAACTGTTGAAGGACGCGTTCTTCGAGAGATGCCCCGAGGCTAGTGGAAAGAGATTTCTGCTCTTCCTTGGCCGTATTCACCGCAAGAAAGGATGCGACCTGCTGATTGATGCCTTCGGCAAGATAGCCCAGACCGATCCTGATCTGCATCTAGTGATCGCCGGCCCGGATCAGCAGTCGTGGAGCGCAACTCTGAAAGACACCGCGAAGAAAGCTGGAGTTGAGGAAAGAGTGCACTGGCCCGGCATGTTGATTGGCGATGCCAAGTGGGGTGCCTTCTACGCCTCCGAGGCCTTCGTTCTCCCATCGCACCAGGAGAACTTCGGAATTGCGGTGGCCGAGGCCTTAGGCTGTGGCCGCCCGGTTCTGCTCGCTGACAAGGTCAACATCGCCGAAGACATCGCAAACGATAATGCCGGGCTGATGGAGCTCGATACAGCTGAGGGAACGTTGCGGCTTCTCGAACGGTGGATCGCAATGACGTCGGAAGAAAAGGCTGCCATGGGAGAACGCGCCGCGACGTGCTACCACCGCCGATATGATATGCGCGAGAACGCCAAGGCGATTATCCGGCTCTTCGAGGCAGCAACGACGACGAAGCACGCCGAGGAGAACAGCGCTCTCGCTCTATAAAGTTTCAGCCGACAAGATGCCAAGAGACATCCACTACAACGCCGCGGAACACCTACCTGCCGAGACAGCTGCTGATCCATACCTGCGGCCTGCCTTCTCGCTTGAGACTAGGCTCAGGCGACTGGCTTGGAATATCTGTTGGATGCTGCTCTACCGGACGTCGCCTCGTCCCTTCCATGCCTGGCGCTCGTTTCTGCTTCGGCTCTTTGGGGCAACTATGGGTCCCAACTGCCACTTCTATCCCGCTTCAAAAGTGTGGGCCCCGTGGAACCTTGTGTGCGCTGAAAGCGTCGCAGCGGCGGACGGAGCGGAGATCTACAACCCCGCTCCAGTCACCTTCGGATCCCACGCCATACTCTCCCAGGATTCCTATGTCTGCGGGGCGACCCATGACTACGACGATCCGGCGTTTCCCTTGCTCGCCTATACGATGAGCTTCGGAGCTTATAGCTGGGTGTGCGCACGCGCCTCCGTCACTCCCGGGGTCAACGTGGCAGACGGAGCAGTGCTGGGGCTAGGTTCAATAGCCACGCGGAATCTGGAGGCCTGGACCGTATATGCGGGTGTTCCGGCAGTCAAGGTAAAGCAGCGGCAGCACCCAGGAGCGAAGGCACTCCTCTAGCCGCTGCCTCCTCGTTCGGACTAGCCGCGCAATTTAGCGAGCAGATCGGTTGGATGGACTGGCTTGGCCAGGATCTCGAACTCGTGACCCTGCGAGCGAGCCTTCTCGAGAAGGTCCGCCGTTGCCGCCTGGCCCGAGAAGAGAAGGATCTTGCACTTCGGCAGACGCGATCGAGTGACAATTGCGGCCTCGATACCCGTCATACCGGTCATGATCACGTCACTGATCAGCATGTCGGGTTGAAAACTATCGAGCAGCTCGACGGCCTTCTCTCCGCTGAATACAGCGCGTGCATCGAATCCTGCCTGATTCAGGATGATTGCCAGCGTGTTGGCAATTACCTGCTCGTCATCAGCGACGAGAACCCTGGGCTTTGATGTCGTTGACGGCATCTCTGACATGCGAACTCTTCCCCATTGAAATTATTCAACGTTCTGATTGTCATGCGATCTGCGTTCGTCGCTTTACAATTTGTTTCCTTGAATAATGATACGCTGACCGAAGAGCCGCGAGCGACGCGAAGCTGCAAACTCTGCCTTAAACCCAAAATCTCTTAGACTCCTATGCCGCAAGTCATCATACGCGCCGAGCAGGTCGAAAAATACTACGCGCAACCGAGCGAGAACCGCATCCAAGTCATCTCGCCGACCGATCTCTCCATCAGCGAGGGAGAGATCGTGGCGCTTCTTGGCCCGTCCGGGTCAGGAAAATCGACCCTGATGCGCATGTTGACAGGGCTTTCGACCCCCTCTGCCGGAGAGGTTTACTGGCACGAGAAGCCCATCGCCTCAACCAATGTCAACGTCTCGATTGTCTTCCAGAGTTTTGCGCTCTTTCCCTGGTTGACTGTATTTGAGAACGTCGAAGCTCCCCTGAAGGCTCGCGGCATGGAGGCCGGCGAACGCCGCAAGCGAGCCATGAAGATCCTCGATACCGTCGGCCTCGACGGCTTCCAGGCCGCCTACCCCAAGGAACTCTCCGGCGGCATGCGGCAGCGCGTGGGCTTCGCCCGCGCCCTGGTCGTCGAACCGGAGGTCCTCTTCATGGACGAGCCCTTCTCCGCACTCGATGTGCTGACCGCCGAAAACCTGCGCAGCGAACTGCTCGAGCTCTGGCACAACAAAACCATTCCAACCCGCGCCATCTTCATAGTGACCCACAACATCGAAGAGGCCGTGCTGCTGGCGGACCGCATCATCGTGCTGGGTCGCAATCCCGGCCACGTCCGTACCGATTTCCGTGTCGCGATCCCCCATCCCCGCGACCGCAAGGCGCCAGCCTTTACCCAGTTAGTGGACTACATCTACAAGGTTCTCACGCAGCCTGAAGCAAAGCCACCCGCACTGCCTCTCACACCCGAGGGCAGGCCTGTCCGCGATCAACGCCAGATGCACTACCAGATGCTGCCGCACGCACGCCCTGGCGGAATCGCTGGCCTACTCGAAATTCTTCTGGACCACAACGGTAAAGACGACATCTACCGCCTCGCCGACGACCTAGCGTTCGAGATCGACGACCTGCTGCCCATCGTCGATGCCGCACAGCTTCTAGGTTTTCTGAAGGTCACCGAGGGCGACGCGGCCATCACGCCCATCGGTGCCGAGTACGCAAACTCTGAGATCTTGCGCCAGAAAGAGCTCTTCCGCAGCGCCGCTGTCGATAATGTCCTGCTTCTGCGCCAGATTGTGCGCGCCATCGAGGCCAAGAGCGACAAAAGCGTGCCAGAGGAGTTCTTTCATGACGTGCTCGACGAGCAGTTCAGCGAAGACGAGACCGTTCGGCAGCTTGAAACCGCGATCAACTGGGGCCGCTACGCCGAGCTGTTCGACTTCGACGCCTCGCGTCGCCGCTTTATTCAACCGGAAAAACAGCTCCAGGAGGCCGACTCCACCACCGCACCGGAGGTCGAGGCATGATCCAGCTCCCGGGAAGCTTCAGCTACACCCGAAGCACGGAGATGCTGGCCCGGTCGCAGGTGCTGAAGCGCAGCTGGCCAGTTGTACTCGATCTTTGCGTCGCCGGGATCGGTCTCGCCTGCTTCTATGGCGTAGTGCAGATTGCCACCTACTGGTTCGGGCACGCCGTCCCGGAGATCACCATCTCGCTGAGCCCGCGCGCGCTGCCGCTTTACGCGTTCTACTCCGTCGTTCGCATCGGGCTTGCGTACCTGCTCAGCCTTCTGTTTGCCATCGGCTACGGATATGTCGCCGCATACAACCGGCGCGTCGAGGCGCTAATGATCGCCGGGCTGGACATTCTGCAGTCAATCCCAGTGCTCAGTTTTCTTCCGGGAGTCATGCTGGCGATGGTCGCCCTCTTCCCTACGCGCCAGATCGGCGTCGAGATGGGCGCAATTCTGCTCATCTTCACCGGCCAGGTATGGAATATGGCCTTCAGCTTCTACTCATCGCTCAAGAGCATTCCGCGCGAATTAAGCGAGGCCGCTACCATCTACAAGTTCTCTCGCTGGCAGCGATTGTTTGAGCTTGAACTGCCTTACGCTGCCATCGGCCTTGTTTGGAACTCCATGGTCTCGGTGGCGGGTGGATGGTTCTTCCTGATGGCCTGCGAGATGTTCGTTCTCGGCACGCGCGACTTCCGTCTCCCCGGCCTCGGCTCTTACCTGCAGACCGCCGCGAGCACCGGCGACGGCAAGGCGATCGCCTGGGGCCTGCTTACCATGATCGCAATCATCGTCGCGACCGACCAGGTCATCTGGCGCCCAGTCATCGCGTGGAGCGACAAGTTCAAATTCGAGCAGGTGGAGACAAAGTCGCGCATCAGCTCACCTCTGCTTCACCTACTGCAGCACTCTCGGGGGCCGCAGAAACATAGAAAAAAAACGATCAAACCTCTCACCGAGAGGTTCTATCAGCGCATCGCCGAAGAGCGGCAACGCACCTTTGCCCATCGGCTCGCAGCGACGAACGAAGCTGCGCAAGAGCGGGAACGAATCGCCGGAATGCTTCGGGCAACGGTACTCTTCATCATCGTTTGCGTCGTTGCATTCGCAGCCTTTCACGCACTGCTGCTCCTTAAACAGGTGAATCGCGCCGAGTATGGGGAGATCGTCAAGGGAGCGCTCGCCACCTTCCTGCGCGTCAACACGGCACTCCTGCTCGCCTCCGCGTGGACCATTCCCGCCGGAGTCGCCATCGGCTTCCATCCCCGCCTCGCACGAGTCGCACAGCCCATTGCGCAGATCGCCGCTTCGGTGCCCGCCACAGCGCTCTTCCCGGTCATCCTTCTCGCGCTCGTCAAGGTGGGTGGCGGACTCGGCATCGGCTCAATCGCACTGATGATGCTCGGCACACAGTGGTACATCCTGTTCAACGTTATCGCCGGAGCGATGGCGATCCCCACCGATCTGCGCGAGGTAGCGACACTCTTTCAGTTCTCGACCGTGCAAAGGTGGCGAACCCTCATCCTGCCGGGAATCTTCCCATACCTCATTACCGGTCTAGTCACTGCCTCTGGAGGCGCATGGAATGCCAGCATCATCGCTGAATACTTCCATCTGAAGAACCAGACGCTGCAGACCGTAGGTCTTGGTGCAA
>Ga0157374_10004160_pt1 | contig 12146 bp, 9 predicted proteins | sample M25metaG_FD_115308 | JGI IMG/M metagenome (GOLD analysis project Ga0157374, IMG submission 115308) | Miscanthus rhizosphere microbial communities from Kellogg Biological Station, Michigan, USA - M2-5 metaG | ecosystem: Host-associated > Plants > Roots > Rhizosphere > Soil | place: USA: Michigan...
GGCTTTGCCAGCAGCATAGGCAGCGACAGATCCGGTGATGAACTCGTCGAGTTTTTGAAACAGGGCGACCTTTATTCTTACGATCTGATTCAGCGTGATGACAGATACCCTACTTGCGAGGTTATTGTTGAACTGGATGAAAATCAGCATGCCACTTATATTATACCTCAACCGGTTTCATGGGATGACATCGAATTAAGCTCTTTTCTTGCCCACGCTGCGGTGCATGCTTCAGCAGTTGTTTTTGGCAGTTTGGCTTGCCGCAGTGAAGTGAGCCGCGATACGTTGTTAAACTTGCTTGCGGAAACCCAAGCATTAAAAATATTTGATGTAAACCTGCGTGCGCCTCATTATACGCTTCAAACCATTGAAACACTGGCGGCACGTGCCGACGTGATAAAAATGAATGAGGAGGAGGCTACCTTGCTGATCGGTGGCAGCAACGGACACCTGCGCGAAAAAATTGAGGAATTTCGTTCCAAATATCACCCTAAAATTATCTGCGTTACACGGGGCGAACATGGAGCCATTGTATGGCACGATCATAAATTCTATGAGAACCCCGGATGCCAGGTCAGAGTTGGCGATACCGTCGGCGCCGGCGACTCCTTCCTTGCAACCTTTGTAGCCGGACTGCTCAAAAACGAACCTATGCAGCAAACGGTGGATAAAGCATGTTTCGTTGGCTCCTTTGTAGCCAGCAAGCGCGGGGCCAATCCGCCGTATGATGAACATGTGCGGAAGTTGTTGGGGTTGTAGTGACCAGTTAACCGGTGACTAGTTATCAGGTTTGCTGTATTTAATTGATCTCTGGTCACCGGTTAACGGATAACTCCCCTATTGTCATCCTTCCCTAACATTTTAGGTTCGTTCAGGCTATCTCTAAACTTTTAACAGAATTAATCCGTTATTTTATATTCGAAAGGATAATTATGCGTGGTTACGGATTTTCCAAGTTCACACCCAGGCAAATCCCACAGGGTGGATTTGATGAATTATTGAAGCTTTTCCTCGAACTGCTAAACTATACTGCAGGCGATGCGGGCGAAGCTTTAGCCTGGATGAATGAACTGGACAAACAATATAATGTCACCAATGACGAATATGGCATGGGTGATTTTATTGATGAATTAAAACAAAAAGGCTACTTAGACGAGGATAAAGGCAACGGCGAGTTTCGCATCACGGCCAAAACAGAACAGGGGATACGGCAATCGGCTTTAGAAGAGATCTTCGGTAAACTGAAGAAATCGGGCAAAGGCAACCACCGCTCGCCTCAATCAGGTCAGGGGGATGAAAAAAATGCTGAACGCCGCGAGTATGAGTTTGGCGATAGCCTGGATCAGATTGATATGACGCAGTCGATTCATAATGCACAGATCAATCATGGCATCGGCGATTTTACCATGACCGAACGTGACCTGGAAGTGGAGGAAATGGATTATAAGACGCTTACTTCAACGGTGCTAATGATCGATATCTCACACTCAATGATCCTGTATGGCGAGGATCGGATTACTCCAGCTAAAAAGGTTGCTATGGCTTTGGCGGAACTAATCCGGACAAAATATCCGAAAGACACACTGGATATCGTAGTATTTGGTAATGATGCCTGGCCGATAACGTTAAAGGACCTACCTTATTTGCAGGTGGGCCCATACCATACCAATACTTATGCCGGGCTTGAGCTGGCTACTGATTTGCTTCGTCGCCGTAAAACGCATAACAAGCAGATATTTATGATCACCGATGGTAAACCTACTTGTTTAAAAGAAGGTAACCGTTATTATAAAAACAGCATAGGGCTCGACCGTAAGGTGGTGAACAAAACGTTGAACATGGCTGCTCAATGCAAAAGGTTAAAGATACCGATCACTACCTTCATGATCGCCCGCGACCCTTACCTGCAGCAGTTTGTACGTAAGTTTACCGAAACCAACGGCGGAAAAGCGTTCTATAGCTCGCTTACCGGCCTTGGTGAATATATTTTTGAAGACTATATCCGCAACCGGAGAAGAACGGTCAGATGAGTCAGGAAGGCTTTATCGTATAATACTTACAAATAACTTCCGGACTTGCGGACTTTCCGACTTCCGGACTAACAAAGACAAATGACTAAAATAACAGATATAAAAACTTTAGGCAAGTTAAAGAAATCGGGGTACAAAAGCCGCTCGGTTAAAGACGAACTAAGACAAAACCTTATTCTGCAACTGCAAAAACGCGAGGGTGGATTTGAGGGTATCATCGGTTTTGAAGATACTGTAATACCTGATCTGCAAACCGCTATTTTATCTCGCCACAATATATTGTTGCTAGGTTTACGCGGTCAGGCCAAAACACGTATTGCACGCTTGATGGTGAACCTGCTGGATGAGTATGTACCGTATATTGAAGGATCAGAGTTGTTCGACGATCCTTTCAACCCAATTTCATGGTATGCCCATAATGAATTAAATACAAAAGGTGATGCTACGCCAATCGCCTGGCTTCACCGCTCGGAAAGATATACTGAAAAACTGGCTACACCAGACGTTACAGTTGCCGATTTAATTGGTGATGTCGACCCGATCAAGGCGGCTACCATGAAGCTGCATTATTCGGATGAGCGAGTGATCCACTTTGGATTGATCCCACGTGCACACCGTGGCATATTCGTCATCAACGAGTTACCTGATTTGCAGGCCCGTATCCAGGTATCGCTCTTTAATATCCTGCAGGAGAAAGATATCCAGATACGTGGTTTTAAACTACGCCTGCCTTTAGACCTGCAGTTCGTATTCACCGCAAACCCAGAAGATTATACCAATCGTGGTTCTATCGTCACCCCATTGAAGGACCGCATCGAAAGCCAGATATTAACACATTATCCTCGTTCTGTTGAAATTTCCCGCAAAATCACTCAGCAGGAGGCCTTGCTATCGCCCGAGCAGAAATCTGCCATTGAAGTTGATGGATTGGTTAAAGACCTAATCGAGCAGATTGCATTTGAAGCACGTAACTCTGAATATATCGATAAAAAATCGGGGGTATCAGCGCGTTTAACTATCTCGGCTTTTGAAAACCTGGTGAGCAACGCTGAAAGGCGCATGATCATCAATGGCGAGTCGTCTACATTCGTACGCATCACAGACTTTTTAGGCGTGATCCCTGCTATAACCGGCAAGATAGAGCTGGTATACGAAGGCGAACAGGAAGGCCCTGCCAAGGTAGCCAATATGATGATCGGGAAAGCAATTAAAACCCTGATGTTACAGTTTTTCCCTGATCCTGAGAAGGTGAAGAAATCAAAAGCGCCAAATCCATACGCCGAGATCATCAACTGGTTCGGCGACAGCAATACTATCCTGCTAAATGACGATCTGCCACTGGCGGAATATAAAAAAGCGCTTAATACGGTAGCGGGCTTAAAAGATTTGGTAAAAAAATTCCACCCAAAACTGAGCGAAAACCAGCAACTATTGCTGATGGAATTCGTACTACATGGCCTTGCAGAGTTTTCTCAACTCAACAAGGGTTTTCTTGATAATGGCTTTGCATTTTCAGACATGTTCAACAGCCTGTTCAACCTCGAACCCGATGAAGACGACCTGGATTTAGATGATGACCGTTATTAATTATTTCTGATCTAATGGAGCAGCAAGCCCCTTCTATACTATTAATGTGCCTCGGCTTTTTATTGGCCGATTTTTACCTCATAGGCGGCGTACGCGCCGGACTAAAAAATTGGAAATTTGCCCGTTCCCGGGCTTTTACCCGATTGTATTGGATAATCTCGGCCGGGTTTATAGCCGGACTATTCCTAAGCATTTTCCGGCATATGGGCCTTGGTGTGCGGTCCGTATTCTTGCTTGGCTTTTTCCTGATGGCGATAGGCAAGATGATGTTCCTGCCATTTATACTGATCGATGATGTACGCCGTTTGATCATCTGGCTCAAAAAGAAAACACACAAAGAAGAAAAACCTGCACGGCAACCGGGGCCATACGATATTCCCCGTTCTGAATTTCTAATGAAAGCGGGATTATTGGCCGGCTCTATTCCATTGGGTGGTATTGTTTATGGAACTATCTCCGGTGTATATGATTACCAGGTAAAGCACCGCACGCTGTATTTACCAAATCTTCCCAAAGCATTTGACGGCATTAAACTGGGACAGATATCCGACATCCACTCCGGTAGTTTTTACAACAAAAGAGCGGTTACCGGGGGTGTGGAATTGCTGATGAAGGAAAAGCCTGATTTCATCTTCTTTACCGGCGATCTAGTAAACAGCCGCACCAGCGAAATGAACGGCTACCAGGATATTTTCAGCAAAGTAAAGGCACCGTTAGGCGTTTATTCATCCTTAGGTAACCACGACTATGGCGATTATGCTAACTGGCCAACGGAGCAAGCCTCGAACAAAAATTTCCAGGATTTACTCGATACCCACAAAAACATGGGTTGGAACCTGTTAAGAAATGAGAATCGCAGACTCAAAGTTGATGGCGAAGAGATCGGTATTTTGGGGGTTGAAAACTGGGGTTCGCTAAGCCGTTTCCCAAAGCGCGGCCGGCTCGATCTGGCTACAAAAAACACAGACGACCTGCCCGTAAAACTCCTGCTCTCGCACGACCCATCGCACTGGCGGGCACAAGTGCTGGATCATCCAGATATCGATGTAATGTTTGCGGGCCATACCCACGGCATGCAGTTTGGCGTCCAGACCAAATATTTTCAGTGGAGCCCAATCCAGTATATTTATAAGGAATGGGCCGGGCTTTACCGCGAAGGCAAACAGCAATTATATGTAAATGTGGGCTACGGATTTTTAGGTTATCCCGGAAGGCTTGGAATGTTGCCGGAGATTACGATATTTGAGCTGAAAGCAGCCGCTGATCCTTCATTATCAAACCAGGCTTAAGGGTAGCGGGCTTTTCATTTGCCGATGAAAAAACTATTGCAGCCCATCATTGATTTCGTGCTCTTAAGCAACGTTTTCATGTCATTATGTGCCGTAGCCCAGGGCTTGCTCACCTTTTACCTGATCGATTCAAAGCCCGTATATTCCGTCCTGGGGTTGCTATTTACATCCACACTGGGCATTTATAATTTCTGTATCCTCATCAGCAAGCCCAAAAGCCCCGAGAAATCGCCGTATAAACGCATACGCTGGTTCTTTTCGCACTACCGTCTGATGGTAACGCTCACTATCGTGTCGATGCTGTCATTGATTCCGCTTTTCTTTTTGATCTCTACCGCATCAAAAATATTGCTGGTCTTCCTTTCTATATTATCATTAGGCTACGGGTTACCCTTGTTTTCCATTGGCGACCAGAAGTTCAGCCTGCGCAATATTCCCGGCTTAAAACTGGTGATGATCACTTTGGTGTGGACCATGAGCTGTGTATTGCTGCCGATACTGGAAGCCCAGGCCGGGCAGCTTGCAACCATTTCCATGCGCGATACAACCATTCTCATCGCCAAACGTTTTCTATTTATTGCGGCACTGGCAATACCCTTTGATATCCGCGACTTGTTCCAGGATAAACAACTGGGCCTAAAAACTATCCCCGTTGCCTGGGGCGAGAAGAACGCCTACCTGTTTTGCCAGGTATTGCTGATAGGCTATGTAGTATTGTTGTTTCTTTTCCGCGATAGGGGCTTCACTACCGATTTCTGGGCATTAACGCTCAGCGTAGTGCTTACCGGCTGGCTCATCTTTAAATCCAAATGGGAAAAGAATGAGTACTATTATTTCTTTTATATGGATGGGGTATTGATTCTGCAATTCCTTTTTGTAATAATATTCAACAGGGCGAGTACTTATCTTTAGGCGTCAACTGCTGGCAATTTAAAAAATGGCTAATTAAAAAACTAATTTAAGATACGCCCTTACTTCTCCAGCTACATTAAATACTAACGGGTTTGAACTGACTAACCCCTAACCGATAGTCTGGATGTTCTTTGATAGATGAATTTTTTGGACAACCTGATAGATGGCTTTTCAATGAGGAAGTAAAACAGCCACGCGAATAAAATCGCTATTATTAACTCTATTCCGAAGCATGCAAGCTGATATTGTATGATGTATATGCGTTTGAATATTCCGTTACATATCTCAAAAACGAAGGTATGAGTCAGATATAATGAATAAGAGATATTACCCAAAAAGTATAGCGGTTTTACTTGCCTATTTGCAACCATAACTGTAATACAAACTGCCAACAGAACTACCGCCGCTGCTAAGCCATGACAAAAGGCAACAAGACACAAAAGCAAAGCCGGCAGCACCGCATTTCTCTGAGTTCTGTCGCTGCAAAATATCATAAAAGATATGCCTAAAGCAAATATTGAGGAGTAGCTAAGTATAAAACCATCATAGTTATAGCGGAACAAATTGGCTGCGCCAAAGGCTATCAAAAATATAGCTCTATATACTTTATTATCTGATAAAAAGTAAAGTAGGCCAATCAGTATATAGAACTGAAACTCTACTGATAGCGTCCAAAAAACGTGATAATAAAATTTATAGCCGGCCAGCGGCACCGCATAAAGTAAGTGGGCTATGAACTGACCTGGTATAAATTCAAAGTGGTCGCCATGATAAGATGTCAGGTTATTTAAAAAATAGCCCAATCCGATGTAAAGTCCAATCGTGGCCCAATAAGGCAGATCGATACGAATAGACCTTTTTATTAGGAAAGTAAAAAATTGATTTGGTTTATAACCATCCTTTTCAAGTGCGTAAGCGATGATAAATCCGCTAATAAAAAAGAAAACATCAACGCCAATCGCACCAAAATTGAATGCTGAAAGCAATGCTGGGTAATTGGTTAATGCAAACCCAAAATGACAAAAAACAACTCCTAACGCAGCTAATCCACGCAGGTACTGAATACTTAATATTTTATCGACTTTGTTCAAAACAGGGCTGAATATATGGACAAATAAACAATTAAGAATATGATTTTAACAACCGACTCAGAATTACAAAGTTGCTTCAGACAATAAGTGTTGTTGTCGATAACGAGATGGTGATGCTCTACATCTTTCAGCGATTATCGCTTTATTAATCTTAATTATAGGTTTAGCCGTGTTATTTATAAACATAACAAAGACTGTATAATTTTGACTAATTTCTGCGGGAAGATAGTCAGGACCAACTGTAGATTTTCCGGCCCGTTTGAACCCGTAATTATATACAGGCAAGGGGGCATTAAAATAAATTTAGCTCCTGTCTAATAGAGTTAGCCTGATTGGCGGTAAGTTCCCGAATGACCATAAAAGATTTAAGATTAGGCGCAACCGTTATGATCTTAATTGTCTGATTAGGATATTCCAGATAACTTTGATCTTTCAGGAGTTTATTCGACCAAATTAAAAAAGGCATTCCTTTCTGTAATTTCTGCTTTCTCAAGCGCCGTACAATGGTTCCGCCAATTTCTTTTAATTCTTCGATAGTGCCCATATAATCAGCATTTTTTCATCTCAAATATACTAATTTAACTCGGTTATTTAGCATTTTGTCCTTAACGAATACACCCACTCCTGAGTATCCGGGCTGGAAAATCAGGCGGAATACTTATGCCATTCTTTGCACAAGAAGCCTTTGCACAGTATTTTTCCCCGCATTCTTACGGCAGGATGGAGGAAAGCAGTTTGCCATGTATTATGATGAGTCGCAAACTAGCTTCTTTATTGAAGTAAAAGCAGTAAACATTAACATCAAAACTATCACGAAGCTTATGCTAATAGAAAAGACTGTCCTTTTCATTTTCGTCATGTCAAAACTGTTAGGTTTACTTCACCACCGGCAAACTAATACACGATGCTGCCCCAGCCGTATGATAGATCACCTCTGTCGCTTTCTGATAATCGGCTGCTGTTGCCTTAAAAATATTCGGCAGGTATTTCTGTGGGTTGCGGTCAATGATCGGGAACCAGGTGCTTTGCACCTGCACCATAATACGGTGGCCTTTTTTAAATACGTGGTCAACGCCATGCAGGTCGATAGTATATAATTCTTCTTTATTTGGCGTCATTGGTTCCGGCTTTTCAAAACTTTTCCTGAATCTACCGCGAAATACATCATCCGCTATCATCAATTCGTAGCCCGACATTTTGAGCTCCTTTTTATACTGCTGCGGGTAAACGTCAATGAGCTTCACCACCCAGTCCGCATCGGTGCCGGTTGTGGCGGCAAATATTTTAGCAAGCGGGTTACCGGTTACGGTGATATCTTCTGTTAATGTATCTGTTTGCCAGCTCAGCACATCCGGGCGGTTCTCTACAAAACGTTGGTCTTCTGTCAGCCATGGATACCAACGAGAACCCGGTCCATAAGTCTCTTCAACCGGCCTTGCGCGGTAAGGAACCGGCTTAGCCGGGTCAGATACATAGCTATCAAATTTACTTTCTGCGGCTGATGGTGCGGCGAATGATAACCTGCCATTTGCATGCAGGTAGATATTCTTGTTCGTCGCTTCTTTTGGCGGCCACGCAGTATAGTTCTTCCACTGGTTCGAGCCTGTTTGAAAACTGATGGCCTCCGCAAATTTGCCATCGCCCTTCCCTTTCAGGTACCAGGCAAACCATTTCGCCTGTATTTCTTTCCTGAAATAGACACCAGTTTCCTGATCGTCAAATTTGATATTGCCTAAGCTTTTGCCGGTGCCCCCGGCCCAGCCGCCATGATTCCACGGGCCCATCACGATAAAATTCTTATGATGTTTGTCGTGCTTTTCCAACACCTTATAAGCGTCCTGAGGACCGACCATATCTTCCTGGTCCCACCAACCGCTGACATGCTGGGTAGCTATCCTTGGCGTGTCTAAACGATAAGCCAAAGCCTGTTTCTTCCAGAACTCGTCGTAATTAGGATGCGCTATAAAGTTGTTCCAGGTAGGCAAAGTGCCATGCGCATATTTTTTGTTGATGTTGGAGAGCGGCCCCAGTTTCAGGTACCAATCATAAGTATCATACTCATCAAAATTGTACAGTGAGTCTGTTTTGGCGGCTTCTGTTAGCACCGAATATTCAAAACCATAGCTCAACCTGAAGGCGCCGTTATGATGAAAATCGTCATTCATAAACATGTCCGATGGGGTTGCTTGCTCCGAAACGGCAACCATAGCAGGATGCGGGTCGGTTGCTGCAATAATGGTCGTCCAGCCGTCGTAGGAGATCCCGTACATACCGGCCTTACCATTATTTTCAGGAATATTTTTTAGTAGCCAATCGATGGTATCGTAAGTATCGCTGCTTTCGTCAATCGCTTTCGGGTCTTTTTTATCGCGGCTAAAGCGCTGCATTTTGAAAGTACCTTCTGACAAATACCTTCCCCTGATATCCTGGAAAACAAAAATATATCCCTCTTCGGCCATGTCCCTTATATAACCTTGCCTTTCCGGACTGGGATAGCGCTTTACCCCATAAGGCGTCCGCAGCATCAAAAAGGGTAATTTTTCTTTCTGATCCTTCGGCGTATAGATCACTGTAAACAATTTCACACCATCACGCATCGGCATCAACACTTCCTGCCGGTCGTACTTATCATCAGGTTTGGTTTGCTGGGCAAGTGATAAAAATGGATTGAAAAGTAAAATAACCAAGGCTACAAAACCGGAAAGGATTGTTTTCATGATAATGATGTTTGAAGGTAATGCATTAAATATACCAACAATACTTTAATTTGCCATTTCCGAAAATTATGGCTGCCAATTACGATAACTCTGCCTGGTTCTATGACCGTCTCTCGAGGCTAGTGTACGGCAAAGCGCTGATGCTGTCGCAGGTTTATTTGTTAAAGCACATTCCCAAAAATTCAAACATTTTAATTGCAGGCGGTGGTACGGGATGGATACTGGAAGAGATAGGCAAAGTCCATCCTTCTGGCTTGACGATCACCTACGCGGAGATATCATCCAATATGATGGCGCTCTCTAAAAAGCGAAATATAGGGGGCAATAAGGTGATCTTCATTAATGAGCCCGTGGAGAATATAGAGAATAACAGCTTTTTTGACCTGGTCTTCACTCCCTTTCTGTTCGATAATTTTACTGAACAAACCTTACAACAGGTCTTCGCTCCTATCCATAACAAACTGAAACCGGGTGGGACCTGGCTCAATACTGATTTCAGACCAACTGGCAAATGGTGGCAGACGTTTCTGCTGAAATCGATGATCGTTTTTTTTAGAACAATTTGCGGTATCGAAGCAAGGAGATTACCTGATATTGAAAGGCAATTTGAACAGCATCAATACCAGGTAATCGACCAAAAATCGTTTTTCGGAGAGTTTATTTTGTCGACAGCTTATCAAAAGCCAATTTGAGTCGTTCGCCCGCTGACGTCTTGCCCCCTAAATAAACCCTCTTTTGCATCTGAATAGGAATCAAAATGAGTCTGACCCCTACATTTTGCTAAACGGACATTTTATTTCCAGCCAGGAGGGTTACCTCAACTGGAATCGATATTACTTTTTGATAAAAAAATAATCTTAAAGTAATACTATTTGATTAAATTTACGACATGAAAAAAAGACATATCTATGATTTACTGCTCGACCACTGCAAGAAAAAACAGATAACGGTCATCACCGGCATGCGGCGCGTAGGTAAAAGCACAGCTGTTAGATATCTCTTGAACCAAGTAAACAATACAAATCTTGTTTATCTGGATTGTGAACGTATTGAGGTGCGGGTGCTTTTTAACGGTGATAATTATGAAGGCATCAAAGGCGAACTGGAGCTAATGGGCATTGACTTTTCAAAGCCTGCTATCATTGCCCTGGATGAGATTCAATTAGTAGAAAACCTGCCGAGTGTGATGAAATATTTCTACGATACGTATGGGATTAAATTTATCGTGACCGGCTCAAGCTCCTATTATATGAAAAACAGGTTTTCTGAAAGTCTAGCCGGAAGAAAACGCATATTTGAAATGTATCCGCTAAGCTTCAGCGAATACCTGAACTTCAAAGAAATGTCACCTGCCGGGATTGAAAAGTATGCATGGAAGGAATTCGATAAGGGATGGTACAACCGGTTTACTTCAGCATACGCCGAATATATTCGTTTCGGAGGCTTTCCTGAGATTGTGCTGGAAGAAAAACCGGCAGACAAAGTCGAACTATTAAAAGATATTATCAATTCTTATATAGAAATCGACGTCAAACTGTTATCCGATTATTCTTTAAGCAACGATCTTTTTAAACTGATAAAAGTATTGGCTGCGCGTACCGGTAGTAAGATTGACTATACCAAAATCAGTAGTGTTACAGGAATCAGTCGCCAAAAAATAGCGAACTATATTGAGCTGTTGGAGTCAACCTACTTGATTTATCAGGCTGCACCATTCACTAAAAATATTGATAAGGAAATTTCCCAGCAAACCAAGCTGTACTTTGCTGACACGGGGATTCTTCAGGTGCTGGCAGGGGAGCAGCTCTCCAGCGGACAGGTGTTTGAAAACGCGATCGCCGCCCAGCTCAAAAGTATGGGAAGCATTCAATATTATCAAAAAAAGACCGGTCAGGAGATCGATTTTATTTTCAATGGAAATATCGCAATCGAAGTGAAAGAGACACCCACTCCACATGACCTGCAAATTATAGCGCAACGGGCATCGGGCATCGGGTTTGATCAATATCTGCTATTAGGCCGATATTTGCCAGCAAGCAATTTTACAACTTTTACCTGGGGCGGCAATGTGTATTGACATCCCTCGAGCCCCATTAAAGAATAAGCAGAAGCAAAAAATTCAAGTTAAATCATGCCTCGTAAACAAACTTATAGCCAATACCCCTAACCGTTTGCAGGTAATTCGGCGAATCCGGATTGTTCTCGATCTTTTTGCGTAGACGTACAATGTGCATGTCCAGCGTTCGGGTGTTCACATCGGCGTTGTAGCCCCAAACCTCCATCATTAGCTCTTCTCGGTTGATCACCTTGTTTTTATTCTTCAGGAAGTAAAGCAATATGCGGTTTTCCAAAATGGTTAACTCAACCTTGCGGCCATCCCTAATTAGCAGGTGCGTATTGGGGTGATGCTCCATATTGGCAAACTTGTATGCCTCAGGTTTTTCACTATTTAGCGAGAACTTTATCTTGTTATCGATCAGCGCCACCAATACATCCATATTAAATGGTTTGGTAATATAA
>Ga0157374_10004161_pt1 | contig 12145 bp, 12 predicted proteins | sample M25metaG_FD_115308 | JGI IMG/M metagenome (GOLD analysis project Ga0157374, IMG submission 115308) | Miscanthus rhizosphere microbial communities from Kellogg Biological Station, Michigan, USA - M2-5 metaG | ecosystem: Host-associated > Plants > Roots > Rhizosphere > Soil | place: USA: Michigan...
AGCAAAAAACGACCTGAAAAGTCGACTAGGTTGACGAGAGATGTGAAGTTTGAACGATGCCGGGTATCTTCTTGCACCATAACTACATCACATCTAGTGTGTGTAAAGGGCTCATGCAAAAGTTTTCATTTACTAGGGTCTTCCCTAGGCGTATTTCTTTCACCAGCGGAGTACTTGCACGGGAACGATTTGGTGTATTCGCTGTGCCTTTCTCGAGTTATTAGTTATGAACTCCCATGCTCGTGTGCTGGTAGTAAGTCGTGACGAGATGCTGCTGAGATCGAGAGAGATGATTTTGGGTGCATTCTTCGCCGTTCAGGGCGCCGGTCGTTTCGTTGAAGCGAGGTCCCTGTTAACAAGCAACAATTTCGACTTGATTGTGCTGTGTCATTCGCTGTCTGCGGACGAGTGCGAACGTCTGGCTGCGATGGCGCATCAGGGCACTCCACGATGCCTGGTGCTGGCGATGAGCCCCTCGTCGCGAGGGAACGTGAAGCCGTGGGCAGATAAACAACTCGGCGTGGATGCCGGACCGTATGGGCTTTTGAAGAAGTGTGCGGAGATGCTTGGCTTCGTGCTGAAGAGCAAGGCACGCGCAACGCACGCAGCGTAGACAGCACAGGCATTATCCCTCGAGGCGAATGATAGCCTCGAAGAGATGGCATTTGATTTCATCGTGATGGGTGCGGGCGTGGCTGGATTGCGCGCTGCAATGCGGCTCGCGGATGCAGGCGACGTCCTTGTGGTCACGAAAGAGTCTCTCGGCGAGTCAAACACTTTCTATGCGCAAGGCGGGATCGCCGTGGCTTCGTGGGAAGACGCGGATGATACAACTTTGCACTTGAACGATACTGTCTCCGCCGGCGATGGGCTGGTGTTTCGTCCGGCTGCCGAGGTGCTGGTGAGCGAGGGGCCGACGCGGGTCGCTGAGCTCATTGAGTGGGGAACGCGGTTCGATCGCGAGGCGGGCGAGCTGCTGCGAACGCGCGAAGGAGCCCATTCTCGACCGCGAATTCTTCATGCGAATGGGGACGCAACCGGCGCGGAGATCAGCCGGTCGCTGGTGGCGCAGGCACATGCGAATCCGAGGATAAAGTTTGCGGAATGGACGATGGTGAGCAGGCTGCTGGTGCGGGATGCGCGAGTGGTCGGGGCTGAGTTGGTGTCTGCCAGAGCGGAGGACGATGGCTCGCATCTGCCCGAGACTGTGAGTTCGGGCGCGGTTCTTGTTGCATCAGGTGGCGCGGGCCAGGTCTATAGCGACACGACGAATCCACCGGTCGCCACAGGCGATGGGCTGGCGCTGGCGCTGAGGGCTGGAGCCGAACTCGCGGATATGGAGTTCTACCAGTTTCATCCGACGGCATTTTCGTTTCCAGGCGCACCGCGGTTCTTGATGTCAGAGGCTTTGCGCGGCGAAGGCGCATATCTTCGCAATGATCGCGGCGAGCGATTCATGGAGCGGTATCACCCGCTGCTGGAACTGGCTCCGCGGGATGTGGTGGCGCGGGCGATTACGCGCGAGGGGCTGGACGAGAAGGGCGAGACGCATCCGGTTTTTCTGGATATGCGGCATGTGAAGAATATCGATCTACACAAGCGATTTCCCGGGATCAGCGCATTTCTAGCTCGCTACGATCTGGATCTGCATAGCGATCTGATTCCGGTGCGTCCTGCAGCGCATTACCTGATGGGCGGGATCCGAACGGATTTGATGGGGCGAACAAACGTCAGGGGATTGTATGCAGCGGGGGAGGCGGCCTGCACCGGAGTACATGGGGCGAACCGGCTGGCTTCGAACTCGCTGCTTGAAGGTTTGGTGTTCGGGGCGCGTGCTGCGAACGCGATGCTGGAAGATGATTTGCCGGTGATCTCTGCGGGTGCAAATGACGCTGCGAAGGATTCGAGCTTCCAGGATCCGAAGACGGTTGGGGCGCAAGTCGGGGCTCTCCAGCGAGGGATGTGGGTGGATGGTGGCCTTCTGCGTTCGGAGCCGTTGCTGAAGGAAGGGCTGCGCATGCGGACTGAAATCGAGAATGCTCTTTCGTCCTTCGATGACCGGGGGAAGACAAGCCGGAAATTGCTGGAGGGACAATCTCTTTGCAGCGTCGCGCGGGCGATTTTATGTTCGGCTCTGGCACGCAACGAGAGCCGGGGGGCACACTTTCGCAACGATTATCCGAAGCGGAACGATGCGGAGTTTCAGAAGCACTCGATCTTCACGGCGGATGGGCGGGTCCGGTTCGAGGATCTGTAGAGATCAGTGGCCGGTGCTGTGCTCTGGTTTTGGGCCGGCGATTAGGGACCACACCGCGCAGATGGCTAGAATCGCTCCCATGATGGCGAGAGAGATGGTAATGGAGATGTCGAACCAATGTGCTGAGAGCATCTTGAATGCGATAAAGGCCAGCATTGCTCCAAGTCCATAGTGCAAATAGCGCAAGCGATCGAGAAGCGAGGCGAGCGCGAAGTAAAGCGAACGCAGGCCGAGAATTGCGGCGATATTTGACGTATACACCACGAATGGATCGCGCGAAACCGCCAGCACGGCAGGGATGGAATCGACAGCGAACAACACGTCGGTCAATTCCACGGCCATGATTACCGGCAATAGCGATCCTTGTTTGGGGTGCATGTTGCGGACCCATCTAGGAATTACATCGCGTGTCGATCGCTGGCTGATCAACCGCCACGCCGCGTAGAGCAAAACAGCACCAAAGACGTAGATGACCCACTCAAAATGCTCGATCAGCGTAACGCCAAGCGCAATAAAGATCGCGCGCATGATGATTGCTCCACCCACGCCCCACGCCAATGCTTTGTGCTGCTGACCGCCACTGAGCCTGAAGCCCTGAAAGATGACAAGAAAAACGAAGAGGTTGTCGACGCTCAACGTTGTTTCAATAGTGTAGCCAGCGATGAATTCCATCGCTGTGACGCGGCCTTGCTTGATGGCAATGAAACCAGCAAAGCCAAATGCAAGCAGCGCCAGAACGGCTGTCCAGAGCCACGCTGTCGTTCGCGAGGGGCCGGAATCTTTTTTGTGGCTCGGGAGAAGTAAATCGACGAAGAGCAGCGCACCCGTTACCACGTGGAAGCCGATCCACCAAGACCAGGTCGCGCCACCAATCATGCCTGGATGTTACTAGACCGCAGCGTGCGGCAACCAGCGGATGAATGGCTATCGGTGGTTGATGAGGCGAATGGTTTCCATGAAGACGTCGCCGTCGATGGAGAGGCTGCGTGCACTGACCTTGTCCATGGTGTCCTGCGGAGTGTGGTGGTAGCTGTTGTTGGGGCCGTAGTCGAGGTCGATGACGTCGATGGACGGAACCCCACGCTTGACAAAGGGAAGATGGTCGTCTTCGACAGGCTCGTCGGTCTGGAAGAAGTTGCGTTCGTCGCCGAACTTTTTGGCAGCCTGCCGGACGAGATCGACTAGCCAACTGGTGGAGTTGGATTCGCGCTGGATGTCGAGGTCCTTGTCGCCGATCATGTCGGCAAGCATGAAGGCCTTGATCTTGCTCAGGGTGCCGTCGCCGCCCCATTTCGCGGCGAGGTGACGGCTGCCATAAGTAGAGTCGGACGCGGACCATTTTTGAATAGCTTCTTCGCCGTCGAAAAAGACGAGCCAGACGGAGTGGCCGTCGAGCTTCTTGCCGCGCAACTGGTCGGCGATGGCCATGAGCAGGCCGGTGGTAGCTGCGCCGTCATTGGCGCCAACGAAGTTGATGTTGCGCAGAGGGTAGTTGGTCTCGTAGTGAGTGCCGAGGACGATTATGCCGTCTTTTTTGCCGGGGAAGCGGACGATGAAGTTGTGCAGTGCCACCGGGCCTATGGGCGTGTTGGCCGTGAAGGTGTCTTCTTCGAGCTGGTCGTGCTTGAACTGATTGCGGATGAAGGCTTCGGCTTTGACGTGTCCGGGGCCGGTTGGCCAGCGGGGACCGATCGCGGCGAAAGATTTGGCGTATTCGTATGCCTTGGCGCCGTTGAAACGGGCCTGCGCGGATGCTTGTTCTATGCAGACAGACAGCAGTGCCAGGGAGACGGCGGATGCGATCCGCCGGTAAAAAACAGCGGTCATTGCGATGCCGCCTCTTTGGCGCGCTTGCGATCGGGGTGGACCCACCATGCGACGAAGATGCCGATCACGTAGAGGGCGAGCATTGGGATTGCGTAAATGCACATCGTCCATGGATCGGGGCTGGGGCAGATGACGGCCGCAACGATAAAGACAGCGAGGATGGCATAGCGGATGTTCTTCCAGAGAAATCGGGGGCTGACGATGCCGAACATTGCGAGGAAGAAGATGAGAATCGGGAGTTCGAAGCTGATGCCAAGACCGAGGATGATGGAGAGGAAGAAGCTGGAGTAGTCCTCGATCGTAATCATCGGGGTGAAGTCGTGGCCGAACTGGATGACGAGAATCTTAATAGCGCCGGGCAGGACGTAGTAGTAGCCGAAGGCGGCGCCCAGCAGGAAGAGGCTGATGGTCGCAGCCATGAATGGAAAAACGAAGCGCTTCTCCTTCTGATAGAGGCCGGGAGCGATGAAGAGCCAGACCTGATAGAGAATGAACGGGCAGGCGAAGATGGCTCCTGCAAGCAGCGCGACATAGAGATTCAAGTTGAGCGCATCCATGGGATGCGTGAAGACCAGAGACTTGCCGATCTTGAGGAGGGGCGCCTGCAGAAAATTGAGAAGCCGAACGCGGAAAATCCAGGCGATGGCGAACCCGACGATGAGGTAACCGGCGGAGTGGATAATACGCCGGCGCAGTTCATCAAGGTGCTCCATCAGGCTCATGCCCGGGAGATCTGCGCGTTCCGAGACAGCGGTACGAGCTTTGCCGATTGCGTCCGCAGCATCAACCATGCGGGTTCAATGCCTCCGCGGCCTCCGAGGAGTGTGAACTGGATTCGGTTTCGGCAATTCCGGTGGATTGCTGCTGAGAAGAGCCGGGTTCTTCGAGGGTGTTGAGAGGCGTGGGCTCGTCGGGTGAGCCGTAAGCGCGGTTGGGGCGGGAAGCGGGGACTGTCTCGCCGACAGATGGGGGCATGATGCGCGGCACGGATTCCTCTACGTCTGGCTGGCTAGCGGTGGTCTCCGGCGGGTACTGCTCGGGGTATGTTGTTTCTCCAGCGTAAGGAGATTCAGCGGGTGCAGCGGCTGGGGCCGGGTCGGCGGAGACAGAGGCCTGCTCGGAAGCTGCCTGTGCGGCGAGGGAGCGCTGGCGTTCTTCTTCCTTCTTGCGGCGGTCGGACTCTTCTGACTGCCGCAACTCCTCTTCCATCTGGAACTTGAAGTCGTTTGAAGCTTTGCGGAACTCGTACATGAGCTTGCCGATCTGACGGCCGATCTGCGGCAGGCGACGGGGGCCAAAGACGACCAGCGCCATCACCATAAGGATGAAAGAGTCGACCATCGATATGGTGCCGAGCAGGATTGGCGGGTGCAGACTCATGAAGGGTAATGATAACTGTTCGAAACGTCTGCTCACAAACCTCCGAAGCCGAGTGATTCGAGGTCTGGAGGCGGAGGTCGGCTTTTACCACGAGTAGCCTCCCGATTTTGGCGGCCACGCCCCGAGCATTTGTCGGAGCAAGACAATTCTGCCGAGGTGATAGGCGTTGTGCGCTCCGAGGTTCTCGAGTTGTTCGCGGACTGTCATCACGCGCGTGGGGTGACCGGGGCGAGAGGGGCAACGGATTGACAGCTCAAGACGCCCTGAGTCGCGGGCGGCTGCACTCGCCTCACGGACGCCGGTTTCGAAGCGCTGGAGAAGGTGCCACCAGGGTTCCTTCTTCTCGTCGTCATATGTTGGGAAACCAGCAGCGGCGGCTGTGGGATACGGTGTTTCTACGCCGGCGATCCACTCAAGGCTAATTTGCTGCCAGAAGCATATGTGCCACAGCTCTTCGTAGATAGAATGCGGAGCTCCCGAGGGCCTTTGGCGCGTGAGCTGCGATTTCAGCTGATCGTCCGTGAGCCCTTCCAGAATCCGTGATGGTGATGCAGCGTAGGCGTCACTGCTGATTATCTGTTCGAGTTCGCTCATGAGCTCCTCTTTCAAGACGGGATCATCTCAGATGCATCCCGCGATGCCCCGATCATGCAGATTCGAAAGCCCTTGTTCAGGATGCGTTAAAATAGATGAGAGATAGCCGCTGGTCCGGGTGTTACCGATTTGTGAATCGTATCGGTCTGGAAAGCGTCAACTATCTGACGGGCTGCAACATCCCCGAGGGTGGGGTCGGAAACGACAGCGCATCTTCTGCAGCCTCTGAGTGCTTTCAACATCCCCGTTCGCCGGTTCCTAAAGAGCTGGGCGGACTGAAGGCGGACAAGGTGAACCTGGTTCTTGATGATGTGGTCTCTGCGGAGACTGGTGTTTCGTGCAGCCTGGAAAACTACCTGGCTCTTCCCGACAACAGCATGGACGAACGCATCGCGGCGGCGCGCGCGCGGCTCGGCTCCACAACCGTTCTGCTGGGGCATCACTACCAGCGCGACGAGGTGATTCGGTTCGCCGATTTCACGGGTGACAGCTACAAGCTTTCGAAGGTTGCCGCGGAGACGGCGGCAAAGTACATCGTGTTCTGCGGCGTGCATTTCATGGCTGAGAGCGCGGACGTGCTGGGACGCGAGGATCAGCATGTGATCCTGCCGGATTTGAATGCTGGATGCTCGATGGCGGATATGGCCGAGATCTCACAGGTGGAGGCGTGCTGGGAAGCGTTGGAGAAGCTCGGGCTAGCGGCTGAGACGATACCGCTGACCTACATGAACTCGACGGCAGCGATCAAGGCTTTCTGTGGAGAGCGTGGAGGCCTGGTGTGCACGTCGTCAAATGCGCGTGCGGCCTTTGAGTGGGCGTTTGCGCGGGGAAAGCGGACCCTGTTTTTGCCGGATCAGCATCTGGGCCGCAACACGGGTTATGCGATGGGCATCCCGATGGAAGAGATGCAGATCTGGGATCCATGGGGATTACAGGGCGGACAGACAGCTGCTGCGTTGAACGCGAGCCGGATTCTGCTCTGGAAGGGGCACTGCTCTGTGCACCAGCGGTTCCTGCCGAGTCATGTAGATGAAGTTCGCGCGAAGCATCCCGGCATTCAGGTGATTGTTCATCCGGAGTGCCGATGGGAGGTTTGCCAGAAGGCAGACGCTTTGGGCTCGACTGAGCGGATCATCAAGGTGGTGGAAGACGCGCCTGCTGGAACTACGTTTGCGATCGGAACGGAGATCCACCTTGTAAATCGGCTGGCAAAACGGTTTGCGCGTGAGGGCAAGAGGATCATCAGCCTTGAGAGCAACGGTTGCCTCTGCACGACGATGTACCGCATCAGCCCGCAGCATCTGGCGTGGGCGCTGGAGAACCTGGTGGAAGGCCGTGTGGTGAACCAGATCAAGGTACGGAGCAGTGTGAAGCAGTGGGCTCGCGTAGCTCTCGATCGGATGCTGGATATTGGGTAGTTACGACGGGTGGCATGGATCGGTGATGGATGAACCCGTCCAAGCAGAGCTTGGACGGGGCGCCCGCTGGCTTGCCTGATGAAAACCGGGTACGGAAGTGACTATTCTGCTTTGTACATCCGTCGTATGCTAGACCCAGAGAGTCCGCATGAAAACATTCACCCTGGATGAAGCGCAATCAATGCTTCCACTGCTCGAGTCGCTATTGAAGAGAGCGATTGAGGGCAAGCGTGCGGCTCAAGAGGTCGACGATCGACTGGGAGAGATCAGACGTCGTATCGATCTGGCCGGCGGGATGCGTGTGGATGTGGCGGCGATTAGCAAAGAGCGCGCGGAAATGGACGGGCACCTCCAGCGTGTTCGGGAGAGCGTCGCAGAGATCGACTCGATCGGTGTGCAGGTGAAGGATATGGATACGGGCCTGCTCGATTTTCCCTGCAAGGTCGATGACGAGGTGGTGCTGCTCTGCTGGCGGATGGGCGAGAGCGCAATTGAGCACTGGCATACGATCGAGGACGGTTTCAAAGGCCGCAAACCGGTGGATGAACGGTTCCGGCGGCGGTCGAATTCGAGCAATCGGCCGAACTGACGCGGCTCCCGCCCGCTATACACTGACAATTCCTATGTACATCTCAGAACAAGAAGTCCGTTCTGTACTGACCTATGAGGCGTTGATCCCGGCGATTAGGGCGGCGCTGATCGATTTTTCTGCGGGGCGGGTGAATCAGCCTGCGCGGATGATTTTGCGTGCTGGAAACGCGGAGGGCCATCGCAATGGATGGTTCGCGGTGATGCCGGTTGTGGCGGGCGAGTTCATGGGAGTGAAGACTGTGACCTGGTATCCGGGCAATGATCAGCTTGGTCTTCACACCCACATGGCGATTGTGGAATTGCTGAGCCGCGCAACCGGCGAGCCGCTGGCCGTTATGGATGGGCGGCTGATCACGGAGATGCGAACGGCAGCGGTTTCAGCGGTTTCATTCGCGGCGCTGGCACCGGCTCACTTTGAATCTGTGCCGAAGAGCTTCGGAATTCTTGGGTCGGGAGTGCAAGCTCGGGCGCACATTGCAGCTTTGAAGCATGTGTGGCCGGAAATGAGCGAGATCCGCATCTGGAGCCGCACGCCGGAGAACGCGAAGCGGCTGGCCAACGAGGTGGGTGCGACTGCGGTGTCGATCGAAGAAGCGTCATCGGCGGATGTCGTGCTGACGGCGACGTCAGCGCAGGTCCCTGTCCTGCAAGGGAGACTGCTGGAGCCGAATTCGCTGGTGCTTGCCGTGGGCGCGACGGGGGCAACTATTCGCGAGATGGACGACGAAGCGATGCTATCGAGTTTCATCGTGGCGGAATCGAGATCGTGCGTCGAGCGTGAGTCGGGAGATGTGCTGCTGTCGGGCGCGAAGGTTCACGCGGACCTGGGCGAAATTCTCGCGGATCCGCGCGTCGCAGACATTCCGCGCGATCGGCGGATTATCTCGAAGTCGGTAGGAATGGCGATCGAAGATGTGACGGCTGCGCGGCTGGTATGGCAGGCCTGGCAGAACGTCGGTAAACGAGTAGAAGATATTCCTTATATGTCCTGAGCGGTTCAACCTCAAAGAACGTCCTATTCTGAAGTTGCGGAGGAAATTCCTGCTCGAGCGCAAGAGGGACAGATGTGCCGGAAGGCGTTACCCTAAGAGGGCGACACCGGCTTCAAAAAAAGGAGCGGCCATGAGGATGCGTTTTTGGGTGTGCCTGGCAATGGCGGCGCTGTGCCTGACTGGTTGCAGCGGATTTTGGGACTCATCCTCGAGTGGCGGCGGTGGGGGTGGTGGCGGCACTACGCTGACCAGCGGTAATTTCTATGTCATCAACTCAGCCACGAACGAGATTGCGGGCTTATATGTGAAGGCGGGTACTCTGACAGCACTTGGCACGTCCTCCAAGCTGTCCGCGGCGCCTATTGCAATTACAGTTGCCCCGAACAATGCGTTCCTTTATGTAAGTACCCTGGGTGGAATTTTCGTCTACACCATCGACGGATCGACGGGGCAGTTGACGCTGGGGAATTCGGGCCAGCCAATTTCTCAGGATCCTGCGACGAGCATGCAAGTGGACTCGACCAATGCATGGCTCGTGGAAGGATTTTCTGGAACCACGAATCTGTTTGCCATACACATCAACCCAAGCACCGGCCTGCTGCAATCAAATCAGGAGCAACCGGTTGTTCTGCCGAGTTCCGGGATTCGACAGGTGGCAATCTCGCCGGACAACACGACCGTTTTAGTGGCGATGGGAACCGGTGGAACGGCAACGATTCCATTCGATGCGGGGAATTCGAATCCGTTTGGGAACGTGGGTACGCTGGGGGTCAAGATTTCCGGCGGAGCGGCGATCTCAGTTGCATTCGACCCGATTCCGTCGGGTGGAACTGCTCCGCGGATGTTCTACATCGGCGAGACGGTGGCGGTCTCGGCTACCTCCTCCGATGCGAACACGGGCGGTTTGCGAGCCTACACCTACAGCACCAAGCAGGAGATTACAGGTTCGCCGTTCAGAATCGGAGGGCTCGCGCCTTATTCGATTCTGCCTTTTTCTGACGGCAATTACGTTTATGTGGTCAACCGGCAGACGGCAAGCGGAAATACCGGCGTCATCGCAGGCTTTTCGATCTCGAACACCAACAACGCGCTTGCGCTAACAGCGCTGGGCAGCACATTCAACGCAGGTACGAATCCCCAAATGCTGGTTGAAGACAGCAGCAAGCAATTCGTGTTTGCTGTGAATTTCGGGGGGAATCCAGACTTACTTGGATACACGATCGACGCTACGAACGCAGGATACCTGGACAAGGTAACTTCAAATTCAACCGGGACAGATCCAGTGCAGGCCAGTGCGATTGCTGCGATACATTGAGGGACGGAGTCGCGCTTCAGTTAATCCACCCAGTAGTGATGCCCAAGGGTTGCTGCTATCCTTAGATAGATTCCCTTGGCTGTGTTGACGCGATTTTCAAATTTTTTCGTCTCGCTATTTCGGCACGACGCGGCCAGGTTTCCTGCCCTGCTTTTAACGGCTTCGCTCGTTTTTACTGCGGGCTGCAAGCATCTGCGAAAAGACAAACAAGAGATGGTCTATGTCGTCGCCCGGCAGATGTATCTGCACGACCGGGTAGCGGCGGTATCGAATCGGGTGGGCGAAGTATCGAATGGGCAGGCTCTGGAAGTGCTGGAGCATGGACGCCGCTTTTTGAAGGTCAAGACAGACAAGAACGAAATTGGCTGGCTTGAAGAGCGTGCCGTAATCGACGCGGACGATTACAAGGTCTTTCAGGACCTAACCGAGCAGCACAAGAAGGATTTCGTTGTCGCGACCGGGACTTTGCGCGATGATGCGTATCTTCACGTGAGTCCTGGGCGGAGCACGGATCGTTTCTATCTGCTGCCAGAGAATGACAAATTGCAGCTTCTGGTACGCGCGTCGGTGCCCAGGGTTGCGGCAGGAACCCCGCCTCCGCCCGTGAAGAAGCCGAGTGCGATCGCGACGCCTGTCCCGGGCAAAGCTTCACCGCAGGCATCCGCGAAGGCTGCGCCCGAGAAGCCGACAAAAGATGAGGACGATAGCAAGGTCGCCGACGAGCCGCCGGCTCAGCCAGAAGTTCCGATGGAGGACTGGTGGCTCATTCGAGATGCGGCGGGACGCGTGGGCTGGGTAGGAGCCGGACGCGTTGATGTGGACGTTCCGGATGAAGTGGGGCAGTATGCCGAAGGGCAGCGGATTGTGGGCGCGTACATCCTGATGAGAGTTACAGATCAGGAAGCGGATGTTCCCAATCACCAGGTGCCCGAGTATGTGACAGCGATGAGCCCACCGAAATCTGGATTGCCTTACGATTTCGACCAGATTCGCGTGTTCACATGGAGCGTAAAGCGGCACCGTTACGAGACGGCATTTCGTGTTCGGCCGATCCAGGGTTTTCTGCCAGTGCGGGTGGGGACGCAGCCGGCTGCGAATGGAACTGAGCCAGTGTTTAGCTTCCAGATTGCGAGTACGCCGAATATAGCGATCGATCCGAACACGGGGATTGCGAAGCCTGCGAACCTGCGGACAATTACGTACGCGATGCGGGATAACATGGTGCGGCGGGTCGGACCGGATATGGCGCCGATTCCTACGACACACTCGCCTGGCGAGAAGGCAAAGGCCAAGGCCAAAGCAGCCAGAAAGAAAAGAAAATAAGCGAATTCAGGCGGTAGAAACTGGCAGGTGATCGTCAGTGGTGCTGTTCGCGCGGCCTTGCGTCTGCAAGGCTTGTTCGGGAATTCGCGTATGCCTAGCAATCCAGCTGAATGTTCCGGGCACAAGAGACAGGACGGCAGGTGCGAACATGCGGCCTGTCGAGGTCACCATGGCGCGGGACAGAAAGGTGGCGAACCGCATGCCGGTGTGAAGTTGGGCATGAAGCCGGGCGAGGCATTCGCCGGGGGTGCTGCCGGAGAGGAACATTTCTGCTGCGAGTTCGGCGCTATGAATGGCGATGGACATGCCATCGCCGGTGAAGGAGGGGATGACCGCGGCCTGATCACCGATCCGCCAGATGCCATCTGATAATTGAGCGGTGTAGCCGTACGGGATTGGCGAGATGGCGAGCGGTTTGGTCCAGCACTGCGTTGCGTTATGCAGCAAG